>Ga0105245_10000440_pt1 | contig 38200 bp, 37 predicted proteins | sample KBSM54metaG_FD_81523 | JGI IMG/M metagenome (GOLD analysis project Ga0105245, IMG submission 81523) | Miscanthus rhizosphere microbial communities from Kellogg Biological Station, Michigan, USA - KBS M5-4 metaG | ecosystem: Host-associated > Plants > Roots > Rhizosphere > Soil | place...
GCGTGTCAGCCCGCGCATCTTTCGCGTGGTAGCCCTCCCCTCGCCGACCGAGAGGCAGAAGACGCAGCTCCCTGCCCAGCGCTACATTGAACAACTGCCCGCCGGAGGTGAAGTCGTCATCTTTGACCGGAGCTGGTATAACCGCGCCGGTGTTGAATATGTGATGGGCTTTTGTACCGAGGAAGAGCACAGAGAATTTCTCAGGGACTGTCCTATCTTCGAGGGCTTTCTGATCAGCCAGGGCATCATTCTTCTGAAGTACTGGCTTGAAGTATCGGAAAAGGAACAGCACAAGCGCTTCCTCGCGCGAATTGAAGATCCTTCCAAGCGCTGGAAGCTTAGTCCGATGGACCTGGAATCGCACCGCCGTTGGTACGACTACTCACGCGCCCGGGATGCGATGCTTGCAGCCACGGATACAGCAGCTTCGCCCTGGTACATCGTACCGTCAGACGACAAAAAACGTGCCCGCTTGAACTGCATTGCGCACATACTCAGCAGCATCCCGTACGAGGAGATTCCTTATGCGCCTCCCAAGCTTCCGCCAAGGCAAAAACCGAAAGGGTACGTAGAGCCGAAGCAGAAGCATCGAATCGTTCCGCAGCTCTGCTAGGCCTGCAGCATGTTATCCCTGGACATGGCTCTCGGTCTCCGTCATGGCGAGTTGGCTGGTCTCAAGTGGGAGACATCAACTTTAAGAAACCTTTCGTTAACGGAGAGAGGAGCAGAAAGCGTGAACTACGCCTGGCCCTATTTTCGGCTTCGTAGCTACTTTCATCGCGCCACGTACCACCAAACGACGAATCCGCAAGCTCCGTAAAGAGCCGCGACCACTAACCAACAAACCAGTGCGAAGCCTCTTTCACTCGGCTTTCTTTTGTCGTAGGTAAGAATCAGGAACGGCTGGTCATTGTCAGTCATCCCAATGCTTATGCCCCTAAGCCTTTTCAGCTCGGAGGTGTCGACTTGAAATTCGCTGAACATTTCCGGCTCCGCTGAATTTTCAAAAGATCGCCGGCTACGGCGACATGACTACGCTGGGAAAAACCGTTGTCTTAACGGCTGCTTACCGTGTATCGCGATCACAATCTCTTTCTTATGTTCCAAAAGCCATTGAAGCAGTTGTCGCCTACTGCGATTGCATGCTCCAGAAGATCTCGAACACGGCCTTTTCACTCGCGTCCGAACCATCGTGCCGGGCCGGCAACTTGCATTCACCACCAATAAGGACCAGGCCGAGATCAATCGTTACCTCAACAACAGCAATCGCCTCTTGCAAGGAAAGTTTTCTGTCTCATTCCGTTGGTACCCGCATCGCGGACGAACCACCTAACGAAACGGTCGGACTAAGCACAGCGTTCGAGAAATCAAGGATCCCAAACATGATCGCGAACTAACTCAGCGCATTGACCGGGCAACATGGCCATGGAGGCGTGACTTCGAGCTCGCCTGATTTGCCCATTCCCATTCTGCAAGCCAGTCTTTGCCGCATCGTCCTTCACATTGGAACTCCGACATCCGCCCGCCACACTGCGGACAGACCAAATTAATGATCGACGAGATGATGCGCTCGTTCGATTCGCTCGGTAATGTAGCAGCATTGCTCATAGTCGCTCTCCTAGAACCTCAAGACTGTACGAGGGACAGACACGTGCCACAAACAACGGAAATGTGCCGCGCGGTGTTGCCGCGCTTAGTAACATGCGCTCCCAACTGGTTGGCTGCGGAGTCCGTCTCGGCACAATGCCTGCCGCCTCGCTCAATTCATGAGAGTGCAAGTTCAAAATCAATTCCGTGCTGTTTATCATCGGAACGGCTTTGTCCTGCTCTCCCCATCCACTAGCAATGCAAGTTGCATGCCAATGCTTACGGCCGCTTATCTGATTGATAGGAGGTGCCAGGTTGCAGGAATGAATTCAGCAGGTTTGCCTTAATACTGTCATCGTCCGCATTCGGGCAGGTGCGGACGGAGTTAACTGAGCGGATGGAAAAACAGACGACGGAGGGCTAGTCGAAAGGAGATTCTGGACACCTTCTTCACGGGAGGCACACGCTTTACGGCAAGTAGGCGTTGCCGGCGTGCCCGGATCTTGCTGCCTTGTTCTGCCCATTTGCAGTGGGGATCGTTGGCTTCTCTGGCTCTTAAATTTTCCCTGACGCGGGAACGAGGATTCCTCCACACCACCTCAAGAGGCATTGCCCACGTGCGAATCTCGCGTTCCTGGTTAACGATCATCACCCACTCCTAGTTGATCCATGCGGGACAGCTCGCCCTGATCCGAAGCCTCATGGCTTCTATTTCATTCAGGGCTGCCATGAGTAGGATTTCTGCGAGCGAGAACTGGTGAATCGTGTTTTGCGTGATCTTAAACATAATCGACATCATCCTTACACACTCGTGCGTAAAGCAGTTTATGTGCCAATCCGGCTCCCTTCTAAGTGCATGATGCTCTTATGTTGCGACCAAATTTTGTTACGTTGCCTTGCCCCGCGATGGTCAAAGCCTTAGTATTGGCAGCTATAAAAAAAGCTCACATGTAGGTTATTTCTGAGGAGCGCCTCGCAAAAACGCGGCCCGAACCCAAAAGACGTCACATCCGGTCCTGCCCATGACACTACCTGCCCCAATCGGGTCTGCTGCCCGTATACGGTCATCATCCCTGGGCACACTCAGGGCCACTCTTTCCCAAATGCTTGAGTACCTTGGAATTACAACTTCCTTGTTGTGGCCATAGATTTGCCAGTACCACTCCAGGGTTCTTGCGGTCGAGCTGGATTCGGTGAAGATTCCGTACGAGAAACCCTTTGAACGTTGAAAGGAAAGGTTTCCTTTGCAGAGCAACAACAGCCAAAGCGGCGGCAAGCTGGGCATCAACATTGTTGAGAACAAAGATGGCGCTCTGGTGTATCTCTCAGGTCGGGTTGATATTGAGTCCTCCCCATCCTTCCGCAACCGGCTTCTCGCGTTGATAGAGGGCCGGCGCGCCAAAAGGGTGAGCGTCGATTTGTTTGCGATGACCCAGATTGATAGCTCCGGCATCGCCACGCTGATTGAAGCGCTCAAGATCGCGCACGCTAATCAAACCGAACTGACGTTGCAGGGCTTACACGATGACCTGCTTCGACTCTTTGAATTTACTGGCATTCTGCCCCTCTTCAATGGAAAGCCGCATGCAATCGGCCAATCGGGAAACGAGGTGGCGTGATGGCCAACGCTTTAGAAATTACCGGCAAGAAAACTCTCAGTTATGCCGAGTACTTTGGCAGCTTGAACATTCAGTTATGGGCCACCTTGCGTGCCATGCCGGCGGCCTTGCCGTTGGTTGGAAATCGGCATCGGTGGCGCGCAGCCATTTACCAGATGCTAGATATTGGTGTGACCGCGCTGCCGATGGTCGCGCTGCTGGCGATGTGTTCGGGATTCATCCTGGCCATGCAAGGAGCGGCTGAACTGCGTCGCTTCGGAGCTTTGCACTATGTTATAGATCTGGTCGCAGTCGGCTTTTCACGGGAACTAGGTCCGCTCATTACTGCCATCGCTGTCAGCGGACGCTCTGGCTCTGCCTTTGCCGCCGAAATCGGCACCATGAGAGTGACCGAGGAGATTGATGCCCTCAAGGTGATGGCGTTTGAACCGGTGGAGTTCTTGTTAGCACCAAAATACTTGGCAGCGCTGATCGCTGTTCCCTGCCTCACCGTCGTCTCGAATGTCTTTGGCATTCTTGCCGGCGGGTTATTCATGTTCTTCAGCACGCATCTTAGTCTGCCGCTTTATTTCCATTACGTGCTGACCTCGATCGAGTTGCGGGACATAGTCATGGGGATGATCAAGAGCCTGGCGTTTGCCACGATTATTGTTCAGGTGGGATGCCTGGAAGGATTTCGCGTGCGCGGGGGGAGCGATGCAGTGGGCCGCTCTGCAACCACCGCTGTCGTGCGATCAACTTTCCTGGTCATCGTTGCCGATGCCATTTTCACTGCCATCTTTTACTCGATAGGGAAAATGTAATGTCCATCATCTCCGTGCGCGATCTGGTAGTGGAATACGATGGCCGCCGTATCCTTGACGGCGTGAACCTTGACATTGAACAAGGCGAGATCATGGTCCTGCTGGGAGGCAGCGGCTCCGGAAAGAGCACGTTGTTGCGGCAGATTCTTGGCCTTGAGCGCCCCAAGTCAGGCAGCATCTTCATCAAAGGCACAGACATGACGCGCTGCTCGCAAGCGGAATTGAATCGAACGCGACGTTCGCTGGGAGTGGCTTTTCAAAGCGGCGCCTTGTTCAACTCCCTGACGATCAAAGAAAATGTCGCCCTGAACTTGCGCGAGCACACAGCACTCGCTCCCTCCATTATTGATCTGATGGTTTGGACGAAACTAGCAGTGGTGGGACTGGCGGACTTCGGAGACCTGCATCCGCGAGAACTCTCAGGCGGCATGAAAAAACGCGCCGCCGTGGCGCGGGCCCTGGCGCTCGATCCTGAAATCCTGGTGTTGGACGAACCCTCCGCGGGTCTTGACCCAATCGTGGCAGGCGAGTTGGACGAACTCATTTTGTTTTTGAAAGGCGCTCTTCAGATAACGGGGCTTGTCGTGACCCATGAGCTGCCCAGCGCTTTCCGGATCGCAGACCGGATCGCAATGCTATTCAAAGGAAAACTCCTCGAAGTGGGAACAAAAGAGGAGATACGAGCAAGTCAACATCCAGAAGTAAGGAAATTTCTGAACCGCACAGCGGACAACCCGGTGCATGCGCCGGCACTAGCCGCCTACTTGGAACGATACGTGCAGAATCAGGGGGCAAAGTCGTGAGTACTGAAGCAAAAGTCGGTGTTTTTGTCGTGGGCTCCTTTGCGGTGCTCGCGTTTACCGTGATCTATCTGTTGCAAGCACAGTTCGGCGGCAGCGCAGTGCCCTATCGCACTTACCTGCGTTATGCCGGTGGACTTCAGCCTGGCGCTTCCGTGCTGTATGGCGGAATTAACGCAGGCAACGTTACAGCCGTGCGGCCATACCCGGCAGATCCAACGCAGATCGAAATTCTCCTGGAAGTGAAGCAAGATATTCCGCTGAATGAAAAATCGGTGGCCAAGCTGGGCCTGGTAAGTATTATGAATAGCCCTGCGCTGGCCATCACCACCGGTAGCAATGACGCCACTCGGCTTAAGCCCGGCTCAATCATCCCGTCAAAAGAAAGCACCAGCCTGGATGAGATCGCTGGCAAGCTGGCAACGGTGGCAGACAGCGCCAATGCCCTGATTGCGCAGGCGCAGGGAGAACTGGGCGATGTCACCGGCAATGTGCGCCACTTACTCGCGAACCTAGATAACATCTCCGGACCGCAGACCCAGCAAAAGGTCCGGTCCATTATGAACAACATAGACCAGCTAATTGCGGAAGAGCGCCCAAAGATTGACCGCCTAACAGACCAACTGGCGCAGGTGAGCCAGCATGCGGATGACACCATTCAAAACGTGAATGGCACGGTCACCAATGTGCGTGACCCGATGCTAACCGACCTGGCTCAGTTACAGACTACTTTGAAACAGGCCAATGACTTGCTGAAGTCCATGGATACCATGGTGCGAAGCAACGATTATAAGATCGGCGATACGGTAGACAATCTGCGCGAGGCGACCGACAACCTCAATCAGTTCACGGATTCCCTGAAGCAGCGTCCCTGGAGCTTGATCCGCATCAAGCAACCTGAGGACCGGCGGGTCCCGAAATAAACGTTCGTCCGGACAGGAGACTTGATATGAAAAGATTTTCGACAGCGCTTGCAATCATGCTAACGCTCTTACCCGTTCTAGTCGGCTGCGGCGGGGTGAGGTATCCCAAGTATTACACGCTTAACGTGCCGCCTCCGCCGGACCCACCCGCTGAGGAAGGTGTCCGAACCTCAGTGGCGGTGCGAGAATTCCAATCGCCGGCTTATCTGCGGCAGGGACCGATTGTCTACAGAGCGACACCGGAGCAAATCGGTTTTTACGAGTATCACCGCTGGGCGACAGATCCGCGCAAATTCGTGACCAGCGCCGTCATCGACCATCTTCGCGCCAGCGGGCAATACGCCATGGTGGCGACGTATAACGGAAATCCTGATTTTGATTACATTGTCAGTGGGAAACTGGAAAAACTGGAAGAGTTAGACTACGAAGCCGGAGTGAAGGTTGAGGTTGGACTGTCTGCGCAGATCACGAAGGTTTCCACCGGCACCACGGTCTGGAGCAATGCGGTTTCTGAAACTGGAACGGTCTCTCAACGATCAATTCCCGGAGTTGTGGCTGAGATGAATAAGACTATGGACTTGGCCATCAACAAGCTGCTCTCTACCGTTCCGACCACGCTGGTGAGTAAGAAGTAAGGAGCCGGGGCGCTGCAATGAGACCGCAGTTCATTGCACCCCCTGAGTTTCTCATCACCACAGCACCCGTTTCATGAATTGACCTTGCTTTACGGCTTGGTTAAGAAGATCGGCAGGCCGAGCTTGTGGTCGTACCTCGGTCGGTAGCGATCGGTGTTGTACATCGATGCGATATCCACTTTGCGTGGTCCGATCTTCGGATCGGGAATCGGCGCCATCACGTAACGGCCTTCGCTAATAGCGGTCATCAACCCGGACTTGCCTTCGTCCACCGCGTCCATGGCCATTCCCGCGAAAGTAAATGCCACCAGGCGATCGACAAAATCAGGGCTGCCCGAGCGGAGGTCGTAGGTAAGATCGCTGACGACGGTCTCTTCGCCAGTCGCCCGCTTGATCTCATCGCTTAGGTCTTCCGCGACACTCATCTTTTTGCGATGGCCGAATGCGTCGGCTTCCCCGTATTCCCTTACCTTGTAGCCCTGCCACTCGGCACCTTCCGAGAGGATTACCAGCGAGTAATTGCTCGGGTTGTTGCGCTTGTCGGCGATGAGCAAGTCGATCAGGTGTTTCAAATCAACCTTGTATTCAGGAATGCAGCAGCGCTCTGCGGTTACAAAGGCCGTATAAAGCGCCGTGTAACCCGCATCGCGGCCAAACACGCGGAAGATGCCGATGCGCTCATGTGACCCCACCGTGGTGCGCTGGCGCTCGATCGCGTCCATGGCACGCGTTATCGCCGTCGAAAACCCAATGCAGTATTCAGTGTTGCGAACGTCGTTATCCATCGTCTTGGGCACCGCGATCACCTTCATGCCTTTGCGGTCGAGTTCCGAGGCATAGCTCAATGTGTCGTCGCCGCCAATCGCGATCAGGTACTCAAGGCCCAGAGTCTCGATGTTCTTCAGCACTGCCGGGGTCACATCGAAGACGGTGCTGGTCACGCCCTTCTTCGTCAATTCTCTGGCTTCGAAGGTCTGCCCCTGCAGAACGGGAGGCAGCTTGCTCATTTTGGTTGGACTTGTGCGGGAACTGTGCAGGAAAGTTCCGCCGGTACGATCGATGATGCGCGTGTTCTCGCGATTCAAGGGAAGGATGTAGCGCGCCTTGCTAGCCGGATCGTTCAGATCGACGTGGGTCAATCCTTCCCAGCCACGACGGATCCCGATCACTTCGCATCCAATCTCTGAGCCCCGATAAACCACTGACTTGATCACTGCGTTCAATCCGGGAACATCGCCGCCCCCGGTGAGTATGCCTATTCGCTTCTTCGCCATGGATAACCTCCCCACTGACTATCATGTCCATGTTTCCTCGCTGCTTTTAATCCGGTCAGCAATACGATGTTCTCACGCGGCCTCGCCTGTGGCTTTAAATGCTTTCTGAGCGGCGGCGGGATTATGCCACCCACCCGCCGGGCTCACGCGCTCCACTTCATCCGGCCCCCAGCTATTGGGCGCATACCGGTAAATTGGCGTGTTTCGTTTCAACACCGGTTCCACAATCCGCCATGCTTCTTCGACATAGTCTTCGCGCGCAAAGAATGTGCAGTCCCCGGCCATCGCTGCTCCCAGCACGCGTTCATAGGCGTCCATCTCATCGACACTTGAACAGTGGGTGGCCACCATCTCGCCGGCTTGCAGCGCGAGCTCCTCTCTTGGAGCCAGTGACATCATCCCCATGGCGATGGTAAGGTCGGGACTAAGGCGCATTCGCAGGTGGTTTTCAATCAGGAGACTGTCAGGAAGCAAGGAAGGAGGCTTGTGAAACTTTGCCACAATTTCCGTGCAGGTCGTGGGCAGGCACTTCCCTGCCCGTATGTAAATGGGGACACCTTTCCATCGCCACGAATTGATTTCCAGCTTTAGCGCGGCAAATGTTTCAGTCTGCGACTCCCTGGCAACGCCGTTCTCATCGCGGTAGCCCAGGAACTGTCCGCGTACCAGATGCTGTTCCTCGATAGGCGCAATCGCTTTCAGCACCTTCACTTTCTCGTCGCGAGTTGATTCGCTATCAAATCGGACTGAGGGCTCCATCGCTAGATTCGACAACACTTGAAAAATATGGTTCTGGACCACATCACGTATCGTCCCCGTTTGGTCATAAAATGCTCCTCGGCCCTGTACGCCGAAATCCTCTGACATAGTAATCTCGATACTCTTGATGTGGTTACGGTTCCAGAACGCCTCGACAAACGTATTGGCAAAACGGAACGCCACGAGATTATTTACTGATCTCTTGCCCAAATAGTGGTCAATGCGAAAGATCTCGGCTTCATCAAATGTCCGAAGCAGAACTCTGTTCAACTGCCGGGCTGAAGCAAGATCATGCCCGAATGGTTTTTCCACGATTACCCGTGCACCGCGGGCACAATTCGATTTTCCAAGGTGCTGGACAACGTTTTCAAAGAGGAAAGGGGGGATTGCGAGGTAATGCGCCGGACGGTGAGCATCCCTGAGCTCTCGGCGCAACGCGGCGAAGGTTTCCGGATCCTGATAGTCTCCGTCGACATAACGAAGCAAACTGCATAACTTTTCGAATGCCGCAGGGTCGACTCCGCCGTGTTTCTCCAGACTGTCCTGCGCGCGTTGCCGCAGCTGATTCAGGTTCCATCCGGCTTTGGCTACTCCGATGATCGGGACACCAAGGTGGCCGCGTTTCACCATCGCCTGCAACGCCGGAAAAATTTTCTTGTAGGCCAGGTCGCCTGTGGCGCCGAAGAAGACGAGGGCGTCCGAGTGAATACTACTCATGAATCTCTCCTTATGCAGCCTCGGTTTTTTCCGCCGGCTTCTCCAGGTGTCCGCCGAATTGGTAACGCATCGCGGACAAGAGTTTGTCGGCAAAGTCCGCTTCACCACGCGAGCTGAAGCGTTCATATAGAGACGCGGTGAGGACCGGCGCCGGCACCGCTTCGTCAATCGCGGCTTTAATGGTCCACCGCCCTTCGCCCGAGTCGGAAACCCGGCCGGCAAACTTCGCAAGTGCCGGATCCTGCACCAACGCGGCTGCCGTGAGGTCCAATAGCCATGACGCGATTACACTGCCGCGCCGCCAGACCTCGGCTATATTCCGAAGATCGAAGTCAAACTGGTAGTGTTCAGGGTTGCGCAAGGGTGTAGTCTCAGCGTCGATCTGAGTCTCTCGCTTCCCTACGTTGGCGGAACGCAGTATCGACAAGCCTTCGGCGTATGCCGCCATGATTCCGTACTCGATACCGTTATGGACCATTTTGGTGAAGTGGCCGGCGCCATTTGGACCACAGTGCAGGTATCCTTGTTCGGCGGTGCCCTCCAACTTTTCGCGACCTTGAGTGCGGGCTGTATCGCCCATTCCAGGCGCCAGCGCGGAGAAGAGCGGGTCGAGATACTGAACGACATCCGCTTCCCCGCCAATCATCATGCAGTAGCCACGTTCGAGACCCCACACGCCGCCGCTGGTGCCGACATCCACATAATGGACTTGACTGCCGGCGAGCTCTTTTGCCCGCCGAATGTCATCGACATAATAAGAATTGCCTCCGTCGATGAGGATGTCCCCTTCCTCGAGATAGGGCAGCAGGTTAGCGATCGTCTGATCTACTACTGCCGCAGGAACCATGAGCCAAACTGCCCGCGGCTTCTTGAGCTTTTGTGCCAGATCCTCGAGGGAACATGCTCCGACCGCGTTCTCCTCCACCAACTCCTTGACCGAGCTAGCGGACGTGTCGAATACAACGCAGTTGTGACCTTTTCTGATGAGCCTGCGCGCCATGTTGGCGCCCATTCTTCCAAGTCCTACCATTCCAAGTTGCATGAGTCCTTCCTTTCTATTCACGTGGTTGAGCGCAGCCTGCAGCGGCAACCGTTCCAATTCGGCGGCCACTTAACTCACGCAGCCTGGCCCTTGCCGCGGCGTTCTCAAAAATCGTTACGTATGCCCGGTATCGGCTGGCGATCTCGGTGACGGCTGTTGTGCGTGTGATTTTGCCGGCCCGCAGGTTTAGCAGCGGATCCCAGAAACTGGTCCGGCCTACGGCAAAACCTATGAAACCCGTTACTGCTGCTGCTGTGGTCAGCCACTGGCCAACCTTCTGGCTGTTCTCTCCCCGGCCCAGAATGATGCAACCAACATTGTCGCGTCCGCCACGGCGTGCGGCTGCCACTACCCTCGCACAATCTTCCGGTTTGTCGAGTCCCTCGATCTTCCAGACATCCGGTTCGACTTGCGCATCCTGAAGTTGCTCGATTGCTCCGATCATTAAGCCGGGCCGCAGCTCCAGATCGTAGGTCTTCTGGTCACCCTTGACCCGATCAAGCTGTGACGTCTCTGGCGGCACCAGAAGCTCAAACATGAACCGGCTGTGGCCCTCACCACGCAAATAGTCGGAGAGCTTTTTCAAACGGATTGCTTGCCTCTGGTTCAGACTGCGATCGCCTTCAGGGTTATAGCGAACCAGGACTTTGCAGAACGTTGGGTGGAAAGACTCAATGTGCCTGGCGAATTCTTCGCCATGCTCGAAGTCGAACTCATCCTGGCCGCTCTTCTCCACAGGACAGGCGGTGATATAACCGGCCGCCGCGGCATCGCGCAGGATGGTAGCCCCGAACTGCTCGTCGACCAGAATGCCAGCTTTCTCTTTGGGTACTCCAGCCTGGAGCGCGGCTTTGAAGCCGTCATAGATGACGCGTTTAATGGCGGCGATCTCTGAGGTCTGTTCGGAGGTGAGAGTGCCCGTCCAACCAAACATCTTGGTCTGGAACGACCCCCGGTGATCGAACGGCAGTATATATAAAGGTTGGGTAAACCCGAGCAAAGTCATTCTAACTCCTTTAATTTTCGGTACATGCAGATCAAAGCATTGGTTGAGCTGTCGTGCTGGAGCACAGGCTCGGAATCACTTTCAAGTTCCGGAATGATGCGTTGCGCCAGCACCTTGCCAAGCTCGACGCCCCATTGATCGAATGAATCGATGTTCCAAAGAACACCTTGGGTAAATACCGAGTGCTCGTACAGGGCGACAAGCTTGCCCAGGGTTGCTGGGGTAAGCCGGTCAGCCAGAATCGTGTTGGATGGCCGGTTCCCCTCGAACACCCGGTGCGGCACCAGCCAATCCGGCGTACCTTCAGCTTTAACTTGATCGGGCGTTTTGCCGAAGGCAAGCGCTTCGCTCTGGGCGAGAAGGTTGGCTAGGAGGATGTCGTGATGCCGACCAAGCGGATTCAGCGGATGGACAAATCCGATGAAGTCGCAAGGAACGATGCGTGTGCCTTGATGGATCAACTGATAAAAGGAGTGCTGGCCATTGGTCCCCGGCTCACCCCAATAGATGGGCGCTGTATCTCGAGCAACTGTCTTCCCGTCAAGCGTGACCTGTTTCCCATTGCTCTCCATTGCCAATTGCTGTAGATAGGCCGGAAACCGTTTCAGGTATTGCTCGTAAGGCAACACAGCCACTGTCTGTGCGCCGAAGAAGTTGTTGTACCAAATGGAGAGCAGTCCCATGAGCACCGGCAGGTTCGCCTCGAATGGGGCCGTGCGGAAGTGCTGGTCCATCTGATGAAAACCATCCAGCATGGCTCGGAAGTTGTCCGGGCCGAGAGCGACCATGGTGGAAAGACCAATTGCCGAATCCATTGAATAGCGGCCACCCACCCAGTCCCAGAATTCGAACATGTTGGCGGGATCAATTCCGAATTTCGCCACTTCCTCAGCGTTCGTTGATACCGCAACAAAATGTCTTGCAATGGCCTTTTCATCGCCTCCCAGTCCCGCCAGGAGCCACGCGCGGGCCGTCTGAGCATTGGTCATTGTCTCGAGAGTGGTAAAAGTTTTTGAAGAGACAATGAACAGGGTCTCTGAGGGGTCGAGATCGCGAACCGCTTCAGTGAAGTCGGTGCCGTCAACGTTGGAGACGAACCTGAACCTCATCCGTGGTTCGATGTAGTGCCGTAGAGCTTCATAGGCCATGACAGGGCCGAGATCAGAGCCGCCAATTCCAATGTTCACCACGTTACAAATGCGTTTTCCCGTGTGACCTTTCCACACGCCGCTACGCACGCGCTCGGAGAAATCAGCCATCCTATCGAGCACGCGGTGGATCTCGGGAACCACGTTCTTGCCATCGACAACCACAGAGGCTCCTCGGGGAGCGCGCAAAGCTGTGTGCAAAACCGCGCGGTTTTCCGTGACGTTGATCTTCTCTCCCCGGAACATAGCGTCGATCCGTGCTCGTAGACCGGAGTCTTCCGCAAGTTGAAGCAGAAGATTCAGCGTTTCATCCGTAATTCGGTTTTTGGAGTAATCGAGATATAAGCCCACGGCCTCTATAGCCATTCGCTTGCCGCGCTGTGGGTCGTCGGCAAAAAGCTGCCGAAGATGCAGCTTCGAAACCATTTTGAAGTGTAATGTGAGCGTGTTCCACGTCGAGCGTTCGATTCCCGATTTTTTCGTCGACAACTGCCCTGCTGTTACCATCTTCAAAGCTCCTTATTTATTCCGCCTGTTGCTGAGACCGCTCCTCTTGGCTGCGACCTTACAACTGCACGACTGGTGTAGGCTCGGGATTAACAACATCGTTCGTGTGCGCAGTTGGCTTGCTCATCAACATCAGGCATATTGCGCCAATGAATGCCCAGAACAATGCACGTGCACGCCGGCATAGCGCCAAAGTCAGTCCGACCGTACCGGAAACGCCGAATAACTTCGCAATCATCATATTTCCGCCTTCATATGTCCCGACGTTGCCGGGATTGAGCAGTCCCACCAGGTTGATCACCTTGGTCAACCCTTCCAGCACAAACGCGCCTGGAAAGGCGATTCTTGCCCCCATGAAGTGCAGAATGATGTAGACCTCCAGTATGGCAAGTGCCTGCCATAGGAAATTGAGGAGGAAGGCTGCGCAGAATGCCGCTGGGGCCTGATGGAAAAAGTTAAGGAGGTTGCGTTCGCTCGATTCGATGACTGGCTGCTTACGGTTCATCCAACTGTGAAATCGAGGCACGTGCCCAATCGCTTTCGCGGTTTTACCCATCAACTCCCACCCTTTTCCAATGGACACACCCACCAGTACCAGCACCGCCATGAGCGCGACGACAAAGATGAATGCGAACAGTCGCAGTTTGCCGGACACTGGCGCAAGCGCCAACGTGGCGAGGATTCCCGACAGAGTCATAATTGTCGAGCTCGTCACGTGAAGTCCTCCATCGATAGCAGCCGAAGGAATCGCATTTGCTAGCGGTACTGAGGACCTCAAGAGAGAGATCCGCATGCCTTCTCCAAGGACCTTACCGCCAGCCCCGAGTTGCCCAAGGGCCTCGGAAACGAGGCACACAGCAAAGCTACGGGGCCAAGGCAGAGCGGTAGTGTCGCACATAAGCGTCATCCGCCATGCCCACGTCCGAATGAAAAGGGCCACTCCTCCCAAAGCGACGATTACGGCCATGCCGAAGCCGACGGCATGCACCTGGTTCCAGATGATCTGAGGACCTGTTCGAAGCACCAGCATCGCAAGCAATGCAAGCCCCAGAAAAGCAGCGAAAAACCTGAACCCGATTTTGGTTATCGATTTGGTCTGAGGCATGGTCCAACTCCATTCGTGGCGCGCACTAGCTCGCGCGTGGCTTTCATGCGGATCGAAAGTCGACATTCTTCGCATGCGACGCAATGATTCGCGTTTCTCCAGGACATGATCTCCCTTCACCCTTTGCGACCAGAGTGAGTGCCTCGAATGCAACGCAATATGCTCGCTCAACGTTGTTCTGGCTTACCCCGAGTTGTGCAGCAACTTGGCCGCAGGAGTCCCTTGCAATGCCATGCAATACGAGCACGAAACGGCAAAGCACGTCGAGACAGTCATGCAACTCTTCGGAATTTTCGATCAACCGTTGAAAGTGCTCAGCAGTTAGCGGTGGGCTCTTTGCGTAAACCGCTCCGTGATTTTCATACTCAGAGGCGATCTCGGCGATCTGAGAGTGCTGAATCTGGAGCGCGCATCGCAACGTGGCCCGGGCGCCCCAGTGTATGAGCCATTCGTGAAAGAGTGAGACTTGAGTCTCGGCAATGCTGCAGGCATCGACCACACACGCCTCTGCAACCCTCATGTCTCCGATCAGGAAGAGTGCCAACCAGTGCAGCAGATTATGATAGTCGCCGAAAACTTTGCGGATATCGTCTACCGTTGCGCACCGGGGGTTTCCCCTGATTTGCTCCAGCATTGTCGCAAGTTTCATCCTGAGTACCCCTTCATCACTATTCACCTATCTATGCCCGCCAACTGTTGCGGCCATTGTTTTTTCATGAGCGGATTGGTGCGTCTTTGGATTGGGCCGAGGCGAACTGCGGCGCAGCAGCGATTCGGCAAGCTGACGGATGTTTGGGTCAGGGTCGTCCAAGGCCGCCACAAGGTCCTTATAGGCATCCAAGTTTCGCGTGTTGCGCCATTCCACATGGCAAAGGAACAGGTACAGCGAATCTCGTTGCACTTTCATGTGAGCACCTCAGTATCTGTTCCTGATCCAAAGCCATTTCGTCTTGTTGAAAAGCGCAATTGCAGGCGCTCGCACACGTCGAGGGCGTACAAATTACCCGCAACAAAGCTGGCTCCGAGTCGGCCCAGCCACACCAAAACTTGTTCACCAAGAGAATCCACAAAAGTTACTTCCGAAAGATCCACCAGGATGGACTGGGGGGCCATATAGCGCTCCAAAGCGAGCCTTGCGTCTTCGGCATACGGGCCAACCAGCCGGCCTTGCAGCCGCACGGTCAACATCCCATTTTCATCATGGTTGAACTCAACGCGCAGCATTCTTAATCTCCCAGGGCATTACTCTCGCAAATCGAAAATTCATCATGACTACCACGGGTAAAAAGCACGTCCGTTGCCGAACGCTAATACAGGCTAAGTTATGGGCAATGCAAGGATTCCGGGACTGCGTAGATCGGAAAATTGAGAGGGTGTGACCGCCGAGGGTCATCTGTGACTACATTGGGGCATGAATGAAATACCGAGGCCCAAGCGTTCGGTGCTGACCCGGGCAGAATTGCTGCCTGTGCCGCCACGCCACTGAATACAAAGGTGCTTACTTCCATCAGTTCCCTGAAACAATTGCCAATGCATCTTCAACCGGAGAGGCTCCGCCCACGGACATGCAGCCCGTGATAAGAGCAACTCCTATGCCAAACCTGCAAACGTAAAGAAACCATTTCATTGAAAGACTGGGACGATTGGGAAAGCTTGAAGTGTGGCCAGCACATTCGTCAGCGGACGCATCCGCGTTGGAGTCTCTAGCGATCAACAACCCATCAGCGAGGGATGCATAACTCGAAAGATATGGGGAAATGGTCGGAAGCCGTGACAGAGTTGTGTACCCGCGCGCGCTCGATTCTTACCGGACCGCGAACGAAGGCCCAATCGATAGATCGGCCAGCTTCCAGCAGATGTCGCCGCGGAGTAGTTGGGACATTAGACATAGGCGCGGCTTTGCCGAACCCACCGCGGGCCAGCACGTCGGCTGCGCCCGGTTGGGATGCGTTTAGGTTCAAGTCGCCTCCGAGGACAATCAGGGGGATCGAATCGTACGCCGAGGCATCCTGCACGACCTCTTCCAACTGCGAAATTCGCATCTGGTCATTCGCCCGGCTCTCAAGGTGGAGGTTATAAGACAAAATTGAAATGCCTGCCGTTTCGATCTCGGCGGCCAAAGCAATCCGTCCGCCAAGTCGCTCCTGAAATGGTTCGTGCCTCGGCAGAAACCAGCGGGGCTTCCAGAAATTGGACTGCCACCGAAAATTAATTACACGCGGTCTTGAAATCTTCCACCTGGAGAGCGTGGCTTGGCCATGCCAGGCGGGATTTGTATTCGATCCCTGGGTCAACTCGATGAATTCGCGCCCAAATACGTAGTTCATGCGCAGCCTTTGCGCAATTTCACGCGCGATGTTCAACCGTTGCGTGCGGCGCACATTGACGTCCACTTCCTGAAGAAGCAAAATGTCCGCGTCCGCCTGGGCCAGAAACTCCAAAATGGCCGGCAGCCGTAAACCACGGTCAATATTCCAGTCGACAACGCGAATGGAACTGCGCGGCCACGTAAGCCACCGGAATGGCGCGAAATTCTCGGCAATGATTTCCGACGCTGGCACAAATCAAAAAACCCTTGCGGCAAGCTGAGGAAAGATGCTCTGCTGGGCAAAACTCAAGTCCTGGGGATCATCGATCTCAGCCCATGGCAAATCATTTGTACTGCTGAAGCCCACTCGAATCCCTTCGTCCGCGAGTTGCTGTACCGCAACGTTAAAAAATACGTTGACTTGCCCGCTGCCAATGAGATGCTTCATCTTCAAAGCAAACTTGTCGAAGATAGCTTGATTAAAGACGGTGATTCCAATGTAAGTTCCGCTGAACTCGTCTCGGGTGATTTTCTTGCTCATTTGGACCACTCTGTCGCCCGCGATGATCACCTTCATTGTTTCATCCCGCCAGCAGGGATCAACAATCATCGAAATAGGTGCGCTGGGCCGCGTGGCTGCCTGAAGAATCTCAGGATCAAAAATCACGTCTGCATTCAGGACCATGAAGCTGTGCCCTCGCAGCCATTCGAGCGCCAACCAGAGCGAATAGATGTTGTTAGTGAGAGCGTATGCAGGGTTCTCAATAAATTGGATTCTCTGATGAGACCTGGAATAGTGGTTCCTGACGTGTGTGATGATCTGCTCTTTTTCATATCCCACAACAATTGCAACGTCATTGATTCCGGCCATGGATAGAGCTTCGAGCTGGTAGTCGAGGATTGTACCGGAATCAACCTCGATCAGGCACTTCGGGCGCTCGCCGTGTATGGAGCGGATCCTGGTGCCCTGGCCTGCGGCTAAGATAACTGCTTTCATAATGCCTCCCGCGGAGTATTGACGGACAGTTTTGACGCGAAAAATCTGTGATTGAAGTAAAGCGCCAGAATCCAGGTGAGATGTGCCCCGATTGTGGCGAGAACAAAAAGCACCGGCAACCCTCCAAAAATCGTAAAGATGACGACGTAATGGATCATCACTCCGCGTTTCTCGAAGGCCTGCACTTGGCGCACAGCCCTTGAAACCCAATTCCCTGAATCTTTTTCAAGCAAGCGATAAAACCGGCCCAGATATTCATTGGGGCGGTCAGGGGCCGTGGCCCGGCGGCGTCCTAGCGAGGTCACGACCAATGCAAGCACAGCCCCGGCAAAGAGAGCGAACCCCATCCAGAGGGCCGCTCTACCGTACTGCTTCGTTAGTCCGGCCGTAATGCCGGCAAACAGCATGAGATAGCTGAGCCCGTCGGCAAAACCCTCCAGCCAGGTTCCACGTGGCGTTTCGGCGAACTTGACCCGGGCCAGCATTCCATCCATCTCATCGAATAGGCCTGCGATGAAGAAAATGAGAGCGCCCGCAACGTACGCCAGATAGCCCCCTTGGGCAAACGCGATGGCTGATATAGCGGAGATGATGACTCCGGCAAAAGTGACTTCATTCGGAGTAACCTCCGTATGGGACAGCAATCTTACGAACGGGCGGCAGAGGCGCCGGTTGAACGAACTGTGTATGCCGTCAAGCACCTTGCCTGAGTGAGCAACCAGAAAACGCTCAGCCGCAGTGGCGCTCTCTGGAGAGGTGACCGCGACACCCTCGGACGTCTGCGGGTAACGGGAGGGCGGGGGAACGTCGCGGTCTACCTCGTGCACGGTTGTATAAGCGGGCCTGCTCCAGTCGACGGAGCGTATGTCTACCGAGGGCAAGGCGGTGAGGAATTGTTTGGTGGAGACCCAGTTCCACGGAACCCAAAGAAACGCACGCTGGAGTTGCGGTTTCACTTGAGTCCAACTGGATGGGGCCTGTGGCTTGAATTCACTCACGCGGACCGCCTTGATGGGCACACTGTATTGCCAGGCCCGTTTTGTGCACTCTTCAATTAGTTCGTCAGACAATATTTCAGGGCAAATCAGGAGGACCTCGGTGGCGCCGGCGCGCGCTGCGGTAGCCACCGTCCTGATCAACAAGGGAAGGCTACATATCTTCTGCAGGAGTTGCTCGGCAGCCCTTCGCTTGCCGCTCATGAAAATGGTTTCCGGAATGGCTATGACTGCTTGCATCAGAATGCCTCCTTCAAGATGGCTGTTGGAGCCTTCGCTGACTTCTCGTTTTCATGGACATCCTTCCGGGAGTTCAAGAGAAGCCAGGCAAGACCACATAAAGCCCAGAGAAGATCACGCAGACGGCGAGTCAGGGCCAGGGCCAGGCCCAGCCCGGGTGAAAAACCTGCCAATGCGAAGGCAGAAATCGCTCCACCTTCATCAGAGCCGAGCCGCGCTGGTATCCATCCGGTGATCAGCTTGAATCCGCGCGTGATCCCTTCGATGGCTACAACCGGCAGAAAGTGAATGGGCAGGTGTAGTGCCCATAACACCACAACAACTTCCAACGCCACCAGGAGTTGGCAGAGCACGTCGATCCAAAACATGCGTTTGACCAGCGCCGGGCGCCGCCCACGATAATTGCGGATTGAACCTTCAAGAATTGCCGCCCGAACCAGCCAGCGGGGCGATCGATTTCGGAGCCGCCGTAGCAGCAAGGACAGAATGGACTTTCGGCTGAGGATAAAGAACAGGACCAGAACAAGGCCCAACACTGCGGCGGCGACCCATGGAGTGTGCATGCCGTGAATAGCGACCATCGGAATTGAAAGCCATCCTGCAATCGCCAAAAGAATTGTGGTGAACCAGTACACCCCATCATCCAGAAGCGTTGCGGTGATGGTTGGCTCTGCCGGGGTTCCAAGGAGCTTTACCTTCATCGGCTCTGAAAGCACGGGACCCAGAATGGTCAAATACCCCATGCCTTGAGAGGCCACGCGAACGCCGACCAACTGTCTCGCTGGAATTGAGACCCGTTGGTCCTTAAGGGCCTGTGACCAGGCCGACGTCTGAAGAATGAGCCGGCATAAACTCAGGGCGAGCACAACTGGAACAGCAATTTTGAACGCACTGAAGTCATGCACGATTCCGGGAACCCGCACACGGGCAATCACCCACATCAGGAGAGAGAGTCCAATAAGCGCCACGATCAGATGATTCCTTCTCATTGGTAGAGCCTCGCTTCCCTGGCCCTTTCGCTTGAGCGATCTCGCGGCGGATTCAGCGCATACCCTGAGTTGTCAATCGTCAGTTCCGCAGTGCCGAAGATCCTGACTTCGCTGGTAGTGTGCGTTGACGAGGCAAACCAGAACTGGCCCACTTTTTGGTAGACATGAACAAAGTGGACGTCGTGGACCCAGAATGAAGGGTTCCGCGCGGGCTGGCCTTCAATGCGCACGATGGAATAATCTTTGGCATCGACCCAAATCTTTCCGTTGATGAGGTACTTGTTTGAAGTTTTTGGCGATACTTCCAAAACATAGGCCTTGCCTGTATCTAGGCTCTCCTCGCCGATCAACCTGAATTCGTAGTTCGCCGGAATCAGCCTGGTCTCCTCGCGAGTTCCGCGGTGAGAAGCCTCTTCCTCTTCCTTCAGCAGCTTGTGCAGGACATGCTTGCGAATCGCGCCGGATCCTTCTTCAGAAACAACGCTGAATTGCTTCGTCCCGTCGCTCCCGCATACGACACGCACAAGCATTTCCGCTTTGCGCTTATTGTTGACGGCGGTGTAATGACGCACCGCCATATACCCGGTCATTCCTGATTGGCGCTCAGCATCGAACTTCACCATGTTCGCGATCACATCATCGACCGAAGGGAGCGGGCCCACAGCCTGGGGCTGTGAATTCCCGGCTGCGGCGAGCACAATCAAAACGAGAAATGAGTTAATGACCAGTTTCATATCAAAGCTCCAGGATGAATTTGCCGTGAAAAGTCCGGCCGACGCCGTTGAAATACTGGCCAAACCGGACGCTATCCAGATCGTTCTGCACATCACGCGGATTGAAGCGATTGAAAATGTTGTAAACACCAAATCCAATGCGCGCGTGTTTGTCCTTTATGGGAAGACGGAACCGGCGCAGTACCTGGAGATCCGTCGAAACAAATCTCGGGAAACGCAACTCATTCCTTGGCCCCACAAAATTTCGGGATTGATCGATGGTTGAGTATGGAAAGCCGGTATGAATGTCCAGCACCGGCGCCACGGTCAGTTTCCAGGGAGCGGCAATTTCACCCCACGCTATGAACCGGTTCGGCGCGTCATAGTTCAGCCGGCCGCGCTGGTTCGGCTGGATTACCGCCTGCGGATCGTTTCCGTAGAACTGATTGAAGTCGTTCAAATCGCCAAAGGCCTTTGAATGGACATAGGAGGCGTTCAAGGTGCTTTGACCCGTTTGATAACGCCCAGTGACTTGAAATTCGCGATAAAAATCGCTCCCTGTGTTGGTCAAGGAAAGGGCGCCCGTTGGTCCGAACGTGACCGGGGTTAGAGCAAACTCATGTACCGTATTGCGCTGTTGGTATCCGACCCGAAGCAGCAGGTTGTGAATGACTTCACGATTGAGTTCAAAGTTCCACACTTCACTGCGCGGGTTTTGCAGCCCGTTAGGAGCAACGTTCGAGTACTCGGTAGAACTCAAGACATTTCCCACTGGATTTAGCGAAATCACAGTGCGTCCGGGCAGACTGCTAAAGGAGGGAATATTCAGAGGGACGCGGTCATAAAACAGACCGGCTCCCCCTTTGAGAACCGTCTTGCGATCATTTGTCAGCGCAAGGATGAAACCAGCACGTGGGGCTGTGTTCACAGAATCTGTGACTGAATCCCTGTCGAAGCGCAGCCCCATATCCAGTATCAGCCGGTTGGAAATGGTCCATTTATCACCAACGAACCAGGCTGTCTCATTCTGGTCGATGGAAAAAGTCGACCTTGGCCCGAACTGGATTCGTTCGATGGCAAAGCCACCCACGCCAAAGATATCCACCGGCATGAATTGTTGGCGGCCGTCATACGAGCTGTGCGCGAATTCAATTCCGGCCTGCAGTTCGTGAGAGCCCTGAAAATGAAGAGGACGTGCGCGAAACGTTTCTTGCCACTGCGAGCCCGACGTATCGCGGTCCTGGCGATTGAAGAAGCCGCCCTGGGTGGTTTCCAGAAGCAACTGGTAAGGACCGTCACTGTTCGGCGTCAGGTCGGCATTTAATTTCCTGAAACTAAATTGTGAAGTTAGCAGGTCGCCATGAGTGCTGATGAAGCGGTGCTGGAGATAAGCCTGGTATCCGCGTTCATGTAAGTCCGGAGTGCTTGCCTGCGGCGTGAAGGTGTTCAGGCCATAGTAGTCAAGCTTCTGCGGGAACACCGCGAACGATGCGGTGGCATTCTGTTTCTGGTTGATATTAAGGTCGACCTGGGTGTACGACTCCAGGCTTTCTGATCGGGTGTCACTCTGGAGAGGCGGCAGACTGTCAACGGGTGCGCGTTCATAGCGATAGCTGACCGACTCCGTGAAAGCGACGCGGTCCTTGATGATGGGCGCGGAAAACGTGATTCGGGGTGTCGCCGCCGCGATGCCCATGATACTTCCATCGAGCCTGCGTAACCGAGGAACGAAATTTTGTGCTGCGAGCCGAAATTTGTTGAACTCTCCGGGCCGCGTTTCAACATTTGAAACCGCGCCGGTAAATTTGCCGTATTCGGGATCATAGGGTGTTGAGAAGACCTGCACGGATGAAACTACGTCGATCGGAATATTGATCGCGGTGGCGCCGGTGGCTGGATCAGTTACGTCAGCGCTGTTGATGAGAGATCCATTCTGCGTTGCCTGAGCCCCCTTCATGTTGATCAGGCCGTTGGGACCACGCACCACACCAGGGACCAGAGGCAGTAGAGAGTCAACTCGCTCAGTCCGGTTGGGCATGTTCTGGATCGTGGTTTCGCCGATGGTATTGGTTCCAGAGGACTCCTGGGTTTCCACTGGCGTTGCGCTTCCATTGACCGTGACCGACTCCTGAACGGCTTCAACCTTCATCTCCAGTTCGACTTCAGAGGTCTTGCCAGCTACAACGACCAGGTCCTGTGTCGCGGACATTGCGGGCGCCTTGGCGCTGATCTGGAATGAGCCAGGAACAACTCCTTTGATCGCGAACTTGCCTTCACCATCAGTTTCAGCTTCAAGGTGGATGGGACCCTCGAGCGAAATTTTTGCTGCGGGCACAACTGCCCGTGCGCCGTCCGCCTCGGTAGTAAAAACAACTCCCTGCACCGTACCGGTTGGCTGTTGTGAGCTTTGGGCGTGCATCCAAGCGCTGAGCAATCCGATGCCGATCAAAAGTCTTGCAACATTTTGGGCCATTGTTAATCTCCTCTGCGCGGCCAGACCGGCGTTGAATCTTCTGGGCATATGCGCGACCTCTAAGGTTTCTTCGCAAAACATCGCTCACCTCATCGCCGCTCGCGTTTGCCACTGCGGAACAAGTGCAGGTCTGGTGCCGAAGTTGGGCACCGCTAAGAGATTGATCGCAAAAGAAATCAGGAGTTCTGCCCATGCCAAAACGTGCCCAGATACGGGCATTGCCAACATTGGGTCACGGCGAAGGTTTGAAATTATTCGGAGTGAACTGTTCTTCTTCTAAATAAACGCAATGAGATTAAATTCAGTGTCAGTGGGCTAGAACATGAGAAGTTCAGAGCGATGACTTAGATGGGGAATCCGAACGACCATCTTTGGGCACTTCCGCAATAAGTCAGTGAGGGCAAACCGGATTGTTTTCCGACTTGCCCTCACTTCTTCCGCGGTTATAAACCTGAGTGATTAGCGCGGTGCTCCAGGCACGACGACGCGGTCAGAATTTGAACACGAAGCCTGCTGATGGGACCGCGGCATGCGTGAACTTATCCGCTTTGAGCTGATTGACGTTGAAATCGGGAACCTTGTAAACGAACCCGCGATACTGCGCCCGCAAAGCAACGTGCTTTATTAAAGGAACATCGGCGCCGCCGCCGTAGACGAATGTTCCGCGGCTCTGGCTCTCAATCCCCGTACTATTACGCGGATGGAAGACCATGGCCCCGCCACCGGCGAGGGCAAATGTGTTGATCCCATGAAATGCCGGGAGTTTGAGGACACCCGCGCCGGTGATCCCATGCGTGTAAGTCTGCTTGCGGAAGTTCCCGGATGAAGTCGCATATCTTTGAGAATTGCTGAAGAAATCGTAATCCACTTCCGCTGCGATCCAGTTATTAATGTTGAAACGATAGCCGGCCAGAAAGCCGCCGGAGTTAGTAGGTTCGCTTTGGACCCCAGATGACGTCGTTGTCTTGCCGAGGAAGCCGCTTCCCTGGAGGGTGAGTTGGTGGCGCGGTTCTTCCTGGGCCCAACATGATAGCGACAGAATGATAAGCACACTGAAAAATAGCAATGAACGTTTCACTAAAACTGCCTCCTTATGACCCCACCATTCAATGCAAGCGGATTGCCGAACGTGAATCTGGGCTAAGTCATTGCACGACATAGCGATTAGCAGCTTGCGCAGGAAGAAGAAGTAGGCGCTTCGACCGCCAATGGGCAGCGGTGACTGCATCAGGTCAGGAACAGGCGTGTATTCGGGCTACAAGATACGCTTTCTGAACTCTGCGAATGGACATTCAATTCGGACCCTCGGTCAGAATGACCAGCCTAACGAAGAAGAGTTTCATGTCACGAACGTTAGCCAGGCCATACTTGATTGGTTAAAAGCCTCCGTGGCCTGCACGGAGATGGAATCGATGTTTTTTTTGTAGCCGAAGTTGATTCGAACAAAGTTGCGCTGTCGCGGTCCATACTGCCCGGGTCTGGCAATGCATTGTGTCAGGCAGACTTGGTACACGGAGCACAGAACTCTATGATCTTTCCATTTTGCGAATCCGGCTGGGGCTTCTCTTTTTTCTGGAACCCTGGCGGGACATAAAACTCAATTACCTTGGCCATAACATCCTCCTAATTGGCGAAACAGCACACTTTTACAAATCACACGATCATGGCATTGACGAAATTGAAGAAGCGAAGCTAGCGCGATTCCAGGTCCACAGCGCAAGCGGTTTCCTGGCCCGGATGAAAAACCACCATCAATACGCATAATCGGCGCGGCATATGTTAAGCCGGCGCATCTTGTTTTGAAGAGTGGTACGCTTCAATCCTAGACGTTCGGCAGCGCCTCCATTGCCTGAGATCTGGCCAGAAGCAGCTTTCAACGCATTGATGATCACGTCTCGTTGTGCCTCCTGGAACGTTGACGAAGATGAGCCTTCGTGCAGAAACGTGGAAGATGATGAGATGTCTCTCACCTGGCAGGTTTGCAGCTCTCCCAGAGGCACTTGTAGTTCTTCACTCTGCGAGAGGATCACGGCCCTTTCGACGAAGTTTGCCAGTTCCCGCACATTTCCGCGCCAGGAGTGATTCGTCATTGCCTCCATGGCATACCGGGGCACCGAAACAACATCTTTTTGCATGCGCCGCGACAATTTCTTCACAAAGTAATTCACCAGCAGCGGAATGTCCTCGCGCCGTTCACGCAGCGGTGGAATCTCGATCGGAAACACATTGAGCCGGTAAAACAAGTCCTCGCGAAATTTTTCTTCGCGAATCATGGCTGAAAGATCGCGATGGGTTGCCGCGATCATCCGCACATTGACACGAATGGTCGTGGCGCTTCCCAGCCGTTCGAACTCCTGCTCCTGCACCGCCCGCAATAATTTTGGCTGCAGTTCCAGGCTGATGTCCCCGATCTCATCCAGAAAAAGCGAGCCCCGGTCGGCAAGCTCGAATCTGCCTTTCTTTTGCATGAGCGCGCCGGTAAACGCCCCTTTCTCGTGCCCAAAGAGTTCGCTCTCTAGTAGGCCCGCAGGGATGGCGGCGCAGTTCATGCGTACGAAATTACGCTGGCGCCTGACGCTAAGGTTGTGAATAGCCTGCGCTATCAACTCCTTCCCTGTGCCGGTCTCGCCATGTAGTAAAACCGTCGCATCTGTGCGTGCAACGATCGAGACCTGTTCCAGCACCTTCTGAATGGCCGCGCTGTTGCCTACGATGTCTTTGAAGTAGTACTCAGTGCTGGTTTCTAAATCCGGAGACGTCCGCTGGCCGTCAGGCACGCTCCATGACAATTCAGGAATCTCATTGGCGATCGGGTTGGCAACTGCTGCGCTCATTTGGTTCCTCCTGCACGTATCATCTCGGTTATCAAGCGTCATTGTGGAGCAAGCCCCAAATCCGCACAACGGTAGATCAACGGTTGGATGGCAGTGAATCAGCGGGAGCTTACTAATCAGTTCAGGGGAAGGTTACTCATGAAAACAGAGGAGGATTGCTCCGCCATCTGGCGGAGCAATTTCAGATCCGGACTTCTTTCCTGCCGAAAAGCCGCGCATCAATAGACCAGGCTCCTGGACCAATCATGGCCAAAGTCGTCCCAAGAGCCGCCAGCACAATGCAAATCCACGGGTCGGCGCGATGTGAGATAACCATAGCCAGTTCAGAGATTGCCACTATGATTCCTGCCAGTGGGGTCCACAAGCCGAGCAGCAGGAGGAGTCCGGCGGCGGCCGCGGTCATTTGCAGTACGGAGGATGGCGCGTGAGTTGTGTGCGATATCTGCGCGATTGCACAGTAGAAAAGAAGGGCAGCGGCTGTCACTCTCTGGAGAAGAAGTCCTATGCCGGGCCAACCACGGGCGAACGTAGAGAATAATCGCTGCAAGAACACCCTTGGGACAGTTTAAGGGAAGCGTAAAGAGGCCGGAACCGCCAAACTTCGGTTGTGGCCTCCGCCATTTGGCGGAGTGGGTCAGTTTGAATGAAGGACCGTCCCACTGCAGTATCAGCGTCAACGGCCCGCTTGCCAGTCGCGGCTTCAGGCAGACGACCTACAATTCGATGATGCCCCGTTTTAAAGCAATGGTAACGGCGTGCGTCCGGTCGTTGGCCCCGAGCTTGGACAATATGTTTTCTACGTGACTCTTGACGCTGGCCTCTCCAATCGAGAGCTTATCCGCGACCCGCTTATTGCTATTCCCCGCAGCTATCAGGCGCAATACGTCGACTTCTCGTGGAGTTAAGGCTTCATCGGTACCATGTTCCGCGACTTCGTACGAGACCTCGGGGGACAGCGCCTTCTTCCCCTCATAAACGCTGCGTATCGTATGTAGCAAATCCCTGTGCAGCGTATTTTTCAGCAGGTATCCCCAAGCACCGGCCTTGAGAGCGCGCAGGATCTGCACGTCGCCTGTGTACGTTGTCAACATGATAACTTTCGCATCGGGATATTCATTGCGAATGGCAATGAGCGCATCGAGGCCGTTCATTTCCGGCATCTGCAAGTCCATAAGCGTGATGTCCGGACGATTCGCGCGGAACTGCTGGATCGCCTCACGGCCGTTGGAAGCTTGCCCGACTAAATTCATATCTGCCTCAAGTGCCAACATGCCGGCGATCCCCTGCCGGACCACCGGATGGTCATCAACCGCGAGGATGCGAATTGGAGCGGCGCCGGGGTTCATGATCGGATCTCTTACTTCATCTCCTCAGCCGTGAAGTCCACATGTAGCTCGCCATTATAGCTATGTTGCACACCTCTTTTCAGTGATGAAGCCATACCGTCTTGAATAAAGGTGGAGGAACCTCGCTGAACATTGGGCAACTTGATCAGGCCTATTTCCGCGCAGCCGCCTTCCGGGCGAGTTTTTCTGATAACCAGGAACGTCTCGGGCTCTTAGCATAGGCCGTGCTCGCAGGAATCTGCAATTCCACTTCCGTGCCCGCGTCCACTTCGCTCCAGACCGTCAGCTTGCCTCCGGCAATTTTGGCGCGCTCCCGCATGCCCGGCAAACCGAAGTGCCCCTCCCGTCCCTGGCTGGCACAAACCGCTGGATCGAAGCCTCGTCCATCATCGCGCACGCGCAGCCGGAACTCCTGGTCGTCATAGCGGATCTCGACTTCGATCTGCTGCGCTTGCGCGTGCCGAAACGCGTTACGGAGTGCCTCCACCGCGATTCTATAAATTTCATCGCGGAGGATCGGATGCAGGTCGCGCGGCACACCCTCCACCACCACATGAAATCTTGCCGAGGGGTGGTTGTTTGAATCGGTTGCCAGTTCTTCTCCCAGCGTGTTGATCGCCAGCGCAAGATCGTTGCTTTGCACCATGGAAGCCCGTAAGCCCTGCACCGCGTCCCGGCCTTCCATGATCGCCCCTTCAGCTTGCTCAATCGCATGATCCAGTCTTTCTTTCGCCTCTGTGGGACGTCCCGGCAGCAACCGCGAAGCAGTCTGGAAACTCATCAGCAAACCGTGGAAGCTCTGCAACAGTGTGTCGTGCAGCTCCCGCGCGATGCGCGTACGCTCGCTCACGCGCGCCTCCAGCGTTATATTGAACTGGTGGGCTACGTGGCTCAGGCGCAGCTGATACAGCATCCACAGCATGCCAACAAGCATGGCCGCGCATAGCAGCCGGAACCAGTTCGTCTCATAGAAGGCAGGCAAGATAACGAAATTTAATCTAGCCGGGTTTTGGCTCAACACACCGTAGCTATTTGCTGCAACCACTTGGAAAGAATATTTTCCCGGAGGCATGTTGGTGTAGTGAGCATCACGTCGAGTCCCGGCGTCGACCCAGTCCTTATCAAAGGGCTCGAGTCGATATTTGAAGCGCGCTTTTTCCGGAGCGGAGAAGCTCAGGGCCGTGAAGCGGAAATCAAGGGTGTTGTCAGCGTGGCGTATAGAAGTTTCGACGTCGCGTGCCAGCGCCAATTGATTGGCCCATGCCTCCTCCAGGACCACAGGTGGAGGAAGGCGACTGCCCGCATTGGGATCAACAGCCACCACGCCTCGCAGAGTGGGAAACCATAGGCGCCCGTCGGGCGTCCTCCAGCCCGCCGGGCTGCCTCCATTGCATTCGCTGCTCCTCATACCCTCGGCAATCCCATAGGAGACGGGCAAAATAGAAGAGCTTCGCCCATCAAGAAAGTCGTTTAGCTCGTTCAGGCCGAAGCGAAAGATATTCTGATTGGAACTCACCCAGAGATCGCCGTTGCTGTCATCCAGGATGTCCAGCAGCATGTTGTTGGACAGACCGTCCTTGGTCGTAATCGCCTTAAACTTGCCGTCCCGAAAACGGTTCAATCCTCCGCCATAAGTCGCCAGCCAGAGGATTCCGGTCGAATCCTGGTAGATGTCATACACGGCGTTGTTGGAGAGTCCCTGCTTCTGGTCGTACAGGACAATATTTCCGCTGGCGGTAATGTGCGAGAGCCCTTGCAGGCCGCCCAGCCACAAGCTGCCGTCGCGGTCGTCTTGAATAGTTCGCACGTCAGAGATGCCCGGGATCTGCTCCAATCTTCCATCGCGGAGCCGGTATAAGCCCCCCGCACGGTCCTCCATAATTGCCCCAATCCAGAGAGTGCCTTGCCGGTCTTCATGAATGGTTCTCACGGCCGGTGCGTCAACATCGAAGCGTGTCAAGGTACCGGAACGCCAACGGTACAGCCCGCCGTAGCCTCCAAACCACATGTCGCCGTCGCGCGTCTGGCTGATCGCACGGATATTGCTGATGCCTGGAAAAAGATGAAATTGGCTTCCATAGAACCAGTACAGTGAGTCGCCGCCCATCCAGAAGCGGCCTTCGCGATCCTGGAACAATGCACTGAAACTTGAATTCGCCAGGCCTTCTTCGCTTCCATAAGTTATGAGAGGCGTTCGCCGAAAGCGCAGCAGCCCCGAGCCAATTGTCCCCACCCAGCGATTGCCCTCGCGATCTACCAGAATCCTGCGTACCTTGGGCAAGTCTCCGTCACTCGCTGGCCAGGGGAGCGCCTCAGGACGGCCGAGCTTGCCGTCCACTACCCGGACGAGTCCGGCCGGAGTGAGCAGCAGCAGTTCCCCATCGCTGTCGTATGCCATCAGCAGTTGAGGTGAGTCAGGTGCGAACTTACCTTTTTTTGTCTGCGGTAGCTGCACGTCAGAGAACACACCGTTGTGATAGCGCGCCAGGCGATACTGTGGTTCCGGCCAGCCGATCCAGACACTTCCGTCGCGAGTTTTGCGGGCGAGAAGACCACCTGGTTTGCCGACATTAAGGGTTGTGATTGAGCCATCGGCACCGAAGCGAACCACCTCCGTGCCGCACTGAAACCACATGCTTCCATCTTGCTCTTGCAGGTAGAACTCGCTGACCGGCTTTCCCCGATGAGAGACGTAAGCCTCCAGCTTTGTTCCGGCAAAATGCGCCACGCCTCGCGAAGTGTTGATCCACATCTGCCCTGCGCCATCCTCGCGAAGGGAATTGATGATCCCCGCGGGCAAACCGTCATGCTCTGTATAGGTGGTGGCAATGCCATCGTGCAGGCGCATGAGGCCTCCATCCACGGTGCCGACCCACAACGCTCCGGAACGGCTTTCGTATAGAGAACGGATTCGAGCGCTGGCGAAGCCCGGCGTATCTGCCGATGTGAAAACTTTGAAGCGCTCGCCATCGAAGCGCGCCAGCCCTCCAAACGTCCCGATCCAGAGATAGCCCTCATGGTCCTGCACCATCGCATTTACGGAGTTCTGCGGCAAACCTTGCTCCGTCCGCCAAACCGTGCTGATGTACTGCGGAGGTTGGGGTTGTGCTTGTAGACGGACGGTTATGAAATTGGCGACTAGAAAAGCGGCAAAAGCGACTGCGATCCAGGGCCGCCCTTGACGCTGCACGCTTTCCACTCGTGTGCCCCCGATGCGGATCCTGCGATTCCTTGTCAACGTATTCTTAAGCCTCATTTCGCTTCATCGGCCTTGCCGGCGAGCTTTTCCGACAACCAGGAACGCTTCGGAGCTGTTGCATAGGCCGTGCTGGCAGGAATCTGCAAATCGACTTCAGTACCCGCGCCCACTTCGCTCCAGACTGTCAGGTTGCCTCCGGCAAGTTTGGCGCGCTCCCGCATGCCCGGCAAACCGAAGTGCCCCTCCCGTCCCTGGCTGGCACAAACCGCTGGATCGAAGCCTCGTCCGTCATCGCGCACGCGCAGCCGGAACTCCTGATCGTCATAGCGGATCTCGACTTCGATCTGCTGCGCCTGGGCGTGCCGAAATGCGTTGCGGAGCGCCTCCGCCGCAATCCTGTAGATTTCATCACGGACGATTGGATGCAGGTTGGGCTGCGCGCCCTCCACCGCCACACGAAATTTTGGGGCCGGGGGGTTGGTTGAATGGGTTGCGAGTTCTTCGCCCAGCGTACTGATCGCCAGCGTGAGATCGTTGCTCTGCACCGTGGAAGTCCGCAAGCCTTGCACCGCATCCCGGCCTTCGATTATCGCCTCTTCAGCTTGCTCGATCGCACTCTCCAGTTGTTCTCTCGCCTCGACCGGACTCTCCGGCAGCAACCGTAAAGCAGTCTGGAACCTCATCAGCAAACCGTGGAAGCTTTGCAACAGTGTGTCGTGCAGCTCCCGTGCAATTCGCGTGCGCTCGCTTACCCGCTCTTCTAGACGCAATTCTTCGCCGCGCTTGCGATCTTCGATGTCCGTAACGATTCCGTACCATCTGAGGATGTTTTCCTGTTCGTCGCGGAGCGGCATGCTTTGAACAAGAAACCAGCGATATTTCCCGTCAGAACGACGGAACCGCACCTCGGCTTCGAATGGCAGGCCTGCAGCAGATGATGTGCGAAAAGCATCCATATGCCCACTAAGGTCCTTGGGGTGAACTGCCGCCTGCCAACCTAGACCAGCCGCCGACAAGCCCGTATACTCCGTCCACCGGCTGTTCATCAGTACATTCGAGCCGTCCGGCAGTGCGCTCCACACCATCGCAGGTATTGTTTCAATCACCTGCCGAAGCTCTCTCTCTCTCCGACGCAGCGCCTCCTCAGCCTTCTTGCGTTCGGCTCTTTCCCCAGCTTCGCGCAGCCCACGATGCACTGCTGGCGCGAGCCTCGATAATCCCGTCTTCAGAACATAATCCGTAGCCCCAATTTTTAGAGCTTCAATCGCTACTTCTTCGCCGAGGGTGCCGGAAACAAAGATAAAGGGCAAACCCGGCTTTTGCTGACGCGCGATTCTGAATGCCGACAGACCATCGAACGAGGGCAGAGTGTAGTCCGCCAGGATGAGGTCGAATCGACCCTGTTGCAGAGAAGTGACGAAGGCGGATTCCGTCTCGACGCGGATCACATCGCAGGCAATTCCGTCCATTTCGAGCGTGTCCCGCACTAAGGCTGCGTCGGCCACGTCATCTTCCAGATGCAGAATATGCAATCGAAAACTCATTGTTGGTTCAGCGCTTTCCGACGCTTCCGGGCGGCGGCTCGTTGATTACCGCCCAAAACGCTCCGACTTCCTTGATCGCGTTGACAAATTCGTGGAAATCGACCGGCTTCACCACGTAGGCGTTTACGCCAAGCTTGTAGCTGGCCACCATGTCCTTTTCTTCGCGCGATGACGTGAGCACGACGACGGGAATCAATTTTAGCTTTTCGTCGGACTTGATCTGCTTCAGGACTTCAAGACCATCGATTTTCGGGAGTTTGAGGTCGAGGAGGAGAACCGCAGGATTCTCGTGGTTGCGTTGCGCGTATTTTCCGCGGTAATACAAGTAGTCCAGCGCCTGTTCACCGTCGGACGCGACAACAACCTCATTGGCGAGGTGGTACTCATCCAATGCCGTTAGCGTAAGCTCAACGTCTTTCGGATCGTCTTCCACAAGTAAGATGCGTCCCAACGTGTTCATCTGTCAGCTCCTGGTGATCTTCGGAAGTGAGAAGTAGAAGGTTGCGCCCCCATCCACTGTGCTTTCCGCCCAAATGCGCCCGCCATGCCGGTGTACGATACGCTGGACTGTCGCCAAACCGATTCCGGTGCCTTCAAAGGCCTCCTGTGGGTGCAGCCGCTGGAAGACCCCGAACAGCTTATTGGAATATTTCATATCGAAACCCACCCCGTTGTCTCGAATGAACAGCAGGGGGTCACCACGGTCCTGGTCGGTGCATCCGATTTCAATTTCTGCCTGCGGACGCGTGCGGGTGAACTTCACAGCGTTGGAAATCAAGTTGACGAAAGCCAACCGCAGCATGGAGCGGTCCCCATAGCACGCCGGCAAGGGATCTATTTTCCATTTGATGTTGCGCTGCTTTGCATCCTGGCGGACCTCTGCCACAACTTCCTGAACGACTTGGCCCAGGTCAAGAAAGGATTTGTGCGCCTCGGCACGGCTGATTCGCGAAAAGGCGAGCAGGTCGTCGATCAGGTTGCCCATCCGATTCGCCGCTTCCAGGATCATGGTCAAGTACCGCTGGCTTTTCTCATTGAGAGATGCAGCCGCGTTCTTCCGGAGAAGCTCGGCAAAGCCCGCAATATGGCGAAGAGGTGCGCGCAGGTCATGCGAGATCGAGTAAGCGAAGGCTTCCAGTTCCTTATTGCTGGCCTCAAGCGCGATCGAGCGTTGCGCAAGCTTCTGGTTGAGGCCTTGAATTTCTTTTTCCCAGCGCTTTCGCGCGGTGATGTCGTTGCTTGTCTGCAGGATCGCAACGGGGCGACCATGTTGATCGCGCCGCAGGGACCAACGACTCGCCACGATCACCTGCACGCCGTCCGCTTTCGTGTGGGTGAGCTCGCCCTCCCAGTACCCCGTCTGCTGCAGTTCCGACAGGATTTCCTCAAACGGCATGGGGAAAACGGTGCCCAGGAGGTCATCGGATTTCTTGCCAGTAGCTTCCTTCTGTGTCCACCCATAAAATTCCTCGGCGCCTCGGTTCCAATAGCTGATGCGAGCATTCAGATCCCGAACGAAGATCGAGTCATGCGTCAGGTCGAGCAGGCTGGATCTCTCATCTACTTCAACCTTAAGGTTGTCGCGAGCCCGACGAAGATCCTGCTCCAAACGCCGCCGAACCGTGCTGAACCACCAGATGAGCGTAGCGAGCGAAGCAAAGCTTATGAAATACGGCAACTCGGAGCTTGCAACATGGAAGTCATAATGCGGCCCTGTAAAAAAGTACGCCATGCTCAGTACGGCGAGAATGAGCGAAAACAACGATGGTCCGCGCTCTCCGTACCAGGCGATTATGGCTACCGCAAACAACATCAACTGACCAGTGGGAGGTCGGAAACCGAAATGCTCCAAGAGTAGCAACGCGCCCACTGCAACAACGACGGAAAGAACCGCAAGTCCGTAGCCTGGCAATTGCGCCAAGCACATAGACACCCGTGATGCACGGACTATAGACTCATTCGCATTGATTCCTGACGGGTTCATTCCTCCACCAGGTATTATCGGTTCCATATTGGCGGATCTCAGATGGGTCAGCTTGCCTTCGGACTGTTGTTGTGTTTCTGCCCGCTTGCTCTTCTTGCAGGAGCGCACCGCCCCATAGCAACCTTCCTGGCGACGGAGGGCCCTCCCGGGGCGTTCAGTTTAGAACAAAACCGCTTCCTAGCACATGACAAACAAATAACAACGGGCCTAGCAGTGAAGGGCAGTATGCGCCAGTACTGGCGCGATGTCGAGCTCATATTGAAGTGGCCGCGCTCGGCTCCGCCGGTTGACGCGATGCCGCGGCAACCACGACCGACGTGTATATACAGGAGAAACGCCCAGGGCTCCTATTTCGTCCCCTCGACTTTTCCGGCGAGCTTTTCCGATAGCCAGGAACGCCTCGGAGCTCTAGCATAGGCAGTGCTGGCAGGAAGCCGCAATTCCACCTCGGTGCCGGCATCCATTTCGCTCCACACGGTCAGCTTGCCTCCGGCGATTTTGGCGCGCTCCCGCATGCCCGGCAAACCGTAGTGCCCCTCTCGTCCTTGGCTGGCAGAAACAGCTGGATCGAAGCCTCGTCCGTCATCGCGCACGCGCAGCCGGAACTCCTGGTTGTCATAGCGGATCTCTACTTCAATCTGACGCGCCTGCGCGTGGCGAAATGCGTTGCGAAGTGCCTCTGCTGCAATCCTGTAGACTTCATCTCGGAGGATCGGATGCAATTCGCGAGGCTCTCCCTCCACCGACACATGAAATCTCGCGGATGGGTGGCTATTTGAATCGGCTGCAAGCTCTTCTCCCAGCGTGCTGATGGCCTTCGCCAGATCGTTCTTTTCCAGCGCAGAAGCGCGCAAGCCTTGCACGGCGTCCCGGCCTTCCAGGATCGCCTCTTCTGCTTGATCAATCGCGCTCTCCAGTTGCGCTTTTGCCTCCGTCGGACGCGCCGGCAGCAAACGTAGAGCAGTCTGGAACCTCATCAGCAAACCGTGGAAGCTCTGCAACAAGGTGTCGTGAAGTTCGCGGGCGATGCGGGTACGCTCATTCACGCGCGCATCCAGCGTTAGGTTGAATTGGTGTGCCAGCTGCCGGACCCGCAACTTATGTGCAGTCCAAACCATTCCGAGAAAGGCCAGCACGCAGAGAGCCCGAAACCAGTTCGTCTGGTAATACGCCGGGGCTATGGAGAAGTCCAGTTTGGCCGCGCTCTCATTCCAGACGCCATCGCTGTTGCATGCCATCACGCGGAATGAATACTTGCCGGGAGGCAAATTGCTATAGAAGGCCTGTCGGCGCGTGCCGGCATTTTGCCATTCACGGTCATGTCCCTCAAGCCTGTACCGGAATTTCACTTTCTCTGGAACCAGAAAAGTAGGTGAAGTGTAATCAAGCTGCAAGTCGCGTGGATGCGGGAACAATTTGAGATTATCGTTAACCGCGAGTTCCTTTCGATCAACAGTAAGTGATTCAATGTGTGTCACTGCGGGCATAGCTTTTTGAGAAAGTCTGGACGGGTCCACCATCTGCACCACACCCGAGTTCACAAACCATACGCGCCCATCTGAGGAGTTCGCCGCCGATTTGAAAGGTGGTCGCGCGGATGGACGGGCCCCATCGAGTATGTCGTAGAAATGTGTCTCGATAACGGCTTCCGGCGTGGCCCACCATCGCTGGAGTTCGGAGTCTGAAAACTCGACGACGCCACATTGGGTATTGAGCCACCAGCGCTTGTCCTTGTCCTCAATAAAAGAAATGATGCCGTCACAGGGCAGACCATTTCGGGCCGTCATGCGCTGCACTTTACCTTGCCGCAATCCTACGAGTCCGTCATCGAAGGCCGCCAGAACAGATCCATCCGCTGCGGCGACTATCTGATTTGTCCAGGGATTCTCTTTAGAACCTGCCGGAAATTTTTTTAGAACACCATCGCGAAACAGAGCCAGGTCCCCGTTGCGATTGCCAATCCAAATTCCGCCCTGCGGATCGGGGGCAAGACGGCCAGCGGGGATTTGCGATCGTGAAAATTCTTGTTTCACCTGGAAATCACGAATACGCACGAGCTTTCCCGTGCACTCTGCCCAGATATTTCCGTCGGCATCCTCGATTAAATCAAAGACCAGTCCAAGCGGCTGATGATTCGGTTCGGGGAGACGGCGAAAATGGCCATCCTTGAACACATAGAGTCCATCATCCACTCCTACCCACATGTTTCCCGCGCGGTCTTCCAGCAAAGAAGAGACCTGGCTTCCCGGAAGGCCGCTTCCCGTGCGAATCGATGAGATTGATCCGTTTTTCTCAATGTGATCGAGCGACTCAGCATTTGCGACCCAGATGGTGCCATCCCTGCTGGCCAAAATGCCTACTGCCCAGTCTTTTGCCAGGCCCTCTGCGGATGAAAAGGTCGTGACATGCGGATCATGGAATTTGTCTACTCCATTGCTGGTGGCAGCCCAGAGAATGCCTTCACGGTCTTCAAACAGACTGCGAATGAAATCGCTCGACAAACCTTCGGTCCGTGCGTAATGGTCAACAGCATCTCCATGGACACGAAAGATCCCGTCAGCATCCGTGCCGACCCAAAGATTCCCATCGTGGTCCAGGTGCAGGGCGAAGACGCCGAACTTACTTCCATCGAAAGTCTTGGTCGCGAAAGATCTGACGGTGCCCTGCTCGAATCTGGCAAGCCCCAATCCCGGTCCCTTTGAAACTATGCCGACCCAGACGGAACCGTTGGGCCCACGTGCGAGGCTCAGTATCCCCGGGGATCCTGTATTGGACTTCAAGCCTTTAATTGGATACGTCTCTGAAACACCATCGTGCCAGTGAACAAGGGCAGCCTGTCCTCCGAGCCAAAAGCCGCCGCTTCCGTCCGCCAATATTGCATCGATCGGAGAAATCGTTATTCCATTCGGCTTTCCGAAACACTTGACCGCGCTCTGGGTAACGTGGCAGACAGGCTCTGAAACGCTATTCTCGCCTCGTACGACCCACAACGAGCCATCAGCGTCTTCGCTTACATTGCTCGCATCAGGCGACAACCCTTCCAACTCAAAATGAGAAGTGACAAGCCCATCTTTAAGACGAACGATCCCGTTCTCTCCAAATGCCCACAGTCCTCCTGCCGGATCGCCCATAATGTTGTTGATCCTGCCAGCAAATCCGGCTTCAGCAGGCAGACGCCGGTGAACAAAATGGACGCCATCGAACCTATAGATATCGCCGCGAGAAGACAGGAACCAGAGAAAACCATCAGACGTTTGCGCAATCGTGTACATGCCGGAGGGCGCGGAACCATCCTGTATCCGCCACGACGTGTGCATGTATTGGGTTAGACGTTTATTGGGATCGAGAGCTTGGACCCGCACTGGCCACAGCAATAAGCAGTTAAGACAAAGACCCAATAGGGCAACAATCGCGCTGCGGCGAGGGTTCACTCGAAGCCGAAGAGGCCGGCGAAAAATCATTTTCCCCATAGCGCAGCCAAACACCGCAACCAGCTTTGGTCCCGTTCAGATGCCCAATCATACTGAAGTTCATATCGACAGGAAACAAAGACCTGAGTCACGAGCCGTTTCAAGCATCCAATCCGGGCAAGTAGTCTGGCTTGGCAATATTAAGCCGTCGCATCTTGTTCTGCAGCGTGGTGCGTTTCAGCCCCAGGCGTTGTGCCGCGCCTCCCTGTCCGGCAATCTTCCCTGATGCCGCCCGGAGGGCCTCGATGATCGTGTTCCGCTCTATGTCGTGGAACTTCGACCCCAGAGTTGAGACGCGACCCGGCGATTTTCTGAGCTCTGCCAACGGCACATTCAATTCGGTTCCCTGGGTCAGAATGACCGCGCGTTCAATGAAGTTCTCCAGTTCGCGAATATTGCCGGGCCAGGGATTGCTGGTTAGGGCCTCCATCGCGCGCTTAGGGATTGTTTTGATCTGCTTTTGCATTCGGCGCGCCAGGCGAGAGACAAAGTAATGGACCAGAAGCGGGACATCGCCTGGGCGCTCACGCAGCGGCGGAATCTCGATTGGGAAAACATTCAGGCGATAGAACAGGTCCTCTCGAAACTGCCCGTTCCTGATCATTGCGGGAATATCGCGATGCGTCGCGGCGATAATTCTCACATCCACATGAATGGTCTTGGTGCTGCCGAGCCGTTCAAATTCCTGTTCCTGCAGAGCGCGAAGCAGTTTTGGCTGTAGCTCAAGACTGATGTCGCCGATCTCATCCAGGAACAGCGTCCCCTGATCGGCCAATTCGAAGCGGCCCTTTTTCTGCATCAACGCTCCGGTGAAGGCGCCTTTCTCGTGTCCAAAGAGTTCGCTTTCAAGAAGGCCAGCCGGGATAGCCGCGCAGTTTACCTTCACGAAGGTGCGCTGCCGCCGCGGACTGTTGTTATGGATCGCTCTGGCGATCAGCTCCTTTCCAGTTCCAGTTTCACCTTGCAATAGGACGGTCGAACTCGTCGGAGCGACAATGGAGATGTTTCCCAGTACGGCCCGCAACGCCGAACTTGCGCCGACGATATCTTCGAAGTTGTGTTCCGAAGTAATCTCCGATTCAAGGTACAGGCGTTCGTCTTCCAGACGGTCCCTTGCCGCTGTGACGCGCCCGTAAGCGACTGCATTCTCCACCGCGAGCGCAATCTGAGTGCTGATCTGGGA
>Ga0105245_10000442_pt1 | contig 38079 bp, 36 predicted proteins | sample KBSM54metaG_FD_81523 | JGI IMG/M metagenome (GOLD analysis project Ga0105245, IMG submission 81523) | Miscanthus rhizosphere microbial communities from Kellogg Biological Station, Michigan, USA - KBS M5-4 metaG | ecosystem: Host-associated > Plants > Roots > Rhizosphere > Soil | place...
CGGCGGGTCCAAAACCCGGATCAACCAGTATTCCGGCACCACCAACTGGCAAGCCTCGCAGCGTTTCAATGGACTTAAGCCGGGCGTCCACACTCTTGAAGTTCGCGTGTCCGGCGAAAAAGACGCGCAGTCGAAGGGTCTGTTCGTGGACCTGGACGCGTTCCAAATCGATCCGTAGTAACTCTCCGTCCGCGGAACGGGTCTAAGATATTGAGTATGAGGCCCCTGGTATTCGTTCTTCTCGCGGTCGCCGCAGTCAATGTCCTGCCGGCCGAAGACTACACTGGTCCTCGCCCGCCCAAACCCGACGTCCTATACCTGGTGCATGCCTCCAACCTGATCCCCACCGAAGTCACCGAGGCCCAACAGGAAAGCAAGAAGGACGATACCACCTATTCGGTTCCGGGCGCGTCGTCTCCGGTCCGAACTCCGGTAGCCGAGCCCATCTTCCTGCTTCGCAGCGAGAAGATCAAGGCCGACGCTCTGGAGCTGTACCGTTTCGAAGTGAAAAACGGACGCCGCCAGGTGACTTTCTCGCGTAAGCGCAAGGAGGGAACCGGCCCGTTCCATCTCTCTATCACCAAGCTGGACAAGGACCTGTATCGCGTGGAGGCCGACGAAGCCCTGGAGAACGGCGAGTACTCGCTTTCCCCCAGTGGCTCCAACTCCGTCTTCTGTTTCCAGATTTACTAGCGGTTAGCCGCCAACCCGGTAACTCCAGACCTGCTAAAATCACCTTTGCAGTTGTAGCGGAGTAATTTCACTGGCTCACCCCACCGAACAAGCCAAGTCGCTTTCTGAGAAGGATTCGTCCGCTCTTATTGGACGAATCTTTAAAGCCTTTCAATTCCGCGATTTCCGTCTGATGTGGACGGGCGCCTGCACTTCCCAGGTGGGCACCCAGATGCAGACCGCCGCGCAAAGCTGGCTGGTCTATGACCTGTCGATGCACTCGCCGTTTTTCCTGGGCTTGGACCAGTTCCTGGGCCAGATCCCCATCGTGCTGCTATCGCTGCTGGGAGGCGTCTTCGCCGACCGCCACGACCGCAGGAGGGTCCTGCTGGGTTCCCAATACCTCCAGATGACCTGCGCGTTCCTGCTGGCGACCCTGGTGTTTACCGGCGTGGTGCACGTGTGGCATATTCTTTGCCTTTCTTTCGTCGTGGGGGTCGCCCAATCTTTCGGGGGACCCGCCTACTCGGCCCTGGTTCCGTCGCTGGTTCCCCGAGAACAACTGCAGAACGCCATCGCCCTCAACTCGATCCAGTTCAACCTGGCGCGGGTGATCGGTCCGGCTTTAGGCGGCATTGCTCTCATCAAGTTGGGAGCCGCCTGGAACTTCACCTTCAACGGAATTTCGTTCGTAGCCGTGATCGTCACGCTGTACATGATCCAGACCGCGTTTGTTCCCGCCAAGTCCCGTGAACCGATCATGACCAGCATGAAAGAAGGCATCCGGTTCATGCGCCAGCAGCCCGGTATGGAATCGCTCATCGTGCTGGCATTCTGCATGACTACCTTGGGTTTCCCGCTCATCGGATTCCTGGTCGTGTTCGCCGAGGACGTATTTCACGGCGGCACGCAAACCTTCACCCTGCTGCTGAGCTGTTCTGGAGCGGGCGCAGTTACCGGAGCGTTGATTGTCGCCGGGCTGGGCCGTCTGAAGAAGCAGGGGCAGACCGCCATGATCATGCTGGCGGTGTTGGGCGTATTCACCATGGCGTTTTCGCGGTCGCCTTCCACGCTGATCGCATGCATCATGCTGTTTCTGGCCGGGGCGTCGCTGATGGCGGTGTTCTCCATGATCACCACCCTGGTCCAGACCATCATTCCGGACAACATGCGCGGGCGCGTCATGAGCGTGTATAACCTGGCGTTGCGCGGCGGCGGCCCCGTGGGAAGCCTTCTGGCCGGCTCCGTGATGATCCCCCACTTCGGCGCTCCCCTGACGTTCACCATCGCCGGCGGCTTGCAGATATGCCTGGCCGTGTATTTTCTTACCGTGAACCGGCGGGTGGCGGTTCTCTAGCTTTACCGTCTGCTACGCTCACATCAGGGATGTTTCCATGCGAATCCCGAAATTCTGGCCGCTCGCCGCTGGCGTAATCGCTGTATTCGGGAGTCTTCATGCGTTCCAGCGTCCCTTCCGCGAATTCCCCGGCATGGAGTACAACGATTTCCCCGTGCCCTCCGATTATCGCGAACAGACTGAGTTCGTCTTCGCCCGGCTGATGTATCCCGAGGTCCGTTTCAGCGTCGGATTCGGACGCCGCACCAATGGCGATTGGCGCGAAGGCTACACCTACTGGACCCAGGATTATCCGCGCGCCGACCGCCACTTCCTTACTGCGCTTCGCAGGCTTTCCCGGATCCACGCGCGGTCAGTCGAGCAACCCGTAAATCTTGACGATGAGGACGACGTCTACAATTGGCCGTGGCTTTACGCGGTGCAGCCCGGTCACTGGGAACTCACCACAGCGCAAGCCGCCCGCATGCGCGACTATCTGCTGCGCGGCGGATTCTTCATGGGTGACGATTTCTGGGGCGAAGACCAGTGGGAAGTCTTCGCAGCCAGCATGAAGAAGGTTTTTCCCGATCGCGAGATCATCGACATTCCGGATAAGGATTCCATCTTCCACTCGGTGTATGACCTGGATGACCGCTACCAGGTGCCCGGCGCGCGCTATCGCTATACCGGCGTCTCCTACAAGTGCGAAGGCTGTCCGGCCAAGTGGCGCGGCATCTATGACGAAAAAGGACGCATCGTCACCGCTCTGACCTTCGGCTCCGATCTGGGCGACTCCTGGGAGTTTGCCGACGATCCCAGCTATGACGAGAAGTTTTCGGCGCTGGGAATCCGTATCGGCCTGAATTACATCATGTATTCGATCACGCACTAAATTCCATGCGGTTACTTGCAGTTTTGGTTACGCTTCTCGCCGCGCTTCCGGCTCACGCCGAATGGCTTCGCCTGCACGGCACAAATACCGAGCTTCTCACCGACGCCGGCGAAAAAGCCGGACGGCGCGCGCTGGCGCGGCTGGAGCAAATCCGGGCCATCCTGCCGGGCGGAACGGAGGACGTCGGCCGCGAGCTGCGCGTGGTCCTGTTCGATTCGGAAAAGGAATTTCGCGAATACGCCCGCAGCGAAACCACCTCGGGTCTCTATCAGAGCGGGCTGGAACGCGACTACATCGTGACTTACGCCGGCGGCGAGCTGCCCCGTGTGGTGACGCATGAGTTCGTGCATTTCCTGCTGAACCAGACGCCCGCCGCCCTGCCTCGCTGGTTCGAGGAGGGCACGGCCGAGCTGTACTCCAACGCGCAGATCAACGCCAAACGCGTGCGCATCGGCAAGGAACTGGAGTCGCACATGAACCTGCTGCTTGCCCGGCCCTGGCTGCCCGCCGCGCAACTGGCTGCCGCGCACCCCGCGGATGCCGCAAAACAGGAGAATCCCGAACATGTTCAGGAACAGGCCGAAAGCATGTTCTACGCCCAGAGCTGGGCTCTGGTGCACATGCTCAACTTGTCTCCCGAGTATCGTGACCATCTGCCTCAGTTCCTGCAACTGCTGGCTGCCGGACGCGATAGGAACGATGCTTTCCGCTCGGCGTTCGGACGCACTTTCGAGCGGGCGCTGGCCGATCTTCCGGCGTATCTTAAGAAGATTCGCAGCGTCGAAATAGGGACGCCGCCCCCGCCGCCCGTGATGCTGGCGAAAGCCGAGATGGTGCCGGAGGTGGAAGCTGTTTTGCTGCGCGGCGACATCGCCCTGCGCCGCGGCCTGGCCTCGCAAGCCAGCGGCTTATTCGAACAGGCCGTGAAGCAGCATCCGGATTCGGCCCTGGCGGAAGCTGGACTGGGTATGCTCGCCATGACACAGAATCGGCCTGGGGAAGCCCGGCGGCATCTGGAGCACGCTATCCAGCTGGATGACAAGGATGCGACCATCCTGTTCGAATACGCTCTGCTGGAGCGCGATTCCGGCGCCGGCAACGATCGTGTCCGCGAGCTGCTGGAGAAAGTGGTTGCCCTGAATCCCAACTTCGGCGAAGCCCAGCTCCTGTTGGGAGTCCGCGCAACCGACGACCGGCGCTACGACGCTGGCATCACGTATCTGCGCACCGCCGCGCGGCTCTTGCCCCGGCAATCCTACGTGTGGCATGCGTTGGCCTACGCGCAGCAGAAGGCCGGTCTTTATCCCGACGCTTTGGATTCCGCCCAGCGTGCCGTTCGCACGGCGTCGACCGACGAACAGGAGCACATGTCGGAAGCATTACGCGACGCGCTGCTGGCGCAAGTGTCGGGGAAAGCCGTCCGCTAGTTCATGGACGGATACCGGCTTTGTAGTCGTCCAGAATTTCAGTAGCGGCGCGCGCGCCCTCCTGTGCCCCGCCCTCCATGAACCCCTGGAAGTTGATGGAGCAATGTTCTCCGGCGAAGTGGCAATTGCCCGAACGCTCCCGCTCCGAGCCGCTGAATAGCGTGTACTGGCCGACCTTCCAGTACGAATACGATCCCCTGACGTTCGGATCCGAAGCGGGCACGTCCAGCGTCGCGATGCCGTTCCACTGTAGAGTGATCCCGGGAAACACCGGTTCCAGTTGGCTCAGGAACCGCAGCGCGTAACCATGCACCACCCCCGGCTTGCCCGCATCGCCGGTAAAAGAACCTGCTGCGCCGCCTCCCGTGTAGTCCACCAGGATGCCGGTGCTGCCGTCCTGGGCGCGGGTCACGTCCCAGGTGTTCTGATATCCGGTATCGGCAAAACTAGAGCCGTTGCTGATGCCCCAAGGTCCGTTCTGATTCCACCAACGGCTCTTGAACTGCAGATGCAGCTTCACGTTATTCCCGTAGCCTATTTGTTCGATACCCGTGGTCTTGACCGTGTTGAAGCCGGCCTTGCTGTAATCCAGGCGGCGCAGCACGGAGAAAGGAAGAGCCAGGATCACACGGTCCGCCACCACCGCGGCCCTGGAATTCTTGAACGTCAGATTGAAAGTCCCGTCGGTGTTCCGGGCGATCGCGGTGAGCGCATTGTTCCAGTGAAAACTTCCGGCTGGCAAAGCTGCGGCGATGGCCCGAGGCAGTTGTTCATTTCCCCCCGCCAGATGGTAACGCTCGTCCGATCGGCCAAAGATACGAAAATTTCCCGGGATCGGCTGATAGCCCAGCAGGTAGACCAGGTTCAGAGCGCTGAGGGCCGTGGTTTCGTTGCCGTATTCGATGTTGTACGCGACATCCAGCAGTTGCCCCATCTTCGATCCATGGCCGCCCGGCACGCGGCTCTCGATCCAGTCGTAGACGCTGATCTGGTCCAGCGCGGCGGCCGCGGCGGTGTAACTGAAGTACACCGTCGGGTATCCGGCTGCGGTCAAGTCTTTCTTCACGGCTTGATATACCGCATTGAAGTCGGCGTTCGCCTGGTCTCGCGTGTAGCGCTGGCCAAAGAAATAGTAAGTTTCTGTAGAGTGGGTCGGTTCCGCCGAGCTGAGATCGGCTGTCGAAATCTTGAATCGCTTCGCCAGCCCCAGTATGATCTTATGCGTCGAGTCGATCAATTCCCCGCAGTGTTCGCTCACCTGGCCGTTCGCCCACGAGGTCGTATCGGAGTGCATGCGGCCGCCCGGCCGGCCCGAGGCCTCGTAGATCGTCGTCGAGTAACCGGCGTCCTGCAAAGTGAGCGCCGCGTTCAAGCCGGCGATGCCCGCGCCTACAATCACAATCCGCGGGTCCGAAGCGGCTTGAACTCGCGATGAAGCCGAAACCGCGGCTGTTGCAGCGATTGCGGCTCCTCTGGAAATGAATTCCCGCCGGCTAGGCCTGCCAGCGAACGGTGAGGAATCGGCTGCCTGGAAGTCGCGGTATAAGCACTGAAACCGGTGGAGCAAATCGGTGCGGGCCAAGGATCCTCCTGAGCGCGGCTTCCGTGGTGTCCCAGCCGTCGCTTAAGCTCCGTCAAGTATAGTCCCGCAGCGTGGAAACAGCCATATGCCGAGGGTCTAGTACGAACGCCTGGAAACGCATCGCCGGCAGGTGTACAATGCATTGCTGTCGAGGCATCGTCATTGTCGAGGCATCGTCATTAAGGAGCTGCGCGCATGATCAGGTCTTCTCTGCGGCTTACTGTGTTCCTGAGCGCCCTGTTGTGCCTGCCGCTGCGGGCGCATCATGGAACCAGCAACTACGCAACCACGGCGCAAACCGTCACCCTGTCAGGAACGGTCACGGAATTCGTGTGGTCCAATCCTCATGTCTACGTGCTGTTCGACGTGAAGGACGCTGCCGGGAACGTGGTGCACTGGGCCGGTGAAATGAACAGTCCCGGAGTCTTGAAGAATGCCGGCTGGAACAAGAACACGCTCAAAAGCGGAGACCAGATTACGGCCACGCTTCGTCCCAACAAGTTCGGCACACCGGTGGGGCTGTTAAGCCGGGCGAACATGACCGTAAACGGCAAACCGCTTCAAATCGGTCCCGAGCAATAGATTATGTCCCGATACATACTGATCGCCGCCGTTCTGGCGTTCGTTCCCGCGCTATTCCTGCAAGGCCAAGGACAGGGAAAAGGGAAAGGTAAAGGCAAGGCGGCCGAGGCTCCGGCGCCATCCGTTCCACACGATCCACACGACCTCAACGGTGTTTGGAGGCGATCCGGCGGCGTACTCACCATGAGCAATGAAACTCCTCCCATGACCGCTTGGGCCAAGGCTAAATTCGATGCCGCCAAGCCCGTATACGGGCCTCGCGCGGTACCCGGCGGCTTGGGCAATGACCCCATGAGCAACTGCGACCCGTTGGGAATGCCGCGCAACATATTTCTGGAAGTTTCCATTTATCCCATGGAGATGCTGCAGGCTTCCAATCGCGTGGTTCAGTTCTTCGAATGGGCGCATTCCTACCGCACCATCTGGACCGATGGGCGGACGTTTCCGAAGGACCTTGATCCGCTGTGGATGGGCTACTCCATCGGCCAATGGGACGGCGATACCTTCGTCGTGAAGTCGCTCGGATTCGACGAACGGACGTGGCTCGATCACTTCGGTAACCCGGTGAGCGAAGACATGACGTTTGAAGAGCGCTACCATCGCGTCGATCGCGATACGCTGGAGCTCAACATGGTGATCAATGCGCCCAAAGCGTACACCAGGCCTTGGGTGAGCGAGAAGAAGACCTTCCGTCTGGCGCCGCCCAAGACGGATCTTCAGGAATTGTTCTGCGTTCCCAGCGAGGAACAGCGCTTCAACCAGCTGGTCCGGGACCCCGGATCCGGCATCGTTAAAAAATAGAACGACAAAAAGTAAGACGATACGAAGCAGCAGCCCGCTACTGCTTAATCACGATAAACCATGAGGCCACGATCGGCCCCTGTGGACCGCGTCCGCCTTTGCCCTTCGCTTGCGGCGCGTCCGCGGCCGGCGCCGGAGCCGGACCGCGCTCCGGCTGGAACAGGTACGCGTTGTGCGTCACCGGATCCACCGCAATGGTTTTGGCGCCCGCAAAAGTATCCACCGTGGCGACGGTCGTGTATTTGTCGGGCGAATCCTGATGGACCACGGTGACGTTGCCCTCTCCGCCGTTCGGAATGAAGATCAGCTTCTTGGACGGATCCCATCCCAGCGCGTCCACGCGCGTCCCGTTCATGATGCTCGCCACCACTTTGCCGGTGTCGGCATCCACCACCACGGACGTATTGCTGCAGCCTGCGAAAATGCGGTTCGACGTTTTGTCATATGCGATGCCCGTTGGTCCTTTACAGGGCGCGACCGGCCACGAGGCCGTAGCCTTCCAGGTCTTCACGTCGATCACCTGGATGGTGTTCTTGATTTCGTTGTTGACGAAGATATGTCCTTTGCCATCCGCGGCGGCGCCCTCGGGCGAAGTGTCTTCGAGCTCGGCCGTACCGACGATATCGCCGGTCTTGGGATCGATCGCCGTGAGCGTGCCGATCGGGCGGCTGTGATTGGTCAGGATGATCTTGTCGTCGGGCTCGTCATACATGATTCCATCCAGACCGCCCTGCTCCACTTTGATCTGCTTGAGTACCGCTAGCGTCTTGAGGTCGAACATGGTCACCGTTGCGTCCATGCCGTTGGTGGTAAAGCCGTGGCCGGATTTGGTGGCGATGCCGGCGCCGTGCACGCCCGGCGTGTTCAGAATGTCGCCGAGCACCTTGCCCGTGGCGCCTTCCACCACCATCATGTGATTGGCGCGCGCAACGAACACGCGCCCCGTGGCGGATTCGACCGTTATGTAGTCCGTGCCCCCATCCCCCTTGATATCGTACTTTTCAACCTTGAACGTCTGGGCATGCCCGACGTTGGGCGTTAGAAGGCCGGCTGCGAAGAGCAGTGCGGGTGCGGTCAGTAAGCGTTTGATCATGTGGTCTCCATTATGGCTGAAAGATCGTTAGAGTCAGCGCGCCGTCGGGTCGCGCTCAATCACCATCAAATTGAAAGAGCCGGCCAGCAGGGTACGTACCTTAGAAATCGCTCGGCGCGGGTGCGTTGTTGCCATCCCAGTCTTTGACCGTTCCATCTTTGGCCTTCAGAAAGCCCAGAAGGCAGCCATTGGAACCGTCCCGGAGATGATGGCAGCGCGCTTTTACGGAGTCGCCCGGTTTGACGTAATCCACCGTGACTCCTATTCTTTGCAGCCCTGTGCGGCCGGTTGCTTCCAGAGCCCACATTTGCGGCTCGCCCTTGGCATCCTTGACTTCCAGGTAGATCCAGGAATGCGGTACCACCAGATGCACTTCCTTGACCACGCCGGAAATATCCATAAACGTGTCTTCATAGTTGCCATGGGAGTGATGCGCCCACATGGGCAGCGCGGCGCCCGCCACGCAAATCGCCGCGACACCAAGAATTAGTTTGAATCGCATACTTGCCTCCTTACTGTTTGCCCGGATTTACGTTGGCGCCCGGAGCGTCGATCCTGCCCGGGCCTTGCCCTTGCGCCGCTCGTCTGGCGCGGGGGGGCGGCGGAAATCCATTGGAGTAATACGTCTGATACCGAATCGACGTCCCATTCTCATCCAGCAATCCCAGGGATTGCTGAAACAACCCCGGTTCCGGGTAACCCGCGGGCACGGTTCCTTCGACGATATAAAGCTTGTTTTCGTGCATGTAAATTCCGGCGAAAGTCCGCGACTTGTCGGGGTTCGTCAGCTGCAACTGGCGTCCCTCCACCAGGTCGACCACGCCCCAGACAAAAAGCGTCAGCTTCGCGTCCCGTTTCATGAGTTGCCAGGAGGCGTACTCCAGCGCTCCGCGGATATCCGCCTTCCAATGCCCTTCGTCGCCGGGGGCTCCCAGGCAGGTTTCAGCGCCCGCCGGGCAGGACTTGGCCTTCTCGGTGAGGATCCGTTGCGCCTGATTGTAATCCACCACCGTAACCGAATAGCGGCTCTGCCCTTGTGCCGCGCTATAGACGCGCGCCGGCAGATCGGCTTCGTGCTGGGATCGGTAAATGGTCTCGGTTACCTTCGGCTGGGCCGGGAAATTGCAGGTGAAGCGATCCTCCCGGCTGGCAAACTCAATCCATTCCTGAGCGAACAAGGGCCCCGCAACAGCAAGAACGGATGCAATCGGCATGATTCTCAAAAGGCGCATAAACGTTTACCTCCCGCTCAAGGCTGGCATCGGGTTCCTCCACTGCCCTCGGTGCCGCCCTTATCGCGGTAAACCTTGTGACAGTTCGCACACGCATCGTTCAGCTTGTCGCTGATGTCGACGAACCCGTCGAAGTTTCTCGCCTGCGATGCGCGGCGGGCGAGTCTTCCTACTTCCGCCAGTTCTTTCACATACTGCTTCCAGTCGGCGCGATCCACCGGGACCGGCCTCCCATTCTGGCATTTGCGTCCCGGCGTCAGAAGGAGCGGCGCCGTCTCCACAATCGCCACGGCCGCCTGATCGATCGCCAGCCATCCCGGATAAACCGTGGATCCCCACTCGACGTAATCGAACGGTGCGGCCGCCGGCGGCTTCTTCGCCTGCGCACCGGGATCCTTGAGCTGCACATTGAACAGGATGTTCGAATTCGGAAACGCTATGGCTCGCATCAACTCTGCAAGGTTTCCTTCTGGTTGGGGACCTGCTGATCGTCCGGCGGCGACGCTGGGAAAAACCACCTGCGTCAGAGCCGCTTCGTTCAATTCGGCTTGTCCAGCCGGAAATTTTCCCGCCTGCAGAACGTAAGCCGTAAGATCCATGGATTGGCTCCTGGAGAGGCTCCCCGGCAGATTGAACGGCATGGTCTTCTGGATCTTGTCCACAAGGTTCGCCAGCGGCTGGGCGCTCCAGTTCGAGAGGAAGTTTTCGCCCGTCAGCGGCGGCCCGCTGGTGCCTTCCATCGCATTACCGTGACATGCCCCGCACTGCGTTTTGTAAACCTGCTGCCCGCGCACTGCCTGCCCAGCCGAGTACACACCTGCTGTGATCGGTCGCGTTGCAGGAGCCTGCCCCGTAAGCAGGAGCGGTCCCCAGAACGCATAGCCGCAGAACGCCACGCTGGATGCGTAGCTTAATCCTAGCCGGTTCAATGGAATCAAAGACGCCAATGGCCCTCCAGCTTTCAACCGCGTTTTCCGGCTAAGAGCATATACGAAACAGGCGTCGGACACAATGCGCCAGGTTCCAGGAACTTTCTTCCTCTTTCGTTTGCTCACATGGGCCCTTCACTGCGCCCCTTCTTCGTTCTTCTGACCCTAAACTTTGAGTTGATGGCTTTGGTTTCATACTTTCTTGGGTTCGTTTTGTTGTGGCGTTTCTGGCGGAACCCTCGCGCTGCTATAATCCTTGCGGGAATGCCCCGATCGTTTTTTGTGCGGGTGTGGGATGCCGTTAAGCCTCCCCCGCCCCTGCCTGCGCGCCGGCGCCTCAATCGCAGTCAACGCCGCCTGCTGCGGGTCACGGCAATCGTCATCGCGCTTGGCGCCAGTGGATGGAGCATCTACGCTTGGATCGCATCGGCTCCCGATCGTGCGCTGGCTCACAATATCCAAGGAGCCCGCTTGTTTGGCATCGGTGATTTCCAGAGCGCTGCCGCTCAGTTCACGGATGCTCTCAGGATCTGGCCGGAGTACGCGGATGCCTACCTTGGCAGAGGGAAAGTCGAGGTTGTACTGGGAAAAACCGACATGGCAATGGCGGATTTCGGCAAGGCCATGAGCCTCGATCCAGCTCTGGAACAACCCTATACGCAACGCGGGATGTTGTGGCGGTCGCGCGGCGACCTCCCGAAAGCCTTCGCGGATTTCGATCGGTCGCTTGCGATCCAGCCCCGCGCCGATACCTATTACCAGCGCGGTCTCACCAGCCAGATGTCGGGCGATGCCCGGCGTGCGGTGAGCGATTACAATATGGCGATCGGCCGCGATCCGACAGTCCCCTACTTCTATCGGGCCCGCGCCAAGTCCCAGCGGGACCTGGGCGACGATGCGGCCGGGCAGAAGGATCAGGAAACGGCTGAGCGGTTGGAGAAGACTCAATAGCTGATGTTTGTACCGCTTACCCCGCTTCGCTGCCTGCACCGCGCCGTGGATCTCTATGGATCCAGAATCGGCGTCGTGTCCGGAGACCGGCAGTTCACATATACGGAGCTCGCACAACGCGCCGAGAAACTGGCCACGGGCCTGCGCCGCGCCGGCATTGATACCGGCGATCGCGTCGCGTATCTCAGCTTCAACAATCACCAGCTCCTGGAAGGCTACTTCGGCGTGATCCAGGCGCGCGCTATCGTGATGCCCCTGAATGTACGGCTATCCGAATCCGAGCTGGCCGCGATTCTGGCACACTCCGGCGCGAAGATGGTGATCTTCGAAGAAGATTTCGCCGACACCGTTCGCGGGCTGCGCGGGAATTGCCCGGACGTCGAACGCTGGGTCGCCATCGGCGAGAAACGCCCGGAAGCCGATCTCACCTACGAAGAGATTCTCGACCAGGGATGCCCTGAACGCGCCGACGTCTGGTCGTACGATGAGATGTCCATCGCCGAGCTGTTTTATACCAGCGGCAGCACGGGTACACCCAAGGGCGTAACGCTCTCGCATCGCACCTTATATCTGCACGGCCTGAGTGTGGCGGGCGAGTTTCGCGATCCGGAAACCATGGTGGACCTGCACACCATCCCGCTGTTTCACGCCAACGGTTGGGGTCATCCACAGGCCGCCACCATGCTCGGCATCAAACAGGTGATGGTCCGCCGTTTCGAACCCAACCACGTCTTTCAACTCATCCAGGAACATCGGGCGACCTATATGTGTCTGGTACCGAGCATGGCCAACGCTCTGATCCATTCACCGGATCGCGGCGGCCGGGATCTATCCAGCGTGCGAGTGGTGAACATCGGCGGAGCGGCGAATTCTCCGGAGCTTGTCGAACGCGTAGAGCAAATGTTTCCCGGTGCGGCTTGCGTAACCGGCTACGGCCTCACCGAAACGTCCCCCATGATTACGGCGACCCATCCTCTGGACGCCGTTGGTCTGAGTGAATGCGCGCGCCGCGAACATCTGGCCCAGACCGGGCGGGCCATCCTGGGTGCATCCATCCGGGTTGTCGATTCGAACCTCAAAGATGTTCCACGCGACCGCCAGGCCATCGGCGAAGTGATCGTGATGGGTGACCAGGTAATGGATGGCTACTTCGGCGACGCGGAGGCCACGCGCGCTGCCATGAGCGGCGGCTGGCTGCACACCGGAGACATGGCCGTCTGGAATGAGGACGGCTTTATCCAGATCGTGGATCGCAAGAAGCAGATCATTATCTCGGGCGGAGAAAACATTTCATCGCTCGAAGTGGAGGCGGCCATTTTCGCGCATCCCGCCGTGCTGGAATGCGCCGTGGTCGCGGCTCCCGATATCAAGTGGGGCGAGGTTCCCGCGGCGATCATCGTTCTAAAAGATGAGGAATCGCTCACGCCGGATGACCTGCTCGGTTTCTTGAAACTGCGGCTGGGAAAATTTAAACTGCCGCGAATCATCGAGATTTCCAGCGATCCTCTGCCCAAGACCGGCACCGGCAAGATCCGCAAGAACCAGCTTCGTGAGCGGTTCTGGACGGGTAAGGACAAGCGGGTTCAAGGTTGATGGTTTTCGTCCGGCTGTCGCATCGCAATGAGCCTGACGATGAACTTCTCACCCTGCGCTTGTGGGAAGCCGGCACGCTCGGCATCACCGAAGGCGACGGATTCATCGACGCTTTCTTCGAGGACGCGGAAGCGGCTTCACAGTTCGGTGTGCCAGAGCCTGTTATTAACGTGGATTGGGTCGCGAAGACACAAGAAGGTTTTCCGCCCTTGCTCGTCGGCGAGAAGTTCTTCCTGGCCCCGCCGTGGCGCACGGAGCCGACACCGCCCGGACGCCTGCGCTTGGTGATCACTCCCGGCGCGCAGTGCGGCACCGGCTATCATCGCTGCACCCAGCTTTGCCTCGAAGCCATGGAGCGCATCCTGCGTCCCGGCGATTCGGTGCTGGACGTCGGCAGCGGATCGGGCATCCTGTCGATCGCGGCGAAACTGCTGGGCGCCGGCCGCGTGATCGCCTGCGACATTGACCCGGATGCCTTGCGGCCCGTGCCGTTCTTCGTCGGAAGCGTGGACGCAGTGCGATCGGATACGTTCGACCTGGTGGTGGCGAACATCAACGAAGACGTGATCGGGTCCATGCGCGCCGACTTCGAGCGCGTCGCGCCCAAGCGCATTCTGTCGGGCTTTCAGGACGACGATAACGAGTGGACGTGTGTCGTACTCTAGATGGGCTTCTCCGGCCACTTGTGCTTCGGGTACCGCCGCGACAGTTCCTTGCGAACCTGCGGATACAGCCGCTCCCAGAACCCCGCCAGATCGCTTGTGACTTGAACGGGACGATGATTGGGTGCCAGCAGGTGCACCACCACGGGCGCTCCGCCGATCCGGGGCGTCTCTCGCATCCCAAAGAAATCCTGCAGTCGCGATTCGATCCACGGTGGTTTGCCGGGCTCGTAATGAACCTTGACCTGGCGGCCGCCTGGAAGCCTGAGGCTATCCGGCGCGGCCTGCGTCAATCGGCCCGGACGGATCGCACCCGCAAGATCCGCGGCTTCCAGTTCCTTAAAACTGGTCCGGCCTTCACACAGGGCTACCAGGGCCGCGTCGACGTCGATATGGATGCCGCCGAAAGCTGCTCGGGAACGAACTTGTTCGACCGCGCCTGCATCCGCGAACCGCTCGATACCGGCTTCGAGCGCCTTCTGCGCCAGCATCCGCGACACTTCCTGGCCGGGCGGCGCCGGAGAGCGCGACTCTTCGATCGCCAACTGGTCGTACATCAATGCGGTGACCTGTTCGACGCGTTCCGCAGTGCGATTCCATTCGAGCGTCAGGCGCTCGGTGGCGCGCTCCAGCAGCCATTCGGGCTCGATGGGAGCAGCCAGCCGAACCAAAGGCCGGCCATGCTCGCGCCGCTCTTCGATATCCACCGCGACCAGGAACTCCCAGCGGCAGTTGGGAAAGCGAGCCGAGCCGCCGGAGGAGAGCAGCAATTCACCATCATTGGATCGGGCGCGGCGATGGCGCGCGACGCGGTCCGGAAAGGCCGCCAGAATGCTTTGGAGAATCGCGGCGTCGTTGCCTGCATCCCTCCCCGTAATCTTCTTACGCAGCTGATCGAAGACCCGGCGCGTTTGCGGCTGCCAATCAGATTCAGCTAACGCCAGCAAATCGGATGATCCCCGCTCACCTGCGCTGAGCACAGCCGCAACCGCGCAGCCCTTCTCCGGCACACCGCGACGCCGGGCTTCCAGAACAAGCTTGGCGAGCCTGGGTGGAAGCGGCAGATCCGCCATCTCCGGCGTCACGCCCAAACGATCGAGCAGCTCGTTGGCCGCGTCGAATGCGGCTTGCGGCGGCCGGTCCAGCCAGACGCATTCTGTCTCTCCGATTCTCATCGCACGCAGTTGCAGGACGAGCTGCGAAAGCTCGCGCCGCAGGATCTCGGGAACATCCGCGCCCGGGCGGCGATGGAAGTCTTCCGCCGAGTAGAGCCGGATCACGCGACCCGGCGCAGTGCGTCCGGCGCGGCCCGCCCGCTGTGTTGCCGATGCCTGACTGATGCGGCGGACTTCGACCGAAGGCAGACCCGTCCAGGGCGAATCCGCGGCGACGCGGGCAAGCCCGCTATCGATCACGCCCGTGACGCCTTCTATGGTCACGGAGCTTTCGGCGACGTTGGTGGACAGAATCACCTTGCGACGATCCGCTGGAGTCACGGCGCGGTCTTGTTCGACGGGAGAAAGATCGCCATGCAGCGGCAGGACCAGCAGTCCGGCTGCCCGAGCCATCGCATCCACCGCGCGGGCAGCACGACGAATCTCGGCAGCGCCCGGCAGGAACACGAGAACGTCGCCAGTCAGTCCATCGCGGAGCAAACGCTCGAGCGCAGACGCTACTTGCTCTTCCAGCGGCGCGGGTGAGTGCGGCGTATACTCGATCGCCAGGTCGTAAAGCTTGCCTTCCGAGCGCAGCACCGGACAGCCGCCCAGGTACTGAGCAACCGGCGCGGCATCCAGCGTCGCCGACATCACCACCAGTTGCAGATCCGGCCGCGTGGTCGTTTGCAGTCTCCGGAGCAGCGCCAGCGCCAGATCGCTCTCCAGATGCCGTTCGTGGAACTCGTCCAGAATGACCGTGCCGACGCCGGTCAGTTCGGGATCGGACAACAGACGACGCGTCAGAACGCCTTCGGTCAGAAAGCGCAGCCGGGTGCGGGGTCCGCTGACATCCTCGAACCGAACCTGGTAGCCCACGGTTTCGCCGGCGCGTTCTCCCAGCTCGCCGGCGACACGCCGGGCGGCCATGCGTACGGCCAATCTTCGCGGTTCCAACACGAGAACCTCGCCGCGTCCACGATTGAGCAGCGCGGGAGGAACCCGCGTCGTCTTCCCCGCCCCGGGCGGCGCTTCGATCACCAGATTCCCGGGCGCGGACACAATGCGCGGCAGCAGCGCGTCGATCGGAAGCTTCATGCTTCGGTAACCGCTCGAATGGTTTCCGGCGCGTTGCCTTCCAGCCGATTGTTGACGAAGATATAAGCCGCGCGGCGTTCCTCGCGCATGCGGCGAATCACCGCCCGCAGGGCATCGCGAGCCTCAGGATTCTGGTCGCGAACCTGATCATAAGGAGTGAACTGCTGCACCGCGTCTTCATATGTCCGGCCCTGGCGCAGCAGCGCGCGGACCACGGTGAAATCGGCCGGGAATGCATCCGGCATGGCGATCTGCTCGGATAGCGTGGGCATCCTGGTCCACGCGTTGAGCACATGCGCGGCGCGATGCTGGCGCAGGATTTCGAAGTGCCGCGGTTGCAGGTATTCCCGATTGCGGACTTCCACTGCGTATCGAAACGCGGCGGGCAGCGCGCCCAGGAACGGATCGAGCCTGGCGGCGAATTCCCGTGGACTCGCCCCGCGCGCGCCGAACTCAAAAATCAGCGGACCAATGCGCTCGCGATGCGGCTCCAGGGGTTCCAGAAATAGCGCCGCGAGTGCGTCCGCGTTCAGATACGATTCGTTGACCATCCCAGCGCGCGGACCGTAGCGGGCATGCTTGGGGAACACTTCCGCCGTGACTTCCTCGGGAACCTTGAGAGCGAACTGCAGTCCGGGCGGAGCCGACGCAAATAGCTTCTGCCAGTATTCCGGCGAGGGGAACTGGTAGAACGAAAAGTCGCCGCAGACGATGGGAAATGTCTCGGCGTACTCCGCCAGGCACTCGGCTTCGAAACGCTTTTGCGAGACTTTCCCGCGGGTCTGGTAGCGCTCGCGAGTATAGATCTGATCGAACCAGCCGGGATACTTCCAGGAACTGGTTCCGATCCAAATATTTTCCTGGGCGAGCGATCGAAGGCGTCGAGCGAGTCCGGCGCGGTCAAAGGCCGACGGGCTTTCGAACAGTGGAAGCGTCACCGCGCGCGTGCGGAACGATTGTAGTAGGGGTCGGCGCCAGCTTCGATGATGCCGCCCGGCAGCAGCTTGATCATCACCGGAGCCGCGCCGTTGTTATAGCGCGACATGATCTGGACCTTGTGGCCGCGGGACAACAGCTCCATGGCTACCGATTGCGGGATGCGCTCATCGAGCATCAGGTCGCCCACGCTCCAGGCATGTTCATCCAAACTGGCCACCAGATGCCGCGTCTGGTAGCGCGGATTCTCGATGGCGTTCTGCGCGTTCATTCCGTAATCGATCACGTTCAGCATGATCTGGATGAGCGACTGCTCCTGGTTGTCGGCGCCTGGAGTTGAAAGCGCCAGAAACGGCGTACCGTCGGCTTGCGTCACCAGCGTCGGGCTCAGCGTGACACGCGGACGCTTGCCGCCCGCCAGCTCATTCGGATGTCCGGGAATCAGCACGAAGCTCTGCGCGCGCTGCGTGAGAGGAATGCCGGTATCGCCCGCGATCACGCTGGGCATCCACGCACCGGAAGGCGTGGCGGAGAACACGATTCCCTCGCTATCCATGGTATCCACGCAAGTGGTATCGTGCGCCATCAGCACGTCGTCGATTTTGTACGACGCCATCTCAGAGAGTGCGGGATGCCGTCCGGTCTTGCCATCGATCGCGCCGGGCCGAAACTCCATGGACGCCTTTGTGCCGATCAACTTTCGCCGTTCGGCCGCGTATTGCTTGGTCAGAAGCTCCTGGACGTTCAAGTGGCTGAACTTGGGATCGGCGTAATACGTATCGCGATCCGCGTACGCCAGTTTCATGGCCTCGGCCTGTCGATGCAGATAATCGGCCGAGTTCAGAGGCGTTTTGGCGTCGAATCCCTCGATGATGTTGAGTCCTTCCAGCATGGCCGGTCCCTGGCTCCAGAACCCCGGCTTGTAGACGATGAGTCCGCGGAAGGTGGTAGACAAAGGTTCTTCCGGCGCCAGCTTGAAAGCGGCCATATCTTCGTAGCGCAGCAGACCGCCGTTGGCCTTGCTGAAGGCGTCTATCTTGCGGGCAACTTCGCCGCGATAGAAATAATCGCGCACCGCATCGATCGCAGCCTCGCGTTTGGCGCCGCCAGACAGGGCTTTCTTCTCGGCGGCCGCCATCGCGCGCAAGGTTTTTGCCAGATCGGGCTGGCGGAAGATTTCGCCGAGGGCAGGCGTATGGCCGTTGGGCATGAAATGCGCCTTGGATGTCGGCCACAGCTCCAGGAAAGGCGCGGCACCGGCGAAACTGCGCGCGCGCATGTCGTCCAGGGCGTATCCGTCGGCCAGCTCGATGGCCGGAGCAATCACCTGAGCGAACGATTTAGTCCCGAACTCGCGCAGTGCGACCAATCCGGCATCCACCATGCCAGGCACCAGCGCCGGCATCAATCCCGCGTCGGGAATAATCCCCTTCAAGTGCGTTTCGCCACTCTCGCGAAACGTAACGTCGCCGATCTGCACGGGCCGTTTCCGGAAGAAATCGGCTGTAGCAAGCTTGGGCATGGTGCCCACGCCTGCTATCGAATACACCTTACCGGCCTTGGTGCGGATCAGGATGGGAGCTTCGCCACCCATGCCGAAGTGCGAAAGCTCCGTGACCGACGCCGCAAACATGGCCGCCACGCCCGCGTCCACGGCTGTGCCACCCTGATCGTACATGCGCATACCGGCATTGGTGGCCCAATCGCTGCCGGCCGCGACGGCTCCATGGGTTCCGCGAACCGGCTGCCGAAGAGGCGGGTCCGGACGCCGCGTCTGCGCAAAACAGGGGACCACCAGCAGCGTAACGGCGATCAGGAAGTTTCTTCTGTGCATGGGGTTACCCGGCCTTCATTATAATAGTTTCGCGGTGGAGCATCATTCTGAATCTCCGGCATCTGAAGAGTCCAAACGGACTTCGAAGGACGAGCCGATGTTGTACTGCCCGGTGTGCAGCCGCCGCTTGGCCGAGCGGAAATGCAAACTATTTTGCGAGCAGTGCGGCTATTACATGAGCTGCGCGGACTATTATTGATACTTACCCCATGAGTGACCTGGCAAATATTCTGGAACGATTCCGCCGCGGCGGCGAGCTGCTGGCAATGTCCACCACCGGCGCGGCCGGCTCCGAACTCGACTTTAAACCCGCTCCCGACAAATGGTGTGTGCGGCAGATCGTCTGCCACCTGGCCGATTCGGAAGCCGTCGGCGTGATGCGCATCCGCCAGATGGCGGCCGAGGAGAATCCCACGCTGCAAGGATTCAACGGCGAGTTGTGGGCCGACCATCTGGACTATGGCCGCCGCAAGATTTCGCAGGCACTGGAGACATTTCGTAAGCTGCGCACTGAGAATCACGAACTGCTGAAGGCGCTGCCCGAGGAGGCTTTCGCGCGCACCGGAATCCATACCGAGAGCGGCCCGCTGACGCTGCTGGATCTGGTGAAGAGTAACGCCGAGCACGTGGAAGAGCACGTCCAGCAAATCCAGCGGACGCGTGCGGCGTATCGCGAGCATCGTGCCCAACAGGCAGCAGCAACGCCTGTGCAGCCCTAACGGGTACCATAGCGAAGAATGGCTCGTTGGAAGTCGCAAGTACTACTGGTTGTAATCGCGCTGGCCTTTGTCGCCGGGGGGATGCTGTTCGTTCCACGGCTGGGCATCGAAGTGGATGAGGCGATTGTCACCAGCGGAATCTACGATCACGGCAACCCCTGGTACTCCTGGAAATTCGATGGTTCCGAATTGCCCATCATGATCCTCAGCTACCTGGGCGCGCTCAAGGCATGGCTTTATAACGGCCTGTTCCTTTTCGTCCCCCCCCGCCCTATCGCGCTGCGGCTTCCCATGCTGCTGCTGGCGGCGGGCACCCTGTGGCTATTCTTCGAGCTGCTGGACCGCACGATGGGCCGGAAGGCCGCCTGGATCGGAACGCTGCTGCTGGCGACAGACACGAGCTACCTGCTGTTGAACACCGCCGACTACGGTCCGGTAACTCTGCAATTCGTTTTCAAACTGGCAGCTTTGCTGTTGCTGGTGCGATTTCACAAGAACGGATCGAAACAGGAACTGGCCTGGGCATTCGCCTTGGTCGGTCTGGCCTTATGGGACAAAGCCGTCTTCGCGTGGGTGCTGTTCGGGCTGGCCGTGGCGGCCGCGGCGGTCTTCCCTGGGGATATCCGGAGGCATCTTAACCGGACAAACGTTTTAGTGGCGTGCTCCGCAATGCTAGCCGGCGCGCTACCGCTGGTGATCTATAACATCGCACGGCCGCTCGAAACACTACAGAGCAACGTGCGCGTGGAGCAGCGAGCGATCGTGGGCAAGGCGGATGTGCTGCGCACCACGATGGATGGATCTGTGATGTTCGGGTTCATGACGGCGGCCGAGCCGGGACCGATACCAGGCCAGGCCAATCACTGGTATCAGAAACTTTCCATCGCGGCCAGCAGATTGACGGGACATCCCCGTCACGGTGCGATGCTGATCATCGCCGCCGCGTGCGCCTTGTCGATCATTTTTTTGTGGAAGTCGACGCTACGAAAACCGATTCTCTTTGGAGTGATCGCCAGCGCAGGCACCTGGCTGCCGATGGTGCTCACGGCAGGCGCGGGAGCGGCCGCGCAGCATGTGATCCTCTTATGGCCGTTTCATCTGATTCCCATCGCGGCGGTGTTGTCGCAACTCTCCGGCCTGCGAGCGGCCATCGTAACGACGCTGCTGTGCGGATCGAACCTGCTGGTGACCAACCAATATTACGCCGACCTGGTGGTCAACGGACCGGCCATCCGCTGGACCGATGCGATGGATCCGCTGCAGCGGTATCTGGCGGATTCCCATGCGCGCCGGATCGTAGCCGCCGATTGGGGATTTTTCGAAACCATGAACCTGCTGAGCGAAGGCGAATTGCAGATGTACTACGCCGACACCAGCAGCGATCAGGCTATTGAAGCCATGCTGCGCGATCCTGTGAACCTATTCGTCACACATGCGAAGGGCGTGGCGTTTCATCCGCAGGAGCGAGCCTTGTTAGAAGCGGTCGCTCAGCGCGAACAGTATCAGCAGGAACTGCTCACCACAATTCTGGATCGCAACGGGAGGCCGGCGTTTGACGTTTTCCGCTTCCGGAAACTTCACCTGTAATATTTGCGGCGGCGGGTGCCAGCGGCCGGCCGAGGCGCCGGGTCGCGAAGTGCCGGGCTGCCCCGCGTGCGGATCCACCATTCGCTTGCGGAGCTTGATTGCGCTGCTATCGCGCGAAATTTTCGGCGTGGAGCTGGCGCTTCCCGATTTCCCCGTGCTCAAAGGCGTCCGCGGGATGGGCATGAGCGATCCGCCCGAGCTGGCCCAGCGGCTGGCGGAGAAGTTCGACTACATCAATACCTTCTATCACCAGGAACCTCGCCTGGATGTGGTGAATCCACAACCGGATCAGCTTGACCGCTACGACTTCATCGTATCGAGCGAGGTAATGGAACACGTCCCGCAGCCGGTGGAGCGGGCTTTCGCGAATCTGAACCGGATGCTGAAACCCGACGGGCTGCTGCTGCTGACCGTGCCGTATCGGATCGACGGCAGGACAGCGGAGCATTTTCCCCAACTGCATGAATACGCGCTGGCGGCTCCGGGCGGACGAACGGTATTGGTGAACCGGCGTCGCGACGGCTCACTAGAAGTATTCGAGAACCTTTCGTTCCACGGCGGCGACGGATCGACGCTGGAGATGCGCGTGTTTACCGAAACATCGCTGAAAGAGATTCTGGCAGGTGCTGGATTCGCTGGCACGCACATCGCCTCGGAGAACGTTCCTGAGTTTGGAGTGGATCATAGCGAAGCGTGGTCACTGCCCATGGTCGGGCGTAAAGGGAGCTTTCAGCCGCCTGCCGCCGAGATCGCCATAGCCTACGGAGGCGCGGTGCGCAAGAGTGCGGCGCTGAAACAAGAGCTGGAGCTTTGTCAGCGCTTGCATCAGGAAGCCGTGGAACGCTCCAGCCAGCTGGAAGCCGAGGTTGAGGCGCGCACACACTGGGCTCGCAAGATCGAGGGCGAGCTGGAAGATCGTACGCAGTGGGCCATGGCGCTCAAGCAGGAAAAAGAGACGGCCCTGGCCGATTTCGCGCGCGGCGTGGCCGAGGCCGAGAAGGCCCAGCGGCACATTCATGCGCTGGAAAAGGAGCTGGCCGAAGCTCGTGCCGCGCGTGCGGCGCTCGAATCGCGCTTGTGGGCTCGAGCCGGGCGTAAACTGGGCGCCCTATAATCCAGACCGGACAACTAGCGTGCTAACGACACATTCTGAGTGCAGGCATTGCATGCGGCGGCGCGGGCCGATATACTCTTTCTGAAACGACTGGAGGATCACATGAGAGGCACATCTCGATGGGCGTTGGCCGCGCCGGCGGCCCTGTTATGCGCGTTGCCCTTGCTCGCGCATCATTCCTTTTCCGCGGAGTTCGACGCGGGGAAGACGGTTACTTTGCGGGGAGTGGTCTCGAAAGTCGAGTGGATCAATCCGCACATCTTCATTTATGTGGACGTGAAAGACGATGCCGGGAAGACCACCACCTGGGCGTTGCAGTCGCTGCCTCCGCTGTTTTTCCGAGGGAGCGGGCTGACCAAGGACGTGCTGCTGAGCAACAAGCAGGAAGTCACGTTCACGGCAAACCCCGCCAAGGATGGCAGTCAAGCCTACGGATTCCTGACCAAGTTGGGTTATCCGGACGGCCATGTATTCAGCATGTCTGCGCAAGACGCGGACCCCAGTCTGAAGAAGGCGCAGAAGTAGCCGCATCAGGAGGAAACCATGACATTCGCTATTGCAAGTCACCGGGCCCTGGCGCCCACCGCGCTCACCGCGGCCATTCTGATGACGGTCATACTGATCACACCCATGAGCGCGCCGGCGCAAACCAACTACGCCGCGGAAGCCGCCAAGAATCCCGGCGCGGCCTCCAAGCCGACACCCAAAATGACGGATGGGCATCCTGACCTGAACGGCGTGTGGCACCACTTCTTCGGCATCGGCACGATCGAGAAGGTGGGCGAGAGCTTCGTGATCGGCGGCGCGTTCAATCCGAAAAACGCTGCGCTGTACAATGCTCCGTTGAACGATCCCAAGCCGGAGTACAAACCCGCGTTTGCGGCCAAAGTGAAAACGCTCAACGAGAATCAGGTGCGCGAAGATCCGGCGCTGCATTGCCAGCCGCCGGGCGTACCGCGCCTGGGACCTCCGCACCAGATCGTGCACGCGCCCAAGCAGGCGATCTTTCTGTACGCCGACAACACCGGCAATCAATGGCGCGTGATTCCGCTCGACGGGCGGCCGCACGGCACCGACCCCGAACTTGCCGCGACCTATAACGGCGATTCAGTGGGCCATTGGGAGGGTGACACGCTGGTGGTGGACGTAACCCGGCTCACCGACGAAACCTGGCTGGGAGACAATGGCTTGTTTCACAGCCGCAAACTGCACGTCACGGAACGGCTGCGGCGAGTCGGCGATACGATTCAGTACCAGGTGACCGCGGAAGACCCCGAAGTTCTCCAAAAGCCGTGGACGCTATCCCGCACGCTGACCCTTCAGCCCGACGCACTGGAAGAGGCTGCGCCTTGCGTAGATAAGGACGCCGGGCATTACGTCACGCTGGAGCACCACGACAACACGCGGTAGGCTCTCGCCAGGTACCGCGCGGAGCGCTCCACTTGTCTAGCGGCCGTACAGGCGTAATTCCTTGCCGTCGGCCAGTACGACGTGCTCCAACCGGACGATCTTCTGGCCGTCGGCAAACTGATACCCGACGCCGGTGATCACGTCGCCGGTCTTCACCGTCGTTTTAGTCCACCCGTTGGCCTCCATCCGGGTGATGGCGGGGCCGCCCATCTGCCATTTCTCCATCCGGCCGTCGCTGGCCTGAACCTCAAGAGTCATCATCGGATGCGGATTGGCCCACATGAACTCGATTACCTTGCCCTTCACTGTCACCAGCCGGTTATTGTTCACCGGCCATGAGTGGTGCGCTGACAGCGGAATTACCGCAGAGACGAGCGCCAGGACGACAAATGCTGGAACGCATAGGGTCTTCATCGTTGAAGGCCTCCTGCGAGTATTCTAGAACACCAGACCCTGCGTTTGGCCAGCCCAGGAAGTAGAATGAACGGAGGAGAAATACGAATGACTCTTTCCCCGTTCTCGCGCTGGTGCGCCATGATTCTGCTGGCAGGCTCGGCGTGCTTCATCGCGTATGCTCAATCGAAGCTTCCCGCCGACCTGGATCCCCAATCGCGAGCCCGCCTGCCGTATCTGAAGAGTTCCGAGGTGGACGCCAAGGGAAAGAAGGTCGTCGACATTTTTGGCAAAAGCGGTACGGTGAGCGGCCCGCTCGCCTTCGCCACCTATAACCCGGCCGTGGGACAAGCCTTGCTGGACCTCCATGATGGGGCGGTAACGGGCGGAACGCTCGATCCCTACACGCGCGAGCTTGCCATTCTGGTCGCCTGCCGCGAGACCAACTACAACCTGGAGTGGAATGGGCACGAGGCCAGCGCTCTAAAGGCTGGAATCGACGCGAAGTTGATCGACGTGGTTCGGAAGCGCGGCCCGCTTGCTGGCCTGAGTGAAAAAGACGCCACCGTCATTCGGTTCGGACGCCAGATGCTCACGGATAAGAAGGTCGATTCCGCCACATTTGCGAAGGCCGTCGCATTATGGGGCAAGCGCGGCACTATGGACATGGTGGCCGTCATGAACACCTACGCGGTGAGCGGCTTTTTTGCCATCGCCGTCGATGAGCACCCTGCCGAAGGGAAGCCTGAACTTCCGGCGGTAAAGTAACCCTATTTCCCTGCCTCACAGCGGTGTCCGCCACAGGTTCGTGCGGCGGACACCGTCATCGTCGCTTTCAGACGAGCACTATGCACGTCTGCGGCGACTGAAGGCACTCATGCTAAAAGCCAGCAGCAGCGCCATCACACCCCCCAGGGCGATCATTGGTACTGAACTGGCAGTCTGAGGCAGCGTGTCGGTCTCGGTTGACCTTGCCACCGTCACAGGCTCGGGAGGCGCTGGAGGAGTTACGGAAACCTGAGGAGCCGGTTCCGGCGCGGGCGGCGGGGGCACCGGAGCGGCGGCAATGGTTCGCGGTTCGGGCTCAGCCGCGGGCGGTGTTACGACCACCTGGGCGGTGGTAACTTCGGCTGCGGCGGGCGCCGGAGTCGCTTCAACGGCTACCACGCTGGTTTCTTCCTTGCCCGCATTGTCTGCGGTCAGTTTCTCACCGCTCTCTTTCGACGTTGGAATCGAGCCTTCCGGCACTTTCACGCCAGCGGCAGCTGAAATGCGCTCCGCTTGCTTACGCGGATAGAGAAATTCCTGACCATCCAGCTCGCCGGGCCAATACCATTGCCGTAACGCCCGCGGCTGGCTTCCCTTGCCTTCATAGTAAGTCAAAACGGTTCTTCCCTTTTGCTGGATCTTGCGGGCCGCGGCCGTGAACGTAAGAGCGTACAAGTGGTCCATCCGCTCATTCATCACTTCCACGATGTGGCGATTCGAGGAAGAATTCAACAGCTTGAAGACGTATTTTCCAGGCTGCAAAACAATCCCCGGAACCTCCAGCGGCTCGGTGATGGTGATGATGGTTTTCTTGTCGTAATCATCCGCGACCGAAGCGGCGGGAAATGACATTATTGCGAGGACGCCGAATGCGGCCGCCCGCGCGATCGAAAAATGTTTCATGTTTCTTTCTCCTTTTCTCAAGAAGCCGGTTCGGGACCGGGGCTTTACTCCGTTTCTAAAGCAGATCGAATGCCGTCTGGGCAAGCTATTGAGGGCCAACGGCTTTTGGGGCTTATGGATGTTTTTGGGCTTGAGTTCGGCTGGAACTTCTTACGGCACCGTTACTTCAATCGTGCGCGATGTTTTCTGGATGTGGCAAAGAAAATGGCGGCCCCTTTCGGAGCCGCCTGGTGAAACCTCGAATTCCCTCGGAATTACCAGCGGAATCCGAAAGTGACCGGGAGAAGATCCGTATGACGATCGTTGGGGAGAAACATCCGGTGATAACGAGCCTCGGCATAAAACTTCACATGCCACTTCGTCCCGAATGCGATTCCCATTCCGCCGTTGACTCCCGGCTTGTTCAGGGTGTATTCCGTGATCACCTGATTCGCCGGAACTGCGACCGGGTAATAACCGAAGTAGGGATCAAATCCGGTAAACACCGCTGTGGTCGGCTGCGTGAATTGCTGCCTGCGCTGGTACAGGCCGCCCCCGCCGATAAAATAGACGTCCACGGGTCCCCTCGGATTGGTGTGAACCACGGGATCGAGCGTAAGCGCCCACTGCCGGATATTCCCGGCGGGGAACCCCAGTGCCCTCACCGTGGTTGTATTCACGTCGAGCTGGTTGTAGTTGAGCTGCAACATCAATCCGATATAGGGATTAAAGTTGTAGCCGGCCCCGGCATCGAAGTTCCAACCGGGATCGATTCTCTTACCGGTGGCGCCCAAAGTCTCGGTAAAACCACCTCCCACGTTAAAGGCGAAGTGCGGAGTCTCCTGCGCGCTAACTGCGCCAATAAGCACGAGCCCGATGCTCGCAGTCCAAAACAAGTTTTTCATGTCGACTAACCTCCTGATTATTAGACGCACTCGGCAACGAATTCATTTCGGCTCGAAAGCCTCAGGCAGCTACCGGACCGAGCGCTTGGCGGAGATTCCCAGTGGCTCCCAAAGCCTCGCGCGCCGATCTCCGGGCTCTGAAAAACCGGAGCCGGATGGACGTCTCCGTAACCCCTTGCGCCTGCGCCATTTCCTTCGCAGTCACGCCCACCATCTGTGCTTCCAGTAACTCTCGCTCCGGCGGCCGACATAGATGCATTGCCTTTGCAACGTCAATTGCCGCCAGATTGATTACGGTCGTCCTTCCGTGAATCGGTTCCTGAATCACTTGCTGCAGGCGTTCGGTTCGAATCGCGCGGCGGTATTGGTTCAACGCGATGGTGTTGATCCAGGTCACCAGCATGCGCTCATCACGCAGCTGGGAGAGCCGCTCCCAGCCGCGCAGCCAGGCGGACTGAGCGATATCGGGAGCCATGGTCCTGGCTACCCCGCGCGACAACAAGAACCTGATTGTGCGTTCTTTTCCTTCTTGATAGATCTGGCCGTAAGATTCTCTGGACATCATAGGATTTGCTGGCCTTTTGCCATACTGCTCCTAATGCATGCCATTGACCAGACGGGAAGGTACCAGAAGTAAGGGATTTAGCCGCGAGGCCCGCTGCAGGTCTTGCAAAGGATGCAGTATGTGCAGGGGGAACTTGCACGCCCGACGGCAGTACAGCCGCGCTGCCTATTGTTTGGGCGGCACTGAGGGGGGCGGCTGATTGAATCTCGCGGCGTCAATCGCCACATTCGTTGCCGCCGAAGCCAGAACTACGTCCGACCGGCCGTTCGTCCATGTCGTAATGACGTGAAACGGCAGCTTGACTCCAGCTCCGGCGACATCCCGGTAATCACTGTAGTCCACCTGGGTCGGTACCCGCCCGATGATCGTTTCGGCGTAGCGCACCTGCCGCACCAGCAGCCCGGACTCCTTATCGAAGTACAGCTTAACGGAAGAGCGTCCGCCGTTGGCGGTTCCCTGCACGACGACCACTTCCTTCTCGTCAATGCTGCTCGAACCTACCAGCGGTTTCGTCATGGCCTGCTTGATTCCCACGGGAAAGGAGAGCACTGCGTCCAGCCGTGCGGCATCCAGCTCGCCGCCGGTATACCTGATCACGGGAAATGGCTTATCCGCGGCGGGGGCCGCCATCCATGCGCTGCTGCCATCAAACGTCGTAGTCCGGTCTCCGAGGTCCGTATGCGCGATCAGGGTGCGCTGATTGGGAGCCTTAACATAAATGTCCACGGGCGCCTTGGGCTCAGCATACCCTTCGTATGAGCCCTTGAAGACGATGCTGGTGAGGGCGGCTGCCTTCTGCGCTCCTCCGACCGCCTGGAGATACTTGTCAAAGACCTGATCGGCCGAAGGCGCCCCGGGCGCTTGCCGGGTAATCTGGACGTCATTGGGATCGAGCGGGGGCGGCTCGCCGTACTGCTCCGCCAAGCTCGGCGTGATCTTGGGAGCGCCTTGGACATTGCGATGGCAGGTGTAGCAGGTTACGACGCGCGCTCCCCCGAAATTGGTCTTATTGATGGCCTGCACCATCAGAATCATCCGGCGTGCTGTCGCCTTGCGCGGGGTCTCTTGGGCGAAGATGCTCCAATCGCCCTCCACTTTCGGTTCCAGGTGGCAATCGATGCAGTTATAGTTGGTGGCTGCGGAAATGAACCCCATGGTGTCCATGAATTCGTCCACCGGGATTCCCTTCAGCACGGTGACGTTCTTGAAAGCCTGTTCCGACATCAGCTGCTTTGCCGGCGCAGCTTGACCCGCTGCCGATGGAGTATTCAGCAACCCAAGAATAATTGTCGCGATGACCGCGACTGCCGCTGACCCAGGTCCGAGCTTCATCGTCGTCTCCCTTTCTTGATTCTTAAGCTACGCGATGCGCTGACCTGTTTTGACGCTTACTTCTTGTCCTCGCCATCCACTCCATCCAGGGGCCGTCCTTGCCAGAAAGAGCGCTCGATAGAATAGACACAATATTCTTCTCGCATGTCCCCGTATGCCGTCCCGTCCGGCCTTTTACCCCAGAGACCCTTTTGGATTTGCTGTGAGGAATTCATCAGCTGCAATACGACCTTCTTGCCGCCCCAAACTCCCGTGTACGCCTTCGGATCGGTAAGCGTCATGCTGACTTCCAAACGATCGTGGTCCAGGCGCCTGTAACGCTCCTCGATGCGCATCTGATCGCTGTGGATGGAGCCGTAAGGATCCACCCAGGACCGGTCATCGTAACCGGAAGATTCAACCACAAGGGTGTCTCCCTCCCAACGCGCGGTCGCATATCCATACCACCGCGGCTTGGGATTTTCCGGGAGCTTCCGCCCGTCCGTCCAAAGGTCACGCCATACGTGATCCCGCTCGAAGAACATCACGAATTCGTCAGGAAGCTTAACGAAGCGGTAGTTACTATAATCCAGGTTACGGGGGTAACCGGAAGGGTCGCACTTGAACAGCGGATCATTCCAGTCTTTTTGGTCCTTATAGAATCCAAAGGCCAGCGGCGTGTTTCTGGCGGACGCCCTCGTTTTACTCCACTTCTCTTTTCCCCAAGCCGTCAGCGGAGGCCGATCGTTGCCTAACAGCGGATCGAATCCTCCAGGATTTTTCCAAATGCCGGAGATGTCATGCGGGTCAAACGGCAGATTCGATGGCGTGAAAGCTTTCTGCGCTTGTTTCTGCTTTCCCTGCGCAAAAAGGAACGGCGCAAAAGCCGATACAGCCACAAGAGCAACAAAAGCGGCCTTGTAACGATACCTCATGTGGAGACTCCCTTCACCTCACAGGTCACGTTCCGATTTCTCACTTCTCTTGCTCAGACTCGGGCCGCTCGCGGGTGTCTTTCGGCATCTGGACTTCCACGGCGGTATAGCCAGGCTTTACCGGAAGAGTGTTGGCGTCGACCGCCTCTCCCCCCATGCCACACCTGCCGTTGCCGCCCAGCCGCTTGCCGGTAGCAACAAACACGAATTGAGGACAAGAGCCAAAATGCCGGTCGCCCTTGGCGGGAACAAAGCTCACCAGGAGTTGGTCCCCGGTCTTGAACGAATTCTTCGTCCAGCCATTCGCGAGCGCGTTCCCCGGACTCACTGTCTCGACGCCCCACACCTGCTCTTCACCCTTATCGTTCTTCAACGAAAAGTAAATCTGGACGTGGGGATTGGCAAAAATGTATTGCGTCACCGTCGCCTTCGTGGTGATGCGATGCGTAAAGTCATATACGCCCGCGGTGCCATGATGCGCGAATAGCGGAATCGCCAGAAAAGCTAGCGTGACGACAAACAAGGAAGCTGCCAGTTTACGGGTCATTCTAATGTCTCCTCAAGTTAATAATGCTAGGGATGTATCTCTCGCTTGGTTTCGGACCATACGCAAATGCCCTCGGGCAGATCGCGATAATCCGAGCGAGCCGGCTTTTCTGCCAGTTGAAAGATCTTCTTATCGCCTTTCCAGGTCCCGACATACGCCTTGGGGTCGGTGATATTCAAGGTCATCTCCAGATGATCATGGTCCACGCGGCGGTAGCGCTCTTCGACGGTCATTTGGTCGCTGTGCGGGGACCCGTATTGGTCGAGCCAGGTAGCCGGCTCAAAGTTGTTGGAGTTGACCACAAACGTATCGCCCTCCCAATGGCCCACTGCGTATCCGTACCAGCGGGACTCGGCGTCGTCGCCCGGAAGTTTTCGGCCATCCGTCCATATGTCGCGCCAGGCGCGGTCCGTCTCGAAGAACTGAAGTACTTCGTCAGAAGCCTGGGCGAACCTCATGCCGCGAGGCGCGGGGTTCCACATGACGCGCGGAAAACCCGTCGGATCGCACCACCGGATCGGATCGTTCCAGTCTTTCTCGTTCGGATAGGCTCCGTTGCTTAAGGCGGTGCCGCCGGGTCCCGTCTTTGTCTTGCGGAACATTTCCAAACCCCACGGCGTCATCTGCGGGCGGTTGTTGCTGGTTTCATTCAGGGCGCCACGCGGCAGCCCGCTGTTTGTGAGCTCCCAAAATCCAGATAGATCATGCGCGTCAAAAGGCTTGTTCGAGGCAGTCGGCGCCTTGCCTTTTTGCGATCCTTGCTGACTGCTCTGAGCGAAAGCGAGTGACCACGAGGCTAGCACTACTGTGATGGCAATCATCGCACCCATCAAGCGATCTAGCATTTTAGAAACTCCTTTTCGCACGCTCGTTTATCGAGCATAACCTAAGACCCTTCGACTGCGGATCTCACGACTACGAGTCCCGCAAACACCTTTGTGGCAGTCTCGCTTTCGAAGACAACCGCAGCGCCGATGCGCCTGACTATAGACCGACCTTTTCTCGTTGTCAAGGCCAATGGTTTGAAGATGGTGACCATCAGGAAATCGCGGGGGGCCTCCATGTTCGCTCGATGTGTTCTCAATTCGGAACAGCGTAAACGAGAAGTTTCGGATTATTGTTCGTCACAGCGGGGGGCGTCGGAGGAACATTGTCTCCGCCTTGAGCTGCGGCAGCCGTCGGCTCAAGCGGTGCCGCGCCCGCGGGCGGCGCTCCTCGTCCCGGACCTCCAGCAGCGCCGGGCGCTGCGCCGCGTCCACCACCAGGCCCGCCACGTCCTTGCGCGCCCGTTCCTCCCATGACGGCGATGTATTGCTTGCCGTCAAGCATATAGGTCATCGGCGGCCCGACGCCGGCCGTCACCGGCAACGCGATGTCCAGAAGTTGTTCACCCTTGTCCGCGGTAAACGCCTTCAAACGTCCGTTGCCGAGTGTTTGAAACACCAGGTTCGAAGCCAGGGACAGCGTGCCGCCGCCCGATTGCCCGCCGCCGAGTGCGAACCAGCGTTCCTTCTGCGTGGCGGGATCCCACGCAGTGAGAATACCTCCGCGGACTTTGCTTCCGTCAGGATTCTTGCGTTCGGGTCCGTGCGGAGGCGGGGATTTCATAGGTGTGCCGCCCCGTGCTCCGGCCAGATTCAGCCCGAAGTTCTGGCTCCCAGGAGTCGGAGCGTACGTCTCCGACGCCACGAAGCTGAATGTGTTCTCGACAGCAATAGGCACGTAGATCAAGCCCGTGTTCGGATTGAACGACATCTGCGACGTGTTGTGCATCTGCACCGGATACACCGTCACACCCTGCGTCGAAGAATAAAGCGCATCGGGATGAACATTGGGACGGCCGGTTTTGGGATCGATTCCCGTAGCCCAGCTCACTTGCGACATCTCGGCCGCGGAGATGAATTCGCCGTTGGTGCGATCGATTACGTAGAAGTAACCATTCTTGTTCGCCTGCATGACCACCTTGCGATTGCGATTGTTGATCCGAATATCCGCAAGCAGAAGATGCTGAATCGCGTCGTAGTCCCATTGATCGCCAGGCGTGCATTGATAGTGCCACTTCAACTGACCGGTGTCTGCGTTGATGGCCAGGATCGAGGCGATGTAGAGATTGTCCGGATTCGTTGCTTGCCTGCCGCCGTTACGAACGTCCGCGGACCAGACCGTTCCATTGCCGGTTCCGACATACAACAGGTTTTCATCCGGATCGTAGGCCATTCCATCCCACATGGATCCGCCGCCACCCTGCTTCCACCATTCCCCTACCCATGTTTTTGCCGCGGCTTCCATGGCTTTATTCTCAAAGCCCTTCGAAGGATCGCCAGGTGTGGTGTAAAACTTCCAGAGTTCTTTACCGGTGCCGACATCGAAGGCGGAAACGTATCCCCGAAAGGGAGGAAATTCAGCGCCGGCATTGCCGATAAACACCTTGCCCTTGGCGACGCGGGCCGCCATAGTGAGGGAGTAGGGCGAGATCTCCCCGGCCTTCGGCTCCGGGATCGCCCAGGAAGACCACAAAAGCTTGCCGGTGGCTGCGTCCAGAGCCTGCATGCGTCCGTCGACGACGGGGACCAGCACCTTACCTTCGTACAGCGCGATGCCCCGGCTATTCACACCACAGCAAAGGCGGGATTTTCCCGGCTGCGTCATGGTTCGATCGGCATCAGGGTCGTAGCGCCAGAGTTCCTTGCCGGTTTTCGCGTCGACGGCCGCGACGATGCTCCAGTTCGTAACGGTATAGACGACCCCGTTCGAATAGAGAGGAGTCGCCTGCTGGTTGCCTCCGCCGGGACCGAGTTCATACGACCACGCGGGTGCGAGTTTGCTCACATTCCCGGGATTGATCTGAGTCATCGTGCTGTAGCGCTGCTCATTCCAATCCATCCCGTTGATGGTCCATTCCGTGCCCTTTGCCGCGGTCTTCAGGACCTTGTCGTCAATCTTTTTGACCTGTTGGCCGACCGCCAAGGTCGTCCAGATCAAGAGGCCCGACGCAAGAAATGCCACAAGCGCAAAGGGTGCGGCGCGCACCACCGAACCAATCCAGGAACCGCTCGCGCCACAATCCGTTTTGCGCGAGTTCCATCGAAGAAGCAATCTCATTCGTGATGTCATGTTCTCCACAGCATACACCGTCCCATCCGTAGGCTTTCATCGCGCGCTGCGCATCACTTGCCTGCCGGACCTATCCCCTGAAACGCGAATGTCTGCGCGACTCTCTCCGCTACAGCAGGGGTACCCGCGAACGAGACGTTCGACATGACTGCGACGGTCAGCCCGCGATCCGGAAACGTGAGCAAGGACGCCACTTCTTCCACCCAAAAATGGCCGTTGTGACCAGCCGCCTGAACCTGTTGACCTGCCAGCGTTACGGTCTTGAGATCCCAGCCTAGCCCGTGGCCAGTATCTTGGCCCGAAGCCAATCGCTGGGGTGTTTGTAAGGTCTGAACCGTCGGGGGACGCAGCAGCTTGCCACGGTTGATCGCCATCCCGAAGCGCACCAGGTCGGAGGGTGTGGACAGGAATCCGTTGGATCCCGCATGGCAGGAGTAATCGAATTTGGGCAACGGAGTCAGGCCATAAATAGGATTCGCCGCGAATCTCGGATTGTACGAAGTCGCCGTGTCCGGCGGCGGGGTTGTCACCGATTCCTTGAAAGTGTCCAGCATGCCGAGCGGACGAAATATTCTTTCGTTGAGAAACATCGCATACGGCGCGTCCGCGGCAGCCTCCACGACGGCGCTCAAAAGCACCCAGCCAAACGTCGAATCGCGATATTGGGTACCCGGCTGAAACAGCAATGGTTCCTTCGCGAAAAGCGCCAGCGCGTCCGCTGGACGCTCGCAGTGGCTGGAAGTCAGGACGCCATTGTCGGGATCTTCCGTCTTGAGCCCTGCCACATCCCCCATCGCCTGACGAACGGTGACAGGCCACTGCTTCGCCGGAAACTCTGGAACGTAGTGCTGAATCCCGTCATCCAATTTCAACCGGCCTTCGTCCAAGAGCAAGCCGATAGCGGCCGAGGTGAATACGATGGAAGCGGTTCCGGTGCGGAACCGGTGATGGGGCGTAACCGGCAAGCCGCTCTCCACGTCTGCAAACCCAAAGCCCTCCGCCCACACGAACTCGCCATCGATACCCACGGCAACAGAGAGCCCGGCCAGGTTGTTCTCGGACATGCTCGCGCGCACGATCTGGCGTGACTGCTCCGCGGCTCCGGCCCACTTTGGCAGCGGCGGGGAGTTCGTGAAGGACGAAATGTTCCGGGAGTCGGGATGGACTTTCGTCGCCGTGACCCCCATGTACACGAACACTCCCGGAATCCCCACCGCCAGCAGTCCCACGCCCAAGAGGATCAGCGAAACCCATATGGGAATCCGGCTCTTCGACATTAGTTCTCCGAGGGCCTCGACACCTTGTCGATCACCAAGACATCCACGGGAGCCTTAGTCGCGTCCAGCTTCAAACCGAGTTGTTCCTGGACTGCGGTGAACAGATCCGGCAGGGCGTCCGCACCGTTCGTGACAGCAGCAGCGCGCTGGGCCGCGGTAGCACGCGGAAACTGGAATTCGTCGGGTCTCCAGTTGAGCGTGAAATCGTAGCGGTCCGTAAGACCCGTTCGATCGATGACGGGGCGGTCGAGCACGCGCAGTTGCAATTGGCCCGCGAAGTCAGCCATGTTGATACCGCTGAAAACCGTTCGGCCCAAACCTTGCGCGCCGACCCTCTGTCCGTTGGTGGTATTCTTCACCATCCTGATGCCGGCCGGTCCATTTTTTCCGATGCTGACGGTGTACACGGACAGTTCACGTTTCTCCGTATGAAAGGAGAGGCTGAATCGGCTCTGCATCAGATTCTTTAGCATCGTACGGATCTGGACATCGCTCGCATCGCCTCCCTGAGGAAGCTTGGCGGTAATTTCATACCCCTCCGTTTCGGCCCAACCCGGCAGCCCCGAGACCTGCGTCAGGTGGAGTTCGAATGTGAAGGTAATGAGGCCCGCGAGGCTGATGCTCCGGGCGCGCAATTCGGTAGCGGTTACGTTGAGGCCCAGACCCGGCGATACCCCAGCAGGTTTAATGGTCGCGACCTCGAATTCCGCCTTCGTGCCTTCGGGCAGCGGTTTGGGAGCAGTGGGAGGCGGCGGAAGTTCCCAGGCGGTCTCGACCGTGGCGCGTTTCAACGGCAGCGGCAGAGGGTTCGCTCCCTGGTTCAGAATGCCGGTGATCGAGTTTCCGTCGGCTTGGATTTTACCCTCATAGCTCATGCCGTTCCCCGGGATTGCGATCTTTACGGCGTTCCCCTGGAGCGTGATCGCCCCGAGGTTTAGCTGGCGGCCGTTCGCAAGGTTATAGAAAGTTCCTTGATAGGTGTTCCCATTCTTGTCGATCCTGAAGGCCAGCCGAATTCCGTCGTTCACGTTGGGAGGGATTAGGGTTCCCTGCCAGGTACCTTCAAGAGCTTGGGCCAGAAGCGCGCTGGGCAACGCCGCGACCAATAAGAAGAGGTGCTTCATCACAAAAGTACTTTACATTATGAAGTTCTTCGAGTCAATAGTCCCTTGATGTCGAATCGGGAAGTTGTCCTACAAGCGCAAGAATTTACTTCTTGGCAGCGGCCGATTCGAGCATGGTGCGAATCTCGGCCACGGCTGCCGGGTTGGCGCCTCCACGTCCAGCAGCGCCGCGACCAGGGCCAGCCGCAGGACCACCTGCCGGAGGAGGATTGCCCTTGGCTTGGACGGCAGCCGCTGCAGGGGCTGCTCCACCACCGCGCCCGGCACGCGCCACGCCAACGACATCGATCGGCTTCTTGCCATCGGCATCCAGGATCTCCGGATTCGCCCCGTGATCGAGCAGATACTTCACCAGATCCGTCCGCGCCACGCGTGCCGCCTCATGCAGTGCCGAGGTGCCCTCGTTGTTCGAAGGAGCGCGGGAAACATTAAACGAATAGGTCTGGGTGCCGGTGACCTTGGCGTTCACGTCGGCGGCATGCTGCGTCATCAGGTCCAGAATCTGCATATTCACCTGAACGCCGCCGTTTCCACCACCGATCCCGCCGCGCGCAGCAGGACCGGCTCCGGCAGCCAGCAGGAACGCAGTGTATCCCATGGTGTTGATGTTGGGATCGGCGCCCTTCGCCAGCAGAGCCTGAATCACTTCCACATCGTTGTTCTGCACGGCGCGGAACAACGGCGTGGTGCCTGTGCTGATCTGGTTGTCACCAAAACGTCCCCTGGCAGGGGCGTTCGGGCGATGAAAGTTCATTTCCGGATTGGGATCCACGCCCGCATTCAACTGCGCGTTGATGATGTCCATGCTGGAAACGGCAGGCCGCCCGCTACCGGGCGCCTCGACCGCAACCGGTGCAGGCCCACCGCGACCGCCACGTCCACCACCTCCACGGCCTCCACCACCCGCGGCGAAACCGCTGAAACCGCCTCCTCCTCCGCCTGGGCTGGCCTTGCGATCGACAGCGATCCACAGGGCGGTGCGTCCCCACCAATCCCAAACATTGAGATCGGCTCCTTTGTCCATCAAAAGCTTGGCTACGTCGTTGTGCTCGTTGTCCAGGGCGATCATCAACGGCGTGACGCCTTCCGGCGTCGGCAGATTGACGTCGGCTCCGGCCGCGATCAGAGCTTCGACACACTCATAGCAGCCGCTGCGCGCGGCGTACAACAACGCGTTTAGTCCGCCCACGGAACGATACTGCGTGCGGGGTTCGCTGGTCACCTGGCTGGGCCAATCCGAGTAGAGCGCCCTGGGCTTGACGTCGGCGCCTTTGGAAAGCAGAATCTTCACCATCTGCGCCGCGTTGCGGTTGGCGGCAGCGGCGTACATCAACGGCGTCTGGCGGTGAAACTCCTCAATCGTATTCACGTTCGCGCCGGCGTTCACCAGCATCTGGACGATGGATACATCGCCGCCGCTGATCGCCATCATCAGCGCTGTCTCGCCATCCGGGTTCGCGGAATCGACCTTCGCCCCGGCGTCGAGCAGCATCTTGACCAAACGCGCATTGGATTGACGGGCGGCCAGCGTCAGGGGTGTGACGCCAAACTCATTTTTGGCGTTCACGTCAGCCTTCTTGGCGATAAGCGCCCCCGCGATGTCATACTCCGTGCGGTCCACCGCCCAGATCAGCGGGCTGGTGCCGTCGGGCTGGGTGCGATTGACGTCCGCGCCGGCCTGAATTTGTTCCAGTGCCTGCTTGGTCTGGCCAGACTGAATGAGCGTAGCGAGGTCCTTCGGGGCACTCTGTGCTGGTTGACCTTGCTGGGCTTGCGCCAGAATCACATGCGCCCAGGCTAGAGCTAAGGCAACGGCAGAACCTACCAGGGCTAAATTAATGCGCTTCACTCATGCCTCCCTAAACAACATTTGCACCCAACTTGTCCTGGTACGCCCAACCACCCTTCGCCGCGGCATACAAAAACTTCAGCGGATCTTTCCACTTGCGGGGAAGACCATCGAGAGCGCCGCCCTCCAGCATGTCCTGGGGGCCTTCGCCGGCCCGGACCCGGTCGAAAATGCGCTGCCGGACTTCCTCCATCATGTCGCGCTCCGCCTTGAATTCCGCCTTGGTCATGACCGCGCCATACGCCGGCACGAACCGGGTTTGCTCATTGCTGATCGATAACAGCAAATCCATGGAATCCACGCGGCCGCCCACCCACCCGCCCGTGTACCAATCGAGCTCGGGATCGCGCAGCGGTGAAGCAACATCGCCCACGGCGATCACGTTCGCGCCCTTGAAGTGGACGTAAAGGTCGCCTGAGGTATGCGCCATCCGCAGATAGCCGTAGTCAATCTCGTCGTTACCAACCTTCATCGACGCCCGGTCGCGAAAGGTTTCGGTAGGGCGTGCGGCCTTGGGGCGAGCCTTCACGTAGCGCTGCTCAGCCGGAACCCAGTAATCGGCCGACATCCATTCTTTCGTGCGCGTTTGCGCGATGATCTTCGCCCCTTGCGCCGCGAACTGCTCGTTATTGGCAGTTTGGTCCAGGTGATAGTGCGTGTTGAATAATGTCTGGACTTTGCCGTTAGGTGCGCCGTTTGAAGCGAGGCCCTTCAGGGCTGCCATCACGGCATCGCCGGATCCGAGTGCTCCGCTGTCTACCAGCACGAAGCCTTCCCCCGTGGATAAGGCAGTGACATTGGCGCC
>Ga0105245_10000443_pt1 | contig 38046 bp, 34 predicted proteins | sample KBSM54metaG_FD_81523 | JGI IMG/M metagenome (GOLD analysis project Ga0105245, IMG submission 81523) | Miscanthus rhizosphere microbial communities from Kellogg Biological Station, Michigan, USA - KBS M5-4 metaG | ecosystem: Host-associated > Plants > Roots > Rhizosphere > Soil | place...
CGCCCAGGATGCTGTCGGCCGCAAGGTGTTGGTGAACCGACACCCGATGACGGTTATTGGGGTCGCTGCGCCGGCATTTCATGGCATCGACGTGGGCGAGGTTCCATCGCTGTGGATTCCAGCCGTCATGTCGCCGCAGGCGATTCCTGGTTTCAGCAGGATGCTGGATCGTCGTACGGCCTGGGTGCAGATCTTGGGGCGACTGAAGCAGAACGTGTCGCTCACCGGAGCGCGCATCGGACTGCAACCCTGGTTTAAGGCGATGTTGGACGAAGACACACGACGCACGAACCTCTCGACAGCCAGTGCCGAGCGGCGGCGACAGTTTCTTGCGTCGACTCTACGTCTCACGGCGGCCCCTGCGGGCCATTCCAATCTGCGGAGTAACCTTTCACGACCGCTGTGGGTACTGTTCGTGGCGACGGCGGTGCTCCTGGCTCTGGCTTGTTTAAACGTTGCGGGACTGTTTCTAGCACGCGGCTCCGCTCGCCATCGGGAAATCAGCACAAGATTGGCATTGGGAGCGTCGCGCGGAAGAATTGGGCGGCAGCTTCTCGCCGACAGTGTACTTCTCGCTTTTGCCGGCGGGCTGCTGGGCATCGGGATGGCACCGGTTGCGATACGGGTCCTCATCGCATTCCTACCCCGCAACACTGCCGCGACCGGCCTCAAAGCCAGCGTCGATACGCACTTGTTGCTTTTCGCATTTTTGGTAAGTCTGGCCACCGGTTTGCTCGCCGGGTGCATGCCGGCTCTCCAAGCCGGTCGCAAATCGCTGGAGTCCTCACTCCGCGAGCGCGGCGGCACAGGTTCCGGCGGATTATCGTTGCGTAGGGGGATTATGACAGCTCAGATCGCCTTCTCCTTGATCCTGGTTGTCGGGGCAGGATTGTTTGTTCGCACCCTGTCGGGACTTTTGGCAAAAGGCACCGGGTTTGACACATCCAGCCTGATCTCGTTCGGCATCAGGCCGGCGCAAAACGGCTATTCGCCATCCGAGGCAAACCGGCTCGTTCGGCACATTCATGAGGAACTTCGAAATTCCGCAAACATTCAGAGCTCGGCCGTTGCCAACTTCCCGCTACTGATCGGCGCAGCCTGGAACAACCCCTTAACGATCCAGAGCGCGGAACGTCTCGTCACCGATCGCGATATTCACCTAAATGCCGTCACGTCTGGGTTCTTTGCGACCCTCGGGATCAACATTGTCGCTGGACGAGACTTTGATGAAAGCGATTCACGGCCTTTAAACGAGGGTGGGCGGCGTGTTGTAATCGTCAACGAAGCCTTTGTAAAACGATATTTCAGAGCACGCAATCCTCTCGGCGCCCAGATCGCGATGGGATCCCGGCCTGACGCGAAACCAAATGCCGAGATCATCGGCGTGGTTCAGGACATCAGCTACAGGAATCTTCGGGAGAGGTGGGAGCAAGCATACTTTCCTCTTGGCCAAGAGTACTTTGGCTCGAGTTTCTACGTGAGGTTTCGGGGAACGCCCGAGTCAGCCTTCCAATCGATTCGGGCGATTCTTCGCAGTGCCGATCCGGCCTTGCCTATCGCCACCATGCGCACCGTAGACGAGCAGGTGGATCGATCCTTGAACACAGAGCGGATGCTGGCGGCACTTTCCACCGGCTTCGGAACGCTGGCGCTGCTGCTCTCCTTGGTTGGCCTTTACGGTGTCATGTCTTTCCTGGTAACCCAGCGCACGCGCGAGATCGGCATTCGATTGGCGCTGGGGGCGACACGCCTTACTGCCCTCTGGCTGGTTCTCAGGGATGCGCTGGTGATGATCGCCGGGGGAACCGCGATTGCGATACCTTGCGTCTGGGCGTTGGGCCGTCTCGTGGAATCGCAACTATACGAGGTCAGGCCGACAGATCCGATAACAATCCTCGCGGCAATTCTAGTTCTGTGCTCAACGGCACTAGGCGCAGCGCTCATTCCTGCCCGCCGCGCGTCGTCTGTGAACCCCACAGACGCACTTAGATTCGAGTAGCTCCTGGAGTGCCGTCCTTAAGTACCGCCTTAGTTCGCAGAAGCGGTCCAGAAGTCGGCTTATGGAAAGTTAGGCTTGGCCCTGTCCGGATGGTCGGCCACTCGTACATCGCTACCGACAATGATTGATAGCGGTCACGTTCCCAGAACTAACTGCGTGTAAGTGGCTTCCGGATACCGGCGCACTGCCGGGCAGAGTCGAAGTTTGGCAAACACTAGGAGAATGGCCGCGAGCTCTGGCATTCCGGGCGATGCAGACATGGCGCGAGGTAGTGCGCGCCGTGTAAGTAGTCGGTAAGATAAGATTTCCCACAACACGGCACCCTATGACCCCCGAACGCTGGAGGCAAGTCGAGGAGTTGTACCGCGCGGCGCGGGAACTTTCCGCCGCGGACCGAAACAGAGTTCTCCGCGAAGCTGACACGGAATTGCGCGGCGAAGTAGAGTTATTACTCGCGCAGGACCTCGCTTCCGGGCTCGCTTCCGCGACGGCAACGATTCCGTTCGTCTCTCCGGGCACACAGCTGGGCTCTTATAGGATCGAGAGTGCCATCGGCTCCGGTGGCATGGGCACTGTATATCGCGCGCTCGACACCAAACTCAACCGGCCTGTGGCGATTAAGTTTCTTTCCGATCACCTGGCGGATGTCGCGGCTCGACGCAGGTTCCAGCGCGAGGCGCAGATGGCGTCTTCGCTCAACCATCCACACATCGTCACGGTGTTCGACGTCGGCGAGTTCGAGGGCCGGCAATACCTGGTCACCGAGTTCGTCGATGGCGGGACGCTGAAAGCTTGGCTGAAGGCGGAAAAGCGCGCGTGGAGACAAACGGTGGAACTACTCGCCGGAGTCGCCGACGGTCTCGCGGCCGCGCATAAGGCCGGTATCCTGCATCGCGATGTCAAGCCCGCTAACATTCTGGTGGCACAAAACGGTTACGCCAAGGTGGCGGATTTTGGACTCGCGAAGCTGGCCGAGTCGGAAACCGAAGCCGACGCTACCAAGACGCTCACGGAAGCCCATACCAGGCCCGGCATGATCGTGGGCACAATCGCCTACATGTCTCCGGAGCAGGCTTCCGGCACCGCGCTCGACGCCCGCAGCGATATTTTCTCCTTCGGCGTGGTGCTATACGAATCGCTCGCCGGGCGTAGGCCGTTCAACGGCATATCCGAACTGGAATTGCTGAAGACCATCATCCACGGTACTCCCGAACCTCTGCCGGAAGAGCTGCCGCAGGGTTTGCGAAACGTCGTGGAGAAGGCGCTCGAGCGCGATCCGGAGGAGCGCTACCAGTCCATGCGCGAACTGGTAGTGGATTTACGGCGCGCCACGCGGCAGCCGGAAATGAGCAGCGTCTCAACGCCCGTTCCTGCTCGCCCCAGGGCGGCACGCAACCGCAAGCGGGTATGGCTGATGGCCGCCGGAGTTGCCGCTGTGATCCTGGCCATCGCAGGTGGCGTCTACTGGAAGCTCGCACAAATGGATTACTTCTGGGTAAATCCTCTAGAGGGCGCAACATTCCAGAAACTCACGGACTGGGATGGCACGGAGCTGGACGCGGCTATCTCTCAAGATGGAAAGTTCGTCACGTTCCTCGCCGATCGCGACGGCATCTATGACACCTTCGTCACCCAAGTGGGCAGCGGCGAGTTTCACAATCTCACGCAGGGGCACAGTCCCACACTGCTGCATGAGATGACGCGCACCACCGGCTTCACGGCGGACGGCACCAATATCTGGCTGCGCACGGTGCCGCCGAACTTGGCGATTCCCAACACCGGCAACGCTCCTAATCTCAGCCTCATCCCAACCCTGGGTGGAAACATGCGGCCGTTTCTGACGCCTTTGTCGCTCAACCCGGTTTGGACTGCGGATGGAACCGAACTCGTGTTTCACCATTCCACCCCGGGCGATCCCATTATGGTGGCGCAGCCGGATGGGCGAGGCGAGCGGGCCATCTTCACCGGCCGCCAGGGAGAGCACAATCACTATGTCAACGTGAGCCCGGACAAACGCTACATCTATTTCGCCCGCAACTGGCGCAGCACGGAGGCGGATATCTGGCGCGTGGCGGCGACTGGAGGCGCTGCAGAACGCCTGACGCACCACAATTCCCAGGTCGCCTATCCGGTGCTGCTCGATAACCGCACGCTACTGTATCGCGCTACGAAGGACGACGGAAGCGGATGGGCGCTTTTCGGAACGGATCCGGAGCACCGCATTCCCCACCAAATCACGCAAGGCGTGGAGGAATACCAATCCGTCTCCGCCAGCGCCGACGGACGCCGTTTGGTAGTCAGTGTGTCGAACCCCATCGCCACTCTGTGGAAGGTTCCGATCACCGCCGCAACGGTGGAGGAATCCGGAGCCACGCGCGTCCAGGTGCCCGCGGCGCACTCCAAATTCGGGCGGTATGGCAACGGGTCCATCCTTTATCTTTCCGGAAAGGGCGGCGAAGGCGGACTCTGGGAATGGAAGAATGCCACGGCTTTGCCTTTGTGGAACGGCTCGGGCGGGCGGATCGCGTTCGGCGCGGCGCGCTCGCCGGATGGGAAGTTCCTGGCGTTCGCAGTGCGCCAGAGCGGACGCAATGTGCTGCACATCGCGAGCATTGACGGAACCGGCGCTCGTCCAGTGGCTGAAACGATGGACCTTCGCGGGACGCCGAGCTGGTCGCCCGACGGCCAGTGGCTCGCCGTGGCGGCGGATACCGACGACGGCAGCCGCATCTTTAAGATCTCAGTTCAAGGCGGCGATACCGTTCGCCTCACCGAAGTGCTCTCGTTCAATCCGGTGTGGGCGCCGGACGGCTCGAGGATTGTGTTTTATGACGGATCGGGTGGCGGCGCAACTTTCCCCCTGCGCGCCGTGAGGCCTGATAAAGCGCCGATCGCGATGCCTGAGATTTCCTATCGCGGCGATTACGAAGGCTACCGGTTCCTGCCGGACGGCAAGAGCATGGTGGTGCTCCAGGGGCAGTTCCGCGCGATGGATTTCGTGCTCATAGATCTGGCCAGCGGTCAGAAACGTCAGCTGACTAAGCTGAGACCGGGATACCAAGTCCGCAGCTTCGATCTATCGCCGGACGGGAAGGAGATTCTGTTCGATCGCGTCCAGGAAAACTCGGATATCGTGCTGATCGACCGGAAGCCTTAAGGATAGTGGATGGATGGCCGGCTACTCGGAAGCTACTCTTTGACTCGTAAATTGAGCATTCCGAATCTCTACCGATAGTGCTGCGTAACGGTCAACTTCTAAGAACCGACTTGGGCTCGGAACGCCCAACGCTACAGAGGATCTTGTGCAATGGGGATTTCCCAATAGCAATCGGGTTTCTAAAGTCTGCCCCGCTCAGGCGAGCGTCCGTTTCAAAGGAATTGGCCGGTCTCGCCGTTTACTGGGGCGAACGCACAATTCGTCGCGACTGGACAAATATCGCACTTTGGGTTCGAACTCTTGCAGAGTTGCTGCCCGTAACGCTTCAGCAGCAAGTAACCCCGGATCCGGGAATCGGATTTTGATGGCAGCCCATTTTCGATCAATTGTTGCGCTTCCCGGTACGTCCTACCACGGTACATTTACACTCGTATCGGAGGATATGGAGGGTACCAACCCTAAATTGGATGTCCGTGACCAGGATGGGGGTGAAGTGGAAAGTCAAACTCGGGCCGGAGGGTCGCCCGGAAGTTGCCGCGCACGTTTTCTATGGGCAGCCGACTATTTCACCCAGGAAGATTACTTTCTCGCAGACTTGCAGGTCCAGGGTTTGCCTGGTCATCTCCATCGCGGTCAGAATTTGGTCGGGCCAGATGGAACGCTGCACAACGTGCGGCTAAAGAGATCCGAAAAGAGGGAATCGAAACTTGGGACCTGGCAGTGGGGTTCTAATCCCATCGGGGGAACCAGGGAGTTCAACGGCTTAAGAGTACTGATGGCCCTCATGAACAATTGGGATCTCCCGGTGGCTTTTCCTGCTGAATCCGCCGAAGAACGTGCAGAAAGCAGATTGCCTGGAATAACCGTCCTTAGTTCAGCTTATAGTTCACGGCGATTTGACCAACGACTTCTGCGGGCTCTCCATCCCTTTGAGGTGGCTGATATTCCCACCGGGAAACAGCTGATCGGGCGCTTTCGTAAAAAACGAGCGGGCCGCTCAGAAACTCAACGAGCTTCATTTTGCCATCTTTTCCTATCAGCGTCTTGAACAGAACCTTGCCTTCAATGCCTCTGGACTTCGCCTCAAGCGGGTACGCGGGAGCGCTTCTCTTGGCAATGCGCAGAGGTTCACGTGAAGTCTCAGCTTGAATCGGCGAACCGTCGCACGAAGCTGTAGCCTCAGCATAGAGGCCCTTGGCGTGACCAAGTAGTTCCTGACACCACTCGGAGTATCCAAGTGGGATCTTCGATGCCGCCTTCAACGAGCGTCCGGCCTCACTAACGGTTTGGAGAGCAGCCAGAACGACCCGCGTGTCATTCGTAGACGCCAGCAGGGAACGTGCGCGCATTCCGAACCCCGCATCCGGCAAAATCGCGCTCGTTTCTGTTGGCAAGCCACTTACGGCGTCGAGCTTCTTGACGCCGAGCGCTGAGAGTCCATAGAGCTCCCCCAGCCATACTGCCGCGCCACCGAGCTTAGGGAGGGCCCGAAGGAGTAGCCGTTCAGTCAGTTCGGGATCGGAGAGCCGAAGGAAATAGGTGGCATGGCCGATGATTACCTCGTTGTCAGGCTTTTCAGATAGTTGCTTTAGCCAGAGTGACTTTATCTGCTCGTATCCTTCAATGTTTTGCGACGGTCCCGGAGCCGTAAAAAGCATCACTGCGGGATTTGCCAGCGGCGCTGCGTCGGGCTGAAGGAGAACAAACCAAGAAATCTGCTGAACCTGAAGTTGCTTTGCTGCCTTCTCGATCTCAATCTTTCTAGAAGCGTAGGTTATTAATGCAGCTCTTGACGGCGCACTATCGGGAGTATCCTTCAATTTCCGTTCGAGCTTCGCAGCATTCTCTGGAGTGAGTTTCAAGCCCTCCTGGACCGCCGCTGGCCAAGGCCCATCGTCGGTTAAGGATGGACGGCTCGTCAGCTTGACCATTTCATCCGCAGATCTGCGGATGCTAAGAGCGATTGGTACCGTGAACGCCACCGGCTTCCCATTTTGAGTTCCCGGTCGAAATTTCCATTTGGAAAGCGCCTGGACTACATTGTCTGGAAGACTGGTCGCCGACTGCAGCGAGAAGAGATCACCGTGTTCATCGATAACGAGCTTCACCACGGCAGGATCCGCAACGTAATTGGCCGTGCTCGCGTACGTTGGTTCAACCCTTTGAACAACTGTCGGCTGAACCACCTGAGCAGACGCGTTCAAACTCAGCGTGAGCAACGTCATCCTCGCTGCCGACCGAATGTGACACTTCGTCATTCGTACGATTATGCCAAACAGTGAAACTGTTCTGAATTTCTTGCGGACCACTGGTGCAATGTCTACGGCAGCTTCACCGCGTACAGTTTAAACGGCAACGGGTCCTGCCCCTTATTCTTTCCGTTGCGATAGTCCTGCTTCCCTTCGCACACCCATGCCATGCCCTTGGTCGCCGTGGTCGCCGGTGTTGCCTGCATTCCGTCCTTCAGAGTCTTGATGGTCGCGGTATTGGTCTTGGGGTCTATAGTGACGAGCGCCAACCGGCCACCCGCTCGTGCGGCGTTGCCGTTCTCTGACTGCACAAACTTGTTCTTGCCAATGGCGCGCAGACCGTCAGGAGCACCTAGCGGACCTGTCAGCTTCAGTTCGGCCACTTTTGTCGATTTTCCATCCGCGCCCAGATCGAGCCTGATCATTTTGTTTGCCGTCACGCTGTTCACATACAACGTGTTCTTGTCGCCGAATGCGATACCATCCACGCCCGCCAGTAGCGGATCGGCCGCGGCCTGCTCCAAAGCCGCCGCGTCTTTCTTCAACATGAAGATCTTGGCGCCTGCCGTGTCCGTTGCATAGGCCGTGCCGTTGTCGGCAACTGCGATGTCGTTGCACACCGCGCCAGTCGGCATCGGATAAGAGCCCTTGGCTTTTCCAGTTCCCAGATCGAATGCCTTTAGCACTCCCGGACCTGTGTTGCATAACCAAAGCGTGTTCGCCTTTTCGTCAGCAAATACTCCGAGAACCGTGGTGAATCCATTGCCTTCCCTTGCGATGAACGGCTTTGCTTCTGTCTCACCGGGTTTGACCTTATAGACGCCTCCGGGGACGCTGCCGAGAATGATCGTGCCATCCTTCAACGACGTGATGCTTTCCGGAAAGAGGTCCTTCGGTTGGTTGATGGAGATATCGACGATTTTGCTGGCCGCGAACAAAGCAACGCCGATTGCGCACATATTGATGACCGCAGTTCGACGAATCCAGGTGGATGTGAGGAGTTTCATCCTCACTATCATCCCCTAACTCTCGTCCTGTATCTGCACCTCTCTGAGAAGCCGGGGCAGGCGGTTAGGATTCCTCCTTCCCCTTAACCCGTGTCACCAGGATTTCAAAGGGTTCCCCGCCAGCACCGGAATCCTGAACCTGGAGCCGGTTCCAACTTCGCCTTTCAAACCGTGCCTGCGTTGTTCCGCACACGACTTTATGATGATCACACTGAATCTAGCTTGCACGCCAGTCCGGAATGAGTGCCCCGTAACGCTGTCGCCTCCCGAACCCCGTCCATCTCGTCCTTGACTTGGACTTGTCGATTCAAGGGTCATGAACACGCTTTTCGGGTCTTCCTGTAGACGTTGTGCGGCGCCGTTCTCCGCCCTGCTGGCCTCTCGGCTTGCAGCGAGGTTCGGCCTCGTGAGGACGATGGTCTTCACTCATCTTCCCTCGAACATCCTGCTGATTCTTGTTCCTCTCATGCCGACGCTGCCACTTGCAATCCTGGCCCTAGTTCTGCGCTTCAGCATCAGCCAGATGGATGTGCCAACCAGGCAGTCCTACATTATGGCGGTCGTACGTCCGGAAGAACGATCGGCAGCGGCGGGAATAACGGGCGTGGCCCGAACTATCGGCGCTTCGATTCCACCAGTGTTTGTCGGACTGATGTTCGCGCGGCCTTCGTTGAGCAGCCTGCCGTTTTTCATCGCGGGAACGCTGAAGATCGTCTATGATCTGTTGCTGTGCCGAGGATTTGTAGCGCACCTGCCCCCCGAGGAGGCAGGGTAAGCGTGCTTACTTGATCCAGATATCGCGAAACGCCACGGGCGAGCTCGGGTATGACTGGATCCCGATGAATCCCACTGGGGCACCGTTGACTTTTGCGACTCCTCGTTCAGTGTCGGTGTTATCGAAAGTCGTGGTCAATTGCGAGACGCCCGTTTCGGTATCAGTTAGCGTCACTTCGTAATGGTTCCCCGTAACCACGATGTCGTACTGCATCCACACACCCACACGCGTAGGTGGGCCAGGCGTGTAGTGTTGGACGGTCGCATCGTGACCGCCGGTGTGAATGATCAGATCGCCGGCTTGGATCTTGTAGATCGCACCCGTGCGGTTCTTGTATAGTCCGTCGGGTTCGGGCCGCCGTCCGTAGTAGTCCTTGTTAACATCTCCACGGGCGTTGTCGTCGATTTGGACTTCGAACCCCGAAAACACGGCGCTCCAAGCCGGATTCGAATCGATTGGTGTGCCCTCAATGCTCGCTCGTGTTCTCAGTCTGTCCGGAAGTTTCTGCAACGGATCGAGGAATCGGATGAAAACGCCGCTATTGCAGTTCGCGGGATCGAATACGCGGAATTGCAGTCTCAAGTGGAAATCGTCGAACGCCTTGGCCGCGTAGTAGAGCAGCGAAAAATCGGAGGAGCCGTAGCTTGCCAACTCGCCGTTCAAGAACGCGAAACTTTGCGGGGCGTTGGCGACACCGGCGAGCTTCCATTTCTTGAATGAAGCGACTGTGCCATCGAATAGTGCGGTGAATCCTGGAGCGGGTGGGCGGACAATCGCCCGAGGCAGCACGTTCTTTTCGAGCATATCCGCGGTGCGCCGCGAAAGCGCAACACCCGTGAGCATGGGATTGGGCGAGCCCAAGCTGGGAAACAAGGCTGGAGCATCCACATAACAGTTCGTGGTGTCGTGAATGCGGCCAAACTCGTTGGTAACCGAAGTGGCCACGTTATCGCCCATCCAAAGCGTGCCTGCATCGTGGTGGGTGCTACCCTCCGGATCACGACGGTTGTCGTAGGGATGTTTCGCTTTCATGTCCGCTACCGTGGCCCCGGCTGGCATGGGCACGCTGCCACCTTTTGCGCCGAGAATCTCGAAGGGCTGCCCGTTTGCCAAGATGAGTGCGACTTCATCCGCCAAAGCGTCCATCGCCTCCCAGGTCTGCTTGTCGACGTTCGATTGGGCGCTATTGCTGGTTTTTGTCTTGACGTCGGCCAGCGTTACTTCAGCAGTCGGGCGGGAATTCTCCGTCCTCGTGGGAGACAGGCGTACGAAACTGTCCGGGTTCTGCGGCGTCATCTCGCCGATTCCGCGCAGCGTGATCACCACGTGGGTATCAGTAGCTCGCAACATAGAGTCCATCTGCTCGGTGTCGGGAATCTTCTTGAACAGCTCGGCCTCGGAGTCTGCGCCCAGCTTATTGAGTCCGGATGCCGTTATTTGAAGGTGGAAGAGGCGATCCTCCCCGGCGATCGTGGCTTTCCCCTTCACGAACAGGGCTGATGCCTGGAGGGAGGTCTGGGTGGAAGCGGGCAAGCTGGTGAGCGACGTGACTGGAACGCGAATCGTCAGGTTGGAACGCAAATGCGCAATGAGGTTCTTTCCCATCCGCTGGGCGGCGCGCCCTGCCAACGAATCCTTGAAGGTATTAATTGCCAAGCGTGTGCTTTCAATGGTTCCGAGCGCGACCACTACCGCACTTTGGTGCCCGTTGGAGGAAGGCGCGAGCGAGATCACTTTTTCAGATCCGTCGGTGTCTCTAACGCGCACTCCGGTCACCCGCACCCAATTGTCGGCTTGGGTTTCCGTGATGATATCGAGCACTGGAACTTTCGGCACTATCATCAGGCGCTTACGGGCGTCGCCCTGGGCGTCAATGCCTCCGGCCTCGATGCCGGTTAGGCGCGCGGCCTTGATCAGCTCCGGCACAGCACTGAACTTGTTGATGGGGAAGTCGCCCGGTTCTGTCCGGGTTTGAACGGCTAACGGCGCCTCTAGTTTCATGAGGTTGAGCATGTCCATTCGGGACGTCGTGTCGGTCGGCCTCAGTCCCAGGAATCGACGAAGCTCGTCGTCGCTGACCTCCGCCGGACCAGTCGTCGTGGTCGATCCGCCGCTTGCGGCTCCTGCTGCAACGGCAAGGTCGCCCGTAGCTTCGAGACCCGCATAGCGAACAGCCGGATGATCTGGCAGCGTCGCAAGAGCAAGGGCATGCGGGGCTTTACCTGGGATCGCCAGTCCATCGAAAAGCTGTCGCCGAAGAGCTGTATGCAGGCGCCCGTAAATGAAATCGTTACTGTCGGTCGCACCGATCTGATCGCTAGACTGCTGAAAGTAGGCATTTTCGAGCGCGGCCACAACCGAAGCAGGCCAGTTCTTGAATTCCTGGTGAAGCATCTGAGGCGACCAGCCTCCCCATGCGAGCGACCGCCCGCCGATGGCGAAGAGTAGTCCGGCGTACCCCAGCGCCGGATGGCTATCCCATGGCACCCGCCAGTCCGGTGGCCCGCTGCCCAGGTATGGAAGGTTTTGAAAGTGTTCGGAAAGTACAAACGGGCCGGACTCCAGAACCAGAATCCGACGGCTATGCGTCTCGTCATTCAGCAACAATCGCGATGCAATGACAGCACCGAACGTGCCCCCGCCAATGATGATGACGTCGAATCCGCGCGACCGGCCGGCTACCGTGACGGTCGTGCTATCGATCGCCTCCTGCAACGTATTGCAAAGAAAGCGACCCATGTTGTCGAGTGTGAAGGTGGTGGTTTCAGCCTGCAGACCCATATCGAGTCCTCCTTTATGGATAGCGGCAAATCCGGAAAATTAACGCCAAGAGAGGAGCCTTCGGCCAGGAATCCGGATGCTTGATAAACAATAGGTGACTCGAATTGCACCTTCGTTTCAAAGTTGTGGCAGTCCGATCAAGAAACCAGAACGCAAGCCGCAACTGCATTTCCAGCCGTCGGTTATCGGCGTTTTCTGAAAATCCGCCACCGCCGGCACCAGCCGCCACCTGGTTCGCGCGACCGAACAGCCGAGACGTGATGTTGCCAATGATTGGACCGGGATTTGTATGGTTTGGAACGTTTCTTGCCGACATCGAGACGGGTAGGTTGTAGCCGTGGGTCGTCGGCGGAGCTTTGCCCACCGCCTTGACCGCCTGTGCTCCCGCTGGAGTTACCGCCCGTTCCCCGCTCGGGTCCGAAGACTTTGGACATTGGCGAGCCCTAACATCTCCATCTGACCCTCGGTCCGCCCGGCCCCGGATGCCGATGGCGGGACGCAACGACTCAGATCGAACCGTTCGCCCAGGAGAACAGTTGCGGCCTAGGAAAGACTTGTCATGCAACCGAGCGGTTACATGACAGGCTCGATCCCAGCTTGCAGCAGCCCACGAATGGTTTGCTCAAGTCCTGTGTAATCGGCCGCCATTCCGAGTACAATCGTCTGTCATGAAACTCCGTACCGCGCCCGTGTGCGTCGCCGCCTTCGTCGCGCTCATCACCCTTCTCGCACAAGCTCAGCAACCCGCCGCTGCGCCCGGGGCCTCCCCCGGCAAGGACAAAGCGAAAGCCAAGGGCGGCGGTGCCCCCAAAGGGATCAACTGGCCCTCGCCCCCCCTTCCCGACTCCCCCTACAAATTCGACACCGGCGTCGAACGCAACCTCACCCTCACCATCACCAAAGGCCTCAAGACGCCCTTCAGCATGGTATTCCCCGACGCCGACACCATCCTCATCACCGAACGCGGCGGCAAACTCCGCATCGTCCGCAATGGCGTCCTCAGTCCTACACCCGTCTCCGGCCTCCCACCCATCCAGGCCACCGGACTCACCGGCCTTATGGACATGGCGCTCCATCCGAACTTCGCGCAAAACTCGCTCATCTACATCTGCTACAGCAAGCCCGCCGGTGACGACGGCAAAGCCTACGGCCTCACCCTCGCCCGATTCCGCTGGAACGGCACCGCCATCAGCAACTGGCAGGACCTCTATTCGACGGGAGTCTCCGGCGGCGGCGGCGGCTCGCGCATCGTCTTCGGCCGCGACGGCATGGTCTATATGAACGTCAGCGCCGGCGGCGATCCGCCCACCCCCGCGTCTATGGACGCCCAGGATCCAGCGAGCCTCCGAGGCAAAGTGCTCCGCCTCCGCGACGACGGCACTATTCCGCCCGACAACCCCTTCATCAATCGACCCGGCGCGAAACCCGAAGTCTTCACCATCGGCCATCGCAACATCCTCGGTATGGACGTCAATCCCGTCACCGGCGAGATTTGGTCGTGCGAAGATGGCCCCAACGGTGGGGACGAAGTGAACATCCTCGCCGCCGGGAAGAACTACGGCTGGCCCGTCGTCAGCAACGGGCGCATCTACTCCGGCCCGCGCGTCTCACTCGATCCCTATAAAGAAGGTATGGAGCCGCCCGTTATCTACTGGGTCCCCGCCATCGCCGTCTCCGGCTTGCACTTCTATACCGGCGACCGCTATCCGAACTGGAAGAACAATTTGTTCATCGGCGGCATGCGCGAAGGCGAAGTCCCGCGTTCCGGTCACCTAGAGCGTATCGATTTCAATGACCAGTGGGAAGAACTCCACCGCGAAGGTATCCTCCGCGACCTCCACAACCGAATCCGCGACATCCGCCAGGGCCCCGACAGCCTCCTCTACCTGCTCACCGATGAAGCCGATGGCGCGCTTCTCCGCATCGACCCCGCGAAGTAGGCGCCGGACCCCGAGTTAGACCGGGCTATCCCGGCGAGAAACTCGGCCCCTACGAAATCCTCTCGCCATCGGCGTCAAACGGTAGGACCGGTCCTTTTCGAGGTGATAAAGCTCTGCAGTCGCAAATGGTCCCTTGGCCGCTCCGCTGAATCCCACCGTGTCGCCGAAGCTCTTGCCGGGAACCACGCGGACGAAATAGGCGCGAGACTGACTGAAAACTTCCCGGACTACGGGCGCGGGCCAGTCGTCACCTTGCGCGACCGGAAGTACGGTCAGGGCAACTATCAGCAAAGGGAAGCCCATACTTCATTCTAAGGACGGGTTATTGCGTGGTTCAAGCCGGCTGAGTCCGAATTCATACTTAAGTATTGTCTAAAACGTCCCCATGCGAAGACCAGGATCTCATCATCCAGTCGGCCCGCTCGACAAGCGCCGAACAGAGCTAGTCTTCTGCAGCGGGGAGATTCTGCGCAAGCGCCCGATCGCTTTCGCAGCCGAGCCACGAGCAAATGAGGACAGGGATCGTGACAGATCGCGACGCTCTGACTATGACATTTCGCTGCAACATCGTTACCCCTTTCTAAGCTCCGTGCCAGTTTGTCCGCGGTTACTGGCAACCGCGCGGTCAAGGATCGCAATTGTAGTCGTTGCCGGCGATCGGCTTGAGCGCGGTGTCTACAGTGAACAGCGTGTAGACAGAGCCGCAGAAATCGCTGTTCCATTTAACAAGGAGCAACTTCTGGTCTGCCAGGCGGAATGAGATTGCGGAGGCGGCGTCCGGTTGTTCCTTTGATGACGTCGTCCAGGTGACAGTGCGGCTGCCATCGGTGAAATCGTAAACTGCCGGACCCGCCGGCTTTCTCTTTTCGAATCCGCGACCGCCCGTCATTTTGCCGAGCGCTTCAAATTAATGCATGCGGAAGTAGTTCCGCGGGTAAGCGAATCTGCGAAAGTGATGTTTGTAGTTGGTGGCGACGGGATAGATTGGAATCCCCAGATCGAGCGCTTGGTTTCCTGCGTCTTCCGGGATCGTAGTGGTTGCGCCAATGCCCTCAGAAAACATGACCACCAGGCGAGCCACCCGGTCCTGCGCCGCGGAAACTTCGTTCAAGAGTCCCAATGGCAGCCTCCATCGGCCACCCGCGATACGCGGCGGAGTAGAACGGACTCGTGACGTAGTCGCGCGTGTAGGGTCCGGGATCCACGCGGTTCCGCTGGGGCGGAAGCGTAAGTGCGATCGCGGTTTCAAGGTCTCTCGATCCAGGTGACGCCTGGAGGAGCGACTGGAGGGCGCTGGTGAGCACATGCGGATCGGTGGTTGGCGGCGAGGACCTGTAGAGTGTCATTCCGGAGCATTGGTAAACGGAAGCCCGGACTTCGACTGGATTGTTCTTCTTATCGCGCTGCAGAACGGCTCGTGACAGCGCTGTCGCGGTACTCTTGACCTTAGCACCCTCGTTCTCCGGGCGTTTTGGCGGGATCGAAGAACGGAACCTGGAAGGTATGGCCCACCAGGATGACGTTGCCGCCCGCATCCACCTTCATCGCGTAAACCTGATCTTGACTTGTGCCGCCGATCATTGCCGCGAACAGCACGGTATCCAGGGTCGCGTTCATCTTCACCACGAACATCCCTGTGCGGCCGTCGATACTCTGGAGCGCGCCGATACTGGACGCCTGCGGCAGGTCTGCCAAAGCTGCGCTCGAGCCTGCAATGTAGACGTCACCGTGCGTGTCCACCTGCATGCCTCCGATGAAAGTGTGTTTCAAGAATACGGAGGGTTTGAAGATGTCAACAATGGAAGGGAATGTCTGCGCGGAAACAAGGGGAGCAACCGCTAAAAGCGCGACGCGGAGCCGCATGTCTTCACTCTAACAAGCTGTGGACCATTAGCCCGTTGTGGTCCCAGCCCAAGTTCGCTGAATCGTAAGTCTCTGAGGAATCCATATTGATCGGGCGGTCGATCCTGCCCAAAATGGCAGGATGCGAAGCAAGCGGGAAATCCGTTCTTCTCGACCTCTAGAGCCGTCCCATTTGATTTAGTAGGTCCGGCACGCTACAGTCGTGGAAACGCAGGACAACATGGAAGGCAAAGCGCAGCGGTATACTGCGTTCATGATCAACATGCGCAAACACTCAATCTGGCTGCGTTTGTTTTCAGGAGCTCCCTTTGCGGTCGCGATCATGGCTCTGGCATGCGCTGCCCCGGAAGCGCAGGGACAGGAGCAACAACCCCTCAATGCCTCCGACGTTGCCGATGGCATGAGACTTTTTCAGCAAAAAGGCAACTGCCAGGCGTGTCATGGCTGGTCCGGTGACGGCCACAAGACCGACAGCCAAATGCCCGACGGCGCCAATTTGCGCGACACCAAGCTCAACCGCTCCGGTCTGATCATGATCATCAAGTGCGGGCGGCTTAACTCACAAATGCCGGCCTTCGACAAGTTTGCCTACAGCGACGGGCGATGCTACGGCAAGAAGCAGGCCGACCTGAGATCGTATCCGACCCGCATGCCCGACCCTCCGTCGACGCTGCAGCAGCGGGAGATCGAGCTGATTGCCGACTTCCTGATCGCGAAGATTGTCGGCAAAGGCCCTATGAATCATGAAAAGTGCGTCGAGTTTTGGGGCTCGGAAACGGACGCCTGCAAAGAGTTCGCGAAATAAAGTTCAGCGGTACATCAATTCAGCGCGAAGACGAACAGATAGCTGGAATCCTGGAAGTTGTCGTATTTCACGGGATGCAGGTGTCGGCCGCTGGCTTGTACTGCAACGTACTGTTTTGGTCCGATCGCATAAGTCACCGGAGCGCCCTTCAGCGCGGTGCCCACGTTAAATCGCCACAGTTCTTCGAGCGTCTCGTCGTTGTACGCCACCACCCAGCCATCCTGGAGCGCCGTGAACACCACGCCACCCGCGGTGACCGTGGCGCCCGATCGAATCTCGATGTCCGTCACGGCTTTCGCAATGACCTTGTGGTTGATGGTGTCGAAGGCTGTGATCGAGCCATAGTAGAGGTCGCTGTTGGAAGTGCGTTTCTCGCTGTTCTTCTTGTCGAGGCCACCATCGGCCGAGAGAAACTTCGCCTCCGCGCCATTTTGTGAAAAGCAGCCTTCGACGCCCACGCCATAGGCGATGTGCTTGACGGGGTTATAAGCGGTGGGCTGGTGGGCGACGCCGCCGTGCCAGGTCGGGCAGGTGCGCTTCTCGGGATCGCCACGCAGGGCGCGCGCTACCGGATTGTATATCTGCACATCCAGCTTTGGATTGTATTCGACAGGCTTGCCGGTTTCCGGGTCGATGCCCTTGGTCCAGTTCAGGTCATTGACGTACTGAGCAGCCTTGATGAACCTTCCATTCGTGCGATCCAGTGAATAGAAGAAGCCGTTGCGCCCAAAATGGCTCACCACCTTGCGTGTCTGGCCGTTGATGATCGTATCGTACAGCATGTGCACGCCGATCTCGTCGTAGTCCCACGAATCGTTAGGTGTGTATTGGAAGTGCCACGCCAGTTTGCCGGTGTCGATATTGACAGCAACTACTGAATCGGTGTACAGGTTGTCGCCCGGACGCGACTGAGGATCGTATTGCGGAACCGGGTTCCCCGTGCCCCAAATGCTGAGCCTGGTCGCGGGATCGTAGGAGCCGGTCTGCCAGATGCCGCCGCCGCCGGTTTTCCACGCGTTGTTCTTATCTTTCCACGTCTCGCTCCCTGGTTCGCCGGGTTTGGGGATCACGTACCATCGCCATAGCTCCTTGCCCGTTCTCGCTTCCAGGGCTGCCACCCAACCCCGTGTTCCCGCGTCGCCCGCTCCGTTTGCAATGAGGACCTTGTCTTCCACCGTCATTGGCGCCGTATCGAAAAACTCCTTATTGCCGAACTCGTTGGTTACGGCCACCATTTTGTCCCATAGGATTTCGCCATTGTCGCGCTTGACCGCAATCACGCGGCCGTCGGGAAGGTTGGCGATTACGAGGTCTTCCCACAAAGCAACACCGCGCGTACGCGACGTGTTGCCCTGGTGTTTCACGCCTGGGTCGGTGACCCAGACGAACTGGCCTCGGTTCGGATCACGCGCGTCGATCTTGTAAATGGTGCCCCAGCCGTCGGAGGTGTACATGAAACCGTTGTCGATCAGCGGATTCAGCTCGTTTTCCGGGCCGTTCTGTCCGACGTCCTGCATGCCGCCTAGTGCCAGGGCCCAGACCATGCGAAGATTCTTGACGTTGTCCCGGTTGATCTGGGAAAGCTTTGAGTACCGGGTGGATCCGTAGTCACCGTTCATCATGAGCCAGTTTTGGGGCTCATTCTGTGCTTTGATCAACCGGTCCTTGTTGACCGTCATGGTGTACTGGGCAAATGCCGCCACCGTGAATACGACGGCTAACCCGCCAGCGAGAATCGCGAACATCAAAGGTTTCCGCACCGTAGGTTGCATGACGATCTCCTCTTGATGAGAATAGGAGTTCAAGGGGCGACGGTCAAGCGGATGTCGTGCTTCCTTCCTCGGCCCAGCGACCCGGTCAGGCCAGGGATTGATTCTCAAGTCCGGATCGGCTAATCCGAGACTATCCCCAAACGTCCGTGAAGTCACAATCATCGAAAGTCAAGGCGGTGCGCTCATTCGACCCTAAGGGCCTCACCGCACCGAAGAGGTGGCTTGTCCGTTGAACACCGCGTCGATCGCCGCCTGAGCGCATTTCTCGCCGTCGGCACCAGACACGCCCATCGCCCCTATGACTTGGCCATTGACCACGACGGGAATCGCGCCCGGTTGTGGGAAGTCGTTCATGAAGGTCGGCGCCAGGTCGATCGGGATCAGCGCGTTGCACCCGGCCGTCCGGGTCGGCGTCTCCGACCATTGGCGAGGCTTGCCTGGGGTGAACGTATCGCCCCTGGCCGTATAATCCACCACGAAGATGCGGTTGCCTGCGCTGGTGCTTCAGTAAAAGAGCTGCTTTCCATCGCGGGACCAGCCGTAGGCGATCCAGCGCCCGTCCGGAGAGAACATGGGGAAGTAATCGGCCGTCGGCGAAGCCCAGAACTTTTCCGGTTTGCCGGGCTTGGGGTGTTCGGGATCGGCCAAATCGAGCGGCAGGGTCCAGAGGTCCGTGTTGGTTTCCGGACTTTGCTCGGAGAACGCGAGGCGGCGGCCATCTGGAGTGAAGGAAGAGGGCCATACGAAATTCTTACTCTGGTGCAGCAGTTGCGCGTCCCCTGCGCCATCCGAGCGGATCCACATGATCGCGCTGCCATTGCCACGACCGTTGCCGGAAGATGTACGGAAGACGATATGTTTGACGTCCGGGTCCACACAGGGTTGAAATTGTCCTGACCGTTGAAGGTGAGGTGGCTCATAGCCTCACGTTGCGAGTCATACACGTGGAGGGCGGTACCCTTGCCCGAGGTCATGGCGAGCGCCAGCCGCTTGCCGTCAGGCGAAAAGCGCGCCGTGAAATGAGCCCAATCCAACCATCCCCACCGATAGGCGGCCACCGTCATTACCTTCCGGCAGGGCAGGTTATCCGAAGCAGGGCTGTGCTCGGTGGATTGCACGAGGAGTACTGGCTGGAGAAGGTGGCCGCATGAGGCTCGAATCGAGTTTTTGCGTACCGCCGCGTTCCCTGCTATCCGGGGGAGTTCCCCTAACATGGAAGTAAGTGCGGCCTCGAGTATTTCTGCTTTCCCCCGCTCGCGTCGGCGGACCTAGATCGTCGATGTTACTTCGCTCTGACGCGACATTCGAATTGGCCGAGAGATTGCGCGGCGGTTCAGTGAGCATCGGCGAAGTTTACACGTTCATCAGCGGTCTCTACTTCCGCGGCAAGATGGCCTACGCTGAGGCTTTCGCGAATGCCCCCAACGCCGTTCATTCCGCGATGATCATCGTGCCCGGTCAGGGACTGGTCCCATCGGAGGCGCCCGTGACATCCCAACAATTGACTACCATCGGCAGCGTCTCCATCGAACACGACCATCAAGCTTTTCGCACGGCCTTGGTGCGCGATGCGCTGCGGATCAAGCAAGCTGCCGGACCAGACTGCAGCTTCGTGTTGCTGGGCAGCATTGCCAGCGACAAATATACCGAGCCGTTAGTGGAAGTCTTCGGCGAACAGCTGGTTTTTCCAGCTGACTTTGTGGGACGCGGCGACATGAGCCGGGGCGGCCTGATGCTCAGGGCGGCCGGATCGGGGATCGAACTTGGTTACGTTCCGGTGATAGGCGCGGTTCGGCGAGGGTCGCGTCCGCCCAAACTCCCGCCTCTGCGCAGGCGCTAACTCTGCTTTTTCGAGGAGACGGTCAGCAGTCTTAAAGGCACCGCCGAGTCATATTCAACCTGTTTCATCGTGCACTGCTTAGGATCTTTATCCGGACGCCAGCGCAAGAACTTTGTGCCGTGACGGAATCTTCCACCGGTAAGGTGATCGAATTGCACCTCAGCGACCAGTACGGGTTTCAACGGTTCCCATTCCGTAGAACGGTCAGTGCTCCAACGGCTGGGACCTCCCGGAGCCCCGCCCGTAAACCCCGGTGGCCGAATCAGCTTTTCGAGTTTCCTGGTAAGTGCCGCACGCGATGAGGCCGCGATCGAGGATGTAAAACCCACGTGATCCAGAAGACCTTTGTTATATAGGCCGAGCAACAATGAACCCACGAGTTTCGAACCCGTACCATAGCGGAAGCCGCCCACGACGCAATCCGCCGTCCGCATATTCTTGATCTTCTGCATGGCGCGCTCACCGGATAAATACGGCTGATCCACGCGCTTGGCGATGACGCCGTCGAGTTGGCCGCGAAGTTTATCGAGCCACCTTCGCGCGACCTCCAGGTCATTGGTGGAACGAGACAGCCGAACATGATCGTCGGCTGCCAGGATACGCCGGTAAAACGCCTCCAGCGCGGGACGGCGCACGGAAAGGTTCTCCTTGACCAGGGATCTTCCTTTGTCATCTACCAGCAGATCGAAAACGACCAACTGCGCCGGCGTTTCCGCCGCCAGCTTGGAGACGCGAGAGGCCGCTGGGTGTATGCGCTGCAACAGATCGTCGAAAGACAGTTTGCCTTCGCGCGGAACGATCAATTCGCCATCCAGCACGAACTGCTTCGCCTTTACCTTTCGCATCGCTTCCACGATTTCAGGGAAATAGCGGGTCAGGGGCTTACCGGCTTTGGACTGAAGCTCGACCGAATCGCCGTCGCGGAACACGATGCAGCGAAATCCGTCCCACTTGGGTTCGTATTCCCAATCCGGACCCGTCGGAATCTCCGCGGCGCTCTTCGCCTCCATCGGAAAAAACGGCCGCGCCAGCGCCAGGCTCATAAGAACCTGTCGAGCTTAATCCGATTCTTCGGTTGTAGTACCGGCTTAAATAGATCGCCGACCTTGTCCACCCGCTGCCGCATGTTGTCGAGGCGGAAATCGTCGATCTTGATGCCGCCCTTGATCTCCTCCCAGGTAACTGGAGCGGAAACAGGCGCGCGCGGCTTCGGACGAACCGAGTAAACCGAGGCAAGGGTTCTGCCCCACGCGTTTTGGTTGTAGTCCACCAGAACCCGGCTTTTGGGCCGTTTGGCCACTTTGTACTCTGCCGTCAGAATATCGGGATGCTCGTCGGCCAGAGTCTTGGCCAGCGATTTGGCGAACGTCCAGACTTCCTTCTGCAGCGGACCCCTTACGATCGGTACATAAACATGAATGCCCCGGGACCCGCTGGTCTTCGGATAACAGGGAATCTTCAGCGATTCGAGGGCCTTGCGCACTGCCAAGGCTGCTTGCCGGACTCGCGCGAAATCCGCACCGGGAGTGGGGTCAAGATCGAAGTGCAAAAAGTCGGGACGATCCACATCATCGCAGCGGGCATACCACGGGTTTAGGTCGATGCACCCCAGATTGACCGTCCATAGCAGGGCGGCCACATCGCTCACCACCGGGAAATCCACCAGATTCGCTGAGGGGTGAAGGATCTCGCAAATCGGAATCCAGTCGGGACGCTGCTTGGGCGCATGTTTTTGGAAGAAGAAGGGGCCGTCGGCACCATTCGGATATCGTTTCATCACCATCGCCCGTTCCACCAGATGAGGCAGCAGAATGGGCGATATGTCCGCATAGTATTGCAGCAGATCGCCTTTGGTAATCTTTTCTTTCTTCCAGAAGAGTTTATCCAGATTGGTGAGGGCGACCGACCGGCCCGCGATCGTCAAGTCGAGCTTCGAGCCGTCTCCGGCGATCTCAAGACGACCAGCCGCAGTCACCGCACGGGATGCCTTCGGCGTCCGATACGTGCTGGGATGATTGGTTTTGGGTGCTTGTTTCGCGATAGGCATGGCGGCATCCATCTAGATCCGCGGAGGTGCATATTCGTTTCTCGGACAGCCCGGTTTGGCAACCGAGATGCAGCTGCATCCGCGTGCCTTTGACGAAATACCGCGAGAAAAGAGACTTTGAGGTCACTCCCGAGCCGAAGGGCGCCGCGTCGTCAAAGCGGCCCGAAAACGAGCTCTCGTTCGTCGTCCAAAAACACCAGGCGAGTCACCTGCACTACGATTTCCGCTTGGAATGGAAGGGAGTTCTGCTTTCCTGGGCGGTTCCCAAGGGCCCCTCTCTGGATCCGTCGGTAAAGCGCTTGGCGATGCCGGTAGAAGATCATCCCCTGGAATATGGCGGCTTTGAGGGCGTGATCCCCGAAGGTGAATATGGCGGCGGGACGGTAATGGTGTGGGATCGCGGCTATTGGGTTCCCGAGGTCCCCGACGTGGATGTCGCCCTTCGCGCCGGGCAATTGAAGTTTTCGCTGTATGGCGCGAAGCTGCATGGCTCGTGGGCCCTGGTGCGAACGGTGATCGGCGGCTCTCCAAAAGCCAAGTGGTTGCTCGTCAAACATCGAGATGGATACGCGAGCAGCGACGACGTCACAGTGAAAAAGCCGAAATCTGCGGTATCAAGAAAGCTGCTGGCCGATATTGCCAAGGCTAACGGCGGCGATGTCCTGAAAGCCGCCAAAGGCGATCCGCCTAAGAAGCGCACCACTGCGTGATTGTTTTCGAAACAGTTCTTCGATAGGACGACTCACCCATAAAAGACATGGCCAAGTCCAAATCCACCCCTACGCAGAGCCGCAAATTAAGCGGTCCCGCCGAGACGCACCAGAAGGCAGCCGGCAGTGCGCCCGCGCTGACCACCAACCAAGGAGTCCGGATCCCCGACGACCAGAATTCCCTAACCGGCGGAAGTCGCGGCCCGACGCTTCTGGAAGATTTTGTTCTCAGGGAAAAAATCACCCACTTCGATCATGAGCGCATTCCCGAACGCATCGTTCACGCGCGAGGCTCGGCCGCTCATGGTTATTTCCAGGCTTACAAATCGATGCGCCACGTCACCAGTGCGGCATTTCTAAGTGATCCCAAAATCAAAACACCCGTGTTTACTCGCTTCTCAACGGTGGCAGGCGGTGCTGGCTCGGTGGATCTTCCGCGCGATGTTCGGGGTTTCGCCGTGAAATTCTATACCCAGGAAGGCAATTTCGATCTGGTAGGCAATAACATCCCGGTGTTCTTTATTCAGGACGCAATGAAGTTTCCCGATTTGGTCCACGCGGTGAAGATGGAACCGGATCGCGGGTTTCCGCAGGCGGCCTCTGCACATGACACCTTCTGGGATTTCATTTCTCTGATGCCTGAATCCCTCCACATGATCATGTGGGCCATGTCCGACCGCGCGATTCCCCGGTCGCTGCGCATGATGGAAGGCTTCGGCGTGAATACGTACCGGCTGGTGAATCAGGCCGGAGAGACCAACTTCGTCAAATTCCACTGGCGTCCGACGATTGGCAACAGTTCCGTCCTATGGGACGAGGCTTTGAAGATCAGCGGAGCGGATCCGGATTTCCACCGTCGCGACCTTTGGGAAGCCATCGATTCGGGCGCATTCCCCGCCTGGGAACTGGGCCTCCAGATTATCGACCAGAAGACCGCGGATAGCTTGGATTTTGATGTCCTGGATGCCACCAAGCTGGTTCCCGAAGAGATTATCCCAATTGAGAAGGTGGGTAAGATGGTGCTCGACCGGAACCCTGACAACTTCTTCGCCGAGACCGAACAGGTTGCATTTTGCCCCTCAAACATTGTGCCCGGAATTGATTTCTCTGAGGATCCCTTGCTCCAAGGCCGTCTTTTCTCCTATCTGGATACGCAGTTGATCCGGCTGGGCGGTCCGAATTTCCATCAGATACCAATCAACCGGCCCAAGTGTCCTTTCGCCAACCTCCAGCGTGATGGCCACATGCAGACCGAGGTCCCTAAAGGCCGGGTTTCCTACGAACCCAACACTCTCGATTTGCAAGGTCCGCGCGAGACGGACGGCCGTTCGTTTAAACCGGCTCCCATAGCCGTGAACGGCGTAAAGCAGCGATTGCGGCCGGAATCCTTCGCAGATCATTATTCGCAGGCGCGCCTGTTCTTCCGCTCCGTGACGCTGCCGGAACAGCGCCATGTGATTAAAGCGCTGGTCTTCGAACTGGGTAAAGTGGAAACCCTTTCCATCCGCAAACGGGTACTAGGTCACTTGAACGTTATCGATCCGCAGCTCGGCAAAGCCGTGGCAGATGGTTTGGGGATGACTGGTCAAGCCGATACCGTTACCCCGGCCCGTAAACCCATTGACCTGGAACCGAGTCCGGCCCTGCGTCTCTACCGAACGCCTCCTACGCTCGCGGGTCGAAAAGTCGGGCTGTTGCTTGGTCCTGGATTCGATGCGAAAATCCTGAAATCCCTTGCCGGAGCGATCACGAAGGAAGGCGCGAGGGCGGTGATGATCTCACCAAAGGTCGGCGGTGTCCTGGATAATGCGGGCGCTCTACACGCTGCGGATGCGGCACTGAATACATCGCCTTCGATCCTGTTTGACGCGGTGGCGGTGCTGGCCGGACCTGACGGAGACGCCGCGTTATCACAGAATCCGGATGCGCTCGGCTTCCTGATGGACGCCTGGCGTCATTTGAAAGTTATCGGATGCAGCGGCATTCCGCAACTGACGGCAAACACGCGGATCAATGATCAGCCTGGAGTGGTGACTCTCAAAAATGCAGCCGACTTCCTGGATCTGGCCCGCAAAGGCCGTGTGTGGGACCGCGAATCTCCCGACGCGTTCTAAATCAGCTTATGCAAGACGGAGGTAAGAGATGCCGGCAACTGTCTGGAAGGGCTATTTAAGCTTTGGATTGGTCTCCTTCCCGGTGCGATTGTTCTCAGCCGCACGAGCGGAGGGTGTTCACTTCCATATGCTCCACAAGAAGGACCTTTCGCGCGTCAAAGAAGTTTGGTATTGCGCCGACGAGAACAAGCCGATTGAACGGTCGGATATCGTCAAAGGCTATGAAGCCGGCAAGGGAGAAAACTATGTAGTGGTTGAGGACGACGAACTCAAGAAGATTGCTCCGCCTACCGCAACCACTATGGACATTCTTCAATTCGTTCAAGCCGGCGAAGTAGATCCTATCTTCTTCGAAAGCTCATACTATGTAGCGCCGGAAGAGAAGGTAAGCAAGCCGTATGCGCTGTTCCTCGCTGCGCTTACACAAACGAAACAGGATGCCATCGCCAAGATAGCGATGCACAATCGCGAGCACGTTGTCCTGATTCGCCCGGCCGACAACGGTCTGGTTCTCCATACGCTCTTTTACGAAGACGAACTGCACGCGGCCAATAAGACCAATGCTCTTAAGGTCAAGTTCAGCGCCAACGAACTCGATATGGCTAAAAGCCTGGTAAAACAACTCACCGCGCCGTTCAAGCCGGACGAATTTAACGATACCTATCGCGACAACGTCGAACGACTCATCGAGCAGAAACGAAAAGGCCAGAAGATGACGATCGTCAAGCAGCCGAAGAAGGCTCCCGTGATCGATCTGATGGAGGCGCTTAAGGAGAGCCTGAAGTCGGCGCCCTCCTCGCGTGCCGGCAAGAAACGAAGTGCTCGCAGCAAAGCTGCTTGAACCCTAATTGAGGCGTGCCAAAGCAGCCCGGAGCCAGTTCTGCGCCTCCGGCAGTCTGGCTTCGTCCTGGGGGCCAAGGTATGCGAGCATTTGCTGGTTTGCCAGATCCATTTCGTCGTGCTCGGCGTAATACAGAGCTTGCACCATATGTGCAGCCGGGACATCTTTCTCCGCGAACCGCAGGTGAGCTAAAGCCCGCGGATCGCCCCGCCCGACCAAAATCACCCCCATCAGGTAGCGAGCTGGAGGAAAGTCTCGGTCTAACGACAGCGCTGCTCGAACCTCCTCCTCACACCGCTCAGCTTGTCCGGCTGCGCATAACCCATAACCGAGGTTCGAGTGGTTGCCCGGCGAGCTGGGTTGGAGACGGGCCGCGTATTCTAGATAAGGAATAGCTTCGCCGAATCTGCCCAGCCTTAGATACTCCGTGCCCAGCATTCCTGCGACAACCAGCTTAGCCGATGAATCATCCCGCAAATCCGTAAGCTTCCGAATCGCGGCCGAATGGTCGCCTTTTCGAATATCCCGTTGCACTTGGTCCAACTGACGCTCCGCCCGGCGCGACAATGGATGCCGAAGCCCCTCAACCGATACTGTGCCTAGAGAAGCGGACGAGAAGCGATTCGGTTGCGGAGACGGAATTGGTCTAACCCTCGGATTGGAGTTAAGGTGCTCCGTTATAGTTAGATACTCCTCGTCCTGAAGCGTATCGCCAAATCCAACTTGGTTTCCGGGAATCTCAGCTCTCGGAATTTGGCCAGCCGCAGTGAAGCATGCGGCCGAAATGCAGATCACAAATGCGCACAATCGAGTCAAGGTAACCATGTCCAGCCCTTCTTCCCCAAGACCCGCCTGTCATTTCTGCAACTGCGATTCCCACACTGCACTTTGTGAAGCAATTCATCGACCACAATGCGGAGGCAAGAAACCCCGGCCCCCGGAGCCGCTTAGTGGTTCCGAAGCCGAAGCGATAGATCCAGCACGAACACCGCGGGCATGAAACGGAAGATCCGCAGGTTCTAAGAACGGGCCCGCCCTATGGCGCAGACGCGGCAACAGTCACAGCCGTCTGATAGCTCAATGTTTCCACCCAGCTTCCGTTTTACCCATACGCGAGTCACATGCAACCGATTTCCACGGTCGGGTTTGTGCTCCGAAACCATCAGGACCGCCTCTCCGAAAGCGACCATCCGGGCGGATAGCAGCGGAGTCGGCGCGACGCCGCCATCTTTGGAAGGGTCAAAATCTTCCATCCGGCTGCGCTTGCTTTGCAGTTTGTCGCTATTGGAACTTGCCGCCACAAATTCATCGCCATGGGTTTATCGTCCCTTCTTCCTTCTTAACGATGAGAGCATTTCAGAAGCAATAACCCGCTGATGAGACTGCATTTCTTTCGATTGGCGGAGACTGGCGGCTTGATGTGGTTACTTCTCGTTGAGAAGCTCGCCAAATGCTTCCAGCCCTTCGATTCGTTCGCACGCGGTCTTAATGATCATCATCAGTGGCACCGCGACCAGGGTTCCGATCAGACCCCACATCCAGGTCCAGAACAACAAAGACACGAATAGCGCGGCTCCATTGATGCCTGCCGCTTTCCCCATCCATAGCGGGCTGATCAGGCCGCCCTCCAGAACTCGAATGAATAAAACCAGCCCGGCGACTTCCAGGCTGGGGACAACCGATCCGAACTGGACAAAAGCGACAAGGCCGAGCCCCACCGAAGCGATAACCGCTCCGAAGTAAGGAATGAAGTTCAGGATACCTGCGGCTACTCCCCAAATCACGGGTTGCGAGACGCCCATCAGCGACAAGGCTAACCACGTGGCTGCGCCGACAAAAACACTGGTCCAAATCTGGACCGCCAGAAAACGCTCAATCTGACGATCGATTTCATGGAGTGCTTCTACCGTGATCCGCTTTTGCGCAAAATCTCCACCCACGATCCGGACGACCTTGCGTTTGTATAAATCGCCCGCTGCCAGAAGGAAGAACGCCAGAAAGAGAACCACCGTTGCCTGGCCCGCCAGACCCAGCAGGCTTTGGGAGCCCAGCCAGATGTACTCGCTCACGCGAAATACCGGTGCTTCCACTTGCACTCGAGTAACCCCGGTTTTGGGGGCTGAAGGAGTAGCCGTAGCGTTGGCCGTTTTCTCGATTTCCTTCGCGGCTTCCTTGATGCTATCGAGCGTGCCAGCGTTGTCGGCGCTATCCACTCGCTGTTCGATCGCCTCCCGTAGCCGCTTGGCATTGTCCGGCTGGCTTTCAATCACCGCAACGAAGCGATGGCGCAAGGAATATGCGGCACCTCCGAGCCCACCTAACACGGCCAGGATCACCAGCATTGCGCCCAGCGGCCGGGGAACTCGCCAACGAACAAGCCGCGAGACTAAAGGGTCCAGCGCATAACCGACCAAAATAGCCAGAACGATGGGAACGAAAACCGCGGCAGCGTATCGCAGGAACGCTACGGCAGCCAGAATTGCGAGGAGTGCACTGAAAGTCTTTAGGCCGGCAGGCAGCTCCAGCGAGACTTCACTGGGAAGTGCTTCATCGACAGGCTCAATTGCCGGAGGCATGGGTGATGTGAACCGCTCGGTCTCAAAAAACGACTGAAGTCATCCTGCTTCCTTTTCGATGGCGTAGATTATTTCTATCGCCGCACCACAACGCTGCAGAGTTGGTGCATTCGCACTAGTGTACGTGCGAAAAAAGAAACCAAACCACGATCAGATTCCCGGAACTCCCAACATCCAAGCTGCGAGATATTTCACGATATCGACCTCCACCACCACATCTAAAGCAATTGCTAGACCATTCCGATGCATCACGTCGATTCGGGCAGGCGATCTTTAAGCTCGCTCACCAGCGTTTTAGGCTCTGTGGGTTGAGCGAGTTGATCAATGTCATCGCCCAATCCTGCATCCAGACCGTGGTGCTCGCATAGCGCTTTGAGCATTTCGAGAATCCTGGTGGACTCCATTTCCGAGAGCAGATTGATTTGGAGATCCAGGTGCGCCCGCTGATCAGCCTGACGCGCAGCGCGGTTCTGGCTCATCAAGATAAAGAGCGATAGAAAAATCGCCTCGAGTGAAACGGCAAATGTCAGGAAAGGGTAGGGGTATGGATCGAATCGAGGCATCCCCGGAAGGAAACCGCTATTCAAAATAATCCAAGTTGCGAACCAGATGAAATGGAACACGATGAACCACGCGCGCCCGGCGTGCCGGGAGACACCGTCGCCGATGCGTTCCCCCAAGGACCGTTGGTCGAGCGCGCTTTGCTCTAACTCGGAAACGGCCCGGATGTTTTTCAGAACGACGTTCGAAGGCGGCTCTTCGCCCGCTTGCCTGGCGGGGGTTTCGCCGGCCGTCCGTTTATTGTTGTGCTGCAGATCCATTTCGAGGAATGCCCCCTATCGTCGCTTCGGCATCCTTTTTCCCGCCCCGGTCCAATCCAAACTTAGGACTCTGGGAACTTCCTTCCACCTTGATGTGCAGAAAGGTCCCTGCGCCGTTTTTCGCAAACAGCGGATCCACTGGCTTGAGAACCCATCGTTTCCATCCGGTCATGGTCTGCGACACTTTTGCCTGCAGCGCAAGCGCACCATGGAAGTCGAGCCGGTCGGCGTCCAGGTCATAATCCCCTGCCAGTTGAACGGCGGCGCCGGGTACGTTGAAGAATAGACTGCGAAACGTAATAACCTGATCCTCCAACTTAAAGGTTCCGGTCATGTTCGAAACCACTTCGTCGATCTCCTTTTTGCCCGGCTTGCCTTGCCCGCGTCGGCTCAAAGAATCGATCTGGTCTTGAATGCTGGATTTTAGAAACCTGCTCTGCGACAACTCAAAACGGCCATCCAGCAGCAGTTTTTCCTTGACCGGGCCGGTCAGGGGAGGAATGTCGATCTTAGTGGTCATGGATACCCGGCCTTCCATGGACGGCTGACCCTTCACCCCCAGGCTGAGCAAATCTCTTAGATTGCCGTCCCGCATCGTTACATCCAGAGAGATGCTGCGTCGCGCTTTCTTCTCGCGCTTAATCACCGCTCCGCTGGTCGTAAAATGTGTACTTCCCAGCGTGGCCGTCACCGGACTCAATATCGTGTTGCCGTTGGTGCCATCCACTTGCACTTCGAAGGAAGTCGTGAGAGGCACTGGATTGCCCGCCGACTTCAGACGGAAATCCGCTACGGAAGCCTGGCCCCGGGCACGGATGGTATCCAGGGTCCCTTCAAATTGCCCGTGCGAGTTCAAGATTCCCGCAATACCGTGAAAGACGCTTAAGTCGGCGTTTTCGAAGGTATAGCCTCCCTCGAGTGGCGTATCGCCGGGGCCGTCTGCCGCCCAAGGGCCGAAGGTTCCTTGGCTGTGAATCAGGCCCGGCGGTTTCGGATTCGTCAATTCAGCATCGTAGTTCATCGCGATGTCCTTGCCCGCGGATTCCAGCCGCAGCCGATGAATATCGAAGCTGAGAGGAATCCGGCTCGGATCCCTGGGCAGAATTACTAGAGTGGCGTCGTTAATCAGGACTTCTTCGATCACCACACTGGTTTTCTCTTTAGGGTCCGCTCGATCTTTTTGCGGCGATGCAGAATTGAGGACAGGGCGCTCGCCCTTGGGCGGAACATTGATTTCCATCCCGTCGAGCTGAACAAGAGGAACCTTCTTGTTCTTGCCGAATACCAGTGAGAGATCGACGTCAAAATGGAAGTTCTTAATCGCGAACATGGGAGGGAGATCATGCCGTCCCATATGGCGGAGGACGAGACCTTCGCCGTCTACTTGGGCCACCGATCCCCGTCCGCGAGTGAGCAGGAACCGCCACGTGGAAACTCTGGGCATGCGGATGTGCAGAGCGGCCAGTTCCACATCGCTGTCAAACCGTCCGTGCAGGTAATGAATAGCCTGATCTCGAATATATGGCTCGTAACGCCTCTTAAGGATAGAGGTGAGTACGGCGATCGCGATAACGATCGATCCGACGATCAATGCGGCCGCGATTAGCCATCTTCTTTTCTTCTCGCTCACGTACCGCCATGAAAGGCAAGTGGATTGCCATCTGTAACTTGTTTAAAACGCGATGACTAGCGCTAGGCTCGTCGCGGATTGTGCAGCGAATGCAAATTCTGCATTCTGCCATTCGGCCATCCGTTCACAAGCGCAGAGAAAAATAGCCGACGAAGCGATTCACCAGGGAATGCCCAGCCTTCCTTATTCAAGCGAGGCGTTACGCTCGTGGACTTTACGAACCAGCTTGCCCAGCTTCATAAAGTCCCGTAAGTTTGAAGGTTTTCTAAAGTACTCGGTGGCTCCGAGTTTCATCATGCGGTCACGATCGGCCGCCGATGCCGAAGACGTCATGATTACCACAGGCTTGTGGGCCAGCCGGGGACTTTGCCGGATCCTTTCGAGAACCTCGTCACCCGTCCGCCGGGGTACGTTCAAATCGAGCAACAGCACGTCCGGGCAGGGGGCGGAGGCGTCCAAATCCACTTCGTCAATCATGCGGATGGCCCACTCGCCATCGTCGGCGATGTCCCAATGCACCTTGAGACCTTCCCGGCGCATGGCCTCGCGGACCAAATACACGTCGGCCGGGCTATCCTCTACCAGAAGAAGGCAGAGACGATCCGGCTGCCAGGTTTTAATCATGGTGCTCAGGCCTTGGCATAGGGACTATCTTCTCCAGGCAACGTGAATCGGAAGATCGATCCTTCGCCGGTCGTTGACTCAACCCAAATCTTTCCACCGTAACGCTGCACGATCTTTTGACAGATGGCAAGCCCGATCCCATTTCCGGTGTACCTGCTGCTTCCGTGCAGGCGCTTGAACAATCCGAACACCTGCTGGTGATAACGGCTATCAATCCCAATGCCATTATCCTCAACCGAGAGCCGCCAGGTTCCATCCTCCGCGTGATCAGCCCCAATGTGTAATTTCAGCGGGGCATTGCCATGGTATTTGAAGGAGTTACTGATCAAGTTCTGAAAGAGTTGACTGAGATGAACCTCGTGAACCCGTAGTGCCGGCAGCGGATCGCTGGTAATAATGGCATGCTCTCTTGCGATTCTTTGTTCGAATGTTCCCAGAACCTTGGCCAGGACCGCGTTGGCGTCCGCCGAGGCTGCGGCCCCTTGGGGTGAGTCGGCTGCGTGGGTGTAAGAAAGCAAGTCCTTCAACAGGCACTCCATCCGGTGCGCTGCCTCGATGGTGCGCTGTATGAACTGATCCGCCTCCAGATCCAGCTTCCCCTCATACTTCTGTTGCAGCAGTTCGGTATAGATGGCCAGGTGACGTAGCGGTTCTTGCAGATCATGACTGGCGGAGTACGCGAATTGACGCAGATCGCTGTTGGATTGTGCCAGTGCCGCGGCTTGACGGGCGAGTTCCTCTTCCGCGAGTTTCCGATGGGTTATGTCAGTGAGAGTGAGAACGCAGCCCAGTAACTCGCGGCCCGGACTCCACAGCGGACTGGCGCTCAGCAGAAGAGCGTACGCCTGTCCCTGCCGGCTGTTCATGGTGACTTCAACACTTCGCCAGCCCCGCTGAGACCTAACGCCTGAGAGCAACCGTGAGAAGGTTACGGAACCCTCCTGGTCAGAGATCTGGAAGGCGGCGCTGAAGTCCTGAAAAAGCACATTCGATCCCGCCAGCCGTCGTGCGGCTTCGCCTGCACGAAGGATCTTGCCGCACGCATCGATTACGATTACGGGCTCGGCAGTCTGCTCCAGAATCAGCCGCGAGAGTTGCTCCTCCTTCACGATCGCTTCGTTCCGGCGGGCTTCTGTCAAATCCGTGACGACCGCGCATAAATTCTCTATGCCGCTCATCTCCAGTTTGTTCAACGACAGGAGGACGGGCACCAGCCCGTCGTTCCCGGCCAGAAGGTTCAATTCACCCTGGCTGTGTCCATTGGCTGCCGTGGCGATCAACGCCGAGAATGCCGGCTCTTCGTCTTCGGTGAGAAACAAATGAATCCTGAAGCCGATGACTTTCTCGACCGGTGTTTTCACCATGGCGGCGAACTGTCGGTTGCAATACAGGATTAAGCCGTCCGGATCCAATGTAACCGTGCCCTGGTGCATCTCTTCCACCAGGACCCGATAAGGATGATCGGGGCCTTCGAGTGCATAAACTTGCTCGCCCGTGGGACCGTTGATCACAACGGCGTCGATTGCTCCTTGGCGAATCGCCTCCAGCGTTTCCTCCGCCTCGGCCAATCGGTGCTCCAGTTCAGCGATGCGTTCGGTTTGATTTTTTTCAGTGACTCCCATACGTTAAGCGGCCAAGCCGAGTCCCGATCGCACGCGCGCTTCGTGGGAGAGATCGCCAACCAGGCGCTTGACGGACCCGGGCGCCCACTTGATCAAAGTCGGAATGGCCACCACCTGGTCCTCCACAGCGCGCGCGGGATGGCGGTAAACATCCACAATCTCGAGCCGGTATCTGCCGGCCAACTCTGCTTCGCAAAGACGGGTAATGATCCGAATGGCACGGAGGGATTTTGCCCCAGTCCCCGCAACATAGAGCCGCAGATCATGGTGGTGTGGACCCATCTATTGGCCGTCCCAGCTACCCGCAGGACGGATATCGAGTCCAACCAGGACGCGGTCGGTATTCGATAGGTCACCGATGATCTTCCGCGCCGGTTTGGGAATGGTGCGCACCAGAGTGGGGATGGCCAGAATCTGGTCGCCTTTCGCCAACTGCGGATTTTCAAGCAAGTCGATGATCTCAATCCGGTACCTGCCGGCCAGGTGTTCTTCGCAGATGCGCTTTAGATTCGCAAAGGCGTGCAGCGATCGCGGGGTCTGGCCAGCTACATACAACCGCAGGTCGTAGGCAGCCTCCTTCTTTGAAATTTTGACTTTGACGGTGCCATTCTTCATATGCGCTTGCTCCCGGATTTGTTCGCTGTTCCATTTTGCTTAGTTTCAGTCGGTCTATGGCGGCTGACGCTGAGCGTCTGTCGTTCCTCGTTCAGGGCGGCCCGGTAGGTCGTTTCTTCTGTGCCTATGGCGGCCAATTCACGCTCCTGAGCTTCTCTTTCCGCTCGAAGCGCGTGAATTTGTGTGTCCAATGTCCGCAGGGCACGCTGCAATACGCTTTGCCTGCGCTGCAACTCCTGCTTTCTTGCCGCCTCTTGCTGGCGTTCCCGCGCTTCCTGCTGAATCCGCGCCGAGCCCGTGAGGACCCCGGCAGATCCGAGGTAAACCGGATTAAGCTCGATTCCGTTGTCGCTCAAATTGAATTCGCGTACCTGGTTGGAGTGCGCCATGCCTCTAGATTTAAGAATCTGGACAAGGCGATTGCGTTCCCCGTCCGTCTCGATATTCTTCAGCTGGATCCAGGTATCCACCAAGGACGACAGGTTTATATCAGTGGTTTCGAGACCAGGGGAGTCCATCAGCGTCGTGAATAGCGCTGTTGCGCCCGTGTGTTTTAGGTGATCCACCATTCGCAGCACCATGGTTTTGACGTCGTGTTGGGCCGCGTCGCCCAGCAGGCTCGAAATAGGATCCAGAACCACCGCCCGAGGGTTGAGTTCCCGGATCAACTGATGCATCTGCACCAAATGCATTTCGAGGCCGAATGCTGACGGCCGGGCAGCCCGCACGAAGAGTAGTCCCTGTTTGCGCCAGCGGTCGAGATTCAGTCCGATGGAACGGATATTGCGCAGCAGCTGCTCGGGAGACTCCTCAAATGTAAAGTAGAGGGCCGGTTCGCCTCGTTCGCATGCAGATACAAGGAAGCTGGCTGCCACGCTGGTCTTTCCGCTACCCGCGGTGCCGGAGACGAGAATGCTGCTACCCCGGAAATATCCCTTGCCGCTCAGCATCTCATCCAAACCGGGAATGCCGGACGAAATCCGTTCCTCGAAGGCCGCGTGAGCCAGACCCACGGACGTGACGGGCAGGACGGAAATACCTTGTTCATCAATGAGGAACGGATATTCGTTGGTCCCATGCCGGGAGCCGCGGTACTTCATAATCCGCAAGCGGCGCGTAACCACGCTATGATCCACGCGCTGGTCGAGAAGCACCACGCAGTCCGAAATATACTCTTCCAGGCCGTGGCGCGTGAGCTTGCCATCGCCCTGCTCTCCGGTGATAATCGCCGTAACTCCTTTGTTTTTCAACCAGATAAAAAGCCGGCGCAGCTCTGATCGGAGAACGCCTTGATCGCTTAACCCGGCAAAAAGAGCTTCCGGCGTATCCAGCAGGATCCGCTTGGCTTTCACGGAGTCGATGGCGTGGCCAATCCGAACGAAGAGCCCTTCCAGATCGTATTCACCGGTTTCCGCGATTTGATCTTTTTCTATCTGGATGTAGTCGATCACCAGCTTTCTGTCTTTTTCCAGCATCGCTAGGTCAAAGCCAAGGGATCGCACGTTCGCGGCGAGATCCGGCCCCGGCTCCTCGAAGGAAATGCAAACACCGGGTTCGCCATAATCCCGGGCGCCTCGGACTAGGAACTCCAAGCCAAATAAGGTCTTGCCGCAGCCGGCACTGCCGCAGACCAACGTCGGGCGGCCGCGGGGAACGCCGCCGAATGCGATTTCATCGAAACCGGCGATTCCAGTGGCGCACTTGGCCAGCTCGGGCTGGCTGGATTCCTTTTTGCGGGTTCGGGCAGGAGTCGTCATTAAAACAAAGAGTCACCAGGGTCGGCAAAGTTTTCAAAAAAGTAAGCATCTGCACCGGAACAAAGAAGGTGTCTTAAGGGCTTGTCCCCTAAGGTCAGATAATTTGTAACGCCACTTATTGGCCGGGGATCAACACTAAAGCCATGGCTCCGAATCGATACGCTAGTCGGCAGCAGTAGCTTTATCTTCGAACTGAGCGGTGCTTACCAGTACTGCGAAACGCGGAGAGGAACCTTTCTGTGCCGCGTGGCGAATCAGGACCGGACATGGCCCGCTTTCCGCGAACCCAATCCTGGTTTTCGATAAACTCGACGATATCCGAATCGCGCCCCACCTTATCCGTCCCTGCTTTTTCACATTCGGCGTTTGGCATAGGGTTGAGGGTCCACCAAAAGTAGTGGAAGTATCGCCGACCATCCGGACGAAGCTGTGCAACTTCCCACAACCCGCCTTACCTCAAGTTACGATGTCCCGCTGTCGCCTCAAGCTGAGCTTTTTCCGGCTGGTGCGTCTCAATAGAACACATCTCGGGGTTGTACGACTATAGGGCCACCTGATGTCATAATTACTCGAGCTGCGGGATTGGGAATTGAGCAGCCGTCGAAAAGGAGTGCAGAATGCCCGTCATAAGAGTGAGATTGCTTCCGGCCTGCGTCGTTGCGCTCGGGATTGCGTTGGGGCTGTCGGCCATCTTGGCTGGGCAAACCGGAGGGAACGCGTCCAATGGTGACATTGAATGGCGGTTCTTCGGAAGTGACGCCGGTGCGACCCGGTACTCTCCGGCCAATCAAATCGACGCAAGCAATGTGCAAAGTCTGGGCGTCGCCTGGCGCTTTTCAACGCGGAACCTCGGCCCCCGGCCAGCGACCGGGATGCAGGTGAGTCCTCTGATCGTTGATGGCGTGATGTACACGACTGCGAGCGCAACCCGCGATGTGGTCGCCCTCGATGCGGCCACCGGGCAGTTGCTTTGGCACTGGCGGCCGACGGGCGACCTGCTGAAATGGAACGACATTATCGACCCGCTGGCAAGAACTTCAGGCCGCGGCGTCAGCTACTGGACGGATGGTGCGGGCGACCAGCGGATCTTCGTCGTCATGGGGAACTACATGCTGGTCGCTCTGGATGCGAAGACCGGGCGGCAGGTGGCGACCTTCGGCAAGAACGGCGTGGTCGATATGGTCGAGAACCTCAGATGGAATGAGCGGCCGGGGTTGCCCCGGGAGGGCCGTGTAGCGAATAGCTCTCCACCGGCGATTGTGGGTAACGTCCTGGTCTCGTCGATTTCGATGCATACGGGCTCCACCCCGAACCTTCCTGGAGCCTCGATCAACGAACAATGGCCTATGAACATTCCGGGCGACGTGGTGGCATACGACACCAAGACGGGTAAGATGCTGTGGCGCTTCACCATCATTCCCCGTCCGGGAGAAGAAGGTGCTGAAAGCTGGCTCACGGCGGACAGCAAGACCTGGGACGTGCCGGGAGGACTGAACGCCTGGGCGAAGGATCACCCGGAGCTGCGCGAGAAATCGAACCGCTACACCGGCAACGGGGGCTTCTGGGCTCCGGCGACGGCCGATCCGGAGCTGGGCATGTTCTATATCCCGGCGGAATCTCCGACCAGCGACTATTACGGCGGCTACCGGCCGGGCAACAACCTCTACGCGAATTCGGTAATTGCACTCAACGCGAAGACGGGCAAGAAAGTGTGGCATTTCCAAACGACGCACCATGATATTTGGGATTTCGATCCGCCGACCGCGCCGATTCTCGCGGACATCACCGCCGATGGTCGGCCCGTGAAGGCAGTGATCCAACTGACCAAGCAGGGATTTGCGTTCGTGTTGGACCGTGCGACGGGCAAGCCTGTGTGGCCCATCGAGGAACGGCCTGTCCCGAAGTCCGATGTCCCCGGGGAGTGGACGTCGCCCACGCAGCCGTTCCCAACCAAGCCGGTCGCGCTCGTGCCGCAGGGGGTGACGGAGAATGACCTGGTCGATTTCACGCCGGAGATCAAGGCGGAGGCGCTTCGTGTAGCGAAGCAGTTCCGCTTGGGAGGCCTCTATACACCGCCGTCGCTGGCGGGTGGACCGGATGGAACCAATGGCACGTTGACTGCGCCCTCTGCAGTCGGAGGCATCAACTGGCCTGGCGGCGCCGTCGATCCGGTGGAGGACGTGCTCTACGTCGCCAGTGAGAACACCTTGTACCGCGCCCAAGTCTCGCCGGGAACGCCCGGGAAGGGCGTTTTGTACCACGATACTCGCGGTCAATCGGTGACCCCGCCAACGACGGTGTTCGGCCTTCCGCTCCTGAAGCCACCTTATGGGCGGGTCACGGCCGTGGATCTGAAGACGGGTGAGCGCCTGTGGATGGTGCCGCACGGCAACACTCCAGACTCGATCAAGAGAAACGCAAAGTTGCAGGGCGTACAAATTCCCAATACCGGATCGCAGACCAGAGGTACCGGACTGTTGGTCACCAGCACGCTGTTGTTC
>Ga0105245_10000447_pt1 | contig 37818 bp, 38 predicted proteins | sample KBSM54metaG_FD_81523 | JGI IMG/M metagenome (GOLD analysis project Ga0105245, IMG submission 81523) | Miscanthus rhizosphere microbial communities from Kellogg Biological Station, Michigan, USA - KBS M5-4 metaG | ecosystem: Host-associated > Plants > Roots > Rhizosphere > Soil | place...
CAAGACCTGGTGACGGCAGTCAACCTAGCAAGGCGTGCAGATCTCCTCGCTAAGGATCTTCTCGAGCGTCTGCCCTGAAGGCCGCAGCGTCGGAGGGAGCCGGCGGCCAACTTGTATGCCCGCGCTCCGGGGTGTCGTTCCGGAGCGCGAACAAGCCTTAAAAACTACTCCTGGGCGGACGCTACGGTGTTGCTCGGCTGGATGTTTTCCGGCACGAACAACCGAACCTCTACCCGGCGATTCTGCTTGCGGCCTTCGCGGGTCTTATCGTCCGCTACCGGCAGAGCGTAGCCCGATCCCAAAGTGGTGATGCTGCGAACCGGGATCTTGTGCTCGTTGGCGAGGTAACGCGCTACCGAGGCGGCGCGCGCCTGGCTCAACTGCTCGTTGGCGATGGCCGAACCGGTCTTGTCGGTGAAGCCCTGTACTTCGATCACGAAGCGCTCTTTGCCGTTGGTCATCTGGGCCAGCTCATCCAGCTGGGCCTGGGCGTCCTTGTCCAGCTTGGACTGATTCAGCGGGAACAGTACGGTGGCGGTCTTCACCATGTCGAACTTGTTCATCGCGACCATGTTCTTCTCGATCACGTCGGAGCGCTGCAAGCCGCGCATTGCGGTGGTTTGTGCGCCGTCGGCCGCCTTCTGGGCGCCGTCAGCGGAACGCTGGGCGTTATCCGCGCGCTCGCCGGAGCGCTGTGCAGCCTGACCGGCGGCGACAGCCTTGGCGTCGGCATCCGTCACCCGCTCTTTGGTCCGCGAGAGATCGGTAGTCAGGCTATCGATATCCTTGGCGTGATCCGCGAGCTGTTTATCCTGTTCCGTGTTCTTGCTTTCGCTGGCGGTGACCCGAGCTTCCACCGGTGACACGGTCTTGACCACATACTTCTTGGTCGCGCAACCGGCCCCCGCGAGACTCAGAACCATTACGCCTGCCATCATCGTGAGATTCGTATTCATATTGCTATTCCCCTTTCGAGAGTTAAAGTTCGAGTAAAGTGCTCGATCCCCGGACCGACTACGTCCAATAAAGGACGCTGGGTGGAGCCGGCCCGGAGACCGATGCCCGCGGGAGCAACCACGGGATCCTGTTGTAAAACAAATTCAAAAATTGTGGCTACAGAGCCGCTCGGTAGGATGTTCCTGTTGGAACTCGGTGAATTTTTACCGATTTCCTTCGCAACCGATTGATTCTGCAACCCTCCGCGCTTCACGAGTTACCTAAGAAGCACTTAGAGGGCCAATCGTGAGAGCTTTTACGGCTTGGGTGCCGCGGGGAGCGCCGCCTTGCCGTCCAGGACGAACACTAGGAGCTTGGGCGTTACTTGCGGACCGCCAAATCCCCCAGGAGGAGGAGGCGGAGGAGCACCGCCGGCAGCACCCCCAGGAGCAGGTGCCGGAGGCAGCGGTGGCGGAGGAGGCGTTCCAGCCGGTGGGGCTGCTCCGCCCGCTGGAGCCGGACCTGCGGGAGCAGCCGCTCCTCCCGGAGGTCCGAAGGTCGGAAGCGCCCCGGAACCGCCGGCCAGAGCGATGTACTGTTTGCCGTCCAGCATGTATGTAATAGGAGGCCCCATGCCGCCGCGAAGTCCGGTTTGAACGTCTAGAAGCTTCTCGCCCTTGTCCGCCGAATACGCCACCAGCCGTCCATCGGGAATGACCTGGAATACCAGGTTCCCCGCCGTCGAAACGGTTCCCCCGCCGATTCCGCCGCCGCCTTGCGCGCGCCAGCGTTCCTTCTGGTTCACGACATCCCAAGCCAGCAGCACGCCTCCGCGACCGTTGCCTTCCGGCGGAGTAGGACCGATCGCCGGAGGAGCAGGCAGGGGCTTGGGAGGAGCCGCGGGTGCCGCTCCCGCTGCATTGGCCGCATCACCAGCCGCAGCCGCACCGCCCCGGCCGAATCCGCCAAAGGTGATTCCCATGTTCTGGCGGCCTTCTTGATATTTGAAATTCGGATCGGAGGAGTAGTTGAAGCTTCCGCCCGGCGATGCCGGCAGGTACACCAACCCGGTGGCCGGATTGAAGGACATGGGAGACCAGTTGTGCGCGCCTCCAGGACCGGGAGCGATTGGAATCGATTGCGATCCGTAATAGGATTCGTTGTTGATGATGGGCTTACCGGTCTCTTCGTTCAGGCCCCGCGCCCAGGTAACTTGCGCGAACGGCTGGCCGGAGATGAACTTGCCGGTCACCCGGTCGATCACGTAATAGAATCCGTTCTTATTCGCCTGCATGATCACTTTGCGGGGCTGGCCCTTGATGACCACATCCGCGAGCAGTAACTGCTGAACACTGTCGAAATCCCATTCGTCGCCCGGGACCATCTGGAAGTACCAGGCAAGCTTGCCCGTATCGGGATTCACGGCGAGGATGGAGGCCGCGTACAGATTCTCCTTATCCCTACCTTGCTTGCGCGCGTCCTGGCTCCAGGGCCCGGCGTTACCTGTGCCGACGTAGAACAAGTTTGCATCCGGATCGTAGGACATGCCGTCCCAAACCGTCCCGCCGCCGCCCATCTTCATGCCTTCGAGTGACCAAGTGGCCGCCGCACGTCGCATGTCGTCATTCTCAGGCGGTTTGGAAGGATCGCCCGGGACCGTATAGGTCCGCCAGGCGAACTGGCCCGTCTTGGCGTCGTGCGCTTCGAAATAGCCGCGCACCGGGAATTCCGCGCCGGCCACCCCGATAATTACCTTTCCCTTGGCGATACGAGGCGCCATTGTCAGCGTGTAGCTGTCCTGCGAGTAGGCCACGCGGGTTTCCCACACTGGTTTCCCGGTTTCGCCGTTCAGCGCCCACAATCGTCCGTCATTAGAAGGAGCGATGATGTTTCCGTCATACATCGCGATACCGCGATTCACGATGCCGCAGCACATCTTGGCCCGCACGGTAGCCTGGTTCACTTCCGGATCCCAGCGCCACTTCTCTTTACCCGTGCGCGCGTCCACCGCGTACACCACGCTCCAATTGGTGATCCCGTAGAGAGTTCCGTTCGCCATCAGGAGGGTGCCTTCCTGATTGCCGCCCCCCGGACCGATTTCGTACAGCCAGTTCAGCCCCAGACGGCTGACGTTGGTCGCGTCGATCTGCTTGAGCGGGCTATAGCGGGTTTCACCCGGAGTGAGGCCGTAGCTCAGCCATTCTTCTCCGGATTTACCGGCGTTCCGAAGCGCCGCATCGTCAATGCGCCGCGGTTGCTGGCCGGGTGCCACCCAGGCCCATAGAAGCAGTCCAGCTGCCGAACTCCACAGAGCGAGCTTGCGTGCGTTCATGTACACCCCTTGTTTGTGACCTACGTAACGCGTGGGAAATTTGTTCTTAGGCATTCTATCGTAAACGGGCGGACTCTTTGGCGATGCGATTGCATCGATGTTGGGCGAGGAGCACCAACATGTCGTTCGGAATCTACCTCATCGGATACATCATTTTCATTGTGGGCCTGGCGATTGGAGCCCACATGTTACATATGCCTCCGCGCTGGATTGGCGTCGGCGTAACAATTCTGGTCGGACTTGGAGTCATCACCGGGGTGACGTCCACGCGTAACCGCGATTCATCGAGTTAACGAAGCGCAGACCAAGCGGTACGATTTACCGGATCTTGCCGAGCCAGCGAGGTTGCTCCGCGTCACTGTTGCCCGAACTTCTTATTACCCAACTCCTGAGCCACTTGCGACTCATAATCGCCTTTTCCGCTCCGTCGTCCCCTAAACCTTGAGCTGGAGCCCGCTTCCCCGCCGCATGGCCATCGGGTTTTTGGTTCCAGTTTGGTTCAAGAATGCTCGTCCCTTTGATATCAATTACTTCTTGGGTTCGTTTTGTTGCTGCGAGACCGAATGCTTCACGGAATCGAAAAGCGCTTGTCACTCATACCGCAGCGCCCGGATGGGATCCACGCGGCTGGCGCGAAATGCCGGAATATATCCGGCGGCGCACGCGACCAATGCCAATCCGACCGTAGCCAGCGCCATGGTCCAAGGATCGTTGGGAGTAACGCCGTAGAGCTGAGCGCGAACCAGGCGCGTGAGGGCGAACGCCGCGGGCAATGCCGCCACCACGCCTATCGCCACCAGCCACAGAACTTCTTTCATCACCATCCAGACAACTCTGCCTTCCAGGGCTCCGAGCGCCATGCGGATGCCGATCTCGCGCGTGCGGCGCGCTACGGAATACGCCATCACGCCGTACAGCCCTATGATCGCGAGCAGGGTCGCCAGGAAACCGAAGATCGCCGACAGGTTCGCAGTCATCCGCTCGGTGACCAGTGTGTCGTTGAGGTCCTCCTGCACCGTTCGCATGGCGAACACCGGCAAGTTCGGGTCCATGTCACGGATTCTCGCGCGCAAGGCCGGGAAGATGGTGGTTGGATCCGCCGCCGAACGCACGAATACGGTCATGCCCATGGGATTCCGGATGGCAAGATACGGCAGGAAAGCCTGGTCGGGGATCTCATTGCGGAGGTTCATGTACTTGATGTCCTTCACCACTCCGATAATCTCCATGTCGGCCTTGGTGCCCGGATCGATTCCGTAGCCGATATGCCGTCCCAGCGCACTCTGGCCCTTGAAATACCGCTTTGCAAAAGATTCGTTGACGATAATCCTGGCCGGCACCCAGTTATCCGGTTCCCGGTGGAGTACTACCTGCGTATCCTGACTCGTAAAGTCGCGTCCCTCCACAATCGGCACGCCCAGTGCCGCGAAGTAACCTGGGCCGATCCAATTCATATAGGCATCGGGGCGATCGCCTGGCCTGGGAGTGTACCCTTCAATCGTCATCCAACTGTCCGATTCGTTGTTCTTCAGAATGCGTACCGCGGCGAGTCCAACCGATTGCACGCCGGGAAGCGCTTTCAGATTGTCCGTGAGCTGCTGGTAGAACTGTTTGGCTCTGGCCGTGTCGTAGCCGAGCAGAGCGGGGTTCAGATTGAATCCGATGAGACGCTCCACCTGGAACCCGGGTCCCAGGTTTCTCAGATTGCCCAGGCTCTTGAGGAACAGTCCGGCGCCCACCAGCAACAGGAGAGACAACATCACTTGCGACGCCACCAGCGCCTTGCGCAGTTTGACATTGCCCCCGCCCACCACCGCTCCGGCCTGATTCTTCAACGTCGGTGCGAGGTCGGGTTTGGTCGCGCGCATGGCTGGAAACAGGCCGAAGAGCAGCCCCGTAGCCAGCGTCAATCCGAATGTGAACAGCAGGACGCGCAGGTCGGGCGTCGTCGAGATCTTCAGGCCCGCCGCATCGGAAGGCACGAAGGCCGCCAGCAGCATCTTGTCGGCGGCAAACGCGATGGCAGTACCCGCCAGTCCGCCCAGCGCCGCCAGTACCAGGCTCTCCGTCAGAAGCTGCTTCACGATCCGCCATCTTCCGGCGCCCACGGCCAGGCGCACGGCGATCTCCTTCTCACGCCCCGCGGCTCGCGCCAGCAGCAGGTTCGCCAGATTCGCGCACGCGATCAGCAATACGGTCCCGGTAATGGCCATCAGCACCCACAGCGGCGTCTGCATCTGCTGCCGCACGAAAGAACGGCCCTGCGAGCCGGGCAACAGATCCATGTAGCACTTCAGGAACTCCTTACGCACGATCTCCGACGCATTTCGGAAAGCCGGCTCGCGGACTTCCATTTCGAGAGTGGAATGCATGTACGGCTGCAGCGAGGCTTGGGCCTGCACTCGGCTGATCCCCGGCTTCAATCTCCCAAACGCGTTTACGAACCTGGTCCGTCGGTCGGTCAAGAAACTCTTGTTTGCCGGCATCATGTCCGGCTGCATCATGAGAGGGAGGAATATCTGCGTCATGTTCCCCATGTCGATGCCATCGAACTCGGCTTGCGCGACGCCCACGATGGTCATCGGCACGGTGTTCATCAGAACCTTTTTCCCGATCACACTCTGATCTTTCGCAAAGTGCGTTTCCCAAAAGCGATAGCTGAGGACAACCACCGGATGGCCGCTGGGCGTCCGGTCGTCATCGGGTGTAAACGTCCGCCCGATTGCCGCCCCCACGCCCATCACGGGGAAATAGGTTCCGGAGACCATCTCGGCTTGTACACGGTCCGTAGCGCCATCCACCGTCAAACTCGGGGCAAACGGATAGCGCGCGAACATTTCCGAGAACACTTCGTTGTGTTCTCGAAAATCCTTGTACATGGGGTAGGAAATGGCGTTGGGGCCCCAGTTGTTTCCATAGTGCTGGCCCCGCATGGTGAACAGCACCAGTTCCTTGGGATTCTTGACCGGCAGCAGCCGCAGCAGAACCTGATCCACCAGGCTGAAGATCGCGGTATTGGCGCCGATGCCCAGTGCCAGAGACAACACGGCAACAATGGTGAACATGGGAGCCTTACGAAGCGAACGGCAGGCGTATTTGAGGTCGTTCCAGACGCTGATCATCTAAGAGGAATACTTCGATGGGGCCCTTTGGTTACAATCGAGAGCGAATGTCCTTTCCCACCCATCGCAAGCGCCGGCTGCGCGTGTCGGAATCCATGCGGCGGCTGGTGCGCGAAACGCAACTGGAACCCGCTGACTTCGTCCTTCCCTTATTCGTGTGCCCCGGCCAGGGCATCCGCAAACCGATCACCTCCATGCCCGGAAACTTCCAGCTTTCGGTGGACGAGCTGGTGAAAGAGTGCGCCGGCGCGCACGCGCTGGGCATCGGAGGCGTGATCCTGTTCGGGATTCCGGACAAGAAAGACGAATCCGCGTCCGAAAACTACGACGAGAACGGGATCGTGCAGCGGGCCGTCCGCGCGGTGAAGCAATCCCTGCCCAATCTTCTGGTTATGACCGATGTCTGCAACTGCGAGTACACCAGCCACGGACATTGCGGCAAGATCGTCGATGGCGATGTGGATAATGACGCTACGCTCGAATGGCTGGCGGCAGCAGCCTTGACGCATGCGCGCGCCGGGGCCGACATTGTTGCGCCATCCGACATGATGGATGGCCGCGTGGGTGCGATTCGCCAGAAACTGGACCAGCATGGTTTCCAGAAGGTCGCTATCGTTTCTTATGCCGCGAAGTTCGCCTCCGGCTTCTACGGACCCTTTCGCGAGGCGGCGGAATCGACACCATCCTTCGGCGACCGCCGGACCTATCAAATGGATCCCGCCAACGGACGCGAGGCCATGCACGAAATGGAGCTCGATCTGGAAGAAGGCGCGGACATGCTGATGGTCAAGCCGGCCATGCCGTATCTGGATCTGGTGCGCCAGGCTCGCGACCGCTTCCCGGTGCCCATCGGCGCGTACCAGGTGTCGGGCGAATTCAGCATGATCATGGCGGCGGTGGAGCGTGGCTGGCTGGATTACGAGCGCATCATGATGGAATCGCTGACGTCCATTCGCCGGGCCGGCGCGGATTTCATTCTTACCTATTTCGCCCGCGATGCCGCGCGTCTACTCGGTTAATACGCTGCAACGCTGGACGCTGCTTCTCGCGATGCTGACCGTCGCGGCGTTCGTGCTTGTGCTGGGCCGGCCGTCCTTCACCAACGCCTCCAAGCCTCGCTTCGGCGACCCCATGCTGGCCCTGCAATTTGCCCGTGATGTCCAGGACGTCGATTGGATCCTGGGCGACGCGCCCAGTCCCGATCGCGAAGTGATGCGCGTGAAGCAGTATGCCGATTTCGCCTTCATCGCATGCTACGCGTCGCTGTGCGCCGCTCTCGGAGCCGCGGCGGCTCGAAAAAGGGGGTGGCGGCGCATGGCCGGGATCGCCGCCGGGCTCTGCGGAGTAGCGGCCGCTGTGTTCGACATACTTGAAAACCGCGCGATCCTGAAGCTGCTCGACGTGCCTCTGCGCTCGACCACGCCGGCGATGATCCAGGCCATCCGCGGGCCCAGCACGGCGAAGTGGCTCCTGGCCGGTGTTACGGTGGTATTGCTGTCGGCATCCTTTATCCGACGTCCTAAAAACTCATGAATCCTCTCACCGAGATTAAGTTCAAGATTCCCTTCGATCAGATCCAGGCCGAGCATGTCGAACCAGCCATCGACGAATTGCTGGTGGAAGCCAACAAGCTGTTGGAAGCGGCCGCGGCCGATCCGAATCCACTGATGGCGACCGATACCATGACGGAGAAGCTGGCCTACGCGATCGGCCTGGTGCAGCATATCGAGAGCGTCGCTACCACGCCGGCCTTTCGCGCCGTGTTCAACGCCGTGCAGCCCAAAGCCAGCGCTTTCTATTCCAGCATCCCGTTGAACGAAACCCTGTGGAACGCGATCAAGAGGTACGCTGCCACGGACGAAGGCCGCGCCCTCCAGGGAACCCGCAAACGGTTCCTGACCAAGACCATCGACTCCTTCAAGCGGCATGGAGCGGACCTGGACGCAGCCGGCAAGGCGCGCCTGAAGGAGATCGACGTGGCGCTGTCCGAGGCCACCACGAAGTTCTCGGAACACGTCCTGGATGCCACCAACGCATGGGACATGGTGGTGACGGCCGAAGAGCAGCTCAAAGGCCTGCCGCCGTCGGCTATAGCGATGGCTCGCGCGTCTGCGGAATCGAAAGGCGCCGAGGGCTGGCGTTTCACCTTGCAAGGTCCCAGCTACGTTTCGGTGATGACCTACCTGGACGATTCTCGTCTGCGCGAACAGGTCTGGCGGGCGTATAACACGCGCGCGTCGTCTGGTCCGCTTGACAATCGCGCGTTGATGGCGCAGATTCTGGAGCTGCGGAAGGAAAAAGCCCGGCTGCTGGGCTTCAAGGATTTCTCAGACCTGGTTCTGGACGATCGCATGGCGCATACCGGCGAGCGGGCGCAGACTTTTCTCCAAGACCTGCGCGAGAAAACCGGCCAGCGTTTCCGCGAGGAGAATCAAGAGCTGGAAAAGTTCGCCGGCCGCAAGCTGGAGCCCTGGGATATCGGGTACTGGGCCGAAAAGCAGCGCGCTGCTTTGTACGATTTCGACGAAGAAGAACTGCGCCCGTACTTCCCTCTGGAACGCGTGGTTTCCGGGATGTTCGAAATCTTCAGCCAGATTCTTGGCATTCGAGTCGCTCAGGTGAACGACATGCCGGTGTGGGAGCCGGATGTAAAGACGTACGAAGTGCGCGATGCGGGAAGCGGCGCTCATCTGGGATCGTTCTATGCCGACTGGTATCCCCGCGAGAACAAGCGCGGCGGAGCCTGGATGGATTCGCTGATTACCGGCGATCCGGCCAAGAGCAAACCGCACCTGGGTTTGATCTGCGGCAATCTGACGCCGCCGGTGGATGGGAAGCCGGCGCTGCTGACGCATCGCGAAGCCGAAACCATCTTTCACGAGTTCGGGCACCTGCTGCATCATCTGTTGAGCCGCGTCGAAGTCCGCAGCCTGGCGGGAACCAGCGTCGCATGGGACTTCGTCGAACTGCCTTCGCAGATCATGGAGAACTGGTGCTGGGAACGGCAAGCTCTGGATCTTCTCGCGCGGCACTGGGAAACAGGCGCTCCGATTCCCGAGGACCTGTTCCAGAAAATGAAACGCGCCAAAACCTTCCGTGCGGCCAATAATCAAATGCGTCAGCTGGGACTCGGCTACGTCGATCTCGCACTGCATCGCGAGTGGGATGGCCAGGAAGATCCCGTAGCGTTTGCGCGCCGGATGATGCAGCCGTTCGCGGCCGCGCCGATTCCCGAGGACTACGCCATGATCACCAGCTTCACGCATCTGTTTTCGAGTCCCGTGGGATACGGCGCAGGTTACTACTCCTACAAGTGGGCCGAGGTTCTGGACGCAGATGCATTCACGCGCTTCCGCAAGGAAGGCGTCTTCAGCCAGCAAGTGGGCCGCGACTACCGCGACAAAATCCTGGCTCGCGGCGATAGCGAAGATCCCGCCGAGCTGTACCGGTCTTTCATGGGTCGCGATCCTGATCCGCAGGCGCTGCTGGAGCGCGCCGGGCTGGCGTAAGAAGGAGCAAGCATCATGGAATCAGAAGAAAAGTGCGAAGTGTGTCACGCCACCGGAGATTGCACTGCGTGCAAAGGAACCGGCAACGGAGGCCAGTGCTTCAATTGTGCTGGAACGGGCAAGTGTCCGCATTGCGCCGGAACGGGCCGGCACACGGCGGACGAATAAGAAACGCGAGGTATATTCTTTAAAGATGCGACTTCACAAATTGGTACTGGGGATTCTTCTGCTGACCGTTTCGGCGTTCGCGGCCGATATCGACGGCAAGTGGACCGGCACCATCGCTACTCCCAATGGGGACGTTCCGCAGACTTTCACGTTCAAGGCGACCGGCACAACGCTGACCGGCTCCTTGCTGATCATGGAAGGAATGGAAGTCCCGATCGCGGATGGAAAAATCGACGGGAACAACATTTCCTTTTCGATCACTCTCGATTTCGGCATGCCGTTCAAGATCACATACACTGCCGTGGTTTCGGGAAATGATCTCAGCGTGAAGGCCGACGCTGCCGGGATGCCCTTCGAATTCGCCCTGAAGAAAGCCAGCTAGCGGGGTTCCACAGGCAGCACGCCGGGCATTACGAACAGCGAGAAGTGCGCCAGCATGCGTCCCATGAAGCTGTCGCGCTCTGAGACGCTGACCCAGGCCACCTTCTGAGGATCGTTCTGGTCTTCGAGGAAGCCCACGCCGCCGCGCTTGAGTAAGGAATCGCTCCAGGAACTAATCACCTGGCCGTTCAGATAGGTCACGAAATGATCGTCCTGAACAGACATCCGGATGCGATAGTTTACGCCCCGCTCCAGACTGACCGGCAAGGGCAGCCGAACCGAAGCAGCTTCGCGCCCGTCCACGATTGCATAACGTACCAGTCCGGCATTGTGGAACGATCCGGGTTTGGCGATCACCAGCTTGGTGGCGTAATAGTTGTCGCCGTCGGCCGCACGGAAGGCCCAGCTCAGGCTCTTGCCTTCCAGCTGGCCCTGGAATTCCATCTGATAGTTCTGTAGCGAAGACGAACGCTCCCATAAGCGCAGAGTAATGGGACGGGACAAGGCTGCGCGAGAGGCAGCCGTCCAAGAATCATCCCCCGTCGCCAATCCGCGAGAGCTCACCGCAACCCAGTCCGTGAAGCCGGATCGGAATTCGTGATGGAGCGTGATGGGAGCCTGACTGCGGACCAGTTCACTCACAGCGTCGCCCGCGCGAGTCACCAGGCCGCGTTTGACGGAGGGATCGAGAGAGACTTGCGGAAAGGCCGCCCCGGGTCCGGGTCCTGGAAGCAGCAGTGCCGCCACCAGCAGACCACCCACGGTCAAAAACGCGAAGACCGATGCAGTCTGACTTGCCGAGGCTTGCGGCCGGGCAGTGCCTTTCTTCTTCTCTTTGGAGCGGACCACGCTCCAATGTTCCAGATCGTCTTCTTCCCGAAACGCCTGCGCCGAGGCGAGCTTGGCCTCTTTGCGATGGCTGGAGGAGCAGTATTGCTGATCCACCATCCGCCGAACGAACCCGATTTTTTTACCGCACAGGAAACAAAGCATCCGGTTTTTGGCTCAATCTTGCTAGCCCGATTCTAACAGCTGGCACGCGATCTGAAGCAGTCCTAAGAGAAGAAAACCTAAGAGTCGACAGTACTATGGAGGTTGAATCTAAGGTGAACGATTGAGGTCTCCGATAAGGTAGGTTCGACATGAATGGATGAAGACTTTAACGAACCCATCCGGATCCCCATAACGGATGTATTGGATTTGCATGGCGTTCCCCCTAAAGACATGCGGGAGGTGGTGGAGGAGTATCTCATTGAAGCGCACCACCTGGGATACAAAGCCTTGCGGATCATCCATGGCCGGGGCATCGGCGTGCAGCGGGACATGGTTCGGGCGATTCTCATGCGGACCTCCTTCGTCGAGGACTTTGGCGATGCCCCAGCGGAAGCCGGCGGGTGGGGCGCGACATTGGTTACCCTGCGAGGGTGAGTCTGTTCCGTAAAGTTCTGGTGGCGAATCGCGGCGAGATCGCCGTGCGCCTGGTGCGGGCGTTGCGCGACTTTGGAATCGCCAGTGTGGCAGTTTACTCCGATGCAGACCGAGGATCTTTAGCGGCCCAATTGGCAGACGAAGCGGCATACCTGGGTCCCTCGCCTTCTTCTGAGAGCTATCTCCGCATCGACCGCATCCTGGATGCGGCTAAGCGTCATGACGCCGAAGCCATTCATCCTGGATACGGATTTCTGAGCGAGAACGCGGAGTTCGCGGATGCATGCGCAGCCGCTGGCATTGTATTCATCGGCCCGCCCGCGGAGGCGATTCGCAAGCTGGGGTCGAAGACGGCCGCGCGACAATTGGCGATCGCCGCCGGCGCACCGGTTGTTCCAGGCACCGAACTCGCGTTGACCGGTTCGGAGCAAGCGCGAACGGCGGCAAAGGCTCTGGGCTATCCGGTGCTGCTCAAGGCCGCGGCGGGCGGAGGCGGCAAGGGCATGCGCCGGGTGGATCGCGAATCCGACCTGGAATCTGCCCTGCGAGATGCCGCCAGCGAAGCCGGGCGAGCGTTCGGCAATAGCGAAGTTTATGTCGAGAAGCTGGTGGAGAATCCGCGGCACATCGAAATCCAGATTTTGGGGGATCACCACGGCCACATGATCCACCTGGGTGAGCGCGAGTGCTCCATCCAGCGCCGGCACCAGAAGGTGATCGAGGAATGCCCTTCTCCGCTGATGGCTTCTCACCCGGCACTACGCGAGCGAATGGGGCTGGCCGCGGTGCAAGTGGCGCGCGCCGCCGGCTACACCAACGCCGGTACGGTCGAATTTCTGGTAGATCAAGACGCCAACTTCTATTTCCTGGAAGCCAACACGCGATTGCAGGTGGAGCATCCTGTAACCGAGCTGGTGACCGGCCTGGATTTAGTCGAGTGGCAGCTAAGGATCGCCGCCGGCGAGCGGCTGACTGTTCAACAAGCGGATGTTACCTGGCATGGTTCGGCGATCGAGTGCCGGATCTACGCCGAAGATCCTGATCACGACTTTCTGCCGTCGCCGGGACGCATCGAACAATTGAGTGAGCCGTCAGGACCAGGTATCCGGTTGGACTCGGGAATCTTCGAAGGCTGGAACGTGCCGCTGGATTACGATCCGCTCCTGGCGAAGCTCGCAGCATGGGGAGCCACGCGGGACGCAGCCATCGGCAGATTGGATCGGGCGCTCTGCGAGTATGTGCTCACGGGCCTTCGGACTAACATTTCGTTCTTTCGCGAGATCCTGGCCGACGTGGCGTTTCGCGAAGGCAAGCTCTCGACTTCGTTTTTGGAGCGTTTTTTCGATCGGCGGAGAAGAACCGAGGGGAATCCGGAAGCCGAGGCCGCGGCCGCCTTGGTGCTGGCGATGGAATCACGGGGCAGGAACAACACTTCCCCTCGCGAGAATAGCGCCTGGCGTAGCTCCGGCCTCCAGGATCTTTTGCGATGACGCGGAAGGTGACAGTAGACGGACGCACCGGCAAGATCAGAATCGAGGGCTCGAGGCTCCGCTATGTGCGCGAGGACGGCATTGAAATCGATTCTGAGTTCTCGCTGGACGGCACTTCGGTTTTGTTCGACGGGCGCAGTTATCGGGTAAGCCGGGGAGCCGGCAACGAAGTCTGGGTCAACGGGCGACGGCTCTCGATGGAAGTTTTCGATCCGCGCGACTTGCGGCCTGGAAAAGGCAATGCGTCGAATCACGGGCGTCAGGAAATCGCCGCGTCGATGCCCGGCAAAGTGATCCGCGTCCTGGTCATGGCAGGCGATTCGGTAGAAGAAGGGCAAGGCCTCGTTGTGGTGGAAGCGATGAAGATGCAGAATGAAATGAAGTCGCCCAAGTCGGGACGCGTCGCGGAAGTTCGAACGCGCGCGGATGCCACGGTGAGTGCAGGCGAAGTTTTAGTAGTGGTGGAGTAAGGAGTTCGCATGGCAGCAGTCACGGCCGTATGTCCCATTTGCGGAGGAACCGGGTGGAAGATCATCGAGCGCGGCGGGCTTTCGGGCGCCGAGCCCTGCGCTTGCGCCGGTGAGGCTCGCGCCGAAGCACTCAAGGACGCGTCTGGGATTCCGCCCAACTATGCGCTGGCCTCGCTGGATAATTTCAAGATCCCGCAGGACAATCCCATCGCCCGTACCGGGCTGGGAACCGTGCTGATGCAAGTCCGTAGTTTCGTGCGCGAGTTCCCCGCCCCGGAACGTCCCGGTCTTTTGCTGGTAGGGGACACCGGCACCGGGAAGACTCACCTGGCGGTGGCCGCGCTGAAGGCTGTCATTGAAAAGGGTCATCAGGGACTGTTCTACGACTATCAGAATCTGCTGGACCGGATTCGCTCCAGCTACGACAAGACGTCGGGATCGAGCGATCGCGAGGCCTACCGCATGGCCATGGACGTAGAAGTGTTGCTGTTGGACGATCTGGGCTCGCATCGCGTCACCGAGTGGGTGGAGGATACGGTGACATCGATCGTGACATACCGCTGCAACCACAAGAAACCGCTGATCGTGACGACGAATCTGAGTCCGGACGACAGCGGTCCCGTCGCCTACACCACGCCCGGGGGTGCCGAAGTGCATCGAAAGACCCTGACCGAGGTGATCGGAGCCCGCGCACGATCCAGGCTGTTTGAGATGTGCCGGGTGGTTCGGATGCCTGCGGTGGAAGACTATCGCATGCGGCGGGCGCGATAGACCATCTTTGAGCTTCTACAGATCCTCCGGCCGTAAGCCGGTTTTCTTGGCGATCTGCGAAAGTAGTCCTCCACCTACCTCATCGCCGTCGTGGAACGCAAACGTATAGTTCGCCCAGCCGTCCCGGCGCAGCCTGCGGTGCGACCCGTTCTGCCACGCCACCGTCCATCCAATGCGGAGTAATGCGGCCAGCAAGCGCTTGGCCTTTACCGAGGGCCATCGGCTCATGCAACGATAAAGACTTTTGCGAACGGCGCGGGAACTTCTTCCCCGTGGTCGATGCAATCGGCAGCAACCCGCAGGGCCAAGGCGCGGACAGCGACTATGGCCGCCTCACGAGTCGATCCATAGGCCATTACGCCCGGCATGGATTCGATGTCGGCCCACCAACGTCCATCGTCCTCTTGCCCAACGACGATCGGAATCGATTCCACTGTGATGGTTTCTATGGATCTCCGGCCTTCATTATAGTCCGGGCCAACTATTTTAAGAGCTGGAAGCACAAAAGCGGCTAGGCGATTACACTGAAACTATGCGGATCCTGGTGGTGGAAGATGAAAGCCGTATTGCGGATTTCCTTTCGCGCGGGCTGGTAAGCGCGGGATATGCGGTGGACGTGGCGTCGACCGGCGCGGCGGCCATCGACATGATCCATTCCACCGACTATGACCTCATGATTCTGGATTTGGGCCTGCCCGATGTGGACGGCCTCACCGTGCTCCAGAAAATTCGCAATCGCAAGGTCAGTCCCCCGGTGCTGATTCTCAGCGCGCGCGATGCCGTGGACGATCGTGTCAAGGGTCTTGAAGGCGGGGCCGACGACTATCTGGTCAAACCATTTGCCTTCGTCGAACTGCTGGCGCGGGTGCGCGTGCTGTTGCGGCGCGGACAGCCGACGCCCGAACGGCTGCAGGTGGGCGATCTCACGTTAGACTGCATTCGCCGCAAGGTTTCGCGCGCCTCCGAGAATATCGAACTCGCTCCCAAGGAGTTCAGTATCCTGGAATACCTGATGCGCAACCGCGGACGCCCGCTGAGCCGCACCATGATCGTCGAACACGTGTGGGACATGGACTATGACGGCCTCACCAATATCGTGGACGTATACATCCGCCATCTGCGCAGCAAGATCGACGACAAGTGGCCGCAGAAAATGATCCAGACCGTGCGGGGCATCGGGTATATGCTGGACACGCCGGACCGCGCGACAGAAAAAGGCGGGTAGTGTGCGAACCCCGGTGAGTCTGCTGCGCGGGCTGCGGTTCCGGCTCACGCTCAGCTATCTTCTGCTGTTCAGCGCCCTGCTGGTCTTCATCGGCCTGGGTTTCCGGCAGCGATTGAAGGCGCAGACCGAAGGCGACGTGCAAGCGGTCCTGGATGAAGAATGGGGAACTGCAAAAGGCTACCTGCGCATTGAGAATTATGGTCCCGTCTGGACCGTGGACGTGCGTGATCCCGAAGACGCGCATATCAAGGACCGGCTGCAGCAGGTCCTTCTTCTGACAGACGCGGACGGTAATAAGCTGCTGGATTCACCGACCTATGACTCGATCGGCACCGAGTCGCTGGAAGACATTCGGCGGACTATCGCCCTGAAGGAACCGGAAACCGTTGTGCGCAAGGACGCCAGCGGGACGCCCTATATCCTAAAACGCGGCTGGATGACCGACGAACATAGCAACCGGTATTTCTTTGCCATTGGCAGATCGCTCGCCGATAGCGTGAAAACAGTAAGCGTCTTCACCCGCGATTATTTCCTCTCGCTGCTGGCGATTATTCCGCTCACGGGCCTGCTGGGGTGGCTGCTGGCGGGCCGGGCGATTCAGCCGGTAAACGAAGTGGCGCAGGCGGCGCAGAAAATTACCGGCTCGAATCTGTCGCTGCAAATCCCGGGGCGCGGTGCGGGCGACGAACTCGATCACCTGATCGAGAGCTTCAACCGGATGACGTCCCGGCTGCATGAGTCCTTCGAACAGATCCGGCGATTTTCGACCGACGTCTCGCATGAACTGCGAACGCCCTTGACCGCCATTCGCGGGCAACTGGAAGTTGCGTTATTCACTGCCCAAACACCCGAGCAATATCGCGACGCCATGGTAAACGCATTAGAGGACGTGGAACAACTCTCCAGCATCGTGCGCGCGCTCATGCTGCTTTCGCAGGCCGAATCCGGACAGTTGGTTCTGCAAAAGAAAGCTCTGGATCTGGGGGATGTGGCCGAAGACATCGTGGATCAGTTCCAGATTCCGGCCGAGGAAAAGCACGTACGGCTGACCGCGCGGATCGAACCCGGCGTTGTGATCCTGGCCGACCGTACGCAGGTGGAACGGCTCATCTCGAATCTGCTCTCGAATGCGGTCAAGTACACCCCCAGCGGTGGAACCGTACAGGTGCGCGTGCGCCGGGACGAACGCAAGGATTGGGGACGCATCGAAATCGAAGATGCCGGCGTGGGCATTCCAGAGGAGAACCTGCCGCATATTTTCGACCGCTTCTATCGCGTGCGAAACGCCGAGACCAACCTGATTCAGGGCCTGGGCCTGGGTTTGAGTTTCGTCGCCTGGATCGTGAAAGCGCACGGCGGCCAGATCGACGTCACCAGCAAAGTGGGCTCCGGAACCAAGTTCACGGTCCGGCTGCCGGCCCACGCCGATGCGGCGATGCACGTGGCTGAAGATCAGCCCGACCCAGTCGAGCAGCGGCGCTCCTAGGTTTCTCGCTAAACTGGATTCCCATGCCTCTGGATATCGTTGAAAGCGTGCGCGAGGATATCACGGTCCTTTCGCTGAAAGGCCGGCTGACGCTCGGCGAATCAAACCTGATCCGCGAGAAGGTTACCCAGCTATCCGCGGCCGGGAAGTTCAAGGTCGTAATCGATCTCTCGAATGTGGAGTACATCGATTCGACGGGCCTGGGGATTCTGGTCATCTGCTTCACGTCTCTCAAGAAACAGGGCGGCGCGCTCAAGCTGGTGAATCCCAACAAACGCAACGTCGAACTGCTGCTTCTCACGAAGCTGCACACGGTCTTCGAGGTATTCAACGAAGTACAGGACGCGGTGAACAGCTTCTTCCCCGATCGGCAGATCAAGCATTTTGACATCCTGAGTTTCGTAAAAGGTCAAGAAGACAGCTAGTTGCGGGCGCAGAGGCGATACACGGCGGTGCCGCCTGCGCGCCCGGCCGGGCAGTAGCGCTGGAACCATTCCTGAAGATCCGGAAATCGCGCGATATCCAGACTGGAATTGTAAGCGCTAAGACCATCCACAATTACGGAGGGCGCGCTGCGGATCAGCTCCTGCCGATTCAGACGCGCCCACTCGGCATCCACGCTGCGCGCGTCGCGGAGGTGCCGGTCGGCAGGAACGCCCGTTAACGGCTGCGATTCCCACATCCGCGAGGCGACCGGAAGACGCGTGTACACCACCAGGTTGGGACGATAACCCCAGATGAAGATCGTATCGCCAGGCTTTTCCGCCATCTTCACCAACGCGGCAGCTTCGCGGCTCTCCTGGTCCATCGACACGTCGCGCCAAGCGTGCGGGCGACCCGCAAGGTCATCCGCCGCGAGCTGGAAATAGCGCGGTCCGAAGCGGACCATCGGAATCAGAGCCGCGGCGACGAATACCATCATCGGCATGCGCCGCAGAAGAATGCGTGTTTCAGCAGCTAGCAACGCGATGCCGCGGGCTCCCGCGATCGCCAGGGGGGGCAGCATCTGGTTCAGGTAGTGCGGAGAGAATCGCCAGCCTATGCCGGCCGCCCCCAACGAGATTCCCGCCCATACAAGCATTCGCCAGCGCAGCGCGGAATCCTTGGCGCGGATCCAATACCAGGAGGCAGCCATGGCCAGCGCCGCGTGAAATCCGAACCAGTTGCGTGCGCGCAGCAAAGCGCTGTCCACAGGCGAATCGCCCGGCGGCGCCCCAGCGTAGAGCAGACCCCAGCGCCAAACGCTTTCCAGATACGCCGGGAAAGCATGCTGCGATAAGAGCCACGCGAGAAGGATCGCGTTGGGCAGCAGGAATCCGGCCAGCAGCAGGGGCCATCCGGCGGGGACAAAGATCAGGCATGCGGCCAACACGGAGAGTCCTTTGATATTCAAAGCGAATGCCAGACCCGCCGCCACGCCGGCCGCCAGGGGCTTTTTTCGCCACGCCAGAAATACGGCCAGCACGTGCGGCAGGATCATCAACGTATCGGGTTCCAGCGGGATGGTCGCAGAGGGCAGATAGAAGACCAGGGAGAATGCCAGCAGTGCAGCAGCGCAGAATCCTTCGCGGCGGCTCCACAATCGGGACGCAAAATGATAAGCCCCGGCGCACGACGCCACGGCCAGAAGACCACCCGTAACCCGCAGAGGCCACCCCGGCCAGGCGCCGAACAACAGGCTCACCAGGGCGCTCAAAGGGGGCTTGTCGTACCACAGGTCGCGGTATAGCATCTTGCCGTGTAACATCTGAATAGCGGCAGCCAGATGGTAATCCTCATCGGCCCACAGGATGTTCGCGTGGCACAGCCGCGAAAACAGCACAATTCCGGCAAGTAAAACCCAAAACCATGTGGCGGGACGCTGCATGCCGGAGTTTCTATTGGAGCACAAGGACCGGGTTCCATCGTGCGATACTTTACTATTAAGTTAAGAAGGAAATACATGGCGAAAATTTCTGAAGTATTCGGTGGTGCGGCAGCCATCGCGAAGGGCATGTCGGTGACGTTCAAGGAGATGTTAAATCCCACGCTCACCGAGGATTATCCCGAAGCTCCCGCCAAATTCCAGGAGCGTTTTCGCGGCGTGCACGAGCTGCAACGCGACGAAAACGGCCTGGAGAAATGCGTCGCCTGCTTCCTGTGCGCCGCAGCCTGTCCCGCCGAGTGCATCTACATCGAAGCTGCCGAGAATACCAACGAGCTCCGCATCAGCGGCGGCGAGCGCTACGCCAAGGTATACAACATCGACTACAACCGCTGTATTTTCTGCGGATACTGCGTGGAAGCGTGCCCCACGGACGCGATCACGCACGGACACGGATTTGAGATTGCCAGCTACAATACTTCCACGCTGATCTATCGCAAGGAGCAGATGCTGGTCCCGATTCCCGAAGGTGCGCATTTCCCGCTCAAAGCGGAGCCTTCTCACGCCGACGGCGGCCATTAGACAGCCCTTCGCCCCGAACATCCCGACGACTTATGCTTCTGCCGGCAACAGCATCGACGGTTTGGATTCTCGCAATCGTTTCCCTGCTGTGCCTGGGTAGCTGGGCAGCTACGTTGAAGATGGCCGGCAAATGGCGCTTCGAGTTTTTCTACTTCGATTTTGTCTCCGGGATACTATTAAGCGCCATAGCGGCGGCTTTCGTGTTAGGTTCGTCGCACCCGCAAGAGCTCACGTTCCAGGACAATATGACGCTGGCGGGCTATCGAAAGATGGCTTGGGCTCTGGGCAGCGGCGTGGTCTTGAATTTAGGTTTGCTTCTGCTGCTGGCGGCGATGACCGTCTCGGGACTCAGCGTGGCGTTTCCCCTGGCTCTGGGCGTCGGGCTGGTGATTGGAACAACCTGGGACGCCCTATCCGCCACGCCCTCCAGCTGGGTTCTGGTGGCTGGTGGAATCGTATTGTTTCTGGCCGCCGTGGTCAGCATAGCGCTGGCGCATTCCTGGCGTCTGGATAGCCAGCGTCTGGCAGCACAAACGCCGCTTCGGCCCGATCCCCGGGTGAAATCGGCGCGTCCCAAGCAGCCCGGAGCGGCGCTCGCCATTGCCCTGGCGTTCGTCAGTGGAATCGCGTTGAGCATTTTCCCCAGGGTCTTGTCCGAGGCTACTTCCGGTGAAAATGGCCTGGGGCCGTATTCGGTGGTGCTGCTGCTCTCGATCAGCGCCCTGCTGTCATCGCCTTTTTTCGTGCTCTTTTTCATCACTTTCCCAATCACCGCCGACGCCGCCGCCGGGGGCAATTATCTAAGCGGGAACGTCAAGCAGCACCTTTTGGGCATCGCCGGGGGCCTGCTGTGGACCGCAGGCACGCTATGCGCGCTTCTGGCCGCCGGTGCGCCCTCCGCTGCGCAGCCCAACCCATTGATCCAGTACGCACTAAGCCACGCAGCGCTCTTGGTGGCAGCGGCCTGGGGCCTGCTCGCCTGGAACGAGTTCCGGGGGGCGAACGACCGCATCCGGATGATGGTTACCGGTTCACTGGTGTTGTTTCTGAGCGGCCTGGGTCTCATGGCCTTCGCCGCATCCGCGGCAAAATGACCTTGCACGCCGGGCTGGCTAGCCGCGTCGGTTCTAATAGCATGAAGTGTGTTCCTGTTCTGGCGTTCATTCTTGCCGCGCTGCCGGCTTTCGCCGGGGAGCTGGTGGTCCTCTCCAGCGGCCTGAAGCTGCGAGCGGACCGGCATGAGCAGGAGGGTACGCAGATCCGCTTGTTCCACAACGGCGGCGTCATCGAAGTGCCCGCAACTCTGGTTACCGGGTTTGAGCAGGAAGAAGTGGTGGCAGCGCCGGCCCCGCCGATCACCGAGGTCCCTGAAGTCAAGGTTCCCCCGGCGCCGCAGAGCCCCAAGGAAATGCTGCGTGAAGCCGCACTCCGCTCCGGTCTGCCGCCGGAATTCGTCCAGAGCGTGGCCCTGGTTGAATCGGGAATGCGGCCCGACGCGATTTCACCCAAGGGCGCCATCGGCGTAATGCAGCTCATGCCCGGAACCGCAAAAGTCCTGGGTGCCGACCCTCGCGATACCGCGCAGAACATCGACGCAGGAACCCGTTTACTGCGCGAGCTGCTGGTCAAATACAACGGCGACGTGGTGAAAGCTCTGGCGGCCTACAATGCCGGCGAAGGCGCCGTCGACCGTTATCAGGGCGTGCCGCCCTACAACGAGACTCGCTGGTATGTGAAGAAAGTAATCGACGCGTATCAGAAGGCCGGCGGCCAGTAGCGCACAGGCTAAGGCCCACGCCACTTCAAAATCGGTTTTCGCGCCGCCGCCACTTCATCCACCTTTGCCGTGCGCGTGGAATGCGGCGCTTTCAGCACCAGGTCCGGATTCTCGTCGCATTCCTTGGCGATGGAGATCAGCGCTTCCGCGAACAGATCCAGTTCCTGCTTGCTCTCGGTCTCGGTGGGCTCGATCATCATCGCGCCGTGCACGATGAGCGGGAAGCTCACGGTGTAAGGATGGAATCCATAATCGATCAGACGTTTGGCGATGGCACCCGTGGATGGGTTGCTGAACACGCATTCGTGCATGCTGGGAGCGTCGTAAGGGATCTTGTAATGCGGCTCCAGTAATTTGCGAAGGTAGTTGGCGTTCAACAGCGCGTCCTGGGTTGCGCGCTTCAGGCCTTCCCCGCCGTGCGCCATGATGTAGGCCAGCGCACGCACCAGTACGCCGAAGTTTCCGTAAAACGCACGGACGCGGCCGATGGACTTAGGCCGGTCGTAATCCCAGGACCATCCCGCAGTCGCGCGCCGAAGCCGGGGAAGAGGAAGGAACGGCTCGAATTGTTCCTTGACTGCTACGGGTCCCGAACCCGGTCCGCCTCCGCCGTGCGGCGTCGAGAATGTTTTGTGAAGATTCAGGTGCATCAGATCGACGCCGTAATCGCCAGGCCGCGAAATGCCGGCCAGGGCGTTCATGTTGGCGCCGTCCATATACACCAGCGCGCCTTTGGCGTGAAAAATCTCCGCCACCCGTGCGATGTTTTCCTCGAACACCCCTAGCGTATTCGGGTTGGTGATCATGATGGCCGCGACGTCTTCATCCACCATGCCTTCCAGCGCGGCCACGTCCAGCATCCCGTGATGGTTCGATGCGACATTGACCACTTCATATCCGGCGGTATGAACGGTGGAAGGATTCGTTCCGTGGGCCGAATCGGGAACGATCACTTTGCGCCGCGGGTTGCCTCGCGCTTCGAGCAGCGCACGCACCAGCAGGATCCCGGTCAGTTCACCGTGCGCCCCGGCAGCAGGCTGCAGAGTGACGGCGTCCATACCGGTAATATCGATCAGAACACGCTCCAACTCGGCCAGGATCGCCAGCGCGCCTTGCGCCAGGGCTTCCGGCTGATAGGGATGTATCCACATCAGGCCTTCCGTGCGAGCCACGGCCTCATTCACCCGCGGGTTGTATTTCATGGTGCATGAGCCCAGTGGATACAGGCCCAGATCGATGGCGTAATTCCAGGTGGAGAGCCGCGTGAAGTGGCGCATCACATCCACTTCGCTGACTTCGGGAAAGTTTTCGATCTCCGCGCGTACATGCTGCGCGCCTAGCACGTCAACGGGATCCACCCCGGGCACATCCAGCGCGGGAAGCTGGTAGCCGACCTTTCCAGGCGAGCTGGTCTCAAATAACAGTGCTTCGTTTTGAGAAGGATGCTGCCGGACTTTCTTAATCATGCCCCGAACGCCTCCGCCACCGCGTCCATATCGGCGCGGCGGGACGTCTCGGTGCAGCACAGAAGCACACTGTTGCCGAGCTCGGGATAAAAACGGTGCAGAGGCAATCCGCCCACAATCTGCAGACCCTGCAGTAGGCTGTTGATTTCTTCGGCTGAGCGCGGAGTGGTGACGGCTACGAACTCATTGAAGTACGGTCCGTTGAAACGCCGCCACAAGCGTTCGCCCAGGTAATGCGATTTGGCAAGATTCTGTTCCGCCAGTTCGCGCAGGCCCTGCTTGCCATAGACCGCCATGAACACCGTCGCCATTAAGGCGATCAGAGCTTGATTCGTGCAGATGTTCGAAGTAGCCTTCTCTCTTCGAATATGTTGTTCGCGGGTAGCCAGGGTCAGGCAAAAAGCCCGGTTCCCGTTGGCATCTTTGGTCTCACCCACCAGCCGTCCGGGAAGCTGGCGGACGTATTGTTCCTTCGAAGCCAGAACACCTGCGAACGGACCGCCGTAACTGGGAGCGATGGCGAAGCTCTGCAACTCGCCCGCGACGATATCGGCATCGCGCGGCGGTTCCAGCAATCCGAGCGATACGGCTTCGCTGAAAACGAAGACCAGCAGCGCTCCTTTGGCATGGACGATGTCCGCAATCTGTTTGGTGTCCTCGACCACGCCGAAAAAGTTGGGGGATTGAATGATCACCGCCGCAGTGTTCTCGTTCAAGGCTCGATCCAGCGACTCCAAATCGACTTGCCCGGATTGCTCATCGTATGCAAACTCGCTGATCGATGTGGGCTGGTGACGGGTATAGGTGCCCAGCACTTCGCGATATTCCGGATGCACCGTGCGGGCCACCGCGATGCCGTTACGGCCGGTGATGCGCATGGCCATCATGGCGGCCTCGGGCACAGCCGTCGATCCGTCATACATGGATGCATTCGCCACGTCCATGCCGGTCAACTGGCAAATCATGGTTTGAAATTCGAAAATCGCGGTCAGGGTTCCCTGCGAGATCTCGGCTTGGTACGGCGTATAAGAAGTCAGAAACTCGCCGCGCGAGACCACTGTATCCACCAGCACCGGACGGTAATGATGGTAGACGCCGGCTCCCAGGAAATTTGCCCGTGCTGTGATATTCTCGCTTCCGCGCGCGCGGAAATAATCGATGATCTCGTATTCGCTTTTTCCCGGCGCGATGTTGAGCGACCCTGCGAAGCGCACGCTTTCCGGAAGATGGGCGTATAGATCTTCGAGCGCCGGTATGCCGACGGTGTCGAGCATCTGGCGGCGCTCGATATCCGACTTCGGTAGATAACGCAAATTAGGGCTATTCCGTTCCGGTGTAGGCTTGATATTCGGCTGCGGTCAGCAACTTGCCTGCTTCGCCTGGATCCGACAGTTTGATCTTAACAAGCCATCCGGAGCCATATGGATCACTATTCAGAATCTCCGGAGACTCAGCCAGCAGCGGATTGACTTCCACGACCTCGCCCGAAACCGGCGTGTAAAGATCGCTGACGGCTTTCACCGATTCTACCGAGCCGATCGCCTTCCCTTGCTGCGTGGATGCCCCGACCTTGGGAAGATCCACGTACACGATATCGCCCAGCTCTTTCTGGGCATGAAAGGTAATGCCGATAATGCCGATATCGCCTTCCACGCGTACCCACTCATGTTCCTTGGTATAGCGGAGGTTATCTGGGTCCATTTATTTGGTCCTCTTGTAAAAGGGAGTTGACACCGTAAGCGCATCCACCGGCACACCGCGAACCATCACCTGGATTTTTCGTCCAGGTTCGGCATCGGCGCAAGGCAGATAGCACAATCCGAGGTTCTTGCTTAACGTGGGAGACGGTCCTCCACTGGTCACCCAGCCCGCTCCCCGGCCTTCGATGCACACTTCGTAGCCGTCGCGGCCAATGCCGCGCCCGGTCATTTCAAATCCAACCAGCCTGCGCGTAATGCCGCGCTGCTTCTGGCGATCCAACGCATCCCGCCCGATGAAATTGCCTTTGTTCATCTTGACGATCCAGTCCAGGTTCGCTTCCCAAGCCGTGATGGACGCATGAATCTCATGATCGTACAGCGCCATGGCCGCCTCCAGACGCAGCGTGTTGCGCGCGCCCAGACCGCATGGCTTGATCCCGAATTCTGCTCCCGCCGCCAGAATTTCATCCCACAACCGTACAGCGTCCGCGGGCGAAATATAGATCTCGAAGCCGTCCTCTCCGGTATATCCGGTGCGAGCGATGCGCGCCTGCGCGCCGCTCACCGTGCTATCGGCGAAATGGTAGTAGCGCATAGGCGCAAGTGCAATCCCCGCCAGCTTCTGCAATGTGTCGAGCGCGCGCGGACCCTGAATCGCAAGCTGGGCGTAGCGCGCACTCGCGTTTTCGACCGTCGCTTCGAAGCGGTTGTGCGCGGCGATGTGCGCATAGTCCTTGTCCTGGTTAGACGCGTTCACGCACAAAAAGTAGTGGCCGTCCGCGACTTTATGCACCAGAATATCGTCGACAAATCCGCCGTGCTCGTAGAGCAGTCCGGAATACTGCGCCTGACCAGATCGAAGTTTCGCAGCGTCGTTGGTGGTGACGTAATTCACCAGGTCGAGCGCTTCAGGGCCGCGGATCTCGATTTCGCCCATGTGGCTGACATCGAATAATCCGACGCGCTGGCGTACGGCGTGATGCTCTTCGAGCAGGCTGGCGTACTGGACGGGCATATCCCACCCGCCGAAAGCGATCATCTTAGCGCCCAGCCGGCGATGCGTCGCATTCAGCGGAGTGGTTTTCAACGGTTCCCGCGGCTGCGCCATGAAACATCAGACTAGCATCGGGTGGGGTGGGAACGAAAATTCCCTGACACTAAACCAGCTATCCTAGGCCTAGGTCGCATGACTGATTCTCAGCTCCTGGCGATAGCCCTGGCTTCCGCACCGACCATGATCACGGTCCTGATCGGGATTTTGATCAACAACGCCCGTTTGGGCGACTTTAACGCCCGCCTGGGCGATATCAAGCACTACATGGATGCGCGGTTCAATGAAGTTGATCGCCGCTTCAACGAAGTGGATCGCCGCTTCGAAGATCTGGATCGCAAAATGGATTACCGCTTCGACGACATGAAGGCAATGTGGCGGTCCGAGCTTCACCGCGTCGAAGAAGTGCTGGACGCCAGGCTCAAACACCTGGAAGAACGCTAGACACTCTCGCGGCTAGTATCTCCGCAGCACTGCGAGAACTTTGCCCTGAATCGCGACGGAAGACGCCGGAACGTAGATCGGCTGCATGGCGGCATTGGCAGGCTGCAGACGGACCCGGTCGCCGGGCTCTTTGTAGAAGCGCTTGAGCGTGGTTTCCAGATTGTCCACCAACGCCACCACAATTTCGCCATCCCGCGCCGTCTGAGCGCGCTCGATCAGCACGTAATCGCCGTCGCAGATGTGATCTTCCACCATCGAATCGCCGCGGACCTGTAATGCATACGTATTCGGGTCGGAGGTGAAGTCGGCGAAGCTGACCGTATCGTTTCCTGCCACCGACTCCACAGGCATGCCCGCCGCGATGCGGCCGAGCAGTGGAATCTCGAATGACGCCGGCGCCTGACGATGCTGGCGCTGTTCGTCGTAATACTTAGCGGCGATCTCCAGCGAGCGGCTCTGATTAAAGCCTCGCTTTAAATAATGTTTGGTTTCGAGTGCCAGGATATGCTTGTGCACCGTCGCCAGCGACGCCAGACTCAAGCCGTCCGCGATCTCTTCATAGCTCGGGCAGTAGCCATTCTTTTCCAGGAAGCCGGCGAGGAAATCCAGGAATTCCTTCTGGCGTTTGGTGAGAGCCATGGGGCTATTTTAGGCGAACAAAAGGGAAACGTCAAGCGGTTTATGGGAAAATGGACCACCATGCCTCGAAAGCTGCTGCTGGCCGCCGCTGTGGCGCTCATCGCCGCGATCCCTGCTTTGGCCTGGAACCGGGCCGGCCACATGACCATGGCCGCAATCGCCTACGACGAGCTTCACCGCATGGCGCCCGCCACGATTGCCCGCGTCATCGCCATCCTCCGGCAGCATCCGCAATATGATTCCCGATGGAAACCCCAGCTCGCCGGCATGAATCCGCAGGATCAAGACCGATTCCTGTTTATGCTGGTCGCCCGCTGGCCCGATGACATTCGTGGCGACGCCGCCTTCGATCATCCCAAGTGGCACTACATCGATTACCCGTATAAGCCGCCCGGCCAGCCTGCCACGGTCCTCGCACCGGCTCCCGAAGCCGAGAACATGGTCGCAGCGTTTCAGAACAATGCGCAGATCGTCCAAGGCGCGGCGCCGGATGACCAGAAGGCCGTCGCACTGTGCTGGATCTTCCACCTGATGGGCGATTCGCACCAGCCGCTTCACTCCGTGTCTATGTTCACCAAGCAGTTTCCCGATGGCGACCGCGGTGGAAACGAGATCTTCGTTAAGGCCGATGCCTCCAGCACAAAGACCGAGAACCTGCACGCGTACTGGGACGGCATCATGCTGACCGACGACCACTACCCGGCCGCCGGCGCTCTTGCGCAGACTCTCGAGCCCAGGCATCCGCGGCTGACGTTGCGCGAGCTCGCCGAGCCCCATTTCGAGGCTTGGGCGCAGGAAAGTTTCAAGCTGGCCATTTCGACTGCGTATCGCAAAGGCAAGATCCAGGGCGGCGCCGATAAGGATCACGGCATTCCCCTGCCTCGCGGTTATCGTGCCGCAGCACGGCACGTCGCCGAACGCCGCCTGGTGCTTTCGGGCTATCGGCTGGCGGATTTCCTGCGGTCGAATTTTCCTTAGAAATCGGCGCTATTCTGAGGTATGGAAACTGTCCACTCAGTCTGCGCGTTGGACTGCCCGGATTGCTGCTCCATGCTGGTTCAGGTGGAGAACGGCCGCGCCACGCGGCTCCGAGGCGATCCCAACCATCCCGTTACGCAAGGTTTTCTCTGCGGTAAGGTCGCCCGGTACCTGGAACGCAAATACTCGCCGGATCGCCTGCTCTATCCGCAAAAGCGCGTCGGCGCTAAGGGCGAAGGCCGCTTCGAGCGCATCAGCTGGGATGAGGCCCTGGATACAATCGCAGCGCGCCTGGGCGACGTTAGCCGGGAATTCGGACCGGAATCGATCCTGCCCTACAGTTACGGCGGCACGCTCGGGATGCTGAATGGAGCCGGCATGGATCGCCGCTTCTTCCATCGCCTGGGAGCGTCGCGCTTGGATCGAACCATCTGCGCGACGGCGGGCGCCGCTGGGCTGACCGCGGCCAACGGCCTGCGCTACGCGACCGAGCCCGAGCAGTTTCGCCTGTCCAAGCTGATCATCGCCTGGGGCGCCAACATTCACGGGGCGAATATTCATTTGTGGCCGTTCATCGTGGAGGCCCGCCGGAACGGTGCGAAGCTGGTGGTGATCGATCCCATCCGCACGCGCACCGCGGCTCTGGCCGATCAGCACCTGGCGCTTCACCCCGGCAGCGATCTTGCACTGGCTCTCGGATTGATGCGCGTCATCATCGGCGAAAAGTTGTATGACGCCGATTACGTGGATCGCTACACCAACGGCTTCGAGGCGCTCCGCCAGCGAGCCGCGGAATATCCCCCGCAGCGCGTAGCGAAACTCACGGGTCTTTCATCGGCTGAAATTATCCAGCTCGCGCGCGACTACGCGACCACTCGTCCCGCGGCGATCCGAGTGAATTACGGCGTCCAGCGGAGCGAACAGGGCGGCGCGGCGGTGCGGGCCATCGCTGGCCTTCCCGCATTGATCGGATCCTGGCGCGAACCCGGCGGCGGATTGCAGCTCTCCACTTCGCAGGCATTCCAGTTCAACCGCGTGGGCCTCGAGATGCCCGAACTGCAGAAGCGGTCGCCTCTGGGGCGCGAGGCTCGCATCGTGAACATGAGCTTGCTGGGCCAGGCGCTCACGAAACTGGACGCGCCACCGGTGAAGGCCATGGTGGTGTACAACTCGAATCCCGCGGCCATTGCTCCGGATCAGAATGCGGTTCTGCGCGGTCTGCGGCGCGAAGACCTGTTCACCGTGGTGCTGGAGCAATTCCAGACCGATACGGCCGACTACGCCGACATCCTGCTGCCTGCAACCACGTTCCTGGAGCATACCGACATCTACTTCGCCTACGGCCATTACCATATGCCTCTGGCGCGCGCGGCCGTTCCGGCTCCGGGCGAGGCGCGCTCGAACGTGGACGCATTCCGGGCGATGGCGCTGCGCATGGGCTTCGACGACGCGTGTTTCCGCGACACCGAAGACGACATGATCCGAACTCTGCTGGATTCCGATCATCCGTTCCTGGAAGGAATCACCCTGGAACGTTTGGAGCGCGAACATTTCGTCCGGCTAAACTTGCCGGCCACTTTCCTGCCCTTCGCCGAAGGTGGATTCGGCACGGCTTCGGGTAAATGCGAATTCGGCGCGGAAGACCTCCACTACGCTCCGCCGGTGGAATCCCGGTTCGGCGACGAGGACCTCAGAAGCAAGTATCCTTTGGAGCTGGTTTCATCCAAGAACGACGACAGTATGAACTCGACCTTCGGCAATCGCGAGGCAGTAGATAGAGAGACTGCCATCCTGCATCTTCATCCGTCGGACGCCGAACCCCGGTCGATCCGCAACGGCGATCGCGTGCGCGTATTCAATGATCGCGGCAGCGTGCTTCTTCAAGCCGAGATCGACGGCGTGGTGCGTCCGGGAGTGGCGCGGTCGCCATCCACGCGCTGGCTGAAAAAGTCGGCAGACCGGCGCAATATCAATGCGCTGACTTCAGACCGGCTCACCGACCTGGGCGGCGGTCCCACGTTCTACAACTGCCTGGTTCAAGTAGAGCGATGCGGCGACTGACCCTCGCACTGACGATGGTACTGGCGATCGCCTTGACCATCGCCACAGCGTCCTGCAAGCGCGCTCCCAGACCTGCGCCCGCGGGGCCGGACCTGGCGAGCGTCGTCCAGGTGGATGATCCCCACGCCGGCACCCAGCTGGTCAGCGGATTCTATTCGCTCGAAGGCAATCCGTGGCGCTGGACGGCGGGCAGGTTTAGCGCGGAATTGAAGCCGCCTCCGGGGGCGGGTGAGAACGGGGCGAAGCTGGAATTGAAATTGAATATTCCGGATGTGGTGATCAAGAATCTCGGCACCATCACGCTTTCCGCTTCGGCCGGAGGAGCCCGCCTGACGCCGCAGAAATTCACCGAAACGGGAAACTACGTCTATGCGGTGGATGTGCCGGCGGAATTCCTCAGAGGCGACAGCGTCACCATCGACTTCTCCACCGACAAAGCCATTCCTGCCGGCAAGATTGAGCAGCGCGAGCTGGCCGTGATCGTGACCAGCGTGGGCCTGGTAGCGAAACCCTAAGCTAGATAATTCGGCCTCTCAGCACCACCAGCCGAATCTTTCGCGTGTTTCGAATGTCCTCCAGCGGATTCGCGTCCAGCAGCACCAAATCGGCGAACTTGCCCGTTTCAAGCGTCCCCATGTCGGCTAGATTCCCGAAATAGCGCGCCGGATTCCGCGTGGCCGACTGCAGAGCTTCCATGGGCGTCAAACCTGCCTGCACCAGCAGATCCAGTTCATCATGCAGACCGGCGCCAGGCACAATCGGAGTATTCGGACCCATGTCCGTCCCCGCTAGAAATGCAACGCCCGCCCCGTGCATATCGTTCACCAGTTTCTTGTAGCGATCCAGCAGTGCGGCGATGCGCTGCATCCACATGTCGAACTGTTCCTGCGGAAGGCTCTGCATATAAGGCATCCGCCGCGCGCGTTCCGGATTCGTCAGGAATCCGTGGAGCACGGCAAGAGTCGGCGTGTGCCATGTGCCGTTCTTCACAAAGATCTTGAACAGCGCAGCGGCTTTGGATTCGTCGTAGGTATCCGACAAGCCTTCGGGGTTCGGAAACCCCAGGCGCAGCATGCGATCGTAACCCGAGATGTCCGGATCGTTCATCATCGCGATGCGGTCCCGGCGCAATGCATCTTCGCGAGTGGAGCAGGCCAGAAGAATATTGATCAGATGCTCCTGGCTGCGCTGGCCGGCTTCCGAAGCTTCCCCCGGACTCACCGCTTCCGGCACATGACCGGCAAACGGAATGCCCAGCCGTTTGGATTCCTGCGCGATGGCGAAATACGCGTCGCGCGGCAAGCTGTTGTAGACCTTCAGAAAATCCGCGCCCGCGGCAGCCAGCGACGACACGGCGGCGCGAGCTTCTTCCGCATTCCCCACCGCATACGCATCCGGCGGCAAGGGACCGCCCGTAAGCAGCAGGGGACCGTCCAGGAATCCGGCGATGGCCATGCGCGGAACATCCGGGCGCGTCCGCCAGGATGCCAGCGTCGCGATCGGAATTCCCGAATACATCTCCCGGATGCCGGTGATCCCGCTGGCAACCAGCGCCGGCAGGGCGCTGCCTGAAGCATCCAGATGGACATGCATATCCCACAGGCCCGGGATCAAAAACTTGCCCGTTGCGTCGATGACGCGGGTGCCGGTCGCCGGCGGGATATTCTTCGCGATGCCGGTAATGCGGCCGTCAGCGATGGCCACCGACACATCCGTGCGCGGGGCGGCGCCAGTCGCGTCTATGACGGTGGCGTGCTGGAAAACGATGCTTTGGGAGAATAGCGCGGCGGAAGAAAGAGCCCCGAGAGCTAGCTGCCGCAGCGACAGATTATTTCCTGTTCAGCTTAATGTTGACCGTAGCGATTTTGCGGTTGTCGAAATTGCTCAGCCGCTTGTTGTCGCTGGTCATACCGTTGAAGTCTGCTTTCACTTCGTAATCGGTGTCGGCACGCAGACCTGAAAAGCGGTACTCGCCGTTCTGCTGGGTGATAAACGAACGAACCTGCAGCGTGCGGGTGTCTTTCAACTGCACCACCGCGCCGACCGCTGGTTTATCGTCTGGATCCACCACCTGGCCCTGCAGGCTTCGAACGGTGGGATCGTCTTTATCCTTCTTGCCCTGTGCCGGCAGAAGGCTGACACATGCGAGCGCCAGGACCGCCGCCAGTATCGTGCGTGGAACGCGTTGCATAACCGCTCACCTCGCTTTCTTGGATTCCGGAACCAGCAACAGAGTTGCATTTATCTGCTCCAGGCCTTGAATCTCAATTTCTTCGCGGGCGGTCTGAAACCCTTTTAATGTAGCGCTTACCACGTAGGATTGGGGGCCGGCGGGAATCCGGAAGCTGAATTCGCCCCGTGAGGCAGTGGTTTGTTCCTGTAGTTTCTTCGTGGGGCTGCTCTTAAGGGCCAGTACGACTACGGCTCCCCCCTGGGCGAATCCGGGATCGCGGAAGACGGTACCGGCGATCACGGCGGTCTCCCCCTTTTGCTTGTTTCCTTGCGCCGCCAGACTCCCGGCCCACGAAGCCAGCAGGAACGAAGCCAGCAGGAGCGCTGCCAGGACGGCCGACCTATTCTTCGTCGTCCTCATCCTCGTCTTCGTCGTCCTCGTCTTCGTCGTAATCGTCGGCATCGTCGTCATCGTCGTCATCATCATCGATGTCGTCGTCGGCGTCCGCCTTGAGTTCCAACGGCGAAACGCTGCTTACATTCAGGTTCTTGCCGCATTCCTCACAGATGAGAGAATCACCTTCGTCCAGTTCGTCCTCTTCTACATCGATGTCTGCGTTACACAGCGGGCAGTGGATCATTTCCGGTCCCCCTTCGGTCGCGATTGCGCGTCGTGCTCCTGATGTGCCGGTTTTGTCATGCTACTCCAGAATTTTGTTTTACCACGCAAAGCGCCGTTTCGGGAACGCCCGCGTTAGTTTGGATGCGGTCAGACGGGCTGCAGGTCTCCAGCCGCGCGTTGCAGCGCGGGAAGCGATAGAGTCACGAGCGTCTTCTCCAGATCCTCACCCGATTCGACCATGTATCGCAAGTGCCGGGCGGCCAGGCGAGTGCACCACGAATCGGTGAGCGGGTGTCCGGTTTCGCTGCTCAGCGTCAGCAAGGACGGATGCGGCAGAGCGATGACACGCTCCTGCTTGTCTTCTTTATCCCCTGGACCATCAGTCCACATGACGAACTTGACGTCCACGGTGTCCGCATGACGAATCGAGATACCGGTCTGGAGCCAGCGGAACTCCACTTCCCAGATCCGGCCGAAAGGATCGGGACCGGCCTGGAAGCGGCGGATGTTTTCAGGCATAAACTTCAGCGTAGCAAAGCCTCCGCTTGGGCGAGCGCCGCCGCATCGGGAACGCTGCCCTGCGCCAGCTGCTGATTCCCGCCCCCGCGGCCTCCCGAGGCAGTCACAGCGGCCTTGATCCGCTCTCCGGCGTGTACTCCCGAATCGGCGGAAGCGGCCAGCAGCAGTGACGGCGGCTGATCGCACACCGCCAGGAACACCGCTTTCCCGGCGCCCACGAAAGCCTGGGCGCGTGCGCGCATGGCATCGTCAATCGCTCCGCGCTGGATCGTCTCACGGACGCCGCCGGCTCCGGGCGCGGTCGCCCCGTACAGTTCCTGCCCTTCCCGCCGCGCAAGATCGGTCGCCAGGCGCTGTCCGGTCTTTTCGAGCGCTTTGTTCTTCTCGATTAATGCCGCCAGCAGTTCTGGGGTTTGCTCGGGCGGAACGGACAATGCGCGGCCGATGGACGCTACCAGGCGGTTGTCAGACCGCGCGCGGCGCAGGGCGCGCTTCCCGCACACGAATTCGATCCGTGTGATGCCGCGGATCTTTTCAAGCTTGCCGGTGAGGACCATTCCGATCTCGGCCGTGGTTCTCACATGCGTCCCGCCGCACGCGCTCCGGTCTATGCCTTCCATGCTGACGATCCGCAGCGTGCCTGTGCGCGTGGAGGCCTTGCGGAGGTCGAGATCGCCCGAAGCGTCTTCGAAAGTGATCCGGACCGGCCGCGCTTCGGCGATGATCTCCGCGCAGCGATCCTCGGCCCGTTCCAGCTGCGCTGGTGAGAGCGCAGGCGCCTCGACATCGATGGTCGAAACTTCGGAGCCCAGGTGGAAGCTCACCGTTCGAATCGCGAATAGCTCTTCGAGAACGGCCGAGAGCAGATGCTGGCCGGTATGCTGCTGCATGTGGTCGTAGCGGCGATCCCAATCAACAACGCCATCCACTTCGGTGGCGCCGATAGGCGCCTCCAGAAGATGCCCAATGCGGTCTTCTTCATCGACCACTTCGCGAATCGCCACGCCCGCAAGCGTGCCGAGGTCGAATGGCTGGCCGCCTGAGGTCGGATAGAACGCCGTCCGATCCAGATACACACGCCGGCCGCCGTCAGCAGATTCGATGACTCTGGCTCTGAACTGGCGGAGATAGCAGTCGTGATAGTAGAGACGTTCGGTCACGGCGCCGGAGACGTGATTTCGAATTCGGCCCGCAGGAACTGCCAGTCGGGAAGTTCGTAGATGCGCAGCTTCGTGGTTACTTTGGCGGTCACATCATGAATTTCGAGCGGCGACAGGGCCGGGATGGTGGCCTGGAACTGCGCTACCGGCGGATCCCCAGCCTTGGCTGCCGAGGTCTGGAGCTGGATGTTTACTCCGAGGTCGCCCAGTTCGGCTTCCGAATGGTTCACGGCGACGAACTTCACTTCCAGCTGTCCCGGTTTCGATTCGGAGAGGCGGAAGCCCGCCAGCTCGATGTACTTGGCCAGTGGATGCTTGTTCGAGGTGGTAGCCGGCCCGGTGATTTCGACCGCGGGCTGCTTCCCCGCGGGGGCCGGCGCGGGACTGGAACACCCGGCCAGTACGAGTTCCAGCACAAAGACGGTTGCCGCTAACGTTATTCGCACAAACTCCAGCATAATACGGTTGATGTTCCGAACTGTCCGCGAACAGATCGATACAGTGTTCCGGCGCGATCCGGCGGCGCGCAGCGTCATCGAGATCGTGCTGTGCTACCCCGGCTTTCACGCGGTGCTGCTGCATCGTATGGCGCACGGGCTGTATCGCCGCGGATGGTTCACCCTGGCTCGCGTCGTCAGCCAGTATTCGCGCACCATTACCGGCATCGAGATTCACCCGGGCGCGACCATCGGACGGCGATTCTTCATCGACCACGGCATGGGTGTAGTGATCGGCGAGACCACGGAGATCGGCGACGATGTGCTGCTCTACCAGGGCGTCACGCTCGGCGGCACCGGCAAGGTCACCGGCAAGCGGCATCCGACGCTCGGGAACGGAGTCGTCGTAGGTACCGGCGCGAAGATTCTGGGCAACATCCGCATCGGCGATTATTCAAAAGTCGGGGCCGGGTCGGTTGTGGTGCGTCCGGTTCCGGATCGATCGACGGTAGTCGGGATTCCCGGACGAGTGGTCGGCAATCTGGATCCGACCGATGCATTGGAGCACGGCAACCTTCCCGATCCGCAGGGGCAACTGGTGGACGAGCTCGCCCGGCGAGTGGCTGAGCTAGAGGCTACCGTGAAGGCTTTACAGCAGCGCTGAATGCATAGCGTAGGCTGTTGCCCGCGATCGCGCTGAGCTCGTGCGGCGTGAAACCGAAGATGCTCTCCGCCAGTTTGTACTCGGAATCCAAAGTGCACTCGAACAGAGCGGGATCGTCGGTGTTCAGGATAATCGGCACGCCGGCATCGAACAACTTTCGTACCGGATGCTCCGCCAGCGACGCCACCGCGCCGGTACGCACGTTGCTGCTGATGCAGATTTCGAGAGGGATGTTGCGATCCCGAAGGTGCGCCAGCAGCATCGCGTCGTGGACGGCACGGATGCCGTGGCCAATCCGTTCCGCTCCAATCTCGAGAGCATCCCAAACGCTCCGCGCATCGGTGGTCTCGCCCGCATGGCATGTGAGCCGCAGCCCCCGGTCGCGAGCCTGAGCGTAGAGATCGCGAAACCAGACGGCCGGACCTTCGGCCTCGAAACCTCCTATGCCGATCGCGACCACTCCATCGCGCATACGTTCCGCGGCGAAATCGAAAACGGGCCCGGCGGCTTCGGCTCCGAACTGGCGGACGGCGTCCAGGATCCAGCGAATCGGAATCGGACTCCGCGCAGCTTCGGCGACCAGGGCGTCGAAGATGGCGTTCAGATCCTGCTTCTTCCACAGGATCACGCCGGCCGACAAGGTCACTTCGGCGTAGCAGACGCCTTGCGCGGCCAAACGTTCGAACAATCTTCGGGCGGCAAGCGCATAGTCCGCCGGACCGCGCAGTTTGCGATTGACCCATACGTAACTTTGGATGAAGCCGGCGAAGTCCGTATAGGTCAGCGCCGCGCGGATCTCTTCCTCTGTTAGCGCCGGATCCAGTTCCCTCAATGTTTCCGGCTCAATCGCGCCTTCCAGATGAAGGTGAAGTTCGGCCCGCGTCATTCCTGTAATAATAGCGGCCAGGACCTATGATAAATGCCCGCGGCCCAGCCTGAACTCATTGTAGAGGGCCGTCATCGCGATCCATTCTCGTTCCTGGGACCTCATAAAGGGCAGATCCGGGCATGGCTTCCGCAGGCGAAGGATGCCGAGGTGCTCGCGGGCTCTCCCGCGGGACCCGCGGTCATTGCGATGAAGCGCAACCCAGCCGGGTTGTTCATCGCCAAGACGGACGCTACGGAATACCGGCTGCGCATTACGCTTCATTCCGGCGAAGTGCAGGAAATCGACGACCCGTATCGCTTCCCTCCCCTGCTGACTTCGTTTGAATTGCACTTGCATGGCGAGGGCACGAATTACGAGAGTTATGGAACGCTGGGCGCACATGCGGCCGTTTGCGAAGGCGTCGAAGGCGTGCGGTTCGCGGTGTGGGCTCCCAACGCCGAAGTGGTGAGCGTCACGGGCGATCACAACGGTTGGGATCGCACGCGCCATCCCATGCGTCTCCGCGATGGCGGCATCTGGGAAATCTTTCTGCCCGGGCTCGGCGCCGGCGCGCACTACAAATATTCCATCCTGACTCCCGACGGCCGCGAGCAGGATCACAGCGATCCCTACGGATTCTTCGCAGAGGTGCCGCCCAAGACGGCGTCCATCGTATGGCCGCTGTCGAATCACGCATGGAACGACGCGGCGTGGATGGAGCATCGGGCTTCGCGGAACTGGCTGCGGGAGCCGGTCTCGATCTACGAAGTGCATCTGGAATCCTGGCTGCGCGGTCCTCTGAACGAGTGGCTGACGTATCGCGAGCTGGCGGAAAAGCTTCCAGCGTATGCGGTCGAGAACGGCTTCACGCATCTGGAATTGCTCCCGGTCATGGAGCATCCCTTCTCGGGATCCTGGGGTTATCAGGTCACCGGATTCTTTGCGCCCACGTCGCGCTTCGGCACGCCCGATGATTTTCGCTACTTCATTGATCGATGCCATCAAGCCGGGCTGGCGGTCTTGCTGGATTGGGTGCCGGGACACTTTCCGCGCGATCCGCATGGCCTGGCCCGCTTCGATGGCACGGCGCTGTATGAACATGAGGACCCGCGGCTGGGCGAGCATCGCGATTGGGGAACGCTGATCTTCAATTACGGGCGCAATGAGGTGCGCGAGTTTCTGCTCTCGAACGCACTGTACTGGCTGAAAGAGTTTCACATCGACGGGCTGCGCGTGGATGCCGTCGCGTCCATGCTGTACCTGGATTATTCGCGCAACGCGGGCGAGTGGATCCCCAACCGTTTCGGCGGGCGCGAGAACCTGGAAGCCATCGACTTTCTGAAGCGCTTCAATGAACTGGCGCACCAGATCCCCGGAGCGGTCACCATGGCCGAGGAATCCACCGCGTGGCCGGGTGTTTCCAGACCCACTTATCTCAACGGTCTGGGCTTCACCATGAAGTGGAACATGGGCTGGATGCACGACATGCTGGACTA
>Ga0105245_10000452_pt1 | contig 37702 bp, 52 predicted proteins | sample KBSM54metaG_FD_81523 | JGI IMG/M metagenome (GOLD analysis project Ga0105245, IMG submission 81523) | Miscanthus rhizosphere microbial communities from Kellogg Biological Station, Michigan, USA - KBS M5-4 metaG | ecosystem: Host-associated > Plants > Roots > Rhizosphere > Soil | place...
AATACAAACTGATAGAGTTCCCCGACGGGACAAGGGAATACCATAAAGACCCTAAGCCTGATGACTTCTGCAAGAAATATCAAGACTTTAAAATTATAAAATAGTACCTTTAAATCAAAAACAATGAGTATCATCGGCATCATCATCCACTTAGTAGAGAAGTTTGGAAAATGGATTAGCGGTTGGTTTATCCACGCAGAAACAATTTACAATGACTTTACAGACGCAGAGAAGAAATACGCAGAATGGGCGTATGGCGTAGTGGCCTTAGTAAATCAAAACTTGGACGCTTTTATCAAAAAAGACCCGGCATCCGTCGCGTTAGTGCAAAAGGCGTTCCCCGATCTGAGCCTATCCGTTTTACAGGGCTTTTTAGACAACGTGCTGAACGAATTTAAAGTAAAGCAGGCTGAGATACCATTGACGTTAGAAGATGCGCTAAAGGAACTGGCAGTATATCTGCAAGGATTAGGCAGTCATAACGTTTGGAGTACGGTATCGCAAAGTATCGGGCATATCTTAATGATAATGTTCAGCCCGGAAACCACTTTGCAAAAGTTAATAGCTACGGCTGAGTATATCTATCAAACCATCGTTAAGCCGAAAGTGGCGGGGATGGTGGTGTAAAGATCACAGGGCTTCGTCACGCCTGCGAGTTGACGGTTTTATAAGGAGCGGGCGTAGTTGCCCGCTTTGTTGGACATATATGAGTTTATATCACAAATACGACTTTTCAGGAGAAGTGAGATATTACCGAAATAGGCTCACTTTAATCGATATTAATATAGTCAAATACTTAGGGGCTGACTACAAGCCTAAGTTTGACCATTGGTTTATTCCTCCTCCCGATAGCCAATTAGAATGGTTTGTATTTTTTGTTGACGGTGAAAAACGGTATTACCAAACTTGGCCTAAAGACAAATTAGAATTACATGAAAAGTTTTTAGGTCTTGGGAGGCCGGGAGATAAAAAGATTGTTTATACCTATGGGAAAGCACTAAAGCCAAAATCGGAAAAGTCATCTAATAGCATTCCTAACCCCGTTAATATAAAATCAAAATGGGTGCGCAATGTAAACGGCGAATTGGTACCACCAACATGCTGTTATTGCGCTATTGAACTCAATGGCTTAACATATACACGCGATCATATAGTGCCAAGAATAAAAGGAGGAAAGGATACAAAAGGTAACCTGCGTCCATGTTGCTACGAATGCAACCAAGAAAAAGGCGGTTTAATGCTTCATAGTTACATCCAAATGCTAAATCTGTTGCAGGGTGAAGAGAAGCCGGGGACTGAAAGGTATAACAAACTCCAAACCAAAATCATCAACGCGAATGAGATAGCGAAGTCGTTAATAAAATGAAGCCACACTTTAGGATAAAAGTATTCAAAATGCACCCTCATCAAAATGGGTACACTTATAAAATATGGATACGAGGGCACAAGCCTTCATTCTCTATTTTTGCTCCTATGGGAATTGCTCCTGACTTTAGCAGGTTAACGGGTATCTTAATGAGGTCGGTATACGGATGTCCTACTTCGAGTCCGCGCTCGTAAAGAAGTTCTTAACGAGATATGTGCATCCCGCGCCTATTCCTATCATCACTAATGACTTCCAGCTAAAATCCATTTTTCCAGCGTCAATAGTGCGCTCTATGGCGACAAGTACAGGTGAACCGACTGCGATTATTAAGCCACGTATAGCATCACGCCAGTTGATTGAGTAAAGTTTTGATGGTTGCATAATTAATTGTTTATGGTAAAACCTCTGTTTCATTAATCCCCCACCACTGAAACTTATCCCAACTTTCATCTGAATATAGTTCAGCAGATAATTCATCCCCTTTCGAAATCCAGTACTCTTTGCTTTTTGAGTGCTCCTCTTTTACTTTATTTTGGCTTTCCAATATAGCGTTCTGAGCGCCTTTCTTTGATAGATGAAGCGATATAGTGTAAGCAGAGCTTTCTTCTGTCATTGGATTGTGTAAGGCTTCAAATACTTTCATGTAACTGAGATTTCTTTAATCAAACTTACCATTTATTTTGATTAAATCAAATAGAAGTGGTATATTGCGGGGTAGCCGGTAATTCAGCCGGTGTAAAATCTCACAAAATGAAAGTCTATAAAGAGCCATGTAAGAATTGTCTTTTGTCAAAAGAAGCAATTGTAAATCCAAAACGTAAAAAACAAATAATATCCGACTGCGTTCAAAGTCAAACTCATTTTATTTGCCATAAAGCATCAATAGAAAATAAAGACATTTGTTGCAAAACTTTCTTTGATACACTTGGCGACTATTCCCAATTAATCAGAATAGCTAAACGGTTAAATTGCATTGAGTTTATCGAATTGCCAGATGGTGAGAAATTATTATCTTACAATGAAATTAACCGAGCAGGTTAAGTGAGATTTCCCTGTTTTGGTTTTTAGTCAAGCCCGTCCCGCACGGGCTTTTCTTATGACAGCAAATCAATAAACTCCGCATAAAACCCCGCTATCATATCAGCCTTATCCAGCCCATTAATTATTTTTCGAGCATTCACAGGATCAGTAACCGTATCATTAAAATACTTCGGCAATCCCACGCCGGTATACAGCCCGTGGTACATACAATGTATCATAGCCCAAACTGACGGTTCCATAAGCAATAACAATTCAGGATGGTTCAGGAAGTCCCAGCCTTGTTGTTTGGCATAGGCTTGATCGGATAGCATTTGATAGTTTTCGTACCAGCTGGTTTGACAGAACCCTCTGCCGTAGTATATATGGTCAGGCGTTTCATAAGGCTCACCCGACTGTTTAATCTTGTGCCCATATTTATGTCCGGCACCTCTCCCATATTCCTCTATTGGCAACATCGTTCTGCCTGTCTCCCAATAGGCCGTAGCTAATATGTAAGCCATCATTCGCTTATCGGTGACGCCATACTTGGTACAGGCATCAACTATGTCCTGTACGCTTTGTTTTTGGGTTTCGGTCAGTTGAATCATCTCGTCGTCTTAACGCACGCCCATAACATTGCCAGCCCGAAACAGATAATGAGGATGGCGGCGATGGGGTGCATGGTTAAAGGTATAAAAAAGCCCTGAATAAATCAGGGCTCTCTACCCAGCTGACCAACGCGCTATTGGCCTTTCTTTCATTCGGTGAATTGGGTGCTCGAATATCTTAATCCGGTAATTGCTTTTTGGCTGAAATGAGTTTGCTGATTAAAGCGTTTAATTGTTCCTTATCATTTATGTAATAAAACACATTCCAAAGTTCAGAATTTTCATTATTCTCACTTTGTAATTGAAAGACAAGCGAACTTTTATTATCATCGTCCATGTTTGGCTGAACCGAAACCTCTAAAACATTATCGAGGTCATCTTTTAAGGTTAGTGCTATCATTTTATTAGCTTTTAATATACATTCGGCTGAATTACCGAACCAAAATATACCACCCATCCCCGACAAAAGCAAATGTAAATTCAGGCTGTGGGTGTTTGTTAATTCGTCCCCCTGATATGCTCTTGCAACCGCTCTATCTTAGCGTCCTTCTTATCGCACTCGGCCTGTAGGCGCTTGACCTCTTCCTCATTACGGTCTGCCTTTATGATATATCTTATAGCGTAGAAAAAACCGCCTATAAAAGCTAAAATAACGGCTATTAAAGCTATCCAGTTTGCGGTATCCATTACTCATGCGACATAGCCATTTTCTTATCCAGCATTTTTGGCACTGTAAGTTCGACAATTTCTCTCAGATTTTCAGGCCATTCGGGTTCGTTCTTGTCTGCTATACCCCAAACGTGACATTCATTGATGAGCCTTTTATAAATTCGCGTATCAAAGTAGCCCGATACGACTATCATATAAATTCCTGAGTATTTCTTCTTGATGCTTATGACGGTATCAAAAACGTTATAGTCAGTTATGCCAATATCGGTTATAACCATGTAAACATCGTCGTTCAATGCATTAATAAACTCATCAGGATCGTAAAATGTTTTTACGCTAAAGGTGTCTGATTTACTCAATACGCGCTCCATTACCCGTAGGTCATCGATATTGTCATCGAGTATATGGATTAAGATTTGGATTTTGGAGGTCATTTCTTCAATTCGATCATAACCCTATCAAACCGACTATTCATGTCTTTTTTATCTTCTTCCCGGTATTTAAATAAGGTTGATATATCATCCTTGATACCACCGAGTGTGCTATTCAATGTAGCGGTGACAGTTGCGATCACAACCTTTTCAATAAACTCTTGCTTCTCTTGCTTTTGTGCTAATTGGTAAGCATCACGTTCAGCCGCTTTGTCCTTAAACCATTTGTTGGTAAATCCTAAGAATGCTATTAAAATACCAATTACAGTTACAATCCATGTTCCGATCGTTGTCCAGTTGATAGGTTCCGGTATAGGTGGTGTCATTCTGATAATTTTTGAATATTGCATGTTAATTCACTAAGGTAAAACTTTATTCCCGTTCTCATTTACCGTTTTTTAACCCAATTTTCAATCAGGGTCACCCATTACTTTATACTTCCACTCGTTAAAAAATATAGTAGTAGTTACGAATAAAACTGTTCCGTCATAGGCGTAGAACATATGCATCGGGTATTTAGTGTTAAAAAACTCTGTAATTGTTAAAATTATAAATAAATAGTTGACCAGTATAGAGATAAAAATCAATAGATTGAAATTCCTGTGATGCTCATTAATAAAGCCACACTTCCAATCTAGTAACACAAACAACGCTGCACCGAATGTTAGCCAATTATAAAACAACTTGCCAAAATACGGCGTCCATACAAGGAACTGGAATATATAAACATCAAAAAGCCCGACATATAATATCAGGGCTATGATTGTTATGGCAATTCTGATTTGCATGTTAAGCTGGCCTACCTAAATCCAAAACACAATCCCCCGTGGTCGTGTTGCAGACATAGTGAGGTGGGCAGCCGGTTGTCTTGCAGGTGCCACCGCTGGCCGGGCTAACATGTCCATGAATAACCTCAATAATCGCCTCCGGTCCGTACAGTTCGATTAAATCATCAAAGTGTAGTTGTAATTCTGATTTTTCCATTTTTATGTTTGTTTAAAAGAGTTTGTACCAGGTTGTATTTGATTTACGATACTGATAAGAGGTAGTTGTTCCTGCGTTGGCTGCTGTTAACGCCGCACCTATCAACGATTGTGCAGTATTGGCTAACATTGTCAAAACACTTACAACAGCAGATACCCCCGTAATTGTACCACCAAATTGAAAGTTAACAACGTCCTGATCTTGTGGATTGGGCGGTAACTTAAGGCTTAATGTAGCTGCCAATGATGCCGGATTGACATATACTATCCCCGTTGCATCATTTACCGTTTGAGTGCCGCTTGTAGCGGTTATTTCCTGTATGCCGTCTCTTTGCATGATAATTTATTATAATATGTAAATGTAATTATTTATCTTTGGGTAAACAACCACGAAAAGAAATGAAAGATAGAAATCTTGATCATTCCGATCACTGGGCAACACCGCCGCACATTTACAATGAACTTAACGAAGAATTTAATTTTGATTTTGACCACTGTCCATTAAGATCTCAATTTGATGGATTGGCTATTGAATGGGGTGGTTCAAACTTTATTAATCCACCTTATTCAAGAAAACTTAAAGAAGCCTTTATTATAAAGGCTATTGATGAAAGTAAAAAAGGTAAACTATGCGTAATACTATTGCCTGTATCTACTTCAACTAAAATATTTCATGATTATATCTTGCCTAATAAAAAAGAAATAAGGTTTTTACGGGGTCGGGTGAAGTTTTTGGGGATAACAACTAAGGGTGAAAAATCAATAGGTGCAGGAATGCACGATAGTATGATTGTAATATTTTAAGATATGAAAACCTATATAGTAACAAGGGTAATTCAGGAAACATTTACTGTCGATGCAGAAAGTGAAGAAAATGCGTTAAAATTAGTTTTTGAAGGCGAAGGGGATGGAGGCAATGTAGTCATTAAGAGTCAAATAGCAAAAGAAGTTCCTTATCGATATACTAAACGTTATATTGATAATAAAAACACTCCCCATTAATTCGTGGTTGTTTTATTTGGGGTTTGATTCAGGGCGGCTAAAACCGCCCTTTTTCATTGTATCACCTGCACCATCCATTGATAAGCCGTACTTGCGGCCAAACCGCCCGAACCTACCTTTATTACATAAACCGTTGTGGTTGTACTTGAAGCATCCACGTACACCTGTGCTGTACCGTTTAAAGCCGCTGTTACGCTATTAGCAGGTGTTAATACTACTGCTTTGGGTGCTGACCCGTAAGCAACGTTAAACGTTATCGTAGCCACTGTAGCGGTTGCTGTCGGGCTTGTACCAGTTGTTACGTTCACCTGATGCCCCAAATCACTACCTGTTACCGTTACAGTTGGCGAAGTGCCTGCACCTGTACCAGCTGCTATGGTGGGGGCGGAGGTGATAGAAGATAGATGTGTAACCGATAACAACCCACTATTATCCAAACTCATTCTGTCGGTAAAAGAGGGCGTTGTATTGGTCACAAGCGAACTCATCCAGTAAAGAGTAGCGGTGGGCGTTGACGCGGATACCCCACGGGCTTCCATACCGAAATCAAATTCATTAGAAGCAGGTGTGCCACTTAAATTCCATACCCTACCACCTGTCCTGATGCGTGGCCCGATTTGTACCGGTACACCGCTTGTTGCCGCCGTCCTGTTGGTAAATACGCCACCATCCGCTGCTGTTGTCGCTAACGCGCTTATATTACCATCATACTTCCCTGCTGCTACAGAGCCGCCGAGCGTAAGCGTACCGGTAGACGATAGGCTGCCCTTGCTTACTCCACCTACTTGAAAATCAAATAGGTTTTGCGCACCGCTTCCCGGCGTATTCGTCGTCCTGTTAACCAAGAAATCAGTATAAGCAGCAGTTGAAGTTTGGCTAACCGTTGAGTTAATTGTAAAACCTACATCAGTGCCGGAAGATGCGTTACCGGTCGGGCTAAAGGTTGATTTTTGCAGGTTGTCCATTGTCCAGCCGGTGGTATAAGAACCGCCGTCTTTTTTGGTTTGTACCGTAAAATTACCGCCCTTATTATTCGTAGTCGAGCCTGTTAGTTGAGCAAACATTCGCGCAACGCCGTAGCTGCCTGAACTATTATAATTCGATTGAAAGTCAAACTCTCCTACCGTGCCTGATGTTATGGCCACGTTTGCCAATGTTGTATAAGTTGGCGGGTTAGCTGAGTTGGTAGATGACCCGTATAGCTCAGCAATTGATCTGCTTGTATATCCGGCCGGGTTTTGAACGGTAGCCTCGTCGATGCCAAGATTGCCTATAATACCGGATGAAAAGTCATTATTCCATTGCTGCGCCGTCGAAAGCGTGGTAGTGGCATTTTTTGTAACCTTTAAAGTTGCATAGCTGCCATTGGCGCTACTACTCCACGTTTCTCCTGCTATGAATTGTAACGCCCCTGCTGCTTCTGCTGTCCTGTGCGTAGCGTCATACCATCCACCGCCACCGAAAGCTATAATCTCGTCATTGGCGACCAACCCTGTCTTTGAACCAGCTGTCCCGTTGTATTTCCACCCTTCAATTAATACGTGCCCGTTGGTGTTATACTCCGAAACGTTGGTTTGACCGTCCAGTCCGTTGACTTGCAAAGCTGTCTGTCCGGGAAAGGCAAGAGAAGGGGCCGCAACGCCGGTATTTAAATTAATGGTGAGTATTTGCGCCATCGTTTTAGGCCCAAGTATTGTTTCAGCTTTATTAATGTGAACAACATTACCCAACATGGTTGCCGTATCTGAATAGGCTACAACGTCCGTGATTCCGTACCCTGATTTTGTTGTCGGCGTGCTTGTAATTGTTGACCAGGCTTGCGTACCGGTATGGTTTGACCTGTCAAGGTAATAACTACCCGGATGGCTATTTAAATTACTTGCATTGGAAACAGTACCACCAACTCCCGCAGCTATCGCATCATCAACGTATTTTGTAGAAGCAGCTTTCAATGAACTGTCACGGGCCGCTGGAGTATTAGATAAAAGCAGTTGCCCGGTAGCATCTATTGAATTTCCACCGGCGTAAAAATACCCACTTGCATCATGGTTAAAAATATTAAGCATGTAACCGATATAGGGCTGTGAATAAGATGCTCCTAAACCAATTTCGCCAGCGTCACCAAATACTTTTATACCATAATGGCTGTCCCCTTTATCCCCTATAAACAGATCATTTATAAAATCAGGCTGTTGTATATTTATAAAATCATAGTTACCGCCGTAATCATGGTCAAGACTTTCTATCTGAAAATTCTTTCTAACCTTAACACCATCGTTATTGATCGAAACAAAAGTGCTGTCTGATTTTAACAAAAGTCTATTTGAACCAATGTTGAACGTTCTCAAAGTATCAGATTGCGTAAGATCGGAGTTGCCGAGATTTGCTATACTTCCTGAAATAACAGTATGTAAACTATCTATAGCACCTTTAACAGCCCCCCACGGAGTAAGCCATCCATCATCAAGCTTACCAACTGCTGAATAATCGGCAGGATATGAAGCACCCTTAGACCCCCTATCATCGTTTATCTTCCATCCAACTGTGTTTTTATCACCATAAATAGTTTGTAATCCGTCTGATAAATTTAATGTTATGCCCGCACTGTATGGACTTCCTACACTACCGTTACCGCTTACTCCGATAGTCGCGCTATCGCCAGTTGAAACATTCCCGGCCAGCAATAAAGCACCTGTCGTATCGACTCTAACTGTGGTATTCCCATCCAATCCAAACCGGTTCACGTTGGCTATAAATTGCTTTTTAGCCATTAATAACTGAAACGACGGATCTGCACCATCATTATCTGTGAACTGAACTGATTTACCGTTTAAATAAGCATTCCGGTTGGCTGTAAAAACCCCGTTAACATTATAGATATTCCGTCCAAATGCACCGGTATCGGTTAATCTCAAAACGCATGTTGGGCAGTCAGGCACCGCATTAACCTTTAATGTATCTGCTTTAACGTACCGTCCGCTAAAATAAATACCATTCGACAGCGCCCCACCTGCATTTACCGTATTCCCGACGAAATTAATACCGTCCCCCGCAATAGCCCCATGTGCATTCAATGTATCTTTCAGTGCCGTCTGCGTCACTACCAAAGTAGCCGTATCTGATTTTTGAAGCAACCGTATCCGGTTTAGCCTGCTATCCCATATCCATTTAACACCTGATACGCCCGGAATAGTAAAACCGATGGAATCTTTTGTCTTATCCATCTGCCATTGCGGGATAACCGGAACTTGCGCATAGGCAAAAACTGGCAAAAGGAACAATATAAATAGTAATTTCTTCATACTTTCAACAAAATATAAGTATCCTCTTTAAAGTTACCACTTCCATCGTCATTTCCAAAAACATCAATTGAAAGGAGTGTAGCATAAGAGCTGTTCAGGTAGTTGTATTGCCGCTGTATCGTTTCCCACGGTATCAGTACGTCAAAATCCTGTGTGGTGTCATCGTTATACTTATTAATAAGCGGCAATGTCGTTGGGAATGCCCCAAATTGAAGCCGTGTGGTCATATCAATATTATAAGGTATTGGGTCACCTTTTGGTATAAATATTTCCTCCGGCGGTACACCTGATGCGTTGCTGAACCAGTATGGTAAGTCAACCCAATGCGTAACGCCGTCGCCCATCTTCATGCCGACGGGTGTGCCATAGCTATCTATTTCAAATCCCTGTTCGCGGTCTGCAAGTATGGGGTTGACATATTCCCATGCCTCTGTTGTATCTCTCCGGCGCTTGACGGTTGTTAGTACACTTACGCTCATTCGCCTTCGATTATTATTAGTGTTGGTATTGGTTTATCTGCAAAACCCTCGTCTATCGTATCAAACCGAATAACCGAATAACTCCCCGGCGCTATAATTGTCGCAACAACATTACCAAACTGGTCAATTATAGTAACCGTTTCGTTTGGCAACGGTATCGGTGGTACATCGGTCGTTATGATACCCAATTCGCCGTCCCCGGTCATCTCGAAACTGTTCTGCGATAATCCATCATAGGGACTGTCCATATCCGACGAGGTCAGTAGAACAACGCCGGAGTACTGTACATTTTCCTGATCGGTAAAAGCAAACTGTACTTTCGTACCGGTCATAATCAACCCTTGCAGGATCGCTATATTAGGAACGTCCAGAAAATTAGTGATGCCTTTTAGCGCAAGCGTGTAGGTATATTTGCCGATGAAATTAAATGTTCTTCCCCGTAAGGTGTTCTTTGTAGTGGTCTCTTGTGTTTCAGTAGTGACCTTGATGGTGCAGTCACGGGCATGGGCTACGGCGTAATATTGGCCGTTCAAATTGTAAAACAGGTCAATGTCCTTACCCTTGATATATTCTACTTGTGCCATCGCATAAATATAGATATTTTCTACAAATAAAAACTACCCGTTTTGTCTTGCATTTCTTTCGTATTTTGGAGTGTATTTGTAGACATCCTGAACATCGTTATCGCTACACTGTATCAAAACTACATGCCAAACGCTATTCCTCAAGTCACCCTCAATTGAGTACGGCATAAACAATACGCCATCATAGTATTGCAGCGTAAACAACCCGTAATATTGCAGCGATGAACATTGAACATCACCCTCAAACTTAAGCATGTGGAAACCGTAGTTACGGGCTATGCTGCGTGTTACCGTGGCTGCCAGTCTATCTTTCGGGTCAACTGATTTCAGGGCAAAATTCCACAGGTTTGATACCGGCGCTGTTGAATAATCATGGCCGTAAAAGATATTGCCAGCAACGCGCTTATTATTTGGATAGGTAAATAATCGCAAATCAGTTTGTTTCAAATTAGCTTGCGGTAATCCCGTTACAGCCGTCATGGTATGGATTTCGGCGGTTTGAAGCGCAGAGGATTGACTTGCATCTGAGAATGTTAAATTCAAAGCGTCAATGTCATAGGTTTTAATGGTGTGGTTTTGGGTACCCCATGACCTTGCTCCTGCAACCGGAACAGCGCCGTAAAACTTAAGATAAACTATTCCAGTGCCGGGCATAGCATCCGTGCTTGTATTAAAATTGAGCCAAATCCTGTAATCGGTTATCTTGCCGAAGTTGGTAACAAATGCCGGGTAAAAGTCATAATGCGGAAATATGATCCATTTGTTTTGGTCTACATTCCAAAAGTACTTATCGCCTGTACCGTCCTGAACAAATTCAATCCCGATTACTGGCTGTGGTGAATAGGTGGCATCATAATATTGAGGTCGCCATGCGAACGAAACATTGAACTTTTGATTAACCTGGTCACACACAAATCCCGGCACGAAATAAATAGACGAATTTGAATCCATATCGCCGTTACGGAACAGGTTCAAAAATATTCCTAAATCATAGGTTGCCGTGGTGAAATTACTATACCCCTGTATCCTTAATTCCCAATCACCATCGTACGCTCCCAATTGAACATCTGCCGGGTTTGGCGGGTCGTAATTGAAAAATGCGTTGTTAGGCGAATTGGCAACCCAATCCGGTGGCAACTCCCCCTGTATCGGCCCAATTTCAAAGCTTGGATTTTCAAACAACAATGCCAGTATATCAAAACTTACATCGCCCTCAATATTATATGCCTTATCGTAATTAATGGTCTGCATTGGATTAACAGGCGCAATAGGAAAGCCAAATCCGATAGGTTGTAATAACGGTTGTGTAACATCAAGCCCGGTAGTATTGATATTTGACATATCATCAGCGAACTGGTAAAATGCCTTTTCAAACTCATCAGAAACAACGCCATTGGTCAGATAGAACATATCATTCCAGTTAACCAGTACAAATTCACCCAAGTGATTGATTAAGCATAACCGCATTGACTTTAGCAGCAATTCCAGTGCGGAGTAAGTATCCATTGGTGTGCCTGAGCTATCGTAAAGTATATCAGCCCATGTGCCCATATTTAGCCATAAATCCCGGTCATAAGTGCCATTATAGCGGAGCGATGAAACCACCTTAACATTATAGTTATACCCCAATTGGTCAAGGCATTGCTTAACAAGCCGTTTCCATGCAACCAAACCATATTGCTGTATTTGCGCTGTTCCGTATCCCTGTCCGCCTGAACCGTCACCGAATATATTGCCCTTTAATGATGGGATGCCATCGGTAGCTGTTAAGGTCACCGGATATTCCGGGTCGGCGTAAAAATCCTGTAACTCATCCGGCAATAGCCATCCCTGAAAATATAATAACCCACCCATTTCCAGTACAATGTACCATGATTGTTCAGGCACATTTGAAAACTCAGCAGGCGTAAAATCAAGCCCGGTATAAATCAGGTTGATTGTCAGGTTAGCCGATACAATTGCAGTTGTCTTGTCCTCGTTCGGGTCGCTTTGCTTATACGATACTGGTATTCCTGTCCCGGTTATATCCTTCGGGAATAAGGTAGCGTCATAACTATGGCGCATGTCATATAGCTGTAATTCAAATGGTGTTAACCCGTCGCGGCTATTGAACTTCAACCGATATTTAAAATGCGTTTTCGTGCTGTCAAATGGCAGTATAACAAAGTCCTGTGAAAATGCGCAGGCGTTTGTATCGACCGCATCTATCCTGTAATTATTGGCCGGTGCAAGCCCTGTAAAGTATCCAGTGGTATTGCTTGCCAAATCAGGCCCGAGCACAACTCGCAGGGTATAAGTTATTGGCGCAAACGATGAAGTGCAGAATAAATTAGCCGTCCCGTCATTCGCCCCGCTATCGGTTTCGTCCGTAGTGGTGAAATTAACTTTGGCTATATCGCAGGTCGGTTTTACATAACCGCAATAGATTGAATTAGCCTGCTTTGTTGCGTATGCGTATGGTGGCCCAGCCTGAACTCTGTAAGTATACTGGTCAAAGGTATCAGGTGCGCAAATAATCGAAACGATAGTACCGACAGGTGGTTGTGGTGTTGAACCGCCGCCGCCTATGAAAAAATCGCTATAGGTTACATAGTTCGGGTCTTCTGTGCTGCGCTTAACTGTACGCAAGATTGACGGTGAAGGATTGTAACTATATAAGGTAGGAAAACTCACGAAATACGCCCTTTCGTCTTATTCGCCCTATCTAAAAATAACAACATATCAGAGCCTTGCAATTTCATGGTGAGCGTTCCGGGGTTATCTCCGCCTTGTGCATTTACATTGGCAAATTCAGCTAAATGCTTTGGCGTTACTATGGCTTCCGGGCCTGCTTCACCAAATAACCCGACAGTTGGCTTGGTAAATATACCACCGGTAGCATAATGCCCCGGAGCACCACTTCCGCCACCTGTCGGCGAACCGCCTACCAATGTACCAAAGCCTGATAACTGTCCGAATAAAGACGCGAACGATACGCCTGAACCGAACCCTGTAGCCGATAACAATACAGCCAGTATAGCGGCGGCGGCGGCGGCGGCCAATATCTTTTCAATCAATTGTAATAAGAATTGCCCCATCGCCTGTACGAATGATTGCGTCCCCGATAATGCCGATTCAAAGGCGTGCATTAAGCCCGTACCTATCGTTCTTGATAACTCCCGCACTGTTACCGCCGCTTCTGAGTTTTCTTTCTTATATGCTCTTGTTGCTGCGTTTGATTTCCAAATCTCTTGCTGGATACGGGCATGTTCTTTAGCACCTTTTTCGAGGTCGTCACTCAGTTGGTTCTCTAATTGATCCTGAGCAATTAGATTTTCGCCCTCTCCCTTGTCTTGAACATTAGTTACTGTTGACAACCCAAGCTCACCCACCCCCGTTCCCTGCGCCGACAATGCAGGCGCACCTCCTCCGGCCAATCTTGCGTTCTTAATCGCCAATTCAACATCTGCCACCTTTTGTTCTGCCAATTCAGCATCAATGGCCAATTGTCGTATCCAAGATTTTTCAGCCCCATTTGCTACGGCATCATTCAAAGCGGTTTCCGCTTCTTTGGCTTTTTGTTTGAGTAGGTCGAGTCCGGTGACGGCTTCTACTATTTTCTCCTTACTACCACCCTGCTTATCAAGTAGCGACCCTATGCCGTATTGCTCCAATAGCTGCTGTATGGCCATCCCATTGGCTTTGACTTTATCTTTTATTTTGTTGTAATAATTCTGCAAAGTAACACTGTCTCCGTTTTCATCCTGTACGCCCAAGCTTTGCAAAACAGGGCGAACGTTATTACCGGGTGTTATCTGCCTGAAACCGGTCATCGTTTCTTTGGAAACGTCGGGTTTTATTTCCCTTGCCGCAAACCGCTGATCGAGTTTTAATTGCTCCGCTGCAAGCTCGGCCTTTAATTGTATTAATGGCTTTAGCGCCGCTGACAAGCTTTCTTGTCCGGCTTTTACAACTGCTGTATTTATCAGGCTTTCGGTTAATTTATCATACGCTCCGGCTGCCTTACCAGCTAATATCGCCTCCTGCGATAGATTACCAAAATAGCCGGGGTATTCTTTTTGTATTTCTTTTACAGCCCGTAATCGGTCTTGTCTTGATAAATTATCATTTTGACTTGCCTGATATAATACCATCAGGTGCGAAACCTCTTTGGCGGCGGTGTCTATACCGTCGTTAAGGGCTTTGTTAAAGTCCTCCTGATCTTGCGCCGCATGTTTGGCAGAAATAGCGACACTATCTATCCCCCTTTCAAAAAGATGCAAGCTTGCTACATATTCAATAATTGGGCCAGTGAAAAAGCCAATTAAACCCGCGACACCAACACCCGGCAGAATGTAAGCTATTTTCCTTATCATTGAAAATGCCTGCCCTGCATAATTGGTGCTGCTTTGAACCGCATTCCCCAATTTGTCGAAGCCGTCTTTACCGACATTGGACAACCTTCCAATTTCCGATTCTATGTCCTGTATCTTTTTATTGTACTCCCTTAAAATATTGGGGTCAGTAGCCTTTTCAGCAATATTCCGGTAAGATTGAAGTTGAATTGAAAGCGACAGAATAGACCTTTGTTGCTGATTGTATGCAGCGTTAGTGACTTCCAGTTTTTTAGCGGTGTCGCTTGCGATGGCTGCCGCTTCGCCCATGCTATTGCGGTATGCCGAAATATCAGCGCCAATTTTTACCTGTAAATCTGCCATGCAATAAAGATATTATGAATTTGCCATATTATCAAACCTTTCTCATTCGCGAAACTACCTGTGCCCGTTCGATAGCCCGGCGTTTCATATCTTCCTTATCTTCCGCCGTTACTGGTTTTGGCGGTGGCTCAACAGGGTCGGTAAGCAATGGTTTAAAATCGATAATAGAAATATCCTTGCAGCCACCATTTACCTTAGCCATTACATAGGATATGAAGCGGGTGTGTTCCCACTGTTTTGCGGCCTCGAAAGCCCGGCGACAGATATAGCAACGGTATTCATACAATGTCAGGTCATAAAATTCAGCAGGGGAAAGCCCCATGTGAATTATGGCATCTTCAAAAAGGTCTTTAAATGTTATTTCGCGGCTTTGGGTTGCTCCGCTTGCATCGAGGTCGGTATTAAGTTTTTTTTTAGATTTTCCTCGTATTGCTTTATTTGCGCTTCGCTGGCTTGCGGTATTTCCATTATTTCACGGAACTGTTGCCAAACGCTTTCCAATTCGGCTTCGTCAGCGTCATCAACCCATGTCGCAAGAACAGGGATAGTAAGGATTTCTTTGTCTTTATAATAATGCTCGTAATTACCATTCCGCTCATAGTTAGCAATCAGTCCGCAATAGGTAATTACCGTTAAAGCCCGAAGCGGATTCAACTCAATCATATCGGCAATACTGTCGTGCGTATTTAGCGGGTCTACGTTCAGGTGTTTTGCCAACAGCACCAAAAAATTATTCTTTAGCGAAAGAGTGCGGATTTCCCCGCCGATATTTACAGTTACTATACCGCGCATAGATTAAGAAACAGGCACCTTATTGATTACGCCAGATGAATCAAACGTGTAGCTGTAAGACAGGATTTCATCGTACTTAGCCGTTTGTTTAAAGGCAGTCAGGTAAGCATCACAGCCCCAGATACGATCGCCTACAGTAAATGAAATATATACCTTGCGCTTGCTTATGGATAAATCCATCAATGTCGCTCCCGATACTTCATCAGCACCGCCGCTGGCAGATTGGTCAAGAACGGTAAAGCCGTCACCGGTTACTTTCATACTTGTTGAAAGGGCAATCATGCTGCCGAACAAATTACCTTCTGCATCAACCGTACACTTGGACGAGTTGTCAAAGGTTTTGATAGCCATTTCGATAGTACACGTGGTATCACATCCTATCATAACGCCGTCCATTTCTACAAACAACTCTTTGCCTGGAAAGTATATTGGGTTAGTATCTGCCATTGCCTTAATTTTTGACTAAAGATAATAAATAATTTAAACTCACAAGTATTATTTTTTATGCCTCGCCGCCCAAACTTTTTTAAAAGCATCTTCTGTTTTCGACGGGTCAGGTGCAGGGCGTTTTGGTTCTGTCTTTTCTTCCTTTCCAGATGGCGCAGGTGATTTCTTTTTCATGCTATTAAAAATTGATACCTCACTAATTTGCGATTAATAAACTTGGTCGCTGTATCCAAATCCATATCGTGAATGTCAACCACTTGTGTATTGTAAAGTGTAAACCCATCGACCGCTATATCGGCCTGCACATCAATTATTTGATTGATGGTATCTAAAATGTCGTCAACCTTATCCCGTTGCGAAAACCCGTTATCATTCTCACTGATAATATCGAGCAATATAGAATGATACCACAGGTGACCGCATTTGCTTGTATCATGCTGGCTATTATTCTGCGTTGATATCAAAACACGCTGCGCCGGTGGCGGTTGTACAGATTTTGGAACTTTCGTTTCATATACCGGCGTACCAATACCTGCCAATAGCGTTAGGAATGCTTTACGGACGTACTTATCGGGGATGCGGTTTGACATGCTATTGGATACTTAAATTAAAATCTGACAGCTTAACCACAAATGATTTTTTACCATTAATTTCACATTCCATCAATGGCTTATTGGCTATTTTACGCAGTAATTTTACCCCTATCAGTATTATATAATACCAAACTGTTTTTTTAACCTTGCATTTTATCTCTAATGTCGCCATGCTATAAAGTTAACTACTTTGTTTCGATTTCATCAACTCCTCAAACGCCTTTTGTAACATTGGAACTAAACGTTCCTTGCCGCGTACATAGGCCGGATATAAAAACGGCTGCGGCTGCAATCCTTCGCGTAATATCTTCTTTGCTATCGCCCATGCCAATTGCACATTTTGATCTGTCGTTCCTTTGCTTGAGACCCTGCGTGTTTTTACCGAATAGGTATTGGTTAACCCTTTTAATTGTATCCATAGCACAAGTGATGCTATAAACGCTTGCATATTACCGCCACCTTTACCCTGAAACTCAGAAGCTATATCGGACATTTCAGAAGGTACGATAACCTTGCCGCCTGTTCCAAATTCCTGATAGGCGCTTTCGGGGGCGGTGGCCTTAACGGCTACCTGTAATTGACTTACTGGTTCTTTGATTATTCCCTGCCTGATCCGCCCGAATGCTGCAGGTGCTGCTGTCTTTGCATCTGCTACGACCTGATCAGCGGTTGCATTTATTACCGCGCTGGCCGTTCTTTCTCCATCTTGTCCTAAATCGGCAAATTTACGCAGTAGTTCGGGTAGGCCGGATACGCTCATTTGAATATCTTATTTATCAACTTATCAAACCAAGTATCTTCAAGAGGTTTAGCCCATAAATTTATTTTGATTGGTGGTTCGGTTGGCGTAGTCTTTTTCATACTCTCTTCTTAGCAACCATAAACACCCAAACATTATCTTTAAACGGTTTCGCATCCGTATTTTGAAAGGTGGTCTTACTGCCCGGCTGATATGGCAATACTGAATGTATCGTATACATCGAACCGGGATTATTCAAGTCCTCAAATATCGTATCAATAAAAAACAGGGAAGCATCCGGCCCAAACAGATTACGATACCTTAATACCACTATCCTATCCTCTGTCATTACGCTCGCGCCTGCCTGTATCGCCAATGTCTGCCATTGCTTGATCGGCTCGACAGATGCCCATGTCGTATCGGTATCAGTTCCGGTTGAAACAACCAAAGGCACCTGCGTAACTTCCTGTCCCCCGTAATCATTTGTGGATTCAGTCAGTTGCGAGAACTTTAATCGGTGATTGAGTTTGCTGGGATTCATAACACTTCAATTAAACAACCAATTCCATAAATGATAAAAACGACAATAGCAATAGCGCCGATAAGTTCAGCGAATCTTCGGAGTGCCCATTTTGCGTCGTTGGTCATAACTGTCAGAATAACGGATTTCTATTAAACGGTGCTAACTCAATCGAAATATTCGACGGTAAATCAACTATCGCCATGTCACGGTTCTCATACATATATGATACAAGCGTTTTAACGGCCTGTATCAGCGTAGTTGGGATCAGGGTACTATTACTATACCCGCAATCAACAAATATGTTAAACAATGGCAATGAAGCTGCAAGCATATTACCGAATGGCGGCCCGAAGCCATTATTAAAATTTGCTGGGATTCCAAAAACATCAATTCGCTCCTTCCTGAAAATCACAGTCTGTCGTACCGGTTCTATTTTCACCTGAAATTGAGATTGTACAACACCATCAAGGTTCTTAATAACTACTGAATTTAACGGTGTTTGAAATAAATCAACATTATAAGTTCCGTCTGAATGCTCTTGCTCCACGCGCTGATATAGCCTATATTGTGTCTTTTGTTCAACCAAAGCTACCGCCGAATATATAATGGATGTTATTAAATTATCGTCGTCGTCAAAATCGACCCTTAAAAAGTCTTTGGCATCTGAAAGTGATAGTACATTTAAAGCATCCATGTTGAACAAATATAATTATTTATTTATCGTATTACATAGCCATGTATTAAAATCATTCAGCCTGCCTGCTGCGTTATACTCGGCGGATCGTTTAAAACATAATTGTCTTTGCTTCTCAAAGTCCAAATTGTGTATTGTATCTGCATAGGCTTGTGCCTTTCGTTCTGCGTAAATCCCGGCATAACTTAAATTCTCCCTTAATGGCTCAATATCCGAGCAAATTACCGGAATCCCCCTAACAATAGCCTCCGTAGCGACTTGACACCAACTTTCGAACTCAGATGGGCAAATGATTAACTTAATATCAGACCAATCCATGTTCGGCGAACTGTCCCGGTATTCCAAATTCGATCTATTGCCAATTATCTGCTCACCGTACATGCCGCGTATGCCTAAAAATTGCTCATCAGGCATGAGCTCCGCAAGTTCAACCAATATACCACCCCCTTTGTTATAATTGCAGTTTATAAGGCATATTTTAAATCCTGAGATTACTGGCTGTTCAGGATATACCAATGGTTGTAAAACGGTTGATGAAAGGCATTTGAACAGGTGCTTATTGGCAAGAAAATTAGAATTGTAAACAACATGGCTGTTTTCTACATAATAATGCTTGCTTGTATTATGGGCAAAAAATATAGATGGCTTCTTATGCTGCCGCGCCTTATTATAACCGTATGCGTTGCCTATTAATTGGAAGAAAATTACGTCAGCCCATTGAAACGCTTCATTGTTTTCTTTGAATAGGTTTTCCATGCCACCCATTGACATTATTTCAATCCCGTCATAAATACAGGCTTCGGTATGCGCAGCCACCTTGCAGTTATGCCCAAATGATTGCAACCCTTTCAAAAGCCGGTGCATATAAGTTTCACCGCCGGAATATTTATGCGGGAAGTAATTGTAGGTGGCGGCTATGATGTTCAAAATATAAAAGCTTTAACGGCGGCTTCCAATTTAATATCATTGACTGTCTTTAGTTGTGATATTTGCTCTCTGTTTTCGGCCGGTAAATCCGATTTTAATAATTGAACGCAGTGATTTTTGGTATCCTGCAATTGGCGAATATTCGCGTTATATCTGTCTTTAAACATGGAGTATGTACGGTTTCGAATGTAAAAACTGTGTATACCCAAACCCGGCTTCGCCCCAAAGCCCCTTTCTTGAATATAAATGAATCGGCATTTTTAAATCCATCTGCTCAAAAATATACAATAGGCTTGTGTTGGCTGAATGTATTTCCTCTGCCCTCTCAATAACCCCGCACCAATCCAGTAAGGTAAATCCATCGATAGCCCGCATTTCAATGCAAGGCAAATCATTGGTTATTACCGGTTCGATCTGAAACTGTCCCTGTGCGCCATATAAGCGATTGACAAAGTTATAGGCACCCGATACCCCAACTATCTGCCATAATGCATCCTCTGACTTTAAATCGCGTTCCCATGTCAAATTTCTAAACATCTTCCATGAATGTCCGTACATCTCATACTTTGAGGTCATACACCTGTCAAGCCTGCGCCCCATATTCTCGCTTGCGAACCTATATGGCAGCCATTGACCGTATGGCGTATCATGCCTATCCCGCCGTTCGTAATTAATATCGATTTGAGTCTTGTCAACAAAATTCAGGTCGAAAAAGTGCTTATCCAAACTAACATATTCAGCATTAACAGGCCAAAGACAAATATTACCCTCTGCCTGCAATGCACGAACCATAGGAATGAGCCAAAGTATATCGCCCAAACTGGCAAATTGACCTATGACGTATTTATCCCGCTTGACGTGCTGAATCGTTCTTCGTGGATTAGCGCCATGTACGCCAAACTGGTCTGTCAGTATTTTATTCGGCTGATTATATCCTTCAAATGCAAATCGTTCAGCAACATCGTCGGATGCGAACCTGATACCATGTTTTGTTTCAAGATAACGGCGGTATATACGGCATATTTGGTGATCTTCCGGGTGGAATTGAGTTATCTCCGGGTCTGTAGCTAATATTTCCATAAGGCGCTTAGAGCGCAATGAAAAACCACCGTTACCTACATTAAGGCCATCCTTGTACCACCACGGTGCGCCGATATAATCATATTGCAACCAATCATTGTTCCATGATTTCCAGTTATTCACAAATCCGTCATGCTGAAATACCAATACATGCGATGTTGGTATGTGCTTGTACATCTCATAGATACATAGCCTCGAATATTCCTCTTTACTTCGGATGTCAGGATGTAATAAACTGATATGCCCGAAGTTGATTTGTTCGGTGCATTTTTTTAATGGCTCTTGTATGCGCTGCGGGTTGTTATCAATACATAGCAAAGTCACATCGGGCAAGTCCCAAAATTTAAAGTCGTCAGCAACATCCGGATAGTCATGGTGTCCTAAACTACTTTCGATACCTATGTGCTGAACAACTGATTGCTTGAGGCAGTAAGCCCCGTCCGATTTAAGGCAGGCGACGTGGTCCCAATTTGACGGCTCTTGCAACGCGGGTTTGATATATCTCTCATAAGCGACACGGTCAACGCAAAAATTGATTCCACCGACTGATTGTTTTTTGTACATAGTATCGGTTTCTTCGATTATTTTGTGCCTGCCCATTGTGGTGCAGTGGAAGCCGGTTAGTAAAGTACCGGGGATGTAGTGCTTGATAAGTTCGGTTACAGCGTTTGGTTTGATTAGAGTATCGGAGTCGAAGTTGATGATGTGTGTGAAACCCTGAGCGAATAATGCGTCATATCCAGATAAAAGTGTTTTCTTGACTCCGATATTATTATCATTGGTTCGCATCCGAATAGTTTGAATATTTTCGTTTTTCCTGAAATAATCATTAAGCAATTGACTTACTGCCAAATCGGTACTCCTGTCGTTTATGATTAATATCTGATGCGTCTCGGGTATCTGCAGCCTTTCCAACGACCAAAGACATTCTTTTAGATAATTCGGGCGGTTAAATACCGGAACTAATATCCCTATTTTCATCCCCTTAAAATTAAATGTAATCTTTTCAAACTATCAATATCCCGTGTCCTGTCGCGAATATCATTACTCGTCTTTGCCCGGAAGTGCCATGAATCAAACCGCTCAAATCCGTTCAATCCCGCATCGATACGGATATTAACAGGCGTTGGTTCAATGCGGCCCTGCAATAATTGGCCTATCAAAACATCCTCCGCTCCGTGTTCGGCTTCGGTTAATTCATCCCGCAATATATCCAAAACATCAGGTGAAAAAAAGATGCCAGCGCCGGAAATATAAGGCAATGCGCCGACATTATCAGGCCATCCATTCAGCCAACCTGCATAACATTTGGTTTTCGGCAGATTATAGGCTTCTTTGATAAGTCCGTCTTTCAGGATATAGGAGCATGAATTGGTTCGGAAGATAAAATCATATTCTTTATAATCTATCGCATCCAAAGCCAGTTTGAATTTCCAATGCATCATTTCGTATTTGTCGGAACAATCGACAGATAATTCATTACCGAGCCATCCTTTGTTGCCGCCGTAATAGTAGACAACGTCAACGTCGTTATGCGGCACATCTGTTAGTTGCTGCAATTGCATGAATTTATCGAAAGGCCATTCGGTGTAGGAAAGGACGAGGATTAGGATTTTCATAGATTTCTACATTCAACAAGTGATATGATTTCATTTATTGATAATAGCAGCCATTTAAGAGTTCCGGTGTACCCGTCTCTGGTTAATTGAAGATTAAAAAATTCTTCTTTATTTGTTGATTTAAGAACCCCGTTTTTAACAAGTATTTCTAAAATTTCTTTTTCTTCCATGATCTATAATTTTAACATCCTCATAATCCCCTCCTCAAACCCAATGCATCCCGGTATCCCCGGACTTGCCACGCTATATTGCATATCGGTTTTTGAAGGTGGAAGTTTCATTATTTCAAGCCTGCGACCCTTAACCCGCTCGATAACAGCAATAGCCTCCATTATCGTCATGCCCTTACCCGTACCAACATCGACTAATCCCGGAGGTGAGTCTAAATTATCAATGATCGCCCGAACAGCATCGTCAATGTAAATAAAATCCCGTACCTGCTGGCCGCCGTTGATAATAAGCCTGTCTTTCTCTAAAGCGGCCTTAACTATACCCTTGTTATTGCCATGCCCGTAGATGTTGAAGAACCTTAGCCCAGTCGCGTTCTTGCCGATTGCAAGATGCTCAATATAGCGTTTAGTATAAGCATAAGGATTAGTCAGTTCTGCCGCGCTGGTGCTGCTTGCGTATATAATCCGCGTCGGTATGCTCATTATCTGCTTCGTGTAAACGATATTGCTATCGAATAGTTCAGGGATAAACGAATCGGACGTAGTGGTTACGGCGGCAAGGTGGATGATGTAATCGGGAATAGTTTCGGGTAATTCGTTATAACCTCCGCATATCACATTATAATCTGATAGCTTCGGCAATAAATGCCTGCCAATAAAACCGTTCGCCCCGGGCATAAATATTGTTTTTTTATCGTTCAATTTAACTCCTGTTTTTAAATTCTCCGACCAGTATAGTGTTTCATCAGGTGGGATGTCTTTTAGTTCGGTGGATGGGGGTAGGGTGTTCATTTATCAGACAAGGCGCTTTTTAGTTATGATATAACCAGGGCCGCTTTTTATATACTCAACCTCAATCATTTGGCCAATTGTTTTTAAAATTGCTTTAAAATAATTCTTCGTTATCTCAACATCTGTTGGTATACTCGCCAAAATTGAGTTCCAATAATTTTCGCCTGTTTGAATCAGTTCCTCCTTCTCGCACACCACCACAAAACTATGATTAAAGTCACACCCACTTACCCAAACCTTATGCCCAAGTTCGGACAGATAACCGCCGATTTCGCTACCGTCAAATGAATGAAGATGCTTCCTGTTATTCTTCGGATGCCAGTACTCCTGCGATTTGTGAGGCAGGTATAAAAACAAAATTCCGCCGACTTTAATCTTCGTCATCCAGTAATCAAGCACATTGTAAACATTCTCTTTGATGTGCTCCAAACAATGGCTGCTAAACAAATACTCAAACTGCCCGTTTGGCAATCGCATAGCATCATACGTCGGATCGATAGACGGCTCAATGCCGATAGCTCCGGGTAGCATCCATTTCTCTTTGGAATATCCCACATCGAGGCCAACACCGATACAATAGTGCTGCGCTAACTGGCGTATCCATAATGATGCGCCTCCTATGGCCTCATGGGAAGGGTATTCAACACCGTTAAACTTTATAAATTCGAGTGGCATAGTTATTTTTTTTCGCGTAAATGCTTAATACCTTCGCTTATTAACAGGTATGGCATGTATAAAATAGCCAAGTAAAACGGCGAACCGAATATGCTTATCATGGTTATTTGAGGCCAACCACTTAGTCCTTCATTATAATGTATACACCAAAATGGTATCAATACAATTGATGATACTATCGCTACAAGAAAATACAATCCCAGCCAAAAAGCATCGTCTAATTCTTTTATTTTTTTCATGGTTGTTTTATTTAGTGGCATATTTATTTATTAAAATCTACTTCTTTATTTTCCCAACAGCGGGTACATTTAAATGTACACTTTCCAAATGCAATATATACGAATACCCATTTGTGATCGAAAATACTGCACAGTAATTTACTTCCCATCTCTTATCATCCTAACCAACGTGTAAATTATCATCACAAGCGGTGGAGTGTCCATTGCAATTCCGAATATCAATAGCATGTTACTTGTCATACTCCCTCTTTTCTCCCTTATGCGGGTCGCTTTCCTGTTTTGGCATAGGCAATGTTTTGGCATGTTCCTTTAATATATGCGCCGCATGCGGCGATATTTTCCGGCTCTGCTGATCTGCCTCCGACTGTAACTTTGCCGCTGTAACGTCGTCTACTAACGGTTGGAGCCTTTTTCCCATTTCTTTACTTGCTTTAAAACATTACTTAACGCGGCCTCAAAATCATAATGATAACAAACAGCCTCAAATTTTGAATTTGCCTGCACACGTATTATTGTATCCCGGTTTATCATTTCTTTCTCAATGGCACGGGTCGCTATTCGCGAACGGCCTATTACCTGCGCGGCTGTTTCACCAAATAGTTTGTGATAGTCGAGTTGAATGTCTATTCTGCCGGGGCATAGCCGCATTAATTCGGTAATAATTTCATTCATACTACAAAGTAGTATATAATATTATTAGCAAACAACTTTATTTTAAAATTGTTAAATGGCTATGAATATTCAAGCAGTTTGGGAGGTGGTTGCAACTATTGTATTCACTCTCGCCGCATTTAGTTACCCGACAGCAGCTCCGTATTATTAGGGTTTTCGCGGCTTCGCTATTATATTGGCTATAGTCGGCTGGTTCCTGATCTTCACAACCTTATTTCATTAAAAAAACCGGGCGAGTTTGAGTGCTGCATCCCGGTCTAAAAACCATATCTAAAACCTTATGAAAACTAAAGGTAATTATAAAATTCTGATATATACAAATAAAAAAGCCGCTCATTTCTAAGCTGTCATTAAATATAAACTCAAATCACTTAACTTGCGAAAGCATCAAGCGTTACCTTAACGAATGATTCAGGATAGAAGTTCGCTAAAGCAATTCTTTCTTCGATGAGAACGGTTGTAATGTTCTGTACAAAGTTAGTCCCGTTTTCCTGAGAGAAGCGCAATGTTGCATCTGCCTTTTGGAAGATACGGGCACCCATCGCAAAATCACCTACAAATCCTTCTGATGGATTAAACACTGTATGCTGAATTACCGGCAAATCTCCTAAATACAGCATATTGTTTGACGCATTGAAGCGGATAGGATAAGTGTATAACTGCACATCCCCGGTTGATTTGTTAATCAGAATTTGCAGATAATCTTCCGGCGAAGTCCATGCGGCAGTAGCAACCCTTTTCTGGCGACGTACATAAGTCGAAGCAGCCAGTAACTTATCGATGTTATTCGATGAGGTTGTTACGCCTGAGTACGGCAATGAAAGAGCGGTGGCGTTGGTATACAACCCTGAAAGGTTATTGGTAGTGCCATTACCTTTGAACACCTGAATATCCTCCGCATCATACAGTTTCATTGGAAGATCGGCAGACAGGAATGATGTTGCTCCTACAATATCCTCCAAAAACTCATCGGCTACGTTAATCCAGCCTGCGATTTTAACTACAGGTGCATCAACGATAGTTTCAAGGTAATCGAATTGAGGCTTGGTAGTTGCCGGAGCAACAGTAGTAATTACACCATTAGCGTCATCATTGGCAAAGCGTACATAACGAACCAGGTTAGAAATAGTAGGAGACACCGGGATAAAATTACGGGCATGTACTATTTCGTGAGCCGGGCCGATAATTGGCGTATACAGCGGAGCGACAGCGCCGGAAGTAACCAACATTGTTGATGGGGCTTTCAATTCAACCGCATACCCTCCCTTTTTATTGGACAGATATTGCTTAATTTCAGCCTCTTTACCTTCCATTGCCTCTGCGATAGAATCCCCGAATGTTTTACGGCGCTGGTTGTCCTGTTCAACTTTCGCCTTATTCATCTCGGTGAGTGAGTTTTTTAACTCATCGATCATCTCCTGCTGGCTCTTGCCTTTAGCTTCGGATGCTTCTTTAAAGTCCTTTAGGGAATTTTCCAGTGATTCTGATTTTTGCAGAATGGCTGCGTTTTGATCTTCGGTAGCTTTTTTATAGCCCTCTAAAGATTTCTGAGTATCGGCATCCAAAGCGTTGAATGCCTTATTCATAAGTTCGATACCCTGCTTTACTTCTGCGGAGGCATCTTCACTTGCTTTGATAAATATTTTTTCTGACATTTTTAGTTAATTGTAAAAGACGTGAAAACTGATTTCTGACTATTGATCGCCAATCCTGCAAAGAGAGAAACCGGCTTTGCTTCTTCTTGAGTGCCCTTCGGCGGCTCTGCTTCCACAAGTGATTTTTTACCCAATTCGTATAGTTGCGAACCGTATTGTTTTACCGCTATTTCAAGCAGTGCAAATGTTTCATCTGTCAATGTGCCATTTCTGAGCAACTTCATCATGATGCCTACCTGATCGTTTATCTGTTGTGGTGTCAATGATTTGAAGCCGGTAAATGGGGTTTGGTCATTTGCGCCCAATGTCACACATGACCCTTCATATAATTTTATCTCACTTATCTCCCTGTAGGTATCCCATTCGTAGGTAGCATCATCCTTCACAACATTGCTCCACTTCATAGCGACATAGCCGATAGAGTTTTGTATGACCAAGCCGCTGCCCATCAACTCTAAAGCATCTTTGCCGTAGCTTGTTTTATCGTTCACCGGCGTTTCGTGGTACAAACCCTGTGCTCTTTCCTCTAACAGAGTCGGCTTGCCTAATGGTTGCGCCCAATTATGTTGGTTAAGAAAAAAGATTTCATTTGTTCCAATCGGGCCGCGTTCGGCTATGGTTTTTGCAAATGCTCCGGGCTTGATAATATCGTCGTCGTAATCAAGATTATTAAATGCAGACCAGTACCCGGTGACAATCCCGTTCTTGGTATCAATGTCGCCGACCTGCATTGTCATTGATTTGAATTGCATTAATCCGTATGGGGTATCTTCTTTTTGTTGCATTATGGGTATAAAAATATAGTATAAAAAAATAACTTTAGGATTTTTTGGTATACAGAAACGTTTCTGTATATTAGCGGGATGACAGCAACTGAACTTTTCGACCACATTACATCAGAATCAAAATGGTATGCCGGGTACACCACACCGCAACATGCCAATCTTTTGAAAAAACGGTTTAAGGCCGGTACACTTGAATTTCAGACGCTTACCAAATTGTTCAATCACTTTGGGTATTACCTTTATGCGGATTGGATATTTCAAGGTGACAAACCGAAACCGGTTGAACTTGTGGAACGCGCATAGGGTAGTACTTATGCTGGTTTTAAGATAAAAAATAACAAGGCACCTATGCTCGACCACAGAGATAGCGCGTAAAAGCCAAAATAGGAACAGATGGACGCATTTGTTAGCCTTGTTATTTTATTTTACCTTTAGGCATGAAAAGAACATGCTTAACCCTAATTATCAGCCTGCTATCTTTGGCTTGCATGGCAGACGACACCGCTGCTATCCAGTTGGCTTTAAACTCCAGCAACTACACGCTGCCAGTAAAACCCGGCGGTTACTTCATTTCATCGACTATTACAGTTCGCCATAACTTTAACCTGAATGGCCAAACGGTAACCTATACCGCTTTAACCCAACGGGCTTTATTGATACCGGTTATCAATACGCATATAACAATCAGCAATGGCACGTTAATTGGCACGAGCAATGCATCGAACCCGAACGGTAATATTGGTATTGATTATGAAGGGGATTACTCAACTATTGACCATTTAACAATAAGTAATTTTACGGCCTATGCGATACTGGCAAACAACGCAAACCATCCGACAATAACTAATAACACGATAACGCGCATAGGTTATATCGCCATAAGTTTAATATCAAGCGCCCCGATTACCGGCGGATTGATCTATAATAATACGATTGACAGAACCGATCAGTTACCAGCTTCGATATCGCAGGCTGCTTTTATTCTTCGCGGCGCAGTTGGTGACACTTCATCAAACTGGATTATACGAAAAAACACAATCAATATGCCGCTAAGCCCCTCCGCTATTGCTGCTGAATGCTTTGAGGGTAGGTATGTTAAAAACGTCCTGATTGACAGCAATACTTTTAATGGAAGTTCGATTGCAAACTCTATTGTTCGCTCTGCCTTTGTAGTTTCAAGGCATAATACTTACTTAAAGCAATCTCATGAGGCTTTAGAGTTCGCCGACACAAGAAATTCAAGGGCTGATTTTGAAACTATTGGTAATCAGTACGCAAAGGGTATATTTATTGATGGATTTTCCGCTTATGGTGGCGATAATACAGATAGCGTAACTAACTGCACAATTACAACCACGGCGGATAATTCCATCGAAGCCAATGGGGTTGTTGCAAATATTTATATAGCGAACAACACTTTATCAACCCGTAATGTCGGCATAAGGCTACAAAAAGCAAATAACTTTACGATACAGAACAATACCATGACCGGCAATGGCGTGGGTACAAATGCGATCTATTTGGATAATTCAACCGGCAACGTGTCGTTGGCCTGCGGCGCGATGACTGGATTTATCAATAAGCCGTTACATATCTACGGCTCTACGCCAATTGTAACGGCAAATGTATCCTTGACCAATTTTAGTTCAACTACTACCGGCTACAGCACCTACCTGACTGGCGGTGCAACTGTTTCGGCTATTACCGTTACACCTGTTCCAATGCCGACCGGCTGTACCTCCGGATCTGCACCAATCATAACTTATGCGAATCAGTCATTTACGGCATTAACAACTATTAGCCCGGTTAATCCGACTAATACAGGTGGAACACCATCAGGTTACAGTATAAGTCCAGCATTACCAAGCGGGCTATCATTCAATACGACCACGGGTGTGATAACCGGTACGCCAACGCCATATCAAACGGCGGTTATATACACCGTAATAGCAAGCAACCTAATCGGTGCTGATACAACTACATTTACAATTGCTATCGCAAACCCGGCGTTTACTTTCGGCTCATTGCCGACAAAAACATACGGGAATGCTGATTTTTCACCTGGGGCGACAAGTCCGGCAAGTATAGGTTATACAAGTTCAAATTTATCGGTAGCCGTCGTTACAGGCGGTCAAATACATATCGTCAATTCAGGTAGTTCAACTATAACGGCTGATAATGGCTATCAGACCATTCCGCAAACATTGACGGTGAATAAAGCGGTACTGACAATCACAGCTAATAATAAAGCTCGTCCTGTCGGGACAGCAAATCCGCTATTGACAGTTGCCTACTCAGGTTTTGTGAATAACGAGGATCACACCGTATTAACATCACAGCCGACCATCTCAACAACAGCAAATATTGGGTCACCTGTCGGGGCTTACCCCATAACGCCATCGGCCGCGACCGCGCCCAATTATAGTTTTGTGTATGTTGATGGTACGATGTATGTGTTTAATGATTTGGGGCCGCTGATATATAACGGAAAGTTAATAATTGCTTATTAAACTGCTTTTAATATCGGCAATCCGCTTGCAGAAAGTATAGGAACGTAAATCGTAGTACATCTACAATTAATTACTTCATTTGCTGGTAATGACATATCTCCAGGATACATACATTGATAACCACCTACTATGAAATAATCGGTGTTTTCTACCTGCTGACCGTTCGCGTCCACATGATTAGGCCGCGTGTTATTATCAAGTATTGATAACCATTGCTTTGCAGTGAGGTAATCTGCATCTTCGTTTCCTAAAGCCGCCCCGCAATTAGCCGCAGTAGTTGTTTCCGTTCTGCTTATCATCATAGCCCTGTAGCGTGTAAATCCGTCAGAGCCTAAAGTATCTTCCAAATAGGTGGCTTGCTCCGATAGTGTCATGTCGGCGCTGTCTGATAAGGCCTTTCTTATCTTTTCACGAGTGGTTTCTGTTACATCTGAAACTCGCTGAGCAGCATGGTCTGTAAAGAAAGCTTGCATAAGCCTTGACCACTTCTCGCTAAAAAACGACATGATGCCCTTTTGAGAGCGTCCAACGCTGTTTATCCAGCGCCGGGTATATGCGGCCTGCCTAACGCCAATTTTTAAATACAGGTCACGATAGGCGGTTTCTACAGGTTGTTTTGAGACGAGATAATCAGCAAGTTCCGGCGTGATGCTGCCATATCGTTTGATATGGTTCAAAACCGGCGCTACCTGTGCCTTTAATGCAGTTCTGAATAGCTTAAATCCATATCGCTCATAGCCACCATGCAACTTTCGCCATTGTAACTCAAATTCTGCTATATTGATATTTACGGTATTCACATGCCCAGCCCTGCACCGGCTGTAATAGTCGAATCTGTCAATTGTATGTCTTCCAATAATTGATAGGTTTTTTTGACGAGTAACTTATCAGCCATCGGATCAAGTATTTTACCAAAACCCTGGAATTCGCGCTTCTCATTGTATGTAAGATGATCCATTGCGTTCAATGCCTGTGCCGTCTTTAGGAAATCATCGGCCAGTTCAGGCAACACGGAATAATCAAACATCCACATTAACCGCTCTCCTGGTTTTTCGTATTGAGGGCATGTATCGCGGGTCAGTTTATCGGTTATCAGGTTGCCCAATGTCATTACCGGGTTGTAGATGAACTGCTTCATGTGGGCATCTACGTTATTGTCAGTAGATGCGCTCATATCGTTCAATAATGTAATTGGAACCTGATATGCATTAGCTATATCTACCCTGTCAAACCGAAGCGATTCAATAATCTGCAAATCGGCTGACGGTAACCCGAACTGTGTCCATTTTGCCGGTGCCCCAGATACGAAAATTCGTTTAACCAAATCATATCCGTTCTTTGCTTCGGATATCTGCTGCTTAATATCATTCTTTACCTTCGGATCGCTAATAGGCGGAACTCCCGGTGCAGCCTCCGGGGATAACATGCCATATACGCCGCCGTTCTTCATTTGTTTGTTCTGTTCAATCCTTGCATCTTTGTTTTTTACAAGCGTCATTATCTGCGCACGTAATGGTGATTGCCCGTATAGCTGGCTGCCGTAGGTGGTAAACTCAGGATTGAATGTCTTGAAATGGCTCACCGCATCGCCTGGGAAGTCAGGTATTTCCATCGTATAATTGCGCGAATTATACACGTTGTACCCCTTTACTGGCTTTAGTTCACCGCCTGATATGATGTGAATATATGGGGATGGCAATACATACATTTGCGTCCATTTCCGCGACTTTGGCAACCCTACATAGTAGTTATAGCTATTACCTGTAAGCAGGTAAAATCCGGCCAATTGTTTTAACCATTCTGTTGTGGTTTGGTATGGATTCGGCTTTTGTATCAGGTCATTAAGCTGCGCAATATACGTTTCCTGTATGCCTTTAATTTGGATTCGATAAAACTCAGCTTTCACCATATCGGATTGACGCAGAACTTTATATTTCTGCGCTTGCTGAATTTTATCCTCTTTAATGGAGTATAATATCAGCGGACAGTAAGATAGCTTGCTTAAAATTCTGTCAATACAGGTATAAACATCGCCGTTGCCCTGGTAGCCATTTTGTACGTAATTTAGTGGATTGTCATTGAAATAGATAGGTTGATTGTCGCCTATCCACCGGAACATATTCTCATTATAAAGCCCCACAGCGGCGAGGGTATTAACCACGTCTTTCTTAGTAAATAAGCCCAGCCTGTTCAATATGTCCATTGGCTAACAAATATATTGTTTTATTATTGATTTGCAAATGTTACCATTTATATCCGATTTCTTCTTCCTCGTCTGGAATATTTGGTGGGATGTATTTTCTAATGGTTTCTTCGGAATCTCCCCATCCTGAGTTTGACCAATTGAATTGGTTAGCTGATAATTGATTTTGAATAGCGTACCGTGCCGCGTCTAAAAGGTGGTTAAACATATCTATTGGCGTGCCTGATTTTTTGTCATTCCATGCATAGTTATTCAATTCCTTAATTAAATTTATACTATCTGGATCAATTATCAGATGATAATCCTGCATAATCGCAATACCGGCTGATATGCTGCCGGGGCCTTTTACAGCTTCGATTATATTTAAACCCTTTGATTGTATTTCGGTTATTAGTCTTGGCTCTGCACTATCGGCTACGATTAAACTATCACCTGCATGATATTTATCGCGCTCAGCTATATCAGATGTAGTTAGCCGCTGTTCATAAAAACACTCCTTTAGGAAAATTCGCTTTGTGGATGAATGGATAGATGTTTTTATTAAAGTAGACGGATCGACGCTAAAGCCAAAATCCTGCCCAAATACCGGCACAGAGTGTTCTTCAAAATCACCTATTGACCAATTGGTATAAATAACACCTTCGGCCTTATCGAGCCATCCGCCCAATATTACATGCTTATATTTTACTGGATTTTTAAATTCAAGTTCTTTAACCTCTTGCACAAAAGAAGGGTCAAGGTTTTTTTCATTATCCCTGTAATCGGAATGGATGTAAGTCACATTACCTTTTACGCCATTCCATCCCGGTTCAATACCGGCTTCCTCAAAGTACTTTTTGTATATCCAATGCTCTTTTGTGGCAGGGTTAAGTATAAGTATTACCCGGTTTTGTACACCTTTTTGCCTGATTGAGAAGTTTATCTTATCGAAAATCTTCTCGTCTGTCAACTCCTCGGCTTCGTCAATTATCCATGTCGTTACACCCTGTAATGATTTTAAATTAGCTGTTTGATCGCCTGATGACGTTTTAATACCCCTGAAAATTATCTGGCTTCCTGATTTACGATTTACAACCTCTGTTTTATTTATATCGAAATGGTTTTCAAATCCCATTAAGTTTATCTTTTCCTCAAACTCCGGGATGATTGATAAATGCGCCGATGTCATCGTACTGCGTGTAAACAGTATTTTATGTCCTACCTCGAACGATAATGCGCTGGCAAACGTACCTACGGCGAATGATTTTGCTGATCCCCTACCGCCGGTTATGACGAAATAGCGGGTATTTGAAAGATATAATGGCTTATACTTCAGGTTTAGTAATATCATCCGACATTCTTATACTTATATCCTGATGTTTATCATCTTCGAAACCTAAAGCGCCTTTAAGGGTGAATGATATAGGGTTATCAGGGTCACCGGCTAATTGAATTGGTATTAACTTAGAGGCAAGTTTATAAAATTCGGTTGGGTTTTGTTTACCCCATGCAGAAAGTCTAACATCATCATCATCCTGTAATTCGCTAAAAGCCTGAGCGAAAGCATCTTTCACTAAAATAGTCACCTTATTTTTAGCCCCAACTGGCCTGCCTGGCGCTTCTCCTTTTACAAAAGGCATTTTATTATAATTTATTTATTTATAATCAAAATTACAAATTAAACTTACCAAAAAAACTATCCGCTGCAAGTTTATTTTTATCAAATTTGGTTTTCTGCCTGAATGGCTGTATCTCTTTATACTGCAAGGCACCACACTTATACTGCTGAACCATGGTTTTAATATCGTATTCACCAACTCCAAAATCAGCATGACAACCAACTTCACGCAACATCAACAATGATTCATATTGTAATTGAACATGCTCTGACTTTAGTGTTTTTCTATCAGAAAGTAACAAGTCAGATTCTTTTGCCTTTATTTCGATAATTAAAGGCCGTGGTGGTAAGAAAATATATAAGTCTGGCATTTTATACTCACAGGCCTGCATCGACCTTATATTGGCTAAAAATGGGCTTAAATGCAATCCTGCTGCAAAATCAGATAAAAACATAATATGTTGCTCGGTCAGCCATTTGCATATCAATGTTTGTAAGTCGGTTTCTGCATTTCTGCTGCTGCGCCTGTTTTTATCTTCTTCCTCTGTAACTACTGTATGTTTTTTAGCTGATTTAATACCTATCAGTCCATACTCAATCTTTTTGTCTGTGTTCATATAACCATTGTTTAGCCTTGTCATCATTAATAAATTCCTCCCTCTCCCTGATATATTGCTCGATTATACCGGGCACGTATTTGCGTGGTGGCTTTTTGGGGAATTTCAATTCTGGCTGGATGTTGCCGTTCATGTCGGATCTTAATTTTTTAGGTGGCATATTCGGCAAATTGATTTTTATACCCCTTATAAACATTGGCAACCGGCTTTTCTAAGTCAATATCAGAACCGGTCATTGACCTGAAATTTTGCTCAACCAAGCCTACAACTGTATCGTAATCCAAACCAAAAGTATTACAATATCCGGCTACTCTTACCAAAAAACTATGTTTTGCGCCATCAACAAACAGATCAGTTAATTGCGCTTTCTTAACAGCTCTTTCAAATACACGCTCAGTATTGGTTTCATAGGATTGACTGCGATTTATTTTAATCACCTGCGGCTTTGATATCTGTGTAAATATCTCAGCCCTGTGGTTGACATGGGCATTATCATCATAAGAATAACCGCGAAGGCTTGCTACGTTGGACGGCGCAGTATCGCATTTTATACCAAACTGCTTAAAAACGTTTTTTAAAGCCTGTAAATGTAATTTATGCTTCTCAGGAAAAGCTATCGGAACAAGGCCCCATATCCCATATCCACTGGCTGAAAAGCCGCAATACGATATATATGGCAGATTACCTATTTCATGCGTCAACTCCTCGAAATTATCGATATGTTCATTCCCTTTGTAATCAATATCGAATTGTATTAACCCAGAGTGTTTAATCAGATGCGCCTCGTCCCGTTTGGTAAATGTACCACTCGGGGTAATCGCCGGGATAAGCGCCTTTGCATCGTCGCGGGATTTTTTATCTTCCATCATCCTGATGGCATCAATTTTCTCCTTGTGTTTTCGTGAATTAATAAAAGTGAGTAAGTTAATATCTACCGGAGTAGTGTCGAAATAGTTAGTGTAACAACTTACAGTTACGTTCATTACTGATTCCATAATCGTGTTAATTTAACAACCGTGTTAGCTATCGTGTTAACATGCATCCCTACATATAGGGATGCTGTATTAACATAACATACGTTAGCCTGAAAATTTAGTATGTTAACATACTTTGCAAAAACTGCGTTTTTGATATAGTTAGCCATGTTAATTAGTATATTTTAGTGTGTTAACATAGTAGTTTTAAAATGGGCAATCTTCATCAAGTGTGTTAATATCGTAGTTAACATGGCTATTTCCATTTAAACGCGGTTTTTGAACCAATTCCTTTTTTAGTCTACTATATACCTTTTGAGCTACATCATGAAAAATCCACCCGTCATTTATATAAAAAGTTATAAACTCTCTCGACTTACTCATACCAAAAGTTACCCCATATCTCATAAAATAATCCTTAACCTGATCCTGTAGTTCACTGTACTTGTATTCCATTTTAGACCTGAACACAGCATCCAAAACCTGGGAATGTGTTTCAGGCGGAACATCTACCGGTGTGAGTGCGCGTTTGCCTTTTGGTGGTTCTATCAATGGGATATCAGATATATAAGGAATCCCATATTCATCAATTTTGAAACCAAATGGAATAAATTCTTTGCTGCGGCAGTACTCTGGCTTAACTATCATTTGGTCAGGGTTCTGTAAATCCTTTGAGACGGAAATAACAGATTCGGCTTTATTTGTTAACTCAGAGCCAACGTGACCACGGGCGTTATTGTCTCCTTTGTTGGTGTGTAGAACTACGGCGATGTGGATATTGAGTTCCTCTGACCATTTAAGTAATTTTGAGGTTATCATACTTGATTGCTCCTCATCGTTTATAGATGTTATAAGGTCGCGGATGCCGTCGATAACAACAAAGCCTAAATTTTCGGTATTATATAAAGCGTACTCAATAATTTCAAGGCGCTCATTTGGGGTGTATTTACGTAGTCCAGCGGCGGTAAGATTGACAGGTTCTTCACGGTTAGATAGCTTGGCGACACGCCTGATAACTCTTTGCAGGTGAAACCGTGATTGTTCCGTGTCGAATAGAAATATATTCTTTTGATTGTCAGGCAGGCTTACTTTCATCTTCTGCATAAGCCAGTCTCCGGTTTCAGCAGCAGCAAGCGCCATAGCCATAGCGAACGTCTTACCCTGTTTGGCTTTGCCGATCCATAGTGAAATATTACCAAGCGTTCCAATTTCTGAATTTAACTCACCGTCCAATATTTCAAAACATATTGGAGGCGTTTCTATAAACTCTTTTGCTGTAACAATAGCAGCCTGGAGTTTTTCTCCGATTGAGGATAATTTAATATTCTCATCAGGTATTGAAACTGTTGGGTCGATTAGAATAACGGTCATGTTATAAAGCTATTAAGTGTCTTTCAATAGCTTCTTTAATACGTGGCTTTAAATCCGGCATTTGGACAAACCATTGCAGATAACGTATTTCATCGCCGGAAATTAATGTCTTTAATTCACGGCCTTTATACTTGCCGAATGGCATAAGTTCGACAGGATTGTTTTGTGGTAAGTGTTTAATGTAATTTCCGCATCCATTACAATATGCGGAAATGTGAGGCCCGGCTTGGCGAGGCGTGTAGTCATTTATTAAGCCGCATTTTTGGCAGTTAATATCTTCCATTTGATAAAGAAACCTGGCATATAAGGAAATGCTCAGGTTGTTAAATTATCAATAAATATCTTGCGGTAAATCTGCTCCTTATTTCAGATTACCAATCTCCTAATCTACTATTTCCACCACACAAAAACAAATTATTTATCACCACCAGTTCGCTTAGCCATACGCTTCCTGTTTTTCCTAATCCCTAAATGATATAGACAGGCCATAGTTAAGTTATCGAATTTCTTTAAAATATCATTCTTTTGTTTTTCAGACAGCGATACCGTATGAGATTTCTTCTTATTCTCTTCCCGTAATGTGCGCGGTCTGCCTAAGCGTTTCTCCATAAAACAAAGATAGTAATTTTGTTATAATAAACTAAATATTTGTTTAACTAAAATTAATCTATTTGATAATCAGTTAGTTACAACCATTTTGTTATTAAGCTATTGACAATACCAAAACCTTTTGTACCTTTATATCGTAAAACAAATTAAAAACTTATGAAAACAAAACTAACCCAATCCTTCCGCCACGTATTCGCTGGCGAGGGTGATAACAGAGAGATGGCGGTGGTGTTTATAGCACTGTTCGTTCCGGTAATGATGTTGATAACGGTGTTTGG
>Ga0105245_10000453_pt1 | contig 37642 bp, 33 predicted proteins | sample KBSM54metaG_FD_81523 | JGI IMG/M metagenome (GOLD analysis project Ga0105245, IMG submission 81523) | Miscanthus rhizosphere microbial communities from Kellogg Biological Station, Michigan, USA - KBS M5-4 metaG | ecosystem: Host-associated > Plants > Roots > Rhizosphere > Soil | place...
CCTCAACTCGACTTCGACCTTGTGCTAGCCGGCCCACTCGCGTGGCAGCATGAAGAAACTGTCGCTGCCGCCAGGTCCAACGAAGGCAGTAAAAGCAAAATCATTTTGACCGGCGGCCTGAGTGATCCCGACTTGTCTCTGCTCGTCCGCGGCGCTTCACTCGAAGTGATTCCGTCGCTCTATGAAGGGTTCTGTCTTCCCATGGTTGAAGCCATGGCCTGCGGTGTCCCTACAATCGTTGCTAACACCTCCTGTCTGCCGGAGATCTCCGGCGGAGTTCTGCGCTATTTCGATCCGAATTCCGTTGACGACATGGCAGCCTGCATGGAAACGGCTTTGCTCTCCCGTGATTTGCAAGCCGAACTGGCTGAAAACGGGGGCGAGCACGCGCAGAAGTTCAGATGGGATCTGTGCGCGCAACAAACTCTGGCTGTAATAGAACAGGTTGCACGTCGGCGTGAAATACATTCCCGCGCCGCAGGAGTTGCGCTGTGAGGATCGCGATAGACCCCTGGACTCTCGCCAGCCGCTTTCGCTGCCAGGGAACTTATGTCTACACGCAGAACCTGCTGCGCGAATTTAAAAAGATTGCGCGACACGACGCCGCAGTTCGCTTCTCACTTTTCGCTTCCAGTCGAAATGGCAACGACGCGATCCACGTTGCTTCAGAAGACCGCTTCGAACTTCGCTCATCGGCGTTGCTCGATCATGATCGCCTGTGGCGCTTTGGCGGCGCGGGTCTTTCCGCTTCGCGTGCGCATGCCGACGTCATGTTTCTTCCCACAGCAGCCACTTTACCCTTAGGCCAGGTTCCTGCCGTCTCCACGATTCATGACGTTACACCCATAACCATGCCCTCGCACGCGGCTCCGGTGAGCGCAATGCAACGCCTCTTGCTCAAAGGCTGCGCTCGTTTCTCTCATGCGATCATCACATCCTCAGAGTGTTCAAAGAGAGATATCGTCACGCACCTAGGCGTAGCTGAACAAAAAGTTGTCGTAATACATGACGGCTGCGACCAGTCCATCTTCAACCCTGATCCGCCGGACATGGCCGCGCTTGCCGCGTTACGTGCTCGGCTGGGCATCAAAAAGCCGTACCTGCTCCACCATGGAACAATTCAGCCCCGCAAAAATCTCAAGCGGTTAATTCAGGCTTTCCACCTGATGCTGGCGAATGCAGATTTGGATTTTGACCTGGTACTGGCGGGGCGGCGAGGCTGGGCGTCTGATGATGTTGTGAACGCAGCCGCAGAGCGCCGTGGCAGAGGCCGCGTGATCATTGCGGGGATGCTGGATGATTCCGATCTGGCGGTGCTGATCAAAGGGGCCACTCTGGCTGTTGTGCCTTCACTCTATGAAGGCTTTTCATTGCCCATGGTTGAAGCCATGGCCTGCGGCGTGCCCACAATTGCGTCCAACACGTCATGCCTGCCTGAGATATCCGGCAACGCTCTTGCATACTTCGATCCTTTGTCTGTTAAAGATATCGCCGCGTGCATGCAAGCCGTGCTGCGCGATTCCGAATTGCGCCGGCGCCTCAGCGAAAAGGGAATTGACCGCGCCCGCGAATTCACTTGGGAGCGTTGTGCTCGACAAACGCTAGATGTCCTGATGAAAGCAGGAGAGGCACGCCGTAATTGAGCAGATGAATTATCCAGCAACATTACGGGCAAGTGTAGAGCCGCCGAGCTGGCGCGCGGAATTGCTGATCGTCAGTATCAGCTTGGCATTGACTGCTGGCGCTCTGGCGACGCCTCTCGCGCTACCACTCGCCGTGAGCGGAATGGTGTTCGTTCTTGCTGCGCTTCGATTCAAGCTATTACTGCCGCTTGTAGTCTTCTTTTTGCCGGTCACACCATTTCTCAATTGGGATTTTCCCATACGCGATCTGAGCACCCTGGTGCGCTTTAGCTTCTTTGCCGGCGTTCTCTTGTATCGCGCCACACATAAGAATGATGTGCGCAACTGGCTCTGGGAAGGATGGCTGACTAGAGCAATCCTTGCATATCTAGTCATCGCCATTGCATCCTCGGCTATTTTCAATCCACTCACACTCGACGCGCAGCGCGAATTGATGCGGCTGGCATCTTACGTTTGCTTCTACTATGTAATTATTGATTGCTGCCAGACTCAGGACAACACCCGGGCCTTGCTGAAAGTCTTGATGGTTTCAACCATCGCCGTAGCGATCTTTGGGCTTTGGCAGGCTCTGACCGGCGGATACACTGCGCTTTATGATCTACTCTACCCAGTCCAGGACGAGATCGCGCAGATACCGGCATGGGAAGGGCGTATCACCTCGTTTCTTGAGCACTATAACGGTCTTGCCGGATACCTCAACCTGGTCATTCCGTTCTGTTTGGTTTTTGCCGTTGGCGGTACCGACCATGTTCTTCGGGCGCTTAGCAGATGGTGTCTTGCGTTTGCGACTGTTGCGCTTCTGCTGACGCAGAGCCGTGGCGGGCTGATCGCTTTTGCTGCCATTCTGCTGGTACAGGTATGTCTTACTGCCCGGGATCGTAAAACTCGCATAAAACGCGTCGCACTTGTTCTGATTGTCTGCCTATTGGCGGCCACCGCGGCTGGCTTCTTCTTTCAGCGCCTTGGTGAAATCGACGACTTCACTGCTGTCTCGCGTCTCGCGATCTGGGGCGGCGCTTTCACCGTGTTTGCCCGATCGCCGGTGTTAGGAGCGGGCTTCGGGAATCTCCGCGGCCTGATGGGTGGCTTGCTGAATCTGCCAGACGGCTGGACCGGCGATGCGCATAATTTATATCTGGAACTTCTGGCGGAGACCGGCTTGGTCGGCTTGTTGGTCTTCGGCGTCTTGATTATTCTTGTCGTGCGAATCGCCTTGAAGCAATTGCGCAGTACGGAAAATCACTTCAATAAGATGACTGCTCTCGCCATCTTTGCCGCTATCTGTGGAGTGCTGGTCCACGGAAGTGTTGATTACCTGTTTCACACCACTCCGCAGGTGACGGCTTTATTCTTTCTCGTTCTCGGATTGCTCAACGCGCAGATATCGAGCGACAAAACAGCTCCGACCATGCAGGCCGCCAGATGATTGCCCAGAGAAGCTTAGAAACGAAGATGATTGCAGAAGACAAGACGACCACGGGCGAGAAGATCGTTACGGAAGTTGTGCTGGCCTGCAACGTGTGTCGAAACGATCGCATACACACAGTCGACTCAGACTTCAATTTCTGCCGTTGCGATTCCTGCGGCTACGTGTTCGACAGCCCCAGACCGTCTTTCGCTCAGATCAGCGCATTTTACTCACAGGCAGGGAAGTACGATACATGGCTCAACCAAGAGCGCGCTCGGGACATGATGTGGAAGCGCAGGCTGAAAAAGTTGTCGCGCTATAGCTCTAAGGGGCGCCTGCTGGATATTGGTACGGGCTACGGACAATTTCTCCACCATGCCCGGCCGTTTTTCACGGAGGTCAATGGAACAGAAGTATCTGAAAGCGCGGTTGCCCTCGCCAAAGAGAAGTATGGCCTGTCACTTCTTGCCGGCCAGGCAGAGGCTCTGGACTTGCCGTTGCAATCCTTTGACATGATTACCCTGTTCCACGTTTTGGAGCATGTGCCCGATCCCGGCAAGTTGGTGAGTGTGTGCCATGCTCTGTTGAGAGCGCACGGAATATTAATCATCGCCGTGCCAAACGATGTGCTGGCTTGGACTTCAAAGATCAAGAAGATCGGCAAAAAACTCGGCCTTCAATCTTTTCAGAAATTCAGTTCGAAGTTGGGAATCTCCCGCGCGGGAACGTCCCGTGAAATCCATCTCTCGCACTTCACTCCGCCAGTGCTGCGTCGCCTTGTTGAAAATTCTGGACTGCGCATCATAGAGGAATCTCTCGATCCTTATTATGCGTCCACAGGTATCCGCTTACTTCTGGACAGCGCCTATTACGCACTTCACCGCCTTTTGCATGCGGGGCAGAAAATCAACCACTATGACACTATCTGGATGGTCGCGCGCAAACCATGAATTCACTTAAAGAGCTGCAACGAAACTGGGAAGGGTTGGCGCAAGCCGATCCCCTGTGGGCGATATGCACCGATCCCAGCAAGCGCAACAGACAATGGACGCACGAAGAATTCTTCGCCACAGGCCGTAAAGAGATTGAAGCAGTACTTGGCTACGCCGCCAGAGTTGGCCTTTGCATCGATAAAACGTTGCCCGCTCTCGACTTTGGTTGCGGCGTAGGTCGATTAACCCGCGCGATGTCCGAATATTTCCCTGAATGCTGCGGCGTCGATATCTCTCCCACCATGATCAGCATGGCGCAAGCGCTTAATGGTGATCGTCCCGGCTGCTATTTTCAACTGAATGAAGGCCCTCAATTGCATCGCCTGCAGAACAATTACTTCGGCTTCGTTTATACCAGCCTCGTGCTTCAGCACATTGCTGAGCCCTGCAGCCATCAATATATCGCCGAGTTGGTCCGGGTGTTGAAACCCGGTGGCGTGTTGATTTTTCAAGTCCCAGAAACACTCCGTGCCAATTCACTCACAAAGGTCAAGGCCAGAGTGGCATTGTGCTCGCGGTTGCAATCCATTCTCGGCAGACAAAAGCCTTGTGCCATGGAGATGCATTGCATCAAGGAACCAGTAATCCGCAAGTTGATTGCCCAAAATCACGCGCGGGTTGTAGACGTGGCCCTCACAAATTCCTGCGATCCTTCTTTTTCCGGCGACCTCCATTACCTGACGCAAGAACCGTTGCACGGATACGTGAGCAAGCAATATTACGTGGTTAAAGGCTAACAGAGGCTGCCAAGCATGCGTGTAGGGTTTGATGCCCGCTGGTATAACCAGTCCGGAGTCGGGAGTTACATAGCCGGATTGTTGCCTGCGCTCGTTCGTGCTGATTGCGAGTTGGTGGTTTATGCTGATCCGCGCAATCCGGTCCCAGGATTGGAAAGGCTTTCAGTGCAAACGGTTCCAGTCTCTTCCGGGAAGTATTCTTCTCTTGCGACTCTCGAATTCCGGCACCGCGGAGAACGAGACAAGCTCGATCTTTTCCACTGTCCGTTTTATGCGGCTCCGCTGTTGAGATGTCCAGTCGTAGTTACCATTCATGACCTTATTCCGTTTCTCTTTCCCATTTATTTCTGGCCAAAGCAGAAGATGGTCCAGGCTGGGTACCGTGCCGCGACTAAACGCGCAGCGCACCTCATTGCCGACTCACAGTGCACCGCAACCGATCTCCAAAGAATATTGGGCGTGACGCCCGATAGAATTTCCACCGTACACTTGGGGGCTGATCGAGACATCTTTCATCCGAGCGGCGTGGAGAATGAAGAGATGCTTCTACGAGAGCGGTATCACATCAGAAAACCGTTTGTCCTTGTGTCCAGCGCGCGAAATTGGCGCACCAAGAACGTGGCTAGCGCGCTTCTGGCTTTGGAGATCGTGCGCAAAGAAGGCATCACATTTCAAACGGTAATGTATGGGTCCACTCAGAGCGAGAAGTTTGAAATTGGCACTAGCCTCAATGTGCATCATGTAGGCTACATAGACGCTGGAGATCTGGCCGCCCTGTTTCGCCATGCTCATGCATTTCTAATGCCCTCACTGTATGAAGGCTTCGGGCTTCCTCTGGTGGAAGCGATGTCATGCGGCTGCCCGGTAATTGCTTCTAATCGCGGCTCGCTGCCGGAAATAGCGGGCGGCGGCGCCCAGTGTTTTGATCCGTTCGATATCAAAGGAATAGCCAAAGCTCTCTGTGCTCTGCTCCGTAGTCCTGAGGAGTTACAGCAAAAAAGGTCCGCCGCTTTGAGCAGAGCTGCTGATTTTTCGTGGGACAAAGCGGCGCAGGAAACAATATCGGTATATCATCACGTAAACCGATACAACCAGCGCAAGCCAACTAGATCAAGACGTTAGTAAGGGGTGTACTTCGGATGCGTGCTTTAATCACAGGAGTAACTGGACAGGACGGTTCGTACCTGGCTGAATTACTGCTTGAAAAGGGATACGAAGTTTACGGAGTTGTCCGCAGCGTCGCCCGGGCGCAACGCGAAGGCGCAGGTACTTTCTCAGCCAGGATCAATTGCGTTGAGGCCGATCTTACTGACCAGAGTTCACTTGATCGGGTCATGGAACAGGTTAATCCCGATGAAGTTTACAACCTCGCTGGACAAACGTTCGTCCCGGTTTCCTGGACTCAGCCGCTGTTGACAATGGAAGTTACGGGCATGGGCGCGCTGCGGATGCTGGAAGCAATTCGCCGCCATGCGCCGCAGGCCAGGTTCCTGCAAGTTTCAAGTTCAGAGATTTTCGGAAAATCTGACGAGCAACAGCAGAGCGAAGCCACTCGCCTGCGGCCGCGTAACCCATACGGCGCGGCAAAAATGTTTGCGCACCATATCACCATCAATTACCGCGAAAGTTATGGTATGTTTGCGTGTTCATGTATCGCCTTTAACCATGAGTCACCCCGCAGGGCGCCTGAGTTTGTGACTCGTAAAGTGTCACGCCAGGTGGCCCGCATCAAGTTTGGATTGGCCGACAAATTAAGAATGGGAAACCTTGAAAGCCGGCGCGATTGGGGTTTTGCCCCCGACTATGTTCGTGCCATGTGGCTCATGCTGCAACAAGCCGCGCCCAACGATTTTGTGATCGCAACCGGAGTCACTCATAGCGTAAAAGAGTTGTTGGAGATTGCTTTCTCACATGTCGGCCTGGATTGGCAGAAACATGTTGAGGTTGATCCCGTGCTGCTACGTCCCGTGGAAGAAGATCCGCTGAGCGGAGACGCCAGCAAGGCAAACAAGATTCTAGGCTGGAAGCCAACAGTTACATTCGAGCAAATGATACGGATGATGGTGGATTCCGACTTGTCGTTGCTTTCCAAACCGGCGGCCCAGACCGCCGAAACTTCTATCGCCGGAGACTAACGTGTCAGCGTCCGCAGCCGCAAAAGCTCAAAATCTTATACGGAGTCGACGGCTGCCGTTCACGCGGTGGCAGCGGACATTGAAGAGATCAGTTGATCTTGTGGGCGCTTCAATTCTTCTGGTGCTGTGCTGGCCGCTCGTGTTGATTCTGGCACTGCGGATAAAGCTTCATGATGGCGGCCCCGCCTTCTTTCGCCGTCGCGTAGTGGGCCCAAAGAGTGAGTTTGACGCGTTTAAGTTGAGAACCATGCGTGTGGATGCCAATGAAATGTTACGGCGCGATGCTCTCCTTCGTCGCCGATTTGAAGTGAATTTCAAGCTTAAAGATGATCCCCGTATCACCTCGGTCGGCGCGAAGTTACGGAGCAGCGGTCTGGATGAATTACCTCAGCTTTGGAACGTGCTCAAAGGAGAAATGAGTCTGGTTGGTCCAAGGATGATTACTCCAATCGAACTCAAGAAGTATGGTGATGCGGCATGGATTTTTGGCGAAATAAAGCCCGGTTTGACCGGCTACTGGCAGGTCAGTGGCAATCAAATGGCTGGTTATGATCGGCGAGTGGCAATGGATTTGTTTTACGCAGAGCACTGGTCGCTCTTGTTCGACCTGAAAATACTCATTAAGACTCCGGCACGGGTCTTGCGCGGATCAGGGGTGTAGTGATGGCAAATGTTCTGGTTACCGGTGGAGCGGGGTATGTTGGCTCAGTATGTTGCGCTGAACTGTTGCGCAAGGGACATTCCGTTACGATTGTGGATGATCTCTCTACCGGATGCAGGGACGCGGTCCCAGAGGGCGCGGCTTTTTTTCAAATTGATATGGGCAACCAGAGCGCCATGCAATCCCTGGTAAGCCATATCCGGTTCGATGCGGTCTTTCATTTTGCCGCCAAGGCGCTCATTCCTGAATCAGTCAGCAATCCCGGAATGTTTTTTCAGCACAATGTGGCTTCAGGAATTGTTATGTTGGAGGTGCTGCGCGCCGCGGGCATCAAGAACTTTGTGTTTTCATCTTCGGCTGCCGTCTACGGTACTCCACAACGCGTTCCCATTGAAGAGGATGACCCAAAGCAGCCAGTCAATTCTTACGGCGAAACCAAGCTGATGTTTGAGCGCATTCTTGACTGGTATTGTCGTGCCTATGGATGGAGTGTGACTGCATTACGTTATTTCAACGCTTCCGGCGCGACGGCAGAATTGGGAGAACGCCACGATCCTGAAACGCACATCATTCCCCTATTGCTCCAGGTGGCCGCCGGGGAGCGGAAGGTTTTTAACATCTATGGCGATGAATATGACACGCCGGACGGCACATGTTTGCGAGATTATGTGCATGTCCTGGACATTGCCAGCGCGCATATTTGTGCCCTGCAATATTTGAACAAAGCAGGAGTGCGCGCTTACAACATTGGGCTGGGCAAAAGCTACTCAGTGCGAGAGGTTTGCAACGCGGCCGCCGAAGTAACTGGCCGTACAATTCCTTTGCGCGTAAGCGGGCGACGTGAAGGTGATCCGGCAGTGCTCAGCGCCAGCCCAAAGCGCATCATGCATGATCTGGGCTGGAATCCCCAGCACTCTTCTTTGCAGGAGATTATCGACTCCGCATGGCAATGGAAACGCAAACAACTCAGCGTCATGTCCTTCTCCGGGGCAAAATAGTGAAACTCTAGACAGCGTCATTTATCATTCATATCTCATGAAGGCTTTTCTACTGGCGGCAGGAAACGGCACACGGCTGCGTCCTTTGACGGATAACGTTCCCAAATGCCTGCTGTCGATTTGCGGCGTCCCTCTGCTGGAAATATGGCTCAACAACTGCAAGGCTGCCGGAATCACTGATGTTCTGGTCAATGCACATGCACAAGTTGAAGCAATCCGGCGATTTGTCGCGAAGCAACAGAGCGGCGTGAAAGTCCGGATTGCTGAAGAGCAGGAATTGCTGGGCAGCGCAGGAACGGTCGCACAAAACCGAGACTTTGTAACCGGAGAAAAGGCGTTCTTTATCCTTTATGCTGACGTGCTGACGAACATCGACCTGCAACGAATGCTTAAATTCCATGAGCAGAAGAGTCTTCCGGCAACGCTGGGGATCTATCAAGTACCCGATCCCACCCGATGCGGCATCGTGACTATGAATGAAGATTTCGTCATCCAGGAGTTTGTTGAGAAACCTCCACAGCCCGTCAGCAATTGGGCCTTCGCAGGAGTGATGATCGCCGGACCAGAACTCTTCGATTTTCTCCCTGCGCAACGACCAGCTGATCTTGGTTTCGACATGCTCCCAAAGATGGTCGGCAAAATGGGCGCATACAGAATTTCTGAATACCTTCTGGATATCGGCACACTCTCGAACTACCAGCATGCGCAACAATCATGGCACGGATTGGCTCAACTACAATCCGTCGCTCGAGGACTATAGACGCAAATGGTTGCCGGGGTGATCTTTGACTTTGATGGAGTGATCGTAGATAGCCATGCTGCGCACATGAAGGCGTGGAAGGCATTCCTGCTGACCAAAGGCAAAGCATTCAATGACGCGGAGCTTTCTTTTGTGCGGGAGGGAGCGAAACGTGAAGAGATATTGAGGCGATTTCTCGGCGAACTCACTCCAGAGCAAATTGCGAGTTATGGTGTTGAGAAAGACAAACTATTTCAGGCCAGTGCGCGCGAATTGAAACTGGTTCCTGGCTTTACCGAATTTCTATTGCAGCTGGATTCCGCGGTCCTGCCGAGTGCCGTGGCAACTTCCGGGAGCCGCAGTCGAGTGGAACAAACTCTTCAAGCATTCAACATACGTGATCGCTTTCAAGCGCTCATTGCAGCAGAGGATGTTGCAAGGGGGAAGCCTGATCCGGATTTATTTTTGCTGGCCGCTCAAGCCCTGCAAATCGAGCCAAGCCGCATACTGGTATGTGAAGATGCGGTCGCCGGAGTGCTTGCCGCCAAAAGCGCCGGGATGAAGTGTGTGGGCATTGCTGCGAACGGCAGGGAATCTTTGTTAAAGCAGGCTGGCGCTGACTTGGTGGTGAAAGATTTTGCGCATACCAATCTTAATGATGTGAGATGCCTGTTCGCTTAAACGGTATCTGCAAAAGAGTGTCTGGTCGCCTAAAGCCAACCCTGACATTTTTAGACAGAAAATATTCAAGCAGACGAGCTCCCGGGAAGGAGCATGGAGCTCGTCTGCTATCTGAAGAGCAGCCTGAGGGCAATCTCTTCAGTTTCGCGGGACGCGAACGTCGTTACACCGCCTGGGCCAGCGTGTGTGCTTCAACCGCCCTTATCGGCGTGCGCACACCTGCACGAATTACCTGGCGTGAAAACCTTTCCATCTCTTCCAACTGCGGACTGAATTGCAATAGCAACAAACCGGCGCCGGCATCTTCAAATTCGGCAACGCGCTCAGCCACCTGCTCGGGTGTCCCCACCAGGCCGGAACGCAACCCGCGATTCGAGACCGAGTAATCCTCCAATGAAACGCGCTGCTCAAGTTGTGTATTGGCCAGCCACTGCTGGTAATTCTGGTACCCGGCGGCGTTCTGCTGCACGTCAGTGATGCGGCGCAATTCTTCCTGCGCTTCGCGCTCGGTATCGCGGACAATGGCGTATGCCGCCACTCCAAACTGCATCGGCGGCAGTCCCCATCTTTCGCGACGGGCTGAGAGATCGCGCACCTTCTCGCGGATCTTCTCTGGCGGATCGCCATGCATCACGTAAGCATCGCATTTCTGTGAAATCAGGTTCTTGGCCGCTTCTGACTCTCCGCCCGCGTAGATGACAGGACGCGGACGCGACACCGGCTTGGGCTGCAAGACGAGATCTTCAACTTTGTAGTACTTGCCTTCGTAATTTACGTGGTCGTGTTTCCATGCCTGGTCCACCACGTCCAGCCACTCTGAGGTGCGGGCATAGCGATCATCATGCTGGTCGAAGTTCACTCCATATTTGCGCGCTTCATCGGCCCACCATGAGGAAACGACATTCAGTGAGACGCGGCCATTGCTGATGTGGTCGATATTTGCCGCCTGCTTGGCCAGCAGCGCGGGATTATGGAACGTGGGACGAACAGCCACCATCAGCTCAAGCCGATGCGTGACTGCCGCGAGCGCAGCCGCCGTTGACCATGCGTCGAGCGACGGCTCCTCCGGACCTTTGATGTCATTCAAGTTGAGCTCAGCAATCAGTGTCAGGTCAAAGCCAATCTCTTCACTTCGGCGCGCTAGTCGGCTGACGTATGGCCAGCTTGTTTCCATTTGCTCGTCTTCCACATTGCGCAGCCATCCGCCGAAAACAGGAAGCCAATATCCGTATCGCATCACGCGGCCTCCTTTTCCAGAAAGTCCACCAGCCGCACAAAAGGATCAAAGCCAACTACCTTGGGTCCGTCAGCCACGAAGTTGGAAAGCGCGTTGATGTCATAAAAGTAAAGCTTGCCGTCGCGATCATCGATGATGTACTCAATGCCGCCGACTTCAATTTGCGCTTCCTGCATGATGCGCTCGACCTGTTGAATGATTTCGTCCGTCGGCGTGTAGCCCTCAACTTTCAGGCCGGTCTTAGGCGCGTCTACGGGGCACGCGGCGCGCGCCAACTCCTGGCCGCCGGTGGTCTTGCAGATGTCCGCCGGGCAGAGATCAAATGTTCCACCCGTGAGGTGAACTTTGATTCCATAGAGAAACTTACCGCCGACTACCTCCACGCGAACAATGTGGCCACCGCGCGCTGAAATGAATTCCTGGACGAGAGCGGTTGTGTCCAGGCCTAGATCGAGCGTGCCTGCTTGGGCCGCAGCCTCAAGTTCCTCTCGCGAATTGAACTTTGTAACTCCGGCGCCGCTGCCGCCAATGTTCGGCTTTACCACAATAGGGAAGCGCAGTCCTTCAGATGCCTGTACCGCGTCGGCAGGATTGTTGATAACGCGGCTCTTGGGGTAGGGAAGCCCAAGTCTCTCCAGCAGTGAAAGCTGCAGGGCCTTCGACGTCTCATAGCGAAATGCCTTCTGTCCATTCACAATGCGTTTGCCGCGTTGCTCAAGGTGATCGAGATAGTAAAGCGTGTAGAAGATCGCCTGGCCATGGCCACGGCGGTAGGCAGAGGGACTCATTCGATTGAACACCAATGAATATTCGGCCTCACCGTTCAAGTGGGCAGGATCAAAATGGTGTTGCGCCGCGTCAATGCGGACGAATGGCACTCCCCGACGATGGAGTTCCTTGAAGAGCGGAACGAACCAGTGCGGGTGTTCGTAATAAATTGCGATTGGCTTCTTCAGCTTTTGCATGCCTTCCCTCTTTCCTTGCCAGGTGCCGCTTGTCCCGTGTGAGAAGCCAAAACAAAAAGGCCGCTCACTTTGAGCGGCCCCGGTTTAAATCTGAGTCTAAAATCTAAGAAAAATTGCTCAGCACCGGCCGCTCGCGTGTACACATACACATACAGCAACACATGGCCATGTTGCTGGCGGAAGCCGGGTTGGTGAATAACTGGTGCATCTGAGTTTCAAATCGTACACCCAGGGCGCGGGGACAGTCAAATGCTTTGTCTGCTCTGGTTGTTTCTGGAAGACTTCGCGCACATTCCTTCACCAGCCAATTCATCCCCGATCCTTCAATGCGACCGGGAATTAGATACCCCCTGGTTTACCGCAATCGGTTCTCATCACAGCATTTAGAATGGTTCTCATGGACGACGATTCCGGCATCTTTTCCGGCAATGAACGCAAAGAAAAAGAGCAGCAGATGCTCAAAGCAGGACGTCTGCCGCCTGGCCAGTCTCTCACGCTAAAGTGGCCGGTGCTGCATTATGGATCGGTGCCACGCTTCGATCCCGCACGCTGGGACTTTTACATTCGAGGTCTCGTCGAACAGCCGCTGCGGCTTAAATGGGACGAGTTCAACAAGCTGCCCAAAGTTAAAACGCACAGTGATTTCCATTGCGTTACGCGCTGGAGTCGCTTTGACAATGATTGGGAAGGCGTAGCATTTCAGGAAGTTCTGAAGCTGGTTAAACTCAAGGCGGAAGCGAAATATGTATTAGTCCATGCCGAACAGGGTTTCACAGCCAACGTGCCCTTAATCGATCTTGACCGCGAAGATGTGCTCTTTGCCACGCACCATGACGGCCAGCCGCTTACCGCCGATCATGGTTATCCACTGCGGCTGATCGTGCCGCATCTTTACGCCTGGAAATCAGTGAAGTGGGTGCGAGGGCTGGAGTTTACAGACCACGATGTTCCGGGCTTCTGGGAGCAGAACGGATATCACATGTATGGCGATCCGTTTCTGGAACAACGGTTTGATACCGCTTAGCTTTTTTCTGTAATCCCGAGCGCAGCGAGGGAACCCTCTTCCCACAAGAAACTCAGAAGTTACAGATGCCCAAATATTTCCTCACCCGCTGTGCGGGTTCGGGATTTCAGAACAAGCTACTTCACAATCGCGTTATAGCCATCTCCAGATAAACGAGTGCGCATGGCTTCAGCATCTTTCCTGTCGGTGAATGGGCCAACCTGTACGTGAAACAGCGGATCGCCGGATGCATTGGCGATGAAGACCGGATATTGCTTCTTCCGCAGTGCTGTAACCAGGATCTCAGCATCTTCTTGTTTCGATACGGCTGCCACCTGGACCATGAATGAGCTTGCTGCGCCGCTCTTACCGTCAGTCCCCGCACTGGCGCTTTGATCTGAGGTTTTGCTGGCCGAAGACTGTTGGGCTGTGGGTTGCTGGTCAGCAGACTTGGGAGAAGAGCTTGGGTCACTGGCTGTAGCGGCCGCGCAGTTGGGTGATCCCGGAGGGCAGGTCTGCGTGACTGCTTCAGGAGTCTTGTTGCCGGCGTAAGGCTTTCCCGCACTACTGCTGGGCACTGTGGCCACGATCTCAGTTCTTCCGCCGGCGCTGTTGCTCTTACCCAGCAGATATCCCATGGTGAAAAACACGCCGCATATAATCGCCAGCGCAAAAAAGATGCCAAGAAGTTTGCCCGTACTCAACGTGATTTCAGTGTCGCGTACCTGATCGTCTTCTTTTGCCGACAATTGTGTCCCAGTTGCCATTTCTCCCCCCGTTTTTTGAGCCTAAGCTTGTCCCCAGTGTAACCCGATTTCTACTTGTTGGAGATCTTTTCTACCGCTTTAGTAATCGCGGAGATCATGTCCACTGGTAATGGGAAGACGATGGTAGTGTTCTTTTCCACGCCAATTTCCGTAAGGGTTTGGAGATAGCGCAACTGGATTGCGATTGGCTCACCGGAGAGAATGTGTGCCGCTTCCATAAGCCTTTGCGAGGCGGAAAATTCGCCTTCTGCATGGATGATCTTGGCGCGCTTTTCGCGTTCGGCTTCAGCCTGCTTGGCCATTGCGCGCAGCATGGATTCAGGAAGGTCCACCTGCTTTACTTCGACATTGGAAACTTTTACGCCGTAGGGAGCGGTGTGTTGGTCCAGAATGCTCTGGATGCGGGTATTCAGTTTGTCACGGTGGGCCAGCAATTCGTCCAACTCGACTTCGCCCAGGACCGACCGCAGCGTGGTCTGGGCAAATTGCTGTGTCTGCCAGTAGTAGTTCTGTACCTGGACCACCGCTTGCGGAGCGTTGACCACGCGCCAATAGATCACGGCATTCACTTTCAAGGTGACGTTATCGCGCGTGATGATGTCCTGCGGAGGAACTTCCAGGGCTTGCTGCCGCAGATCTATTCTCACCATCTTCTGGATGGGAGGGAATACCAGGATGAGTCCTGGGCCTTTGGCGTCCTGCTGGAGCCGGCCAAGGGAGAAGATTACGCCGCGCTCATATTCGCGCAGGATCTTGATGCAGTTAAAAACATAGAGAAGAAAAATGACAACCGGAACAAGAACAAAAAGCACAGGCGCCTCCATCAGATAACGAGTGGGAAAGTCGAACGGATTCTATGGCACACGGGTAACAAAAGCAAAAGCTATCCTGCAATCAATGGCTGGGGTATTGCCTCGTGCACTGGCTCTACGTACAGCACAAGGTTTTCAATCCGGCGAACTACCACTCGGCGGCCAGCTTCCACATTGGCCGGAGAGACTGCATCCCAAAGCTCGCCCTGGACAAAAACTTTGCCGGCAGGCGTAAGCGGCGCACAGACAATTGCCATCTCGCCGATCATCCCTTGCGCGCCGGTTACCACTTTGTTTCTACGGGCCTTCAGTGCGATGGTCATAAGAAAGATCGTGATTGCACCGAGTGGGAGGCTAACGGCCAATGCTGTCCAGATATTGACGCGCATCTCCGGTATTGGGCCGTCAATAAGCAGGAGTCCGCCCAAAACCATCAGCACTATGCCGCCTGCTCCAAGGACGCCGTGCGTCTGAAACTTGGCTTCAAGTACAAAGAACGCGAACGCCGATAAGATTAGAACCAGTGCGATCGACCGGAACGGCAGCAGATTCAGTGCGTAAAAGAAGAGCAGAAGAACGATGAAGCCAATTGCGCCAGGAATGATCGCGCCTGGATGATTAAACTCAAAGTAAATACATAGCAAGCCAACGGTGAAGAGCAGGTACAGAACATTCGGATCCATGAGAAATGCCAGAATGTGAAGCTTTGTGGTCATTTCATAAAGACGAACGGCTTTGCCTCTGACGTGAAGCGCGCTCTTGGAGCCGTCAAAGCGGGTTACGGTCTTGCCCTCGAGTTGCGCAAACAGATCGTTGTCATCTTTTGCGATGTAGTTGATCAAGTTCTTTTCCAGGCACTCATCCGCGGTAAAGGCCTTGGATTCCTTCATGGCGCTCTCTGCAACTTCGATATTGCGGCCGCGCTTGCCGACATAAGATCGAAGCAATGAAGAGGCATAATTTTCCAGCTTCTCCTTCATCACCGGATCCATCGTGACGCCATCACCGCGCACAGGATGCGCCGCCCCTGCGTGGGTACCGGGCGCCATTGCTGCGACGTCCGCAGCCTCAAGAATAAAAAAGCCTGCTGAACCCGCGTCGCTTCCTGCCGGTGATACATAAACGATCACTGGGACAGGCGAGGCCAGGATCTTCTGGATAATGCGTTCCATGGGGCCCATGATGCCGCCAGGAGTATTCAGCTCAAAAAGGAGAGCGTCAGCGTGGGTGCGCTGCGCCTCCTGAATCGAGCGGTCAACATACTCCGCTGTAATGGGATTGATGGTGTCATCTACCACGATCTTCAGCACGTCCGCTGACGCGGCGTGAGCCGCAAACAGCAGCACAAGTACGATTGCTGTCTTATAAATGCCGAGTTTTGAAAAAAGATTACGCATAAATCTACCTCAAGGATGCGGAGATGTTGCTTTGCCCGTGGCACCTGATGCAATGTCGCGCTTTAGAGCAGCCGCAGTGGCGTTCGCGGGGTCGAGAGCCAAAGCATGGTCGATATTTTGTTCGGCTGAAGCTGATTTGTTTTCCGCCAGGTCCAACCGGGCCATTACCAAATAAGCGTCAGCCGTCGGCTGTAACTTTAAAGACATGCGTGCCTCGTTGCGCGCGCCAACCATGTCCTGATCATTTTCAAGCACCGCCGCTAAACCAGCGTGCGCTCCTGGATTGCTGGGATCAAGCACCACGGCTTCTCGAAACTCCTTTTCCGCTTCTCCGGGCAGGCCGGATTGCAGCAACTCCTGCCCGTGCCTGACATGAAAAGCAGCATGGCTTGCCGGATCAGACTTGGCTAGGCGCGCCTCATTGGTATTTTCGATTTCCAGAGCAATCTGCTGGAAAGTGGACTCATCATAATTGCGCTTGATGCGCTCCAATGGCGTGCGGGCAGGCTGCGTACCTGAAGCAACTGCCTCCAGGAAAGTTTTGGCCTCGGCGTCAGGATGAATGGCCAACAATGCGCGCAACTCGCGCGCAGCTCCCTGCGTGTCGCCTTCGCGGAAAAGCGTTACCGCCAGATTAAACCGATAATCGGGCTCATTGGGATCAGTAAGCACGGTTTTCTCAAAGTACCCGCGAGCAGTCTTCTCCCCGCGCCGCGCGGCAACCACACCCAGGTTGTTCAAGACTTCAGTAAGCGGCAGTCGGGAGGCCAAAGTCTGGAAGGCGTTTTCAGCTTTGTCCATGTGCCCGCCATAGAATGCTGCCAGACCCAGATAAAACTGTGCTTCATTGGCATTAGCGTCGCTCTTGGGGATGCGTGCAAGCCAGCTTGCGGCTGATTCATAATCCCGGACCTTGTAATAGCTTTTGCCCAGTTGCAACATGGCAAGAGCGTTCGACGGATCCAGGCGCGCGGCTTCTTTAAAGTCTTTGATCTTTTCCTGATCGTTCGTCGCCGTGATGCCACGGACATAGTTCTCCAGAACGTCCGGTCTCTGACCGGGGAACCGCGCAATAAAATAGTCTTTGGCGATAACTCCGGGGCTTAACGTATTAAGGATGTCCCAGGCAAGAGCCGTCTGGATACCAATGAGATTGGTGAGCGGGCCGGACTCGGTGAATTCTGGACTGAGGCGAAGCCGTTCCATATCCATAAGCCGGGCATGTGCCGTGATATTGGCGTCATCAACGCGATAGTCGCCCATGACCAAATAGTCGGCATCCAATTGCTGACCGACCTGATAAAGAGTGGCGCGCGAGGGCTTGGCTCCCGGGGGAATACCGAGCCGGTCAAAAGCATTGAGGCGGTCATCGCGCCCCATAATGAAAAACCCACTGGGGCCCAGACGCGTGCTCAAAACTTCAGGAAAAGATTCGCTGATCCAGTCAGTTCCTGCTGCCGTGGAAGTATTTTCAAAGGGTATGATCAACAGCAGCCGGCTCACACGGGCAGGACTGCTTTGCTGTTGGGCCTGAAGCGATGACGTTAGCACCAATAAGGCCAGAAACAGCAGTGAGAGAACAATACCAGCAGGTTTTCTCAAGGTAGGTAAATTATAGGCCAAAATAGCTCCGTCCCTCTCCGTAAAGGCGCTGGGCCCGGACCTTCCGGAATCGCGCAAAATGGCCGGTGATCAGAGAACCTCTGGACCACAAAGCGCACAGGGAAATATCGAGTGACGGGTGCGAATTCCCGCGCGGAATTTTTCGCCCGGGGGTGTGCCATTTTGGGACAGCGCAGCTCGATTAAAACCACGAGCAGCTGGAAGAACTTTGTTCGCATACTAAAATGATTGCGTCTGAACTTTTTGCGCAGAGAAAGTAAATGGTTATCGTGAAAGGAGCACAAATGAAAAAATTCCTCACAGCAGCTTTCATGACCGCGACCCTGACAGCCGGTGTGGTCTCCGTTCATGCCCTTGGCACGAAAGCACAAGCCAGTTCGTGTGGAGTCAGCTGTATAGCCCCTAAATTGAGTTGTCCTGGCGGCTGTTTTTGTGACTTGACGCAGGGCAACGGCATCGATACAGGCGTTTGCGTATCAAGGCATTAAAGAATTCACCGCAAAGGACGCAAAGGAAAGAATTGTTACAGCAGAGGTCGCAGAGGCAGGACGATTTCAGATTAGTTATAAGTACAAAAACCTTCTTCATCCTTTGCACCCTTTGCGGTGAGAAACAATAAAAAGGCTCGATCTGAATTGGTTCGGTGATTCAAATCATGAAAGGAGCAAACATGAAAAAACTTTTAGCACTAACTTTCCTGGCGACAACACTGGCGACTGGTGTCCTATCCGTTCATGCCCTTGGCACAAAAGCACAAGCCCAGACGTGCGGGCAGACCTGTAGGGTTCCAGGCATCAGCTGTCCGAAAGGCTGTTTCTGTCAAATCAGTGGCGTTGACACTGGCGTTTGCATGAAGAATTGATGGTGGTTTTACCGCTTTCTCTGCAAGCCCTGGGCGTAGTGAGGGAACCCTTGTCCGCTGATAAAGTTTGTGAGTACACGAATCCGGGGGATCAAAAGGATTTGTGAAATCATGATCCGTCAAAACAGCGAAGATGATAAAGGTCCCTCGCTCCGCTCGGCATCTCAGCTCTTCGTATTGACCGGAGCGGGCATCAGCGCGGAGAGCGGAATTCCGGTCTTTCAAGGGACCAACTGGCGCGGCCATAGCCATTACGAACTGGCCAACATTGAAGCCTGGGAGAAAGATCCAGCGCTGGTTTGGCAGTATTACTCGGATCGTCGCGCCCGCGCCCGAGATGCTAAACCCAATGCGGCGCACATTGCCCTGGCCCAGTGGAGCAAAAAGTCCGGCGGCAGTGAATTGTTTCTCTGCACGCAGAACGTAGATGGTCTGCATGAAGCCGCGGGCTCTGAAGACGTAGTCCACATCCACGGAAAAATTTTTGAGAGCCGGTGTGCCGACGATTGCGGTCGTCCGGTGTTCGCAGACCACAACACTTACTCGGCAAGCGACTTACCTCACTGTGCTTGTGGGGCGCTGGTGCGCCCAAATGTCTGCTGGTTTGGCGAACAGCCATATCAGATGGACCGAATCTATGACGCGCTGGAAGGGTGCGATACGTTTATCGCAATTGGGACTTCTGGATCAGTGCAGCCGGTGGCGAGCTTTGTAACCATGCTCAAGCAAAGGCCGCATTCTGCACGGACGATCTTTCTTGGGCTGACGGAACCCGCCAATTTGTTATATTTCGATGAAGTGCATCTTGGCCCGGCGGCGGAACTCGTGCCAAAATTGTTGGAGTCATGGAAGAAGAGCAGATAAGTGAATTTGCTCAGGGGAACTTTGTTGGTAAGAACTGGAGCGGGAGACCGGGATCGAACCGGCGACGTCCAGCTTGGGAAGCTGGCATTCTACCACTGAATTACTCCCGCTCAGGATAGCTTGCAACTGCCAAAATTGTAACACCGCTCGCACGTAGTCCGTAATCAGGTCACTTTTTTCCGGCGTGTTCGTCTTGAGGACGCGAGGGAGAACTATGAAGGTGATAGGGCTCATTCTCATGCGCTACTAACGGATTGCGATAGCGAAAATCGAGAGCCAATAGAGCAGCACCTGGATCATCTTTATGTTCAGCGTATAAAGCGGCTTCCTGCGCCGCCTCTTTTTTCATTCCCACCTGCGCGTAAATCAAAGACAAGTAGAAATGGGCGCTGAGATCGTCTGGATTGATGGATTGCAAAGCCTCAAACTGTTCACGCGCCGGCTGGTATTTTTTCTGTAGATAGTAAGCGTAGCCCAATTCCTGGCGGGCCTGCCGGAAACGGGGATAGGCTTTGACTACGGGTTGGAGATAGCTCACTGCGTCATTGAACCGGTTTTCCAATCGATAGATCAATCCTTTGTAAAAAACGGCACGCAAACTTGCAGGATTTTTTTCCAGTGCTTGGTTCAGATATTTCAGGGCCGGCTCATACTTGTCATAAGAGGAATTGGCGGGAGACAAGTTGCCGGGCCCGTCAGGATCAATGCGCGTATCCACCAGCCGCGAATAGGTTGCAATGGCAAGATTGACATAGCCATCCGCGTAGCCGGGGCTGATTTCGACCACTTTTCTGAAGGCGTCCGCGGCTTTCCAGTATTGTTGCTGGCGAAGCAGCGCGATTCCGTAATTATTCCAGCGCAGCATCTGTTCGCGATCGGGTGCAGGCCATTTGCCCGTGGTGGTCTCCAAAGGCAGCGCGAGAGACCGCGAAACCATGGTCACGATTGGATAGTCCACGCTCTTGTTGAGGATGAAGTCTGTAAATGCGCGACGGAAGCGGCGGTAATTGACCTGGGCTTTCAGCGTGACAGGTCCGGGCGTCCCAGGCGGAATGCGAAACTTGAAACGCACAAGATCGGACTGGCCAGAAGGAATGGTGTTATCAAAAGCGCGTACCTTCATGTCCCAAACCTGATGCAGGTCAATCCATTTGCCTTCCTTGGTGATCAGACGATTGGTGTAAGTGTGGGCTTGTTCATCCAGAAAGCCATCTAGTTTGATAAAGCCGCTGTGAAAAAATTCCGCGCCATTAACGTCCGTAGCGATGAACTCCACCCAGCACTCGTAAAAATCTCTCTGCTCGGGCACAAGGTTATGGACGATTTTTTTGTTTTGTATGACAACGCCGACAGTGACAGTTTCACCGGCCAGCACAGTGTGGTCCTGCCGATCCAGTGGCGCGATGAGCTTCTCTTTGCCGGAATCGGTCTTTGTAAGAGCAAAGATATCCAGGCCCAAAGTGTCTTTGAGGTAAGCCTCCGTTACTTTCATCTGTTCGTCGTAACCGTAGAAAAAAGGAATGGCGGTATTAGCGCCCGGCCAGCGATGCGAAGCCACCTGATGGTCCTTGGCGCCGTAGTCGGTTGGAGCGTCGACTTTATTCATGTGGCAGCTCTGGCAATTGGTGTCCACATCCTTCTGGTAAAAAGGCAGCGGCGATTGCCGTGCCCAGGACGTTTGCTGCCACTCGTCGTAAACGGAAAACGCCCGCATCCACTTATATCCGTTGAGCATTCGCGGCAGGAACGCCTTGTGGCAGACGGAGCAGAATTCCGGTGTGCGATAGAAGTCGCGCATAACCGCATTGCTGTGCAGTTTGGGGCGGGCCAGGATATCGTCAAATGAAACGGGGCCGGTAACGGGAGAGCCATCTTCATTAACCATAACTGCCGGAGTTCCCATCACGTAGCTTCCAGTGCCGCTGGTGTTCTGGATCTGCTGGATGGAATGGCAGACCATGCAGGTGATTCCATCTTCATCAAACGAACGATTGACCGGCGAACCACTGGTCAAGGCCCCGGAGAAAAGAGCAATAGGATTGTGGCACCCTTCACAATGCCGGGTAAATTCAATCCCTTTTTGCTGGATGAGCACATCAACATTGTTTTTGTAAAAAGGCGCCCGGAAGGAATTGGCATGTGCCGATTGACGCCATTGCTGATGGGTTTCCGCGTGGCATGTGGCGCAATAACTTGCCGGCGGGAACTGGTCGGAAGCTATAAAGGCATCGCTGGCTGATTTTGCCTGGCTGGGAAGAAAGGGATTGTTGCCGAACCGATAGTTATATTGCGGACTGGGCTTTCCGCTGCCGGCAACATCTTTGTCGTCTCCGGAATTGTTCTCGGGGCCAGGACCATCGAAGCCTGCGCCCATCAAGGGAATAGCGAGTGCCGTGGCGGCCATAACGATAGCGATCCCAGCGAAGTGGAACAGGCCTCTGTTAGGTTTTGGAGTCAACACGGTAGACGCTCCATTTGATTTTTTGCAGGTGTGAGGCTAGATGATTAACACATTTCAGTTGAAATTTCTATCTGGAATTTCTTGGTTGGTCACTTCTAGCCCCTTTTTTTGATGAGAGCAGGCTCCGAAAGTAAAGCGAGACTCGATCCATTGCGGAGACAGCGCCTGGCAACCAAAGCGATTCTTCTTTCACCAGAGGCCGCCCTGCCGATACTGAGGAAGAGCTGACGTTCGCCGGCCAGATTTTGATCATCAAGGCGGCAAAGTACATGCCATCAGCCGAGATCACTTTAAGCCAAACTATCTCAGCCGATAGAACCGATGTAAACTTCTCAATTTTGCCGAGGATGAGCCAGAGACCCCGAGTTCCAAAATGGGAAAATGCGATTCGATCTACTATGAAATCCGCGCAGCGGAGATCAGTTCGCCGTTGCCACTCTGGGGGTTTGTGCCTAAATCCTCCGTAAATCGAACAAAGTAGTTAACGAGTCGCTCAAGTTCCGGAAGTATATCTCTCAGTTTTACCGGCAACTCACAACCGGGCAGTGAGACGCTGCCATGATTTGATATGCCACGCTCGTCCGAACGTGGATTCCCGGAAGGAAAGCGTCCCTTACACCTAGCACAATCATGTCAGCGCTCTTGTCCTGCGCAACTTTCAGGATCGTTCCCACAGTCTCGCCGGATTCAATCACAAATTCTGCCTGCAATGGGGCAAGCAGTGGTCCAAATATATGGACCATGTTCGTGCGCACTGGCTCAGACAGCTTTTGCGTATCAGGATTGCTGGCTGTTTCCTCGGGCAAAACATGGAGTACGGTTACCTTGGCTCCGTAAGTTCCTGCGAGGCGCACAACAAATGGCAGCGAGCGCATGCTCTCTTCTGAAAGGTCTGTGGGCACCAGGATGTTCTCTATCTTTATTCTTGAACTCGGCTGATCCGGGCCAACAGTCAACACGGGGCACGTTGCCACACGGCAGATCCCCTCTACGGCGGATCCCAGCAGAAAGCGGCGCAATCCAGTGCGTCCGTGCGTGCCGGCGACTATCAGATCAATATGATTTTGATTGATCTCTTCCTGCAATGCGTCGCCCAGGATGCCGGATGACAGCAGCGCCTTGGTTTTGATTCCTTCCAACTGTGGGGAATGCAGGATGTTGTCCAGTTCTTTGGTCGCAGCCTCGTACTCGGCTTCATAAAAATAAGGCGCGGATTGGGGCGCCGCTGTCGCCAGCGATGTTGGGGTAATAATGTGGCAGGCAAAAACCGATGCGCCAAATTTTTTTGCCAGGGAGGCGGCGTACGGAAACGCCTTCATGGAAGCCTCAGAAAAGTCCGTTGCAAATAAGATGTTCTTCAGGCTTGCGACCGGAGTCGGAACAATGGGTGCATGAGCGGTAGCCATATGAACCTCCTTGATTTGAATATATGCTCGGAAAATCGCTTGTTCTGTGATGACTATCACATGACGCAGTCGCGTCGCCGCCGAATGAGATTTCGGCAGACGATTCATTCACGCTGGAATTGCAGACAAGCAGAGCTGGACTTCGTTGAAGTCAGATGTTTTGTTAATTCGTCAGGCTTCCCTATAACCGATCGCGCACCGTCAGCACCGGACACTCAGCGTGGCGCACGACCTTGGACGCAATTGACCAACTGGCATGTTCTGACAGCGGATACCCGTGGGTAACACCCAGAACAATCAAGTCGGCTTTCACTTCCCGTGCGCTCTCCAGAATCGTGTTCACCGGATCGCCACTGGCAATTTTGAAGCTGGGCTTACACCACAAGGTAGCATCTTCCGGCACAAGCTGCTCCATGCGCTGCCTGTTCCCAAATACATTTTCCTCTTCACCTTTTTCTGGAATGTGCAGGAGCGTCAGGTTACCGTTGGATTCCTCCGCCAATGCCACGGCATATTGCGCGGCGCGGAGTGAATGCGGTTCAAGGTCAGTGGGCAGTAGTATGGAAGAGAAGCGTTCACCACAAGCCTGAATGTGCGGCCCAATGGTAAGCACGGGAATACCCATTTCCCGGAATAGTGCTTCACCGGTTGAACCAAAGACGAATTTTGCAGCGCCTCCCGCGGCGTGAGTGCCAATTACCAGCAGATCAGCCCGGTGTTTACTGGCCAGCCGCTTCACTTCTTCAACCACATTTCCCTCTGCCACCTCAATAGCAAAGCCCTCTTCTTTTTTCACGCAAGGTTCCAGCCAGGCATTGAGTGTTTCTTTCACATTCGCTCTGGTCTCGGAAGGAAGCATGAGGGCAGGATTGAGCACATGAACAACGACCAGAGTGGCGCCGGATCTGCGTGCCAGTTCCGTAGCGACTTTTATGGTGTTCGCCGAGGCCGGCGACAGATCAACCGCCACCAGCAGGTGATCAAAATGCACTCTCATGGTTTCCAGGCGCGGTTCTTTCACAGACGAAGCTGCATTTCGGTTGTTCATAAGACCTCCATTCAATTTCACCCCGGCGAAAACCAGAGAGAATAATCAAGATTGATCCGCACAAGCAACGAACAAATGTTTAAATTGATGCGCCAGCCAAAAGCTTAAGTTCCAGTCTTCACCGTGAATGAGGTCGACGTGATTTCAGGAAAGGCCTCGTGGTCTGCATCCTGTGACAACTCCATCTCCAAAAATTCCTCTTCAGAAATTTCTTCTCTAAGCTCGTGCATCAAATCCAGTTGCATTTTGCTCAGGGCTTCATTCAGGGCCTTTGGGGGTCTTTCCTCCAGGCCAAAAGCTCTGGGGTTGTTCAATATTTGCCCCAGCATCAGGTAAACGTGCTTAACTCTTTCTTTCATAACATCTCCTTCCGGCTAGCACCGTCAGGCCGCGGTTACGGCTATTGTTTTTCCTGTTTCAGTGGGGGATTTTGGGGCGGCTATCTCCAGCGTTCCGTTCTTCAGTGTCGCATGTGCCTTTTCTGGCACCACTTCAGATGGCAACGAGATGCTCCCATAAATCATTTTGATCTCTGATTCGCCTTGCTTCTCCGTCTGTTTTATCCCGCGAATCGTCAGTTGGTTCTTTTCCAGGTTGAATGTAACTTCGTCCTCATTGAAGCCGCGTACTTGCGCCACGATGCGAAAGTCGTTTTGAGTTTCTTTGATTTTCATTGGAACGGGAGCGAGCAACTCCGCTTCTGCCATGAGCCAGTGGTCCAGATCATGACCGCTCCCGCAACCGCACTCCTCAAACAGTTGAAATGCGCGCTTTGCGATCTGCTTCGTCATACGATCGGATACGTCCCAGACCATCAGAGACGTGGGAGCGAGAACAACCTGGTCCTTCTTTGTGTTAACTGTGACATGCTCTTTCATTTTGGACCCTCCTCCGAACTATTTATTATTCGAGTTCTTTATTTGTCTTGGCTGTGATCTCGATCACGCAAAGGAGTGATTAAAATCAGAGTGAACTATGGCAGACACTAACGTGGTATCTTCGTGAAGAGATATTGTTGGTCAGGGGACTATGACGGCCGCGCCATCAATTGAATCATTCTTAATCGCAGCCAGCGCGTCATTGGCCTGATCGAGAGAAAACACCGTGGTCTTGGGGCGCAGCTTGATCTCGGCTGCAAGTTGTAAAAAGTCGCGGGCATCCGAGCGCGTCATGTTGGTGACGCTCCGGAGTTGCCGCTCACCCCACAGCAGACTGTCGTAATCGAACTCAGGTATGCGGTCCAGATGGATTGCATTAATCGCGACTACACCGCCCTTGCGCAGGCTGGCCAGCGCGGCCACAACCACGTCACCGCTGGGCGCGAACGTGACAGCGCGGTCAAGCTGCACTGGCGGTTTTTCTGTCTCACTGCCCACCCACGTTGCGCCAAGCGACTCCGCCAGTTGACGGTGAGAAGCTCCGCGTGTGGAGACGTAGACTTCACAATTCCAGGCCCGCAAGACCGCTATGGCAAGATGGGCCGAAGCGCCAAAGCCAAATAACCCGATGCGTTCTCCATCTTTTACCTCAGCTACACGCAGACTACGAAACCCGATGATGCCGGCACACAAAAGGGGAGCGGCTTGTAGATCCTCGACCCCATTCGCCAATGGAAACGTAAAATCAGCGCGTGCGAGTGCATACTCAGCGTAGCCGCCATTCACGCTGTAACCGGTGAAGGTCGGAGCATCGCAAAGGTTTTCCAGTTCATGGCGGCAATACCAGCAGCTTCCATCGACGCCGCCAACCCAGGAGACGCCCACCCGAGCCCCTGCCGCAAGATCAGTCGTGCCTGGATCGGCAACTTCTCCCACGATTTGATGGCCGGGAATTATTTCATTGCAGCGTGGCGGCAGTTCGCCTTCCACAATGTGCAAATCTGTTCGACAAACGCCGCAGGCGCGCACACGCAGAAGAACATGGCCGGGCTTGAGTTGTGGCCGCGGGACCTCGCGGATCTCGAGCGGGTGCTTCGAAACATCTCGTGGCGAAGAGAGAATGGCAGCTTTCATCTGCGTATCGTCAAACCGGGGATTGGCGCAAGGTTTTATGCATCAGGAAACGTTTTGCGATTTCTACCAATAATAGATAGGTTACTGTTGCGGCTGCGAGGAATGCGAAATAGATAGGTGGAAGCGGTGTAAATCCCAGTCTGGTCCCGAATGGCAGGAATGGCAGAACAATTCCCAAAACGACAACTCCCAGAGTGGTGGCGGTGAGCGCGCGGCTGGGACGGCTGCGGAACGGGTTCCCACTCGTCCGGATCACAAACAGCACCAATGTCTGCGTGGCCAGGGACTCGACAAACCAGCCCGTATGAAATTCTGCTTCTTGTGCATGCAGTAGAGCCAGCAAGACATAAAAAGTGAGAAAATCGTAAATAGAACTGATAGGCCCGATAAACAGCATGAAGTTGCGAATCAATTTAATGTCCCAGTGCTGCGGCGCGCGGACGTAAGCGGCATCAACGTTATCGGTTGGAATTGTGACCTGGGCCATATCATAAAGAAAATTGTTCAACAGGATTTGCGTGGGCAACATGGGGAGGAAGGGAAGAAACAATGATGCTCCCGCCATACTCAGCATATTGCCAAAGTTTGAACTGGTCCCCATCAACAGGTACTTCATCACGTTGCCGAAGGCGCGCCGGCCTTCAAGAATTCCCGCATGGAGGACCTGAAGCCCCGGTTCCATCAGAATGATATCAGCCGAATCGCGGGCGATATCCACCGCTGTGGAGACAGAGATTCCCACGTCAGCCGCGTGTAAAGAAGGCGCGTCATTAATGCCGTCTCCCATATAGCCGACGACATGACTGCGATGCTTCAGCGCCATGATGATGCGGTTCTTTTGCGCCGGAGAGACGCGCGCGAATACCGTGGTCTGCTCCGCTATGTGGCCCAGCGCGGCATCAGTCATTTTTTCGAGTTCCGAGCCCAATATGATCTTTCCCGGCTGGAGCCCCACCTGCTCACAAATCCTGCCGCTCACCAGATCGCTGTCACCGGTAATGATCTTTACTTCCACGCCATCACGCCGGAGCGCCGCAATGGATTCCGCCGCATCCACTCTTGGAGGATCGCCAAACGCCAGGTAGCCGGCCAGAGTGAGACTGTGCTCGTCACTTACCGAATACGCCTGCTTTGCGGGAACGGTGGCATACGCCACAGCCAAAACTCGAAAGCCCTGGCTGCTGAGATCGTTGTAGGTCTTGCGGCACTGGGCCAGCATCTCATCGCTTATCGCTAAAGCTTGGCCACCGTGCTCATAACGTGAGAGAAGCGGGAACATTCCTTCAGGCGAACCCTTTGTGATCAGCATTCGCTCTTTTGCTTGCTCCACGACGACAGAGAGCCGCCGCCGCTCGAAGTCGAACGGAATTTCGTCGCACTTTGTAAATCCCTCGGATGACGAAGAGCAGGGCAGGTTGCAAATGGCCACATCAAGCGGACTCTTAATCCCGGTTTCAAGCTTGCTGTTCAGCCATGCCAGTCTAAAAGCGCGCTCTGAACGGGCCCCGAAGGGATCCACCGCGCGATCCAGCACCATATTCCCAGTCGTCAGTGTACCGGTCTTGTCGCTGCACAAAACGTCAATGCTGCCAAAGTTTTGAATCGCAGAAAGGTGCTTCACGATCACGTTCTTGCGTGCCATCGCCAAGGCGCCCTTGGCCAGAGTAACGGAGGTGATCATGGGCAGAAACTCTGGCGTCAGCCCCACAGCAAGGGCCACGGCGAATAACAGCGATTGCAGCGGATCGCGGTGCAGAACAACGCTTACCACCAGAAGGAAAAGCACCAGGAAGACCACGGCCCGCATGATCAGGTTGCCGAATTGCCGCAGGCCACGGTCAAAAGCGGTTTCTTCCGGGCGGGTCGCCAATCGGTCTGCAATGTCCCCGAAGGCTGTCCGGCGTCCAGTTGTGGTGATAATTGCGGTGGCTGTACCGCTCACTACGGAGGTGCCCAGAAAAACCATGTTGCGGGCGTCCGGCGAAGCTGATTCTTCCGCGCCCTGGGCTTCTTTTTCCGCCGGCAGTGACTCGCCGGTAAGCGCCGCCTGCTGAACATAGAGATCGCGTGAGACTAAAAGGCGCGCATCGGAGGGAACCAGGTCGCCGGCACAGAGCCGAATCGTGTCGCCGGGGACTAGTTTTTTTCGGTCCATTTCCTGCCAGCGCCCGTCGCGCAAAACGGTAGCTGTGGGAGCCACTCGCGCCCGCAGGCTTTCTATGGCGATCTTTGACCTATAGGTCTGGTAGAAGTTAACTCCCACGCCAACAAACACCATGGCAATGATGATCCCGGCATCCAGCAATTGGCCTATAAATCCGGAAATGACCGCGGCAATCAGTAGAATGATGCCGAGCGGATTCACAAAAAGCAAAAGTAGCTCTACAGCCGCGGAATGACGGTGTGCCGGGGCCGGATCATTAGCGCCAAAGCGTACGAACCGTTCCTCAGCCTCCTGCGTTGTCAATCCGACGCTGTCGGCTGCATTGAACTGGACCACTTTTTCAGCAAAGGCTTGCGGCATCAACTCCTCGATACTGCATCATTGTTGGACACTTGTCCTTGCGGAACAATTTATAGCCGGTAGTAATTACCTGTTTTACTAGTTCACTTAAACCTACTTGCTTAATAACCTAGTAGGGCCATTAAGATCTTTGGTTCTTCTTAGAAACCGGGTGGAAGCGCCGACACTTTGAAGTAACGTCGTCATGGGGCTAGCATGGAGTCGATCTGCTTCTACTGTTCGATTTTGGAAAGCACAAAAAAAAATTCGCTACGCTGCATATCGACCATTGCCCATTATCTTAGTCCAATCCTGGCAAAGCGAAACCCTTTGCCGGTTGTTCAGGAGAGTTCTGGCCCTTGGTAGTTGAAAAACAGCGTGTTCCCGGATTAAATCGCGCGATAATTGCCAGTGCGCTGCTACAGGCGGCATGGTTGAACCTCTTGAAAAACGAACAATTTGACCCGGACGCATTGTGGAACCGCGTACATGGTGATGTGACCCTCCTCCGCGAGTTGGTGGTCCTGTTTGGCGCGGAAGTGCCAGTAATGCTGACTACAATCGAAGAAGCAATCAAGCAGGGTTCGCCGTCCAATCTGGAAATTGCGAGCCATAAGATTAAGGGGTCAATGCTGCAGTTTTCGGCACACGCCGCAGCCAATATCGCGCGTCAACTGGAAGAAAATGGACGGATTGGCTCAATGGCCGGAGCAGGGAATCTACTGCAGAACCTGCGGCAAGAAATTTCTGAATTGCAGCAAACATTGGATGCGATGGTGCGGGATGGACGACAGCCATAACACGAGCGGTACCATGCGCGGCTGAACATTTTACGAATAGAAGCTCAGGGGATTGGATGTAAAAATGTCAACGCTGGTGATGGATTCGCGACAGACGGAACTCCTTCAAGTGCTGCTGGTTGAAGACAATGTACTTGATGCAAAGTTCATCACGGGATTGCTCCGTTTGCCCACTGCCACCTTGCAATTCCAGCACGTCACTCGCCTGGATGAAGCCTTGAGCCATCTTGAACGGGACCACCCTGACGTAATTCTGCTCGATCTGAATCTGGAAGACAGCGCCGGCTATGAAACTTTTTCTCGAATCCAGCAAGCAGCATCCGGCGCAGCCATCCTGGTACTAAGCGGTTCGGATGACGAAGAGCTGGCCATTAAAACCGTCCGTGAAGGCGCGCAGGACTATCTGGTAAAAGGCACGTTTGATGGACGACTGTTGCTGCGCTCCATACGTTATGCCATTGAGCGAAAACGGTCTGAAGAAGCACTGCGGCAGAGTCAGGCGACTGTCCGCGCCATCTTTGAGAACTCCATGGAGGGCATTGTCATCTTTGCCGGCAATGGGACGTGCCTTGAAGCTAATGCAGCCGCAGGGGCAGTGCTAAATCTTTCGCGTACTGATCTGATCGGCACCCGCCTTTGCGACTTCTGCGAAAAGGGGTTGGAACAGGTATGGTCGGAGCTAAGCACCGCCCAAAGCGGTCGCGGCCAATTCTGGGCGCAATTAAAGGACGGATCGCGAAGACTGGTGAATTATTCCTTTACGGCCAATATTCTTCCCGGCCAGCATCTAGCCATGCTGCGTGATATCACCGAACAGCAGGACATGGAAGAGCAACTGCGAGACTCGCAAAAAATGGAAGCCGTGGGCCGGCTTGCGGGTGGCGTAGCGCACGATTTCAACAATATCCTTGGCATCATCAGCGGCCACGCGGAGCTTCTTGAAGCCAGTGCGCCTAGCCCGACGGAACGCGAACGGGCGGAAAAAATCATCTCGGCTACTGAAAAAGCAGCCTCCCTTACGCGCCAATTGCTTGCCTTTGGGCGCAAGCAAGTCATGTCACTTAAATTGCTTGATCTTGCGGCGGTGCTGGAAGGCCTGAGCAGCATGGTGGATTGCCTGGTGGGAGCAGGAGTGCAAATCAGCATCCGCGCCACAAAGAATGTGGGCTTGGTGCGCGCGGACCAGAGCCAGATGGAACAGGTGATTATGAACCTAACGGCAAACGCCCGCGAAGCCATGCCTGAAGGTGGAACCCTGACCATCACCATTGATCGGTATGAGAGTTCTACCGATCAACCGGAGCTGCCTCCGGGTGAGTATGCGCGCTTGTCTGTCAGCGATACGGGCGCGGGCATGAGCCAGGAAGTCCAATCGCAGATTTTTGAGCCATTCTTTACCACCAAAAAGACCGGTTCCGGATTAGGGCTTTCCACCGTGTATGGAATCGTCAAACAAAGCGGCGGCTACATCACGGTGACGTCTGAGGCACAGCGGGGATCGACTTTCAGTGTCTATCTCCCGCTGGTGAGTGGCAGCGACTTGAATCCAGCGCCTTCGGAATTTCGGAAAAGATCACACGTGCCGGGACACGAAACCATTCTCGTGGTGGATAACGAAAAAGAGTTACTCAATGCTTCATGCGAATATCTGGCAAGTTGTGGTTATCGAGTTCTCTCAGCCGAGGACGGTAAAGAAGCGATTGAAATTTGCGATCGCCATCGTGGGCCTATTTCCTTGCTGATCTCCGACATCGTTATGCCAAGGCTCAGTGGCCGGGGCTTAGTAGAGCATGTACGGAAAACTCGTCCAAGCACCAACGTGCTGATGATTTCCGGGTACGCCGACGACGCGGTGTGGCGCCATGGCATTGCTCTTGATCCAGCGTGCTTCCTTCAGAAGCCTTTTACTTTCCAGGCTTTAAGCGCAAAGATTAGAGCAATACTTGACAAAGAAGGTTGACCCTCCAGCCCGCTTCCCGAACAACGCCCCTTTCGTGGTACATTCAATTGTTCCCTATGACAGAACGCGCTACTCCGCGCTGGCTTGATGGTCTTTGGCTCATCTTTCTTGGCGGACTTGCGCTTGTACCTCCGGTTGGCGAATTACATAAGCAACTGATTCTTCTGGTCATCGGGATCTTTCAATTGCTGGAGACCCAATTTGTACGGTTGGCGGGCAAGCCTGGTCCGGCAATGGCGGTGCTCATCAAAATAGTTTGTGCCACTGAACTGATCAATCACACGGGCGATCCAGCGGCCATCAACAGCGGTTATTATCCGATCTATTACCTGCCGGTAATGACCGCGGCCATGTATTTTGGCCCTGTGGCAACGCTGCTGTGGACATTGGCTGCGTCACTAGCCTATAGCTCGTACCTGTATCAGGCGAACCTGCACTTTACTATCACGGCCAACAGCATGTCTGAACTGCTGATGCGCGTCCTATTCTTTTTCCTGGTAGCGATGACGGTCAACCGCTTTGTGATGCAGTATAGGGTGCAGGTCAGGAGGTATCAGGTTCTCTCTGAAACTCTTACAGAAGCTAATCGTAACCTGAAGCTGGCGCAGGATGAAGCGCGCAGAGCGGAAAGGCTGGCAGCTTTAGGGCAGCTTTCAGCCGGCCTGGCCCATGAGATTCGCAACCCGCTGGGCGTGATCAAGGGTTCGGCAGAAATTCTTACGCAAAAATTGGACGACGCGAGCCCGCTGGCGAAAGAACTTGCTGGGTATATTTACACTGAAGTCAATCGTGTAAGCGCGCTGGTAAGTCGTTTTCTTGATTTTGCCCGGCCGTCGCAGCTTGGTTTGGGCGCGCATGATTTAGCCACTGTTGTTGAGCGTTGCTTGAAGACGGTTTCTGAACAGGGTGCTTGCAAAAAGGTCAACATAAAACGCGAATTTGCTCCCGGATTGCCGCCAGTGATGTTGGACCAAGATTTATGCGACCAGGTCTTTACCAATCTCTTTATGAACGCGTGTGAAGCCATGGGAGAAAATGGCGGGGATTTGCGCGTGAGGCTGCGTGCGTCCGATGAAACTGCTGAAGCGCGAGGCGTTGTGGTGGAAATTGAAGATAGCGGTCCAGGCGTTCCACCGGAACTGAAAGAGCAGATTTTCAATCCATTTGTCACTACGAAGAAATCAGGAGTCGGGCTGGGCCTGGCAATTGTCTCTAAGATTGTCGACGCACATGGAGGTTCGCTCAAGCTTGTGAGCGAGCCGGGCCATGGAGCCTGTTTTCGGGTCACATTTCCGTTGGCAGCAGCAGACACTGAGACGGTCGCAAAAAACTAAAATCTCACTACGGAGCCGCAGGGCAAGCGATTTCCCGACTGTAGCGATGGCAATCGATTATCAATAAAACTAAAGACGTGAAAGAGGGTTGATCTGTAGGAGTAATGGTCAGGAAATATTGGTCCCGCACCCGCAACCCGGGCGGGTTTGGGACAAAAACGTATGGCGAATATCCTTATTGTTGAAGACGAACCGCGCATGCGGCGGCTGCTGGAGATCAGCCTGAGTGAAGACGGCCACAGCGTTCACACGTCAGCCGATGCTGAAAGCGGATTGCTGCATCTGCGGAAAGCCGGAGCAGACCTTGTAGTGACCGACCTTAAGCTGCCCGGCATGAACGGCCTTGAGTTCTTGCAGGAAGGAAAGCGCCTGACGCCCGCTCTGCCATTCATTGTGATGACTGCCTATGGCAGCGTTGAGACCGCCGTGGACGCAATGAAAGCCGGTGCCAGCGATTACGTGTTGAAACCCTTCACCATGGCCGAGATGAAGCTGGTCATCAATAAGGAGCTCGATGTCCAGCAGGTGCGCGATGAAAACGTGCGCCTGAAAGAGGCATTGGGCAAACGCTACCATTTCCAGAACATTGTTGGCCGCAGCAAGAAGATGCAGGAAGTGCTTGCATTAGTGGAACGCGTAGCGCCAACAAACTCCACAGTGCTCATCGGTGGTGAGAGCGGCGTAGGCAAAGACCTGATCGCGCGCGCTATCCACCAAAATTCAAGGCGCGCTTCCGGGCCGTTCATCAAGATCAACAGCACTGCCATTCCAGACACGCTTTTTGAAAGTGAACTCTTTGGCTTTGAACGTGGAGCATTTACAGGCGCGTTGGCCAGCAAGCCGGGCAAGTTTGAACTGGCAGATAGAGGCACGCTTTTTCTCGACGAGATTGGCGACGTGCCGGCAGCGATTCAGGTGAAGCTGCTGCGCGTCCTGCAGGAACGCGAGTTCGAACGACTTGGGGGAACGAAAACCCTGAAGGTGGACATACGCATGATTGCCGCTACCAATCGCGATTTGCGCGCCGCGCTGGAGGAAGGCACATTTCGTGAAGACCTTTACTACCGGCTGAACGTTGTGCCAATCGATATTCCGCCTTTGCGGGAACACAAAGAAGATATTCCTGATCTGGTGAACCATTTTCTAGCTCGATTTACCGCTGAGAGCGAGAAAGAAATTGAAGGCATCACCCCCGCCGCCCTTGATGCGCTGATGGAATACCATTGGCCGGGAAACATTCGCCAGCTGGAAAACAGCGTGGAGCGTGCGGTGGCGCTCTCCGCGGGCCGGATGATCGACGAAAAAGACATCCACCTCGATACCAGGCAGAGCAAGTCTGGTAGCACGGCTTCATCTTCCGCCGGACAATTTCTTCCTGAGGGCATGACACTGGAGCAGTGGGAAGACAACATGATCCGCGAAGCCCTGCGACGGGCCAACGGCAACAAGAGCCAGGCCGCGCGGCTGCTGGGACTCTCGCGCAATGCGCTGCGTTACCGGCTAGGCAAACTTGGCGTGGCGGATGAAGGGGAATGAAGACGACCGCAATGTGCATAAAAAAGGCCTCGAGCATCGAGGCCTTTCTGCTGGAATGCGATCCGCGCTAGCGTTGTCCCCAGAGCGTGAGTTCCGGTTTGCCGGAGTTGGGTTTGGCTTTGCCATACCACAGCTCAAAGCTTTTCACAAAGCGGTCACCCTGCAGAGCGATGGCGCGGCTGTGTCCGCCTCGCCTGATCACATCGCGTACCTGCAAAACTTCCGGCTCGCCATCGCCATAGTGGACCACGATGCGGTCAAACTCGATGGGCGCATTCTTAATGCGGACTTGCAGGAAACGGTAACGGCCCGCGGCCTTACCGACTTCGATATTGTCATGGTCGTGCTGGCCGTCTACGTGGGCCTGGCCGAGATAGACCCAGTTTTCCGCATGGGCCGACGGCACGACATACATTAAAACCGCAAGGGCAAAAAGTGGAATAAAGAGCTTCTTCATTCGCGTTTGTTCTCCTCTTAGTTTGCTTCAGGATTTCTCTGGATTGCGATCATCATGGTGTGCTTCTGCCAACTCGTCAAGTCCAGAGAATGGTTCCGCTCGATCAAACCCGGAGCGGCAATGTAAGTTGCCGGAATTTTGCTTTACCCAGTGAGCCCAAAAGTGCCGCAACTTTTGAAATGCTGGGGAGTTGGAAATAACGATCGACAGATAGAGGGGGTGTGCGGCGATATTCGCGTCACGAATATCGCCGCGCCCTGTCACTACGAATCATGATCGGCAAACGGGCCTCAGAACTGCTCCGGAGGCTTGCCACCGTGATGATGGTCATCGCCGCTCCCGCCGTCCGATCCAGATCCGCCATCGGAGCCTGAACCAGAGCCCGATCCTGATCCTGATCCAGAATGGTCACCGTCTCCTGAACCGGATGAATGCCCGCCGCTGTCTGGATCGCCGCCGCCATGGTGGTCGCCAGGATCGCGCTGATCAGAGGCGCGCAGGCTCTTGATGGGATCGTCATCGTCGCTTGAGCTGCTGCTGTTGTCGTGGCGGCTGGGGCGATCAAGCTGCGGACGTAGGTCCTGTGTGGGTCGCGGCGTTTCTGGCCCACCTTCCATACCCACGCGGCTGGAGAAGCCCGCGGTGATGAGCACGGACTGGCCGCGACCAGTCACGGCTTCGAGTTCCACGACGCCTTCATCCACGTCGACCTCTGTAAAGCCGCGGCGGTCAACTTCAACGTCAAACTTTGTTCCGCGCACGGAGATAACCGCGCTTGGTGTGCCGATCTGAAATGCCGGCGATCCTCCCATGCGCTTTTGAATCTGCGTGCGCACGCGGCCCATCAGGAGCTGAAAATATTTCCATCCGCTGGCCTCCGGCTGCTTCAACAAGAGCTTGGTATGGGCGCGCACTAGCACGTCGCTACCGTCAGAGAGCTTCAACAGCAGGCGGCCATCATCGGTGCTCACGGTCGTTTCCGGCGGCAGAATTTCGCCGCGAACAGGCGCGGCAAATGCCTGCGCGGGAAGCTGTATGCTCACTTTCCCCTTGAAGTCGGAAATTGTGGCTCCGGCATAAGGCGCGCTGGCGGTAGCCGTTTGCTGAGACTCCTGGGCTATGGCAGACGCGCAAAACAGCACTAAGCCGATGAGCGAAAAGATCAATTTGTTTTTCATGGTGTCACCTCTGAAACTTCACAGGCGCCGCGCGGCAGTGTAAACGCGAACGTGGTGCCTGCAGATTGATTGCTGCTTACATGGACCCTTCCGCCGTGTTGCTGCGAGATGCGGCGGACAAAACTCAGCCCCAGGCCCCAGCCCGGAATCGATTCACTGCGGGCGGGGCGATAAAAGCGTTCAAACAATTGCTCCAACTCGGCTTCCGGTATCACCGGGCCGGAGTTTTGCACCTCAAACTGTACTTCCTCGCCGGATGAATGCACGCGCATCAAGACATCGGTTCCGCTTGCACCATATTTGATCGCGTTGCTGACCAGATTGAGCAAAGCGCCTGAGATAAGCGTCTCATCGCATTGCACAAATCCATCGTCGCAGTCGAGTTCTGCCCGGACCGTGACCTTGGCTGCCGCAGCCAGCGGTTGCACCACTTTCTGCACGTGCTGCACCATTGTGCTGATGCTGGTGCGCGCCAGTCGTAACGGCCGCGCTCCTGCGTCCAGCCGCAGGACTTCGAGATAGGTGTTGATCATTGCCACCAGGCGGTTGGTCTCACGAAAGATGGTGGAAGGAGCTTCACGCGTTGCCGGAGAATTGGGATAGCGCATCAGCAATTCAGAGAAACCCTGAATAGAAATGAGCGGAGTGCGCAGCTCGTGCGTCACAAAGCTGAGAGCTTCAGACCGTGCCTGATCGCGCTGGCGACGCGCCGTGATGTCTTCCGCGATCAGCAACAAAGCGCCAGCTTCAGCAAAAGAAGTCCACGGCAGTCGAACGGCGTGGAAGAGCCACAACTCTTCTCCGAGTGAAACTTCGTTTTCTGCCCATGATGCCGGCTGCGCCGAGAGGTCTGCGAGTTCCTGCCAGCCACCGGCAAGCTGCGTAACGCTTGAGAGCTGGTCCATCGCCAGTGAATGACGGACGCCAAACGCTTTCCACGTTTCATTGCTGAAAAGCAGTGCGCCGTCAGCGCCATAAACGGCAAGGCCTTCATTCATGGTTTCAAGCAACGTCTGATTGAAGGAATAAAGCGACGACAGTTCCGCCTGAAGATCTTTAAGCGCAGCTAGCTTCCAATGCAACCGGTCTGAGGCGGGCCACTTGGCCAGATCGGTACCAGGCTGGGCCGGTTTGAGTTGACCATAGTGCGGACTGATGGCATGGCGAAGCTGCTGCAGGCGCGAAGTGACTTCGCGATCAACGATCAGCAGATTCTCAAGCTGCGCGATGGGCGCGGCCAAAACGCCGGCGACCAACAACGGGCCATAGGCCAGCAGGCGGTGAAAATCCGCAAACAGGAAATATGCCGCCACATATACGCCAGCCAGCATGCCGACAAGAACCAGCAGGCCGCGCACTCCGGGATATCGGACCACCACCCAGAGCGAGACAACGCTCATCAAGACCAAAAGCGTGAGCTGGC
>Ga0105245_10000454_pt1 | contig 37583 bp, 41 predicted proteins | sample KBSM54metaG_FD_81523 | JGI IMG/M metagenome (GOLD analysis project Ga0105245, IMG submission 81523) | Miscanthus rhizosphere microbial communities from Kellogg Biological Station, Michigan, USA - KBS M5-4 metaG | ecosystem: Host-associated > Plants > Roots > Rhizosphere > Soil | place...
AAGCGTTCGACGAAGCGCTCGTCGTCGGAGAGGTGCTCGGCGAGGATCTTGACCGCGACCGTGCGCTCGAGGATCAGGTCGGTCGCCTGGTGCACGCTCGACATGCCGCCCGAGCCGAGCCGCTCGCCGATCTCATAGCGGCCGGAGAGGATTCCCGAGGCCACTATTCGTTCCCCTGTTCGGGTGCGACCGGGGTGCTCGGGCTAACTCCGCCGGGCGCACCGGTGCCGCCGCCTTCCGGCGTCGTTGGTGTCGTCGCTTCTTCTGGGGTCGTTTTGGGCGGCGGTTTTTCTTCGTCCTTTTCGGCTTTTTTTTCTTCCTTTTCGAGCGCCTTTTCTTCCTTCTCCCGTTCCTTTTCTTCCTTCTTTTCCTGGCCGGGAGGCACTTTTTCGGTTTCTTCGGTGGTCGTCGCTTCGCTCTCGGGCGCAACCGCTTCGGTTTCTTCTTCGTCGCAGCTGGCGATCACTTCCCTCAGTCGCGCTGCTCCGCGTTGCAGCGCTTCGACCAGCTTGGGATCGACGCCGGTCAGACCTTCGACCTGGGCGTTGACTTCGGCGACCGCGTCTTCGGCGCCGACGCATTCGCCTTCCTCGGCGTATTGCTTGACCCGGTCGAGGTTTTCGGTGATTTCGGCAGCGGTGTTGCCGGGCAGCAGCTTGGCGTCTTTGCCACCCCCGCAGGAGGCGAGCCCGAGCGCCGCCGCGACACCGAGGGCAAGGGCGAGCGTTGATATGGCCGGCTGACGCACCGTTGCGAGTCTAGAGAACGGCTTCTGGCGCTTATTTTGCCTGCATTTGAGCGTCACTGGCCGGTGTAGAGGCGGTCGGCGAGGCGACTCGGCAGGCCAGCGGCGACGATCGGCGCCGCGGCGCGCTCGATCTCGTAGGGCACGCGGTGAAAGTGGCCCGTCTCCGCCTCGGTGTCCAGCTCCAGCCAGGCCGCCCGCGGGTCGCCGTCGCGCGGCTGGCCGACGCTACCGGGGTTGATCAGCCAGGCGCTGCCGCCGAGCTCGAGCAGCGCCCCGTCGCTTGCCTGGGCCCCGCGCGTGTCGTCCTTGCCGCCGCCGTCGGGCCGGCCAAAGAAGAGCGCGACGTGCGAGTGACCGATCAGGCCGATGCGACGCGGGTTGGCGTCGATGCCGGCGTTGGCCTGCTCGCTGGAGAGCACGTACTCCCAGACCGGGTCGCGTGGCGAGGCGTGGAAGAGGCCGACCCCCTTGCGCTCGCCCTCCGGCTCGAGCTCACGCAAGAACTCCAGCGTATCCTCGCTCACGTTTGCCCGCGTCCACTCGACCGCCAGCGCCGCCGCCTCGGAGAAGGAGTCGATATCGAGCGCACCCAGCACGGCGAGGTCGTGGTTGCCGACCAGCGAGATCGCGCAGCGCTCGCGGACGAGAGCGGCGCAGGCATCGGGCTCGACCCCGTAGCCGAGCACGTCGCCGAGGCACCAGATCTCCTCGGCGCCGGCCTCCTCGACCGCGTCGAGCACAGCTTCGAGCGCGGGCAGATTGGCGTGGATGTCGGTAATTGCGGCGATCCGCACGCCGGCCAGCGTACTCATCGGCCTCCGCGGCGAGGACAGAGCGCAGCCGTTGCCGCCTCTCCATACGATGAGCCGCGACGATGGCAGCAGCCGATCCGATCGCCGCCCTGCGTAGCGCAGTTGACGCCGCCTGCCGCGCCCTGCGCGAGGGTGAGTCGAGCGGGCCCGAGCCCAGCCTGGAGCGGCCGCCGAAGGCCGAGCTGGGTGACTACAGCTCCAACGCGGCGATGTTGCTGGCCGCCCCGCTGGGCGAAAACCCGCGCGACGTCGCCGCCCGTCTGGCTGAGCAGCTTCACTCCGAGCTGGGTGAGGACACGGTCGAGCGGATCGAGGTGGCGGGCCCCGGCTTCCTCAACTTCTTCCTCGCCGACGACTGGTACCGGCGGGCGATGCTCAGCCTCGCCCGCGCCGGCGAGCGGCGCGGGCCGGCGCCGACCGACTCGCCCGAGCGCATCCTGGTCGAGTTCGTCTCGGCCAACCCGACGGGCCCGCTGCACGTCGGCGGTGGCCGCCATGCCGCCTACGGCGACTCGCTCGTGCGCCTGCTGGAGGCAGCCGGCCACGAGGTCCAGCGCGAGTTCTACGTCAACGACGCCGGTGGCCAGATCGAACGCTTCGCCGCCTCGATCGCGGCGCGGATGGAGGGCGAAGAGCCGCCCGAGGACGGCTACGCCGGCGACTATGTGGTCGATCTCGGCCGCCAGATCGCGAGCGAGGGGATCGACGCCGACGACCTGGGAGCGATCGGCACTCGCGGCGTCGAGCTGATCCTGGAGCAGGTGCGGGGAACGCTCGACCGCTTCGGCGTCCTCTTCGACAACTGGTTCTCCGAGCGCGACCTCTACAGCCGAGGCGAGGTTGACGCGGCCCTGGCGCAGCTCGACGAGGCGGGGCACACCTACCGTCACGAGGAGGCGCTCTGGCTGCGCACCACGACCTTCGGCGACGACAAGGACCGGGTCTTGATCCGCGCCAACGGCGAACCGACCTACCTCGCCGCCGACGTCGCCTACCACTGGGACAAGCTGGACCGGGGCTTTGATCGCCTGATCAACATCCTCGGCGCCGATCACCACGGCTACGTCGCCCGCCTGCGCGCCGCGATCGAGGGTCTCGGCGCCGACCCGGAGCGCTTCGAGGCCTTGATCATGCGGCTCGTCCATATCGTCGAAAGCGGCGAGCGGGCGCAGATGTCGAAGCGCAGCGGCGACTTCGTCGCCCTTGACGAGCTGCTCGACGACATCGGCGTCGACGCGACCCGCTGGTTCATGCTCTGGCGCAGTCACGACACCACCGTCGACCTCGACCTCGAGCTCGCCCGCCGTCAGTCAAACGACAACCCGGTCTACTACGTCCAGTATGCGCACGCGCGGATCGCCAGCATCCTGCGCAAAGCCGAGCGGCAGGCCGACGAGATCGCCGCCGGCGCCGCAGCGGAAACGCCCGGCACGGCGCTGGAGCCGGCCGAGCGCGAGCTGATCAAGCGCCTGCTCGAGTTCCCCGACGAGATTCGCGAGGCCGCGGAGCGTCGGGCGCCGCACCGGATCTGCACCTACGCGACCGCGGTCGCTGCCGATTTCCACGGCTTCTACCGTGACTGCCAGGTCGTCGGCGCCGAGGGGGATGGTGTGGAGCGCTCGCGCCTGGCACTCTCCTTGCTCACGATGCGCACGATCGCCGGCTCACTCGACCTTCTCGGCATCTCCGCCCCGGAGCGGATGTGATGCTGGGCCGCCGCAACAAGCAACCCGTTCTGGTCGAGGTCGAGCGCTCCGAGCGGGCGTCGAGCCGGCCGGGAGCGCTGGGGCGCGCCGAGCTACAGGCCTACGCCGACCTGGCGACGAAGCTGACCAAGACCGGCTCCGTCTTCCTGACCGGACCGGCGAAGGGCCAGGTATCGCTGGGGCTGGCTGCGGCCGCGACCGCGGAAGGCCGCCGGGTGGCGCTGCTCGAGTGCGATCTCGCCGAGCCGGCCCTGGCCGAGCGGCTCGGCCTCGCCGGCGGCCCCGGGCTGCACGATTACTTGGTCGACGAGGCCGACGCCGGCGAGATCCTGCAGCCGCTTGTCCTCGCTGGCCCCGCCGCCGGTCGTGCCACCGAGCCGCTCACCTGCATCGTCGCCGGCGAGCCCGAGCCGAAGCCGGTGGCGCTGCTCGACTCGGAGCGCTGCGACCACGCGATCGAGCGCCTCAAGCGCGCCTACGACCTGTTGCTGATCGACGGCCCGCCGCTGAGCGAAGACGTCGACGCGCTGCGCGCCCTGACCGAACACACCGCCGTGACGATCGCCTGTGGCGCCGCGCGCGATCTGCCGAAGCGGATGCCGGTGCCGGTCACCGGGCTGGTCGCCTTCTCCTGACTCGCTAGAGGTCGTAGTGCGAGAGATCGGCCTCGAGCCGTTCAGCATCCTCGCCCTGCGGCGCGTCGGCCGCGGCTTGGCTCGCCGACGGCTCCTCGTCCCGCCCGCTGCGGCGCCAGCGCAGGACGCTGAAGGTGAGTACCACCACCGCGATCGCAAGCGCCAGGATCGGCACTAGGTAGGCCGAGAGGTCGAAGCCCGATGCCTTCGGCAGCGCAAGCACCGAGGGGCCGTACTGCGCGACCAGGGCGTCCTTGACTTCGGCCTTGCCCTTGCCTTCGGCAACGAGCTTGGCGACGAAGACCTTCTCGCGCTTCGCCTGGGGAGATTCGGCCAACTCGAGCAGGGTGCCGCAGATCGGGCACATCACTTCGGCTTCGATCGCGTTGACGGTCGTCTGCGGCGCCGGTGCCGCGACCGCCGGCGCCGCCAGCACCAAGGCCGCAATCAAAACGAACAGCACGTACCGGTGCGCTTTATCTGGCAATAGACCAGAAAAGGCGCACCGGAAGCTCATCAGCTGCCTTCGATCAGCGGTGCGACGCGTTCGCGCAGGAATTGATCGTCGACCGGGCCGCGCCAGATCAGCGCCAGGTCGCCGTCGGGTTCGACCAGGAAGTTCTCCGGCACCCCGGTCGAGCCGAAGGCGGCGCTGCGTTCGTCGCCGACCGAGCGCAACTGCGGGTAGCCGGTCGGGTGTTCGCGCAGGAAGGCGCGGGCGTCGTCCTCGTTGTCCTGCACGTTGATCCCCAGCACCGTCGTGTCGTCCTGCCGGTTGCGCCTGTAGAACCGCTGCAGCACCGGCGCCTCCTGGCGGCAGGGAACGCACCACGATGCCCAGAGATTGACCAGAACCCACTTGCCGCGGTACTCGGCGATCGAGCCCCTCCCGGGTGCCGGCAGCGCCGGCAGGACCTTGTCGGGCACCGGGTCGCCGACCGCGATCTTGGTCTCACCCTTGCTGAGCAGGCCGAAGGCGAGCAGGCCGATGACGGCCAGCACGGCGAGGAAGGCGAGGAGGGAGCGAGCGCTCACGGCGGCGAACTCTAGATCGCCCTCGCCCCCGGCAACCCCCCGGCCGCCTTAGAATCAGGCGACGCGGACGTAGCTCAGTTGGTAGAGCGCGAGCTTCCCAAGCTCGAGGTCGCGAGTTCGAACCTCGTCGTCCGCTTGTGATTTCCGCGCCACCCCCACCCGAGGCACTGCCGGCGAACGTCGTCGCGATCGTCGCCCGGGTGCCTGATCGCGGTGTCGAGCACGGTGGAGTGACCACCACAAAGGAGTTCCACCACGCGCTCGCGCAGGTCGCCGCCGAAAGAGGACAACACCCGACTCCTAGGCCTGGCGACAGCGGATATCGGAAGCTGCAGCACGCGGCGATCGGTCAGCAGCTCGACGAATCCTGGATCCGGGGACAGGCGGCGGAAATGGGAATTGGCCTGAGATCAAGGGGCGTGAGCCGCGAGCTGGCCCACCTCAAGAAGCTGGCGTTCAAGAACGGGGCGCAATACCGCCAATTCCTCAGAGAAGCCCACTTCACGCGCCGCGACGTACGAGACCGGGTCGAAGTTCAGATGTTCAGCGAACGAATCCAGGAGGCAATCGTGGCGGGCCTGAGCAGCGCTCAGGCCAGGCAAAAGGCCTTTGAAAGGTTCATTCGCGAATACGCCGAACGGTGGCGAGCCCGCACCGTTTGCGCCACGGGGCACGTGACCGTTCGCTGTTCAAATGGCCCGACGCCCAAAGCGCTCGAACGCCTTGCCGTTTTTCAGGGCGCTCCTGATCTCTAGCTCAAACCGCTGCGGCCTTCTTCCTCTTCGCGGCGCGACCATTGGTGGCGCGGCCGTTGCCGTCGCCATTCCCGTTCGAGCTGACCTTCGCCTCGCGGTAGAAGTGCTCGGTCGCGCCACGCACCGGGCGTTCCCCGGCCAGCTCGACCAGGCCGGTCCGGCGCAACTCGGTGACGTGGTAGTTGACGTTGCTGAGCGGCGTGCGCAGCTCGTAGCTAAGGTCGCTGGGGGAGAGGGTGCGGCCGCCGTCCATCCCGAGCACTTCCAGGATTGAGATGCGCAGTGGGTGGGTATTGGCCCGGGCCAGGAGCTGCCAGTTCATGATTCCTCCGATTGATCAAACTGCTTTACCAACTTGTAGGGCTATTGATACCAAAAAATGATGATCTAAATCATTAAAATCGGGTAGCGTAGGCAGTGGGAATGGTGACGACAAGGAGGAGAAGCATGCGGGAGGGCGTACGTATTTGGCTTTGGGCTGGGGTTTCCCTGGCACTAATCGCTTTCGGCGCGGCTGCCTCACCGGCCCTTGCCGAAACCATCGACCAATCGTCGATCATCGCCCCCCAGCACCGGCCGCCGCAGGTCGACGACGGCTGGCAGGCCGGCACCTGCTTCTCGGACTCGCCGGTGGCGGAATGCTCGGTCGAAACGCCGAACCTCTTCTTCGAACAGGCCGCCGGGCATCCCCAGGTCGGCTTCACCCAGTTCATCGTCAAGCACACGACGACCGAAATCGTGCCTCCCGTGAAACTCGAAGAACCGGTAGGTGACATCAAGACTGTTCGGGTCGACCTTCCGGTCGGGCTCAGCGTCAACCCCCAGGCAACCCCTCAGTGCCCGCAGACCACCTTCGAAGCCTCGCCATCGACCTGCCCGGCCGGCTCCAATGTGGGGACGAGCTACGCAGTGGCCGCTCTGGCGGGAGTCGTATCGCCCCAGCTGCCGGCGACCGTCTACAACATCGAACCGCCGCCAGGGGAGCCGGCGCGCTTCGGCTTCAGCCTGCTGGGCAAAAATGTCTACCTGCGGGCAGGTGTCGCCTGGGAGGGCGACTACCACGAGTACTTCACGATCGATGCGCCCGTCTCGCCGATCGGCCACGTGCTCAAGAACCGCCTGGTCTTCGAAGGTCGCGCCGGCAACGGCACCTTCATCACCACGCCGACGACCTGCTTCGACTGGACTCAGCCCGCTTTCAAACACGTTTACTCGACCTACCTGCGCGCCGACGGCGTTGGCCCGGGCCTCGAAGACCCCAACTTCCCCAACGGCTCGCCCTTCATCGAGTCCGAACTGCCGCCGAACACGAGCCCGAAGGAATGCGGTTCGATTCCGTTCGCGCCGACCACCGCGGTCGCGCCGGGGACCACCCAGACCGACTCCCCGGCCGCGACCGAAGTCCAGGTCGCGGTGCCGTTCGAAGTGCCATCAGCCGGCGAAAAAGCACTGCCGCTGACCAAACAGGCCAGCTCCCAGCTGCGCACGGCGAAGCTGACGCTGCCGCAGGGTATGGGCATCAACCCCTCGGCGGCCAATGGTCTCGCTACGTGTACGAACGCGCAGCTCGGCAAGGGCACGAGGAGCCTCGCCAACAGCTGCCCGCCGGCGTCGAAGATCGGCACCGTGGCGATCGACACCCCGCCGCTGCCCAACGGCTCGCTGACCGGCGACGTCTACGTCGGCCAGCAGCTCAGCCGCGACCCCGCCTCCGGCGACGAGTACCGGATCTTCGTCGAAGCGAAGTCGGACCGATACGGAATCATCGCCCGGTTGATCGGCAACGTCAGTGCCAATCCCCAGACCGGCCAGCTAACGACGACCTTCGCCGAAAACCCCCAGGTGCCGTTCAGCTCCTTCCGCCTCCACTTCAACGGTGGGCCGCACTCGCCGCTGACCAGTCCGCCCACCTGCGGTCCGAATCAGGCCGGCTCGCAGATGATCCCCTGGTCGGGCAATGCGCCGGCCTCGCCCAGCGCCAGCTTCAGCCTCAGCACCGCCCCCGGCGGCGGCGCCTGCGCGAAAACCCTCGCCGCCCGCCCGTTCGCACCGGGCTTCGACACCAACGACAGCAACCCCAAGGGCGGCGCCTTCACCCAGTTCGCGATCAGCTCGACCCGCAATGACGGCAACCAGGAGCTGAAGGGCGTCGACGTGACGCTGCCGCCGGGTCTGAGTGCCAAGCTGGCGGGTGTCCGCTACTGCCCGGGCTCCGCGCTCGCCTCTGCGGCCTCCGCGGCCAGGAGCGGCGCGGCCGAGGCGGCCGACTCCAGTTGCCCCGACTCGAGCCTGATCGGCAGCGCCGCGGTCAGCGCCGGCAGCGGCTCCGACCCGTACCGCACCACCGGCAAGGTCTTTCTCGCAGGGCCCTATCACGGGGCTCCCCTGTCCCTGGCAGTGATCACCCCCGCCACGGCCGGGCCCTTCGATCTCGGCTCGGTCGTGGTGAGGGTGGCGCTGTTCGTCGACCCCGAAACGGCCAGGGTGCACGCGGTCTCCGACCCGATCCCGCACGTCTTCGGTGGCGCCCTGCTCGACATCCGCTCGATCAACGTCAAGCTCAACCGGCCGAAGTTCTCGCTCAACCCGACCAACTGTTCGGCCTTCGTGACTAGCGGCGCGCTGCGCGGCGGCGGCTCCAACCCACTCGACCCGGCTGCCTTCAGCTCCTTCGCGGTCTCATCGCCGTTCAAGGTCAGCGGCTGCGAGAACCTCGAATTCAAACCGAAGCTGTTCATGCGGATCTTCGGCGGCACGCGACGGGCGAAGAGCCCGAAGCTGCGCGCCGTCCTCGTCGCCCGCGAAGGCGACGCCAACATCGGCCGCGCCTCGGTCAAGCTGCCGAAGCCGCTGATCCTCGAACAGGCGAGCCTGGCCAACGTATGCACGCGAGTGCAGTTCGCCGCGCATGACTGCCCCAAAGACTCGATCTACGGCTTTGCCGAAGCGACGACGCCGCTGCTCGACGGCCCGCTCAAAGGCCCCGTGTACCTGCGCTCATCGAGTCACGAACTGCCGGACATGGTGGCCGCGCTGAACGGTCAGGTCGATGTCGTCCTCGACGGCCGAATCGACAGCGTCAAGGGTCGCCTGCGCACCACCTTCGACACCGTGCCCGACGTGCCGGTCTCGAAGTTCGTGGTCACGGTCAAAGGCGGCAAGAAGCGAGGCCTGCTGGTCAACTCGAGCAACCTCTGCGGGAAGAAATACAAGGTCATCGCCCGCTTCACCGGCCAGAACGGCAAGAAGGCCAACCAGAAGCCGAAGCTGCGGACTCCGTGCAAGAAGCACAAGAAGCACCACAAAGGCAAGCGGAAGTAACAGTCAGTCCCGGTAGGGTTTCGCTTAACTTTTTCGGTGGAGACGCTGGGGCTGGCGCCGCTAGGGATCGCCGAAAAAGTGCAAGACGCTTCACCCCTACCGGGACTGGCTGTTAGCCCGGTTGGCTGGTGGGGCGGATGAGGATCTCGTTGACGTCGACGCCGGGGCGTTGCTCGAGGGCGTAGAGGACGGCCTTGGCGATGTCCTCGTCCTGAAGGGCTGACTCCCCGGGGCGGTTGTCGAAGAAGGGGGTGTCGACCATGCCGGGCTCGATCAGGGTGACGCGGATGTCGTGGTTGTCGTGCATCTGCCGTAGCTCGGCCCGCAGCGACTCGCCGATCGCGGTCGCCGCCCACTTGGTCGCCGAGTAGAGCGAGCCAGGCAGGGCGCGGCGACCTGCCACCGAGCTGGTGACGACGAAGTGCCCGTCACCGCGCTCGAGCAGGTGGGGGAGAGTCGCCCGGATCGTCAGCGCCACCCCGTAGACGTTGGTCAGCACCATCGACCGCCAATGCTCCGGCGACTCTTCGAGAAACCCCCGCGTGGCCCCGAAGCCGGCATTGGCAAAGACCACATCGATCCGCCCGAAGTGCTCGAGCGCAGCGGCAGCCATCCCCTCAACCTGATCCCACTCGGTGACGTCGCATTTCACCGCGAGCGCCCGGTCATCTCCACCGAGCTCCTCGACCAGCCCCTCCAGGGGCTCGAGTTTGCGAGCCGCCAGCACCAGCCGATACTTCGACGCTGCCATCCGTGCCGTCGCAGCTCCGATCCCGCTTGAAGCTCCCGTAATCAGCAGGACCCTGTCGTTTGCGCTGCTCTCCATCGGCCGATTCTCGCATCTCGCTGGAAGCCGGGCGAGCGTGAGGGGGTCTGCGGACACTCAAGCGCGAAGCGCGTCCGCAGACCCCCTCACGCTCGCCCCTCCCACCACTTGCGATAATCCCCCCGTGGATCCCCAGCGCAAGCGGAAGGTCCGGCTGGTAGTCGCCCTAAGCGTCGCCGTCCTCCTGGCGGTTGCGCTCGTCTACACGTCGTTCAGCGCCGCCTCGGAAGCCAAGGAGCCCTCGCCGCTGGTCGGCCTCGCCACCAGCTCGAGCATCGACATGACCGGCAAGGTTGTGCCGGGGTCGATCCGCCATCGCGGCGAGCAACTCGACTTCCGCGTCGTCGACCGCGAAGGTGGCGGGCCGGCGCTGCCGGTTACCTACCGTGGCACGGTGCCGGATCCGTTCCGCGGCGGCCGCGAGATCGTCCTCACCGGAGAGGTCAACAACGGCACCTTTGTCGGCGAACCCGACACCCTGGTGACCAAGTGCCCGTCGAAGTTCACGACGAATGCAAGTTAGCTTCGGCAGCGTCGTCCTGACGCTGGCCTTCCTCGCGATGGTCACCGCCGTCGCCGCTGCCCTGATCGGCCGCAAGGGGGACGAGCGCTGGGTGCTGATCTCGCGGCGGGCCGTCTACGGCGCCTGTGCGCTCTTGACGTTCTGCGTCGTCCTGATCGAGCTCGCCTTCGCCCGCGACGACTTCTCCTTCAAAATCGTCGCCGAACACTCCTCGATCGAGACCCCGGCCTTCTACAAGATGGCGGCGATGTGGTCGAGCCAGGAAGGCTCGCTGCTGCTCTGGGCCTGGGTGCTCTCGATCGCCTCCTCACTGGCGCTCTACGCGACCCGCAACAAGCTGCGCGAGATCGTCCCCTACGCGACCGCGGTGATGGCCGGCGTGGCCAGCTTCTTCACCGGTCTGATGCTCTTCGCCGGCGGCGTCAACCCCTTCGCCAAGCTGAGCCCGGTGCCGGCAGACGGGATCGGCCTCAACCCGCTGCTGCAGCACCCGAGCATGATGATCCACCCGCCGATGCTCTACTCGGGGTACGTCGCCTTCACGATCCCCTTTGCCTTTGCCGTTGGCGCTCTGATCACGCGCAAGCTCGATGCCTCCTGGATCCGCGCCACCCGCCGCTTCGCCCTGATCGCCTGGGCCTTCCTCGGCTTCGGCCTGCTGCTCGGTGCCCGCTGGTCCTATACCGAGCTCGGCTGGGGCGGCTACTGGGCCTGGGACCCGGTCGAGAACGCGGCGCTGATGCCGTGGCTGATCGGCACCGCCTTCCTGCACTCGGTGATGGTGCAGGAGAAGCGCGGCATGCTCAAGGTCTGGAACGCCTGCCTGATCGTCGCCACCTTCTCACTCGCCCTGCTCGGCACCTTCCTCGTCCGCTCCGGCGTGCTGCAGTCGATCCACGCCTTCGGCAACAGCACCGTCGGGCCCTACATCCTCGGCTTGATCGGGGTGGTGCTGATCGGCTCGACCGCGCTGATCGTCTCCCGCCTTGACGACCTGCGCTCGGAGAAGCGGATCGACTCGCTGGTCTCGCGCGAGTCCGTCTTCATTGTCAACAACCTGCTCCTCGTAGCCCTCACCGCGGCAATCTTCTGGGGGACCTTCTTCCCGCTGATCTCGGAATTCTTCACGGGCACCAAGTCGTCGCTGGCGGCGCCCTGGTTCGACCGCTACACGACGCCGCTGGCGATCCTGCTCGTCCTCTTCACCGGCATCGGCCCGCTGCTGGCCTGGCGCCGGGTCAGCTGGGCGACAGCCAAAAAGGTCTTCCTCGTGCCCACCGTGGTGGCGGCGATCGCCGCCGTCGCGCTCGCCGTCTTCAGCGACGCCGGCTCGAAGCCCTGGGCGCTGGCGCTCTTCACCTTCGCCACCTTTGCCCTGGTCGGCCTCAGCCAGGAGTTCTGGCGCGGCGCCGCCGCGCGACGCTCGCTCAAGGGGGGCTCGATGGCCTCGGCGCTGGTCGGCGTCGTCAGCCGCAACCGCCGCCGCTACGGCGGCTACATCGTCCACATCGGCATCGCCGTGCTGCTGATCGGCATCGCCGCCTCCTCCAGCTTCCAGACCAAGCGCGACGTCAACCTGCGGCCGGGCCAGAGCGCCGTCGTCGACGGGCGCAAGGTCACCTACGTCAGGCCGACGGCGAAGGTGGACAAGCTCGCGCTCACGGTCGGCGCGGTCCTGCGGATCAGAAAGGGCGATGAAGCCTTCACCCTGCATCCAACCAGGCGCTTCTACCGGCCGACTGGAAGCGCAGGGGGCGGGGGGATCAGTCCCTACTTCGCGGGCGAATCCGACAGCGAAATCGGTCTCAAGGCGGGCCTGGGCACCGACTTCTGGACCGCGAACCAGCCGAGCATCGTCGGCCTGCAGCGCCATGCTCGGGCGGCTGACCAGGGATTTGCCAAGTGCGTCCGCGGTGGGCCCGGCGTCCCCCCGCAATGCCGCGCCATCGGCGCAACGATGCAGGCGGCGCTCGCCAACCCACGGCTGCGCCCGCAGGCGCTGGCGAGGATCGAACAGCTGCAGCTGGAGACGGCGAAGCAGATCGCCGCCGGCTACCTCAGCGAAGACGCTCCCTCGACCTTCCGCGTGATCGTCAACCCGCTGGTCACCTGGATGTGGATCGGCGGCCTGATCGCCCTGGCGGGCGCGATCATCGGTCTGTGGCCGACACGGCGCGGCCGCCGCGGGCTTGTCGCCGACACCGAGCTGGAGGCGCTGAAGGAGGCCAAGTACCGAGAGATCCGCGACGCCGAGCTCGACCATGCCGCCGGCAAGCTCTCCGACGAGGACTTCGCCCTGCTCGACGCCGAGCTGCGCAAGGAGGCGATCGAGATCCTCGACAGCGGTGAGTCCCGCGAAGCGGTCAGCGTCCATCCCGACAGGGGTTCCACTTAACTTTTTCGGTGGAGAGTCGCCGGCTGGCGCCTCAAGCTCACGACGAAAAAGTGCAAGACGTTCCACCCCTGTCGGGATGGACGCTCAGATCTTCAGTAGGACCAGCGTGTTAAGGACGAACAGCACTGCGAAGAAGATGGTTGCTCGGTCGAGGTTGCGCTCGACCATCGAGCCGCCGCCGAAGGAGCTGCCGCCACCGCCGATGCCGAAGGCGCCGGAGAGACCGGTGTCTTTGCCGGAGTGCAGCAGGATCAGGAAGATCAGCACGCCGCTGATGATCACTTGGAGGAAGCCGAGCAGTGTGTACACGAGGGGCATGGTAGCGAGGAAGCCGCTGCAGGGTCGGTGAAACGTTTTGCGGCCCTCCCAAGGCCGTTATGCGTTGCACCTCTCTGGCGGCAAGTGACATTTGTGCCCGTCTTGTTGCGCTGGTTTACAAATCTCGCTATCTTGTAATTCAAGAGGACGCATTCTGGGAATTTGACAAGGAGATGGCGATGGAGGCAGCGGCGCACAGTCACGATCACGGGCCGGAGATCGAACTCAACCCGGCCACCTGGCGCGACGCCAAGCGCTACGCCTGGCTGCTCGGCCTGGTCGTGCCGTTCGCTCCCTTCCTCGCCTGGGCCAGCGTCGAAGTCACCGGCTTCGAGGGCTTCTGGTTCTTCGGGCCGCTGCTCGTCTTCGGCGTCTTCCCGCTGCTCGACATCGCGATCGGGGTCGATCCGAGCAACCCGCCCGACAGCGTGCTCAAGTGGCTCGAGCAGGACCGCTACTACCGCTGGTGCACCTACGTCTTCATCCCGGTCCAGTACGCGGGGCTGATCTTCGCCTGCTGGCTCTGGTCCAGTGGCGATCTCTCGGTGCTGGAGAGCATCGGGCTGGCGCTGACGATGGGGGTCGTCGGCGGCATCGCGATCAACACCGCCCACGAGCTCGGCCACAAGCGCGACAGCATGGAGAAGTGGCTCAGCCGCATCGCCCTCGCCCAGACCGGCTACGGCCACTTCTTCATCGAGCACAACCGCGGCCACCACGTCCGCGTCGCCACTCCCGAGGACCCGGCAAGCTCGCGCCTGGGGGAGAGCTTCTGGGCTTTCCTGCCGCGCACGGTCGCGGGCAGCCTGCGCTCGGCCTGGGGTATCGAGGCCGCCCGCCTCGACCGTCTCGGCAAGTCCCACTGGGGCCTGAGCAACGACATCGTCTGTGCCTGGGCGATGACGGTTGTCCTCTTCGCCGCGTTGACGATCGGCTTCGGCCCGGTCGTGCTGCCCTACCTGGTGCTGCAGGCGATCCTCGGCTTCTCACTGCTCGAGGTCGTCAACTACCTGGAGCACTACGGGCTGCTGCGGCAGAAGAAAGACGACGGGCGCTACGAGCGCTGCCGTCCCGAGCACAGCTGGAACAGCAACAACGTCGCCTCCAACGTCCTGCTCTACCACCTGCAGCGCCATTCCGACCACCACGCCAACCCGACCCGCCGCTACCAGGCGCTGCGCCACGTCGACGAAGCGCCGCAGCTGCCGACGGGCTACGCCGGCATGATCGTGCTCGCCTGGTTCCCGCCGCTGTGGCGACGGGTGATGGACCCGATCCTGGTCGAGCACTACGGCGGCGACCTCAGCCGCGCCAACATCCAGCCCCGCGCCCGCAAGCGCATCCTCGCCCGCTACGGAAACGGGGCCTCCGCGTGAGCCGCTGGCGCTGCCCGGGCTGCGGCTACGTCTACGACGAGGCGGAGGGGCATCCGCGGGAGGGCTTTCCGGCCGGCACGCCTTGGAGCGAGGTCCCCGACGACTGGGCCTGCCCGGACTGCGGCGTACGCGACAAGGTCGACTTCGAGCCCGACGACGGTGGCGAGTGACCGCTGCTGCTGGCACGATCCCGGCGGTGGCCACCCGCACGCCCTACCCCGAGGCTGCTCGGCAGCTGCTGCGCGAGACCCTTTTCGGCGCCGCCCGCGACCAGCTGGAGACGAGGGCCTGGTCTGAGATCACGATGTCGAACATCGCCGCGGTCGCCGGGGTGAGCCGCCAGACGCTCTACAAGGAGTTCGGCAACCGCGCCGAGTTCGGCCAGGCCTTCGTCATCCACGAGGGCGAGCGCTTCCTCGACGGGGTCGACGCCGCGGTGCGCCAGCACCTCGACGATCCCCGCGCCGCCGTCGGCGCCGCGCTCGAACTCTTCCTCAGCTCCGCCGGCGAGGACCCGCTCGTCCGCATCCTGCTCAGCGACGACGGCACCGGCGGCATGCTGCCCTTCGTCACCACCCAGGGCATGCCCGTGGTGCAGTGGGCGACGGCGCGCCTGACGGCGACGATCGAAGCGGGCTGGCCGCAGGCCCCGGCCGCCAAGGTGAGGCTGCTTGCCGAGTCCCTCGTCCGCCTCGCGATCAGCTACATCACCGCGCCGAGCGATGACCCCGAGACTACCGCCGCCAACGCCGGCGAGCTGCTCGGCCCCTTCATCGACGACGCGCTGGGCTCAGTCATCTGAAGCGCCTCCGACTTCAAGCGCGGAATTTTCATTTTCGTAGGTCTTTGCGCACAACGCGTGACGCGGAGTAGGCAACGGTGAGGTCTCCACTAGAAGGGAGCTTCATATGGCTGTGTCGCAACCCCGGGGTATCGTTGTAGACGTGCCCGAGTTTGATCTTACGATTCTCTACGAGCAGGGAGAGGATGGCTGGACAGTCGCCTCGATCCCAGCCGTTCCTGGGGTCCTCAGTCAAGGTCGAACGCGGGAAGAGGCTCGGGACAATGTTCTCGATGCCCTCGCCCTGATGCTCTCGCCTGAGCCGATCGAGCCCGGTGACGAGCGCCAGCGCGAGCTGCTTCACCTGATCACCGCGTGAAGCGCCGAAAGCTCGAGCAGCACCTGCGCCGAAACGGTTGCCGGCAGCTGGATCAAGGCGGCAATCACACCCGATGGATTGGTCCTGGTGGCGAACGATCCACGATTCCTCGACATCGAGAGATCGACCACCGTCTCGCTCGGAGCATCTGCCTCCAGCTGGGTGTGCGGATGCCTACTGGCGCTCGCTAGGCCGACCGGGAGGGACCGAGGTCCAGCCGGAAGACAAGTCGGCCGAAGCCGGTCTCGTCGGTGCTGTCGCGCTCGGGCTGGCGCTTGTAGCCGAGCGACTCGTAGAGACGATGGCCGGCTCGCTGGTAGGGGCGGCTCCAGAGGGAGACGGCGGGCCAGCCGTGCTCGCGGGCCAGCTCTGCGCAGCGATTGGCGAGCGCCCGGCCGATGCCCTGGCCGCGCGCCGCCGAGCTGACGACGAGCCGGGCGAGTTCGGCCTCGTCCGCGAGCGCGACGGCGCGGCTCGGCTCGTCGGGGGCGAGCAGGGCGACGACGCCGAGCACCGCTCCGTCGCGCTCGGCGACGAGGAGGTGCGCCGCCGCGGTGCGCGTCTGCTCGAAGTCGGAGCGCGAATAGGGCGTGTCGCGGCCCCCCTCGCCTTCGGTGAAGTAGGCCTCGGTCCAGAGCGCGGCGACCGCCTCCGCGTCCCCTTCGGTCGTCGCCCGGATCACAGCTCGGCGCGGACCAGGCGCAGGCCGATGTCGAGCTCGGGCAGGGTGCGGAGGTGGCCGTGGCGCTCGTCCCAGCGGCCGCTCTCCAAGTCGGCGCGCAGACGCGCGAGCCCACGCTCGGTGACCTCTGCCGGCATCCGGTGCCAGATCGAGCCGGCGCGACGAACTTCGGGGTCGAGCAGCCACTCGGGGCGGTCCCAGAGAGCGGCCGAGAACGCATCGCGACAGCCGCGGGGGACCGGCACCGGCTCGATCGCGGCGCCCGGCAGGGCGGCTCGGATCCACGCTGCCGACGGCATCACGTCACGGTCCATCGAGCCGGCCTCGGGGAAGTAGTCCTCGACCAGCCAGCTCTTGGTCGAAGCCTCGGGGTCGAGCGTCAGCAGCACGATTCTGCGGCGGGCAACCCGTCGCATCTCGGCCAGTCCGGCCTCGGGGTCCGGCCAGTGGTGGATCGTCAGCACAGCCATCGCCGCGTCGACGCTCTTGTCGCCGAGCGGGAGCGATTCGGCGGTGCCCTCGAGCGCCGGCGCTGCCTGCGGCGGCCGCTGGGCGATCATCACCGGCGAGGGCTCGACCGCGATCACCTCCCGATCGGTGGGCTCGTAGGACCCGGCCCCGGCACCGACGTTGACGACGCTGCGAGCCTCGCCGAGCGCGACCCAGATCGCTGCCTCGATGCGCGGCTCCGGCCGGCGGAAGTCGCTGTAGTTGAGGCCCATGCGGTTGTAGGTGGGGGTGCTCATCGGGCCCGTTCGCGCAGCATCGAGACCAGTAGCTCGACGAAGTCGCCGTAGAGGTCGTCGCGCACCGCGTCGGGGCTGACCAGCGCTTCGATCGCGAGGCCGATCCCCAGGGCCCGCAGGACCAGAGCGAGCTCGGACGGGGGGAGGGGAGCCTCGGCACCTTCCGCTTCCTGGTGGCGGGCGATGAAGGCGGCGATAGTCTCGCGCAGCGCCGCGGAGCGGCTGCCAAAGCGCTTGGCCAGCTCGGGTTCGCGGCGGCTGGCGGCGAGGAACTCGAGGTGGAGGAGGAAAGACTCGCGGTCGTCGGCGAAGCGCTCCATCCACTGGTCGGCGAGGGCGCGGGCGCGGGTCTCGAGCGGAGCGTCGTCGGCGATTCCCACCTGTGTCGCCGCCAGCTCCTGCGCCCGGTTGGCCATGTACTGCTCGAAGACGGCGAGGAAGAGGTCGGACTTGCCGGCGAAATTGGAGTAGACGGCGCCGTGCGAGTAGCCGGCCTGCTCGGCGATCTCCTCCACCGAGGCGCCCTCGTAACCGCGCTGAGCGAAGACGGTCGCGGCGGTGGCGATCAACTCGGCCCGGGTGCGCGCCTGCTTCTCGGCTCGAGTCTCTCGCCTGGTCTCGGGCATTCAGATTGTAAGTGTAACTCAAATGGTGATAGTAATTTAGATATGCGCGCCAGTAGGCAATCCGTTCCAGCGTTCTTCCTCGCCCTCGGCACGCCCCGGCGACTGCTTGCCCTCGCCGCCGTCGTGCTTGTCTCCGGCGCCGCGATGTTGCCGGCGATGCGGACCATGGAAGACCATGGTTACTCGCTGGTCGCCTTCGAGAAGGCCGGTTCGGCGGAGCGCAGCGCCGAGATCGTCGATGCCTGGGGCGAAAGCGGCAAGCGAGCCGCCTGGTGGCAGCTCGCCCTCGACCTGCCGTTCCTGCTCGGCTATGGGCTCTTCGCCGCTGGCGCCTGCGCGGCCGTCGCCCGTCGCGCGGGTCCGGCGGACCGGCCTCGCCTGCGCCGGGCGGCGACGCTCGTCGTCTGGTTCGGTCCGCTGGCGGCCGCCGCCGATTTCCTCCAGAACGTCTCGCTGGCGCTGATCCTGCTCGGGCACATTGCCGCGCCCTGGCCGCAGGTCTCGGCGACCGCCCGGCTGCTGACCCTGACCCTGATGGGCGCCGCCCTGCTCTTCGCCGCCGCCGGCTGGTTTCTCACCCGGAGGCGGAGTGGGGAGGATGCTCAGCTTGGCTGATCCGCTCGCGATTCTCGGCCGTTGGCTCGAGGAGGCCGACGGGGCAGGGGCCCTGGCGCCGCGGGCGATGAACCTGGCGACTGTGTCCGCCGACGGCAGGCCCTCCGCTCGCCTGGTCTCGCTCAAGCGCCTCGGCGGCGACGCGCTGGTTTTCACCACGGCTCTCTGGACGCGTAAGGCGACTGAGCTGCGCGGCAATCCCCACGCGGCCGCCACCTTCTATTGGCCCGAGCTCGGCCGGCAGGCGAGAGTGGAGGGCCGGGCCGAGTTCGCCGAGCGCGAGCTGGCGGAGGAGCTCTTCGCCGAGCGGCCGCGCAGTCACCAGCTGCAGGCGCACGTCTCGCGGCAGGGGGAGGAAATCGGGAGCCTGGAGCAGCTGCGCGACCGGCTCAAGGTGCTGCGAGCCGAGCTGGGGGAGGACCCGGTGCCGTGTCCGGAGGACTGGGGCGCCGTGCGGCTCATTCCCGACCGCGTCGAGTTCTGGCAGGAAGGGAAGGACCGCCTGCACGGTCGGCAGCTCTTCGAGCTGGGCGCCGGCGTCTGGCGCCAGTCGCTGCTCGCTCCCTGACTCAGGCCTCCAGCACCAGCGTCACCGGGCCGTCGTTGACCAGGGCCACGCCCATGCAAGCGCCGAAGACGCCCTTGGCGGCGCCAAGGCGCTCGCAGAAGCGGTCGTAGAGCGGCTCGGCCTCGGGCCCAGGCGCGGCGTCCATGTAGCTGGGACGGTTGCCCTTGCGGGTGTCTCCGTAGAGGGTGAACTGGCTGACGCAGAGGATCTCGCGCTCGCCCAGCGGCTCGTTCATCCGCCCCTCGGCGTCGTCGAAGATCCGCAGCGCCCGCACCTTGTCGGCGAGCCGGTCGGCCTGCTCGGCCGTGTCGCCACGCCGCACGCCGAGCAGTATCAGCATCCCCGGCCCGATCTGGGCGACGCGCTCGCCCTCGACGTCGACTGCGGCCTGGCTGACGCGCTGGACCAGCGCCCTCACCGCGTCCTCCTTATGAAAATGAGTCTCATTTCTGGTTTACTCGTCTCGTGCTCGAGCCCTTTCAGCTGCCCTTCGTCCAGCGCGGGCTGCTCGAGATCCTGATTCTCGCGGTTCCGGCCGGGCTGCTCGGCACCTGGATCGTCCTGCGCGGCCTCGCCTTCTTCTCGCACGCGGTCGGCACTGCCGCGTTCCCCGGCTTGGTTCTCGCCGACGGGCTCGGCTTCGGGGCACCGTTGGGCGCCTTCGGCGCTGCCGCTCTCTTCAGCGCCGGCAGCGCCCTGCTCGGCCGCCGCGAGGAGGAGGCGACCGACAGCGCCGTGGCGATCGTCCTGGTCGGCTGCCTCGCCGCCGGCACGATCCTCGCCAGCGACGTCTTCGGCTCCGGCGCCAACGTCGAGACGCTGCTCTTCGGCAGCCTCTTGCTGATCGATAGCAGCGACCTGATCCTGGCCGGGGTGGCGGCGGGCCTGACCTTGGTCGTCTCGCTACTGTTCGGCCAGCGCTGGCTCGCCGCCGGCTTCGACCCGGCCGGCGCGGCGCCGGGAGCGGGCGGTTGGCTTGATCTGGCGCTCTTCGGCCTGATCGCGCTGGCGATCGTCGCCGCGCTCTCGGTCGTCGGCGCCCTGCTGGTGACCGCGCTCTTCGTCGTGCCGGCGCTGACCGCGCGGCTCTTCGCCGAGCGGATGCTGAGCTGGCAGCTGGCCAGCGTCGCCCTGGTCGCCGTGGAGGGGACCGTCGGCCTCTGGCTATCGGTCAAGACCGACGCGCCACCCGGAGCGACGATCGCGGTCGTCGCCGGGGCCGTCTTCGCCCTCGCGGCCGGCGGGCGAGCGCTGGCCCGTTCTCGTCGCCGGGCACCGGTACTCGCTCTCGCCGCGCTGATCGCGCTTGGCGCTCTCGTTGCTGGCTGCGGCAGCTCCGGCTCCGACAGCGGACAGCTGCAGGTCGTCGCCACCACCACCCAGGTCGGCGACTTCGTGCGCGAGGTCGGCGGCAACGCGGTCGCGGTCGACCAGATCCTCCAGCCCAACACCGACCCGCACGAGTACGAGCCGCGACCGAGTGATGTCGCCGGCGCGGCGGAAGCGAAGCTCGTCTTCGCCAACGGCGACGAGCTCGATTCCTGGGTCGAACAGATCGTCTCCGATAGCGGCAGCGACGCCGAGATCGTCGACCTCGGCGCGATCGTGCCCGAGCATCGGCCGGGCGAGTCGAGTGGGGCGGCCAAGAGTGCGCGCTATGACCCGCACTGGTGGCACGACCCGCGCAACGCCGAGGCCGCCGTTGCCGCGATCGAGCGCCACCTCGCTTTGGCCGATCCCAGCCACCGCCGTCAGTTCGAGCGCAACGCCCGCGCCTACCTGGCGAAGCTGCGCGCGCTCGACGCCGGCATCGCCAGCTGCATGAACGCGGTGCCGCCCGGGCGCCGCAAGCTGGTCACCGACCACGACGCCTTCGGCTACTTCGCCGACCGCTACGGGATCGAGGTCGTCGGTGCAGTGATCCCCTCGCAGACCACGCAGGCGCAGCCGTCGGCCAAGGACCTCAGCACGCTGGCCCAGCTGATCGAACGCGAGCAGGTCAAGGCAATCTTTCCCGAGAGCTCGCTCAGCCCCAAGGTCGCGGAAGCGATCGCCAGTCAGACCGGTGCAACGGCCGACTACAGCCTCTACGGAGACACACTCGGCCCGGAAGGCTCCAGCGGGGCGACCTACCTGACGATGGAGGCGGCGAACGCGAACGCGATGGTGCAGGGCTTCACCGACGGGAGGCGGGGATGCCGGCCGCTGCGCTGATCGAGGCCGAGGGGCTTGCGGCGGGCTACGACGGCGCGCCGGCGATCTCCGGCGTCGAGTTCTCCCTGAGTGGAGGGCAAACATTGGCGCTGCTCGGTCCCAACGGCGGCGGCAAGACGACGCTGCTGCGGGCGCTGCTCGGCGAACTACCGCCGCTGGCGGGGACACTCCGCGTCACCGCGACCTGCGGCACCGTGCCGCAGACAGAGCGCTCGCGGCTCGACTACCCGGTCTCGGCCCTCGACGTGGCGACGATGGGGACGCTGCCGCGGCTGCCATGGTGGAAGCGCGCGGGGCGGCGCGAGCGCGAGGCCGCGGCGCAGGCGCTGGACCGCGTCGGCTTGCGCCCGCTCGCCGAGCAGACCTTCGGTCGTCTCTCCGGCGGTCAGCGCCAGCGGGTGCTGATCGCCCGGGCGCTCGTCCAGGACGCCGGCGTGTTGCTGCTCGACGAGCCCTTCTCGGGCCTCGACCGCCCCAGCGCTGGGAGCCTGGAAAGGCTGATCGCGGAGCTGGCGGGGGAGGGGCGCGCAATCGTCATCGCCACCCACGACCTCGAGCAGGCGCGGGCCTGCGACCTCGTCCTCTGCATCAACAAGCGCCAGGTCGCCTGCGGCCCGCCGGACCGAGTTCTCGACGACCTCGGTGTGCTGGAAGCGACCTACGGCGGCGCCATCGTCGAGCTCCCCGGCGGTGGCGGCCGCGCGATCCTGCCCCCTCACCACCATCACCACCACTGAGCGTGCTCGAGCCACTGCAGGAACCGTTCATGCAGCGCGCCCTCGCCGAGGTCGTCCTGCTCGGGGTCGCCGGTGGCGCGCTCGGCTGCTGGGTCGTCTTCTACGGCCTCTCCTACGCCGCCGAGTCGCTCTCCCACTCGCTCTTCCCGGGCTTGGTCCTGGCGGCGATCGCGGGCGCGCCGCTGCTGCTCGGTGCCGCCCCGGCGATCGTCCTCGCCGCCGTCGCGATCGCGCTGGCGGCGCGGGTCGCCGGAGTGAGCCGCGACGCCGCGGTCGCCGTCGTCGTCACCACCATGTTCGGCCTCGGTGCCCTGCTGGCATTGGCGCCCGCCTCGCCGCCGGGGATCGAGTCGCTGCTCTTCGGCGATGTCTTCGGCGTCACCGACGGCGACCTGTTTACGGCGGCGCTGCTGGTGGTCCTGGTCGCCGTGGCACTGCGCCTGCTGTACGGCCGCCTGCTTGTCGCCGGCTTCGACCGCGGCACCGCCCGCTCGCTCGGGGTCTCTCCGGCGCTCGCCGACGCCGCCCTGCTGCTGCTGCTCGGCGCCGGCATCGTCGTCGCCGTACAGGGCCTCGGCAACCTGCTCGTCGTCGCCGTCTTCGTCGGTCCTGCGGCCGCGGCGCGCCGGCTCAGCGACCGCATGCTGCCGATGATGCTGATCGCGGCCGGCCTCGCCGCGTTCGCCGGGATCGCCGGCCTCTACCTCTCCTATTACGCGGGCACTGCCGGTGGCGCCTCGGTGGCGCTGGCGATCGTCGCCGTCTACTTGATCTCCTCGCCGGCAGGTCGCCTGCGCACCTGGCGCCGCGCCGCGCCCGTTCCGGCCGAGGCTACGAGCAACTGATGGCGACGAAGACCGACAAGGCCTGGGCCGAGCACGCTCTGGCCGCCCTGCAGGAGGCGGGCCTCAAGCGCGGTGGTGCCCGCACGGCCGTGGTCGAAGCCCTGGCCGGGCACAGTTGCGCGGTCACCGCGCTCGACCTCGACGAGGAGCTGCGGCAGCGCAAGCCGGCAGTCGGCCGCGCCAGCGTCTACCGGGCGCTGGAGCAGCTCGAGCGGCTCGGGCTGGTGCAGCGGCTCGAGGTCACTCGCGGCACCGCGGGCTACGAGCGGGTTGAGCCCGGCGGCAAGCATCACCACCACGCGATCTGCCGCCACTGCGGCTGCATGGTCCCCTTCGAGGATTCCTCGCTGGAGCGGGCGATCGCCAAGCTCTCCGAGGACCTGAGCTTCGAGGTCACCGACCACGACGTGGTCCTGCGCGGTCTCTGCGAGCGCTGTGCCGAGTAGCGCCCAGGCGCACACAAGTTGGCCTAATCGCGAAAGAATGCTCAACGGGTGAGCGATCTCGGCCAGATCTTCCTGCTCTCGCTGCTGGCGATGTTCAACCCGACGCTGCTCGCCGCGGTGACCCTGATGCTGCTGACCGAGCGGCCGAAGCGGCTGATGATGGGCTACCTGCTCGGCGCCTATACGACCAGCATCTCGCTCGGCCTGGTGATCGTCTTCGCCCTGCATAACTCCGACGCGGTCAGTACCAGCAAGCGCACGATCGGCCCGGGCGAGGACGTCGTCATCGGCTGCCTGCTTCTGCTGATCGCCTACGTCCTCGCCAGTGACCGCGACGCGCGTTTGCGCGAACGCCGGGCGCGCCGCAAAGAAGCGAAGCTGGCGAAGAGCGGGGGGGAGAAGAAGGAAGCGCTGCCGATGCGACTACTCGGTCGCGGCTCGCCGCGGATCGCCTTCGTCGTCGGCCTACTGCTCAGCTTCCCGGGCGTCTCCTACTTGACCGCGCTCAGCCACATCGACAAGCTCGGCGCCGCCGCCGTGCCCACGGTGCTGCTGGTCATCGGCTTCTGTCTGATGCAGCAGCTGCTGCTCGAGGTGCCCCTGGTCGGCTACATCCTCAAGCCCGAGGGCACCCAGCAGGCCGTCGACGGCTTCCGCGCCTGGCTCGGGCGCAACGGCCGGCGCGCCGGCATCTGGGTCGCCGTCGTCCTCGGCGTCCTCCTGGTCATCCGCGGCGTCGCCGGGCTGGTGAGCTGAGATGAAGAAGTGGGGAGTGCTCGTCGTCCTCGGCGCCGCCCAGTTCCTGATGGTGCTCGACCAGGCGGTGATGAACGTCGCGATCTCCCAGCTGGTCGAAGACTTCGACACCACGGTCACCACGATCCAGGCCGTGATCGCCTTCTACGCGCTGGTGATGGCGGGGCTGATGCTGACCGGCGGCAAGCTCGGCGACATCTGGGGACGGCGCCGCGCCTTCACGATCGGCCTCTGTATCTATGCGGTTGGGTCGGGCCTCACCGCGGCATCGTGGAACGTGCCCTCGCTGATGCTCGGCTGGTCGGTCCTCGAGGGGATCGGCGCGGCGCTGGTGATCCCCGCCCTGATCGCCCTCGTCGCCGGCAACTACAAGGGCGCCGAGCGGGCGATTGCCTACGGCGTGCTCGGCGGCGTCGCCGGGGCCGGGATCGCGGTCGGCCCGATCCTCGGCGGCTGGGCGACGACCGAGCTGAGCTGGCGCGTCGTCTTCGTCGGCGAGGTCGTCGTCGCGATCGGGATCCTGATCGGCACGCGGCTGATCCGTGAGCCGAAGCGCGACGGTCCGCCGCCGGTGCTCGACTGGGTTGGCGGCGTGCTTTCCGCCGCGGGTTTGGCCCTGGTCGTCTTCGGCGTCCTCCAGGCGAGCAACTGGGGTTGGCTGGCGCCGCGCAGCTCGCCGATAGAGCCCTTCGGCTTCTCGCTGACCCCATTTGTGATCGCCGCCGGGGCGCTGGTCCTGGCGGCCTTCGTCGCCTGGGAGCGCCGCCGCGAACGGCTCGGCCAGGACCCGTTGGTGCACCTGCCGCTGCTGCGGATTTCGCAACTGCGCGGCGGCGTCGCCATGTTCCTCGCCCAGAACCTGATCCTGATGGGGATCTTCTTCACGATTCCGCTCTTCCTGCAGATCGTCCAGGGCCTCGACGCGCTTGAAACCGGGGTGCGCATGCTGCCCGCCTCGGCCGGACTCTTCTTCGCCGCGATCGCCGGTTCGGCCCTGGCAAAGCGCTTCGCGCCGCGCCCGCTGGTCCGGGTTGGGCTGGCGATCGTCTTCGTCGCGATCCTCTTGCTGCTGACGACGATCGAGCCCGAACTCGACAACGCTCCCTTCCTGGTCGCGATGGGGGTGCTCGGCGTCGGCATGGGGCTGATCGTCTCCCAGCTCGGCAACGTCGTCCAGTCCGCCGTCGGCGACGACGATCGCAGCGAGGCGGGGGGCCTGCAGAGCACCGCCCAGCAGCTCGGCTCCTCGCTGGGGACGGCGATGTTGGGCGCGATCGTGATCACCGGGCTGATCGCCGCCTTTACCGCCAACGTCGCGAGCGATGCGCGCATCTCCGCCGACGTCAGCAAGCAGCTCGAGGTGCAGCTGAGCGCGGGGGGCAGCTTCGTCGCCGCCGATGAAGTTCGAGCCGGAGCGGAAGCGGCCGGCCTCGACGGGCCGACGACCAGCGCCCTGATCGAAAACTACGAAGACGCCCAGCTGAAGGCGCTGAAGACTGCCTTCCTCTTCGCCGCTTTCCTCACCCTGGGCTCGTTTTGGACGACTCGCCGCCTGCCCGAGCAGCGCTTCGACCAGATGCAGGCCGGGCCCGATCCCCCTTCGCTCGACCCCGAGCCCGCTACGGTCTAACGATGCTCGATCCCAAGCACGGGCATCGCAGCCTGGAGGAGCGTGCAGCAGCGGGCAAGGCCGCGCGGGGAAAGGCGCCGCGCTCGGGCTACGCGGATTGGGCGCCGGCGGCCGACCGGGCGGACCCGGTCGAGCTGCTTGAGGGACAGGCCACTTCGCGGGTCGGCCAGCTCGTGCCGCTGCGCTACGCGCGCATGCTGGTCTCGCCCTTCACCTTCTACCGCGGCGCCGCAGCGGTAATGGCGGCGGACATCGCGGCGGCCCCACGCAGCGGCTTCGACGTGCAGCTATGCGGCGATGCCCACCTCTCCAACTTCGGTGCCTACGCCTCGCCCGACCGCGAGCTCGTCTTCGACGTCAACGATTTCGATGAGACGCTTCCGGGGCCTTGGGAGTGGGACGTGATGCGGCTCGCCGCGAGCTTCTCCGTCGCCGGCCGCGCCAACGGCCTCAAGCGGCGCGAGCGGCTGGCGATCGTCGCCGCGATGTCGGCCGAGTACCGGGGGGCGATGAAGCGAATGGCCGAGCTCGGCAACCTCGAGGTCTGGTACACGAAGATGGACGTGGACGCGATCTCCAGCGGTTGGGAATCGGCCGCGGGCGAGAAGGAGGCCGCCACCTTTCGCCGCAACCTCGCGAAGACTCGCGCCAAGGACCGGATGCGCGCACTCTCGAAGCTGACCCGCGAAGTCGACGGTGAGCTGCGGATCGTCAGCGAACCGCCGCTGATCGTGCCGGTCAGCGAGCTCGTAGACGAGAGCGCTGACGTCGAAGCCGCGATCCAGAAGATCATCGGCGATTACCGCGACACGCTTCCCGAGGACCGCCGCGTCCTGCTCGACGGCTACCGCTTCGTCGACGCCGCGCTGAAGGTGGTCGGCGTCGGCAGCGTCGGCACCCGCGCCTTCGTCGTGCTGATGCTGGGGCGCGACAGCGGCGACCCACTCTTCCTCCAGGCCAAGGAAGCGCAGCGCTCCGTGCTCGAGCCCTACACCGAGCCGAGCGCCTTTGAGAACCAGGGCGAGCGCGTGGTGCAGGGACAGCGCCTGACCCAGGCGGCCAGCGACATCCTGCTCGGCTGGGTCAAAGCGACGGGCATCGACGGCAAGCAACGCGACTTCTACGTGCGCCAGCTCTGGGACCAGAAGGGCTCGGCCAAGGTAGAGAACATGGACGCTCGCGCCCTCACCACATACGCCGAGATCTGCGGCACGACCCTGGCCCACGCCCACGCCCGCAGCGGCGACCGCATCGCGATCGCCGCCTACCTCGGCAAGAGCGACACCTTCGACAAGGCGATCGCCGCCTTCGCCGAGACCTACGCCGACCAGAACGAGCGCGACTACGAGGAGCTCAAGGTGGCCGCCGACGCGGGCCAGATCGAGGTCGCGGAGCTGCCCGCTTAGCACTCGTCTCGGGAGGCGCGTGTTGTTGGCGGTTCGCGGTCGCACTTGTAGGGTTCCGTGCGAATGGCGACCTGGCGGGGGTGGGGGAGGACGGTTCTGGGACTGCGCATCGCGCCGGCCTTGGCGGCGGCGTGCCTCCTTCTCTTCGCGACCCCGGCGCTCGCCGCGCCACCGGCAAACGATGAATTTGCCAACCGCGAGACGCTGAGCGGGAGCCTGCCGATCGTGGTCTCGCGCTCGAATGACGAGGCGACCAAGGAGAGCGAAGAGTTCCTCGGCTCGCTTTTCGCCGCCGGGCACTCGGTTTGGTTCGAGTGGGAAGCGAGCAGCGACGGCTGGGTCACCGTCGGCGGCTGCGAAGCGGATTTCGTCGACGTGGTCGGGGTCTACGCCGGCGCCGCTGTGAACGCCCTGACCCCGGTTTCCAGCGGGAACGCCAGTGAAGGCCCCCACTGCCCTTTCCGACAGCGCGAGTACACCTTCAAGGCGACAAGCGGCACCAAGTACGAGATCGCTGTCGACGGAAACCCGTTTCACATGCCTGAATCACCCGCCCCTGACACCGAAGGGACCTTCGAACTGCGGATCGAAGCCACGCCTCCACCGGCCAATGACGACTTCGTCAACGCCACGCTCCTCACCACCCATCTGGAAGAAGAATTCGAAGGAGAAGCGTTCTACTTCGGCTCTGTCTTCGGCGACAACTGGAACGCCACCGACGAGAGCGGCGAGCCGGAATTCATTGGTGGCCCAAGCGGTGCCTCGGTCTGGTACTCGTGGACCGCGCCGGCCTCCGGGCTGGCCAATATCGGAGGCTGCTGCGGCACGGATATTCGGTTGGGCCTCTACACGGGCGACAGCCTAGGTTCCCTGCAGCTGATCTTCGGCGGCATGGGGCAGGGGAGCTCGGCGACCTTCGCGGCCACAGCCGGGACCACCTACCGAATCGTCGCCTACGGCCTGATCGACGAATCGAGCGGCGATGCCGCCATGAGCGGCTTCCAGGTCAACCTCTCGATGCGCGTACATCTGCCTGCCCAGCCCGCCGGCGTTGCGCCGACTATCGCGCCGGTCGACACGACTCCTCCGGACACAACGATCTCCAAGCACGTGTTGAAGCGAATGCCGCCGATCTGGGTCTTCAATTTCCGCTCGAGCGAGCCAGGCTCGACTTTTCGCTGCAAGCTCGACAAGGGCCCCCCGGCGACGTGCCCGTCTGCGGCTCGCTTCGGCGGGCTCAGGCCGGGTCGCCACAAGCTCGAAGCCTTCTCCGTCGACGCTGCCGGCAACAAAGACCCAACTCCGGCGGTCGCGCGATTCAGGGTTCCGAAAACGCCGCGACAGCGAGTGGCCCGCGGCAACGGTTGACCCGCAGGCGGTTTTCGGTGCACCCCGTAGCTCAGGCTGCCGGGAGGCGATGACTCCTCTCCCCGCACGCAACATCGAGCTCAAGGCACGCGACCGGGATCGGATGCGTTCGCTCGCGATCTGCGACGACATAGGTGCGGAGCCGCAGGGCGTGCTGTCGCAGCTCGACACCTACTTCGAGGTTCCACACGGGCGCCTGAAGCTTCGCGAGGAAGAGGGCTCGCGGCCACACCTGATTGCCTACGAGCGGCCGGATCGGGTCGAAGAGCGGGAGAGTCGCTACCGAATCGTCGACGTGGACGAGCCTGAGGGGGTGAAGGCCGCCCTGGGCGCCGCCCTCGACGTGAGAGAGGTTGTCGCAAAGGAGCGCCGGCTGTTTCTCTGGGAGGGAGTGCGCATCCACCTCGATCGGGTCGACGGGCTTGGCGATTTCATCGAGTTCGAGGCTGTGGCGGATGCCGGTTCGGATCTCTCTCGCGAGGAAGCGCAGGTTGCGAGGTTGCGAGAGGCATTCGAGATCGAAGATGCCGACCTGGTCGCGGGGAGCTACTGCGACGCGGCCGGCGAGCCGTCTGCCTACTAGCGGCCGTAGAAGACGATCAGCCCGAATGAACGATGCCGAATCGCTTGTCGAACGCGCTCTGCTCCTCGACCGCCACGGCCTGCGCGAATCGGCTCGCGGTGATCGTGAAGCGATCGATGAAGCCAGTGCTGCCGAGGAGCACGAAGCTGTAGCTGTGCCAGTTCTCCACGAAGCCGACCTGGGCCTTCCATTCCCGTCGTTCGTGCACCTCACCATCGCTGGGGTGGAGGCGTAGGGCGACCGTCTTGTAGCGGGCGGTCATAGTGCGACCGCCGACCGCGTGTTGGGTCTCTCCCTCGTGGTCATCAAGGTCGATCTCGAGTTGGTCGGCAAGCAGGTCGCTTGCGAGGATCGCGTCTGCTCCGGTGTCGATCAGGCCGTCAAGCATTGTCGTGCTGGTCCCGCCGTTGGCCAGTGACACCTGAACGAACGGTCGAAACACCGGTTTGCCGAGGCGCGTGTGTTGGGGATCCTCCCGGTAGGGATAAAGCCAGGGAAATCCGACAACCTCACCCGAGGCCGACATGGATCGGCTCACCAGGATGGGGAACGCGTCCGCGAACGACGACGTGATTTCGACCCTTGGCCTTCTCGAGGAGTACCCGGGGATCCTCGTCGGCAAGGATGACCTCGCCCGTGCGGGCGTCGAGCGCAACGAACTTGCCCTCGAAGCCCCTGAAGTCGGTTCGGACTGGTTGCATCGCGACCGATGGTAGCGGGCAGGTCTGCTGGAAAGTTGAAGACAAGACATTTCGGCAGTTTGGGGCGGAGCCTAGCTTTCCTTCAGCACCGAGTACCAGACGCGCTCGGCGACCCGGGCCAGTTCGTCGCCGGTGCGAGCGAGGCGGCGGTAGAGCTCGCGGCGGGCGGCCAGCTCGCGCTGGTCTTCGACCTCGACCAGGGCCGACATCGAGGCGCGGTAGGTGTGCTGTAGGTGGCGCTGGTCCTTGACCGCGCGGTCGGCAGCGGCGGTGGCACCGGCGCTGTCGCCGGCCTCGAGCAGCTCGAGTGCTTTGGCGAGCTCGCGCGTGCCGGCGGCGATCTCCTCGGCCATCTCGGCGATCGCCGCGTCGGGCCCGGTCCCCATCGCCTCGGCCTCGCCGACGAGGTTCTTGGCGTCGTTGACGATTTCGTCGATCCCGCGCGAGAGCTCGAAGATGTCCTCCAGGGCGAGCGGGGTGGAGAAGGCCTCGGTCAGCGCCTCGCGCAGCTCGCGCTTGCTCTTGTCTGCGCGGTGCTCGCAGAGGCGCAGGCGTTCCGCCGCCTCGGCATCCCCCTTGGCCCAGGCGACCAGCTCGTCGACGCCCTCGACCGTGATCGCGGTCTGCCGGCGCAGCATCGCCAGCACGTCCGCGTCCTGCGGCAGGAACCAGTGCATGTGCTTGCCGCTCATATCGCCCTCCAGATGACCAGCATTATTGCTCCCAAGGCCGCCGCCGCGGGCAGCGTCAGCAGCCAGGCGAAGGCGATCGAGCGGACCACGGTCCAGCGCACGTGGTGCCAGCGCCGACGCCCGCCGCCGACGCCGACCACCGAGGAGGCGACGACCTGGGTGGTCGAGACCGGCGCGCCCAGGTAGGTGGCGGGGAGGACCACAGCCGCTGAAGCGGTCTGGCTGGCGAAGCCGTCGATCGGGGCGAGGCGGAAGATGCGACGGCCGATCGTGCGGATGATCCGCCAACCGCCCATCGCCGTGCCGAGGGTGAGGGCGGCGCCGCAGGCGAGCTTCACCCAGAGCGGCACGGTGAGCGTCTCGAGGTGGCCGCTGGCCAGCAGCAGGGCCGCGATCACGCCCATCGCCTTCTGGCCGTCGTTGGCGCCGTGGCCAAAGGAGAGCGCCGCCGACATCACCCACTCGGCGCCGCGGATCGGCCGCTTGACGCGCTTGGTCGCGCGCCGCAGCAGGCGCCCGTCGAGGCGGGAGACACCGAGCCCGAAGCCGAGCCCGAGCAGCGGCGAGACGGCGAGGGCGATCAGCACGCCGAAGACGCCGACCGGTTTCCAGCCGTCGAGGCCGCCCCACTGCACGGCGCCGCTGCCGGCCTCGGCCAGGGCCGAGCCGACCAGCCCGCCGACCAGGGCGTGGGCCGAGCTGGAGGGCAGGCCGCGCCACCAGGTCAGCAGGTTCCAGGCGGTCGCGGCGAGCACGCCGGCGCCGATCACCTCGACCGCCTGGGCGGCCGGCACCTCGACGATCCCGGCGATCGTGTCCGCCACCGCGCTGCCGACCAGGACCGCGCCGAGCATGTTGAAGACCGTGGCGAGGAGGATCGCTTGCCCCGGCCGCGCACCGCGGGTCGCGACCAGGGTGGCGATCGCGTTGGCGGCGTCGTGGAAGCCGTTGGTCAGCGCGAAGGCGATGGAGAAGGCGATTGCCAGCGCGAGTTCCACGCCAGGATCATCGCTCGCAACGGCGGGCTCGGCTGAAAGACTCATGCCGCCTGAGGTCAGACGCTGACAACCGCGGCGCCAAGAAGCGCACCCCCGCCCGGGCGGCGCTGGTCCTCGGTGCCCTCGGCGTCGTCTTCGGCGACATCGGCACCAGCCCGCTGTACACCGTTCAGACGGTCTTTAACCCCAGCGATCCGCACCCGGTCAGCGCGACGACAGACAGCGTCTTCGGGATCATCTCGCTGATCTTCTGGTCGGTGACGATCATCGTCACGCTCAAGTACGTGCTGCTTGTGATGCGCGCCGACAACGAGGGCGAGGGCGGCATCATGGCCCTGATCACGCTGATCAGGCGGATGGGGGTGAGCGGCGGGCGGCGGACCAAGCTCACCCTGGCGGCGCTCGGCATCTTCGGCGCCTCGCTCTTCTTCGGCGACAGCATGATCACGCCCGCGATCTCGGTGCTCTCCTCGGTCGAAGGACTGAAAGTGGTCGAGCCCTCGCTCGAGCACCTGATCGTGCCGATCACGGCGGCGATCATCGTCGTCCTCTTCGCGACCCAGCGCCTCGGCACCGCCGCGGTCGGCCGCATGTTCGGCCCGGTGATGGTCGTCTGGTTCCTGACGATCGGCGCCTGCGGGATCTCCGGCATCGCCCTGCACCCGGAGATCCTCAAGGCGCTCTCGCCGAGCTACGCGCTCAGTTTCCTCACCGGCCACTTCTCGATGGCCTTCTTCTCGCTGGCGGCCGTGGTCCTGGCAATCACCGGCGCCGAGGCGCTATACGCCGACATGGGCCACTTCGGCCGGGCGCCGATCACGCGCGCCTGGCTGGGGCTCGTCTTCCCGGCCCTGATCCTCAACTACATGGGCCAGGGCGCGCTGATCCTCGGCAACCCGAGCGCCAACATCGCCAGCCCCTTCTTCCTCCTCGTGCCCCATTGGGGCCGGCTGCCGATGGTCTTCCTGGCGACCGCGGCGACGGTGATCGCCTCGCAGGCGGTGATCACTGGCGCCTTCTCGGTCGCCCACCAGGCCGTGCAGCTCGGCTACCTGCCCCGCCTGCGGATCGCCCACACCTCCGAGGAGACAGCTGGACAGATTTACGTCCCCTGGATCAACTGGGTGCTGATGGTCTCGGTGCTGATCCTCGTCTTCGCCTTCGAGACCTCGGCCGCGCTCGCCTTCGCCTTCGGCATGGCGGTGACCGGCACGATCACGATCACGACCCTGCTCTTCTTCTACATCGTCCGCCACCAGTGGGGAAAGCCGCTCTGGCTGGTCGCGCTCGGCGCCGGCGGCTTCCTCGTCGTCGACCTCCTCTTCCTCACCGCCAACGCGACCAAGATCACCCACGGCGCCTGGCTGCCGCTGCTGATCGGCGTCGCCGTCTTCACCGTGCTCACCACCTGGCAGCGTGGCCGCGAGCTGGTCACGGCGCGCCGCGAACGGATCGAGGGGTCGCTGCGCGAATTCGTCGACGAGCTGCACGAGCGCCGGCCGCCGCTGCGCCGCGTCCCCGGCACCGCCGTCTTCCTCAATCGCAACACGAACACGACGCCGCTGGCGATGCGCGCCAACGTCGAGCACAACCAGATCCTCCACAGCCACGTCGTGATCCTCACGATCGAGACCCTGCCGGTGCCGCACATCGATCGCGCCGATCGGCTTGAGATCGACGAGCTCGGCTACGCCGACGACGGCATCGCCCACATCTGCGCCCGCTTCGGCTACATGGACGAGCCCAACGTGCCGAGCGTCCTGCGCCTCGCCGTCAAGGCGGGCCTGGAGTGCCCGCTCGAGGTCGAGGAAGCCTCCTACTTCCTCTCCACGATCGAGCTGCGCACGGGTGACGCGCCCGGCATGACCCGCTGGCGCAAGCGCCTCTTCGTCGCCACCTCGCAGATCGCCGCCGACGCCGCCGAATACTTCGGCCTGCCCCGCGACCGCACCGTGATCATGGGCTCGCTGATCGAGGTTTAGGGGCGGCCGAGGAGGCGACCCGACCGATCGATCGGAGTAGGGTCTCGCCTCGTGGCTGGCAACGAGAACGTCTCACCGGTTCTGATCGCCTATGACGGCTCCGACTTCGCCAAGGCGGCGGTCGCCGAAGCCGGCAATCAGCTCGCGACGGGCCGGCGGGCGATCGTCCTCACCGTCTCAGAGCCGCTGAGCGGGATCCCCTTCTTTGGTGCGGCCGGCGTCCCGGTTGAGCCCGAGACGATCGAGGGCCTTTTCGACGTCGCCCGCGAAGGCGCGCAGAAGGTCGCCGAGGAGGGCGCGGACCTGGCCCGCGAGGCCGGTTTCGAGGCCGAGGCGCTGGTGGTCATCGGCGCCCCCGCCTGGAGTCAGATCGTCGAGGCTGCGGACCAGCAGGAGGCGAGCCTGATCGTGATCGGCTCGCGCGGTCGCTCGGGCATCTCTCACGTCCTGCTCGGCAGCGTCGCTGCCGCCGTCGCCCAGCACAGCAAGCGCTCGGTCCTGATCGTCCACCCGCACGCCTAGCGTCGGCCCGCGTGGGCTCGGGCGCACCGCTCAGCCGAGGATGTTGACCGCCCGCGCCGCGATCAGGCCGACGGTCAGAAACGACGCCATCGCCTCGACCAGCATCAGTCCCTTGATCGGGGCGGTGAGCGGCATCGCGTCGGTGGGGCTGAAGGCGCTGGCGTTGGTGAAGGCGACGTAGAGGTAGTCGACAAAGCCGGGGCGCCACTTGGCAAAGGACCAGCCCGATGTGGTCATCTGCGGAAAGAGGAAGTCCGGCTCGCGCGATTCGGGCGCCGTTCGCAGGTGCGGCCCGCCGCGGTCAAGCTCCCAGAACCAGAGCGCGAAGACCGCGACGTTCGTCAGCCAGATCTGCCCGGCCGCGATGATCAGGTCGCGACCGGCCGCCGTGTTGCGCTCGAGCAGAAGGTGGACGAGCAGTCCCAGCGCGGTGAAGTTCGCGATCGTCACCAGGGCGATCAGCGCGATCGACGCCCGGCGGCGGGCGGGCGCTTGGGAGTGGTGCCGGTAGGGCGTCGAGATCGCCAGCCCGATCAGCAGCATGCCCTCGAACAGCGGCAACAGCCAGCGCGGCCCGAGCGTCAGCTTGCCCGGCAGCGCGAGGTAGAGCAGAAGCGCGAAGAGCACGGCCAGCTGCGCCTGCCAGAAGGGCTCGACGACCCCCAGCTCCTCGCGCTCTGCAGATGAGAATCTCATGGGCTTGGTGGCAGCTCCCCGACTCGCTCTGCGCCCAGGGGTATTCGCCGGCGAGCGTTGCCTCTCCTCTCCAAAGCCCTCATCCGGTCCGCCGAGAAAGCGCAGCACCCGGCGCGAAGCCCTCGGCGAGCGCAACTGGTACCTGCCGCGCGGTCTGCGCTGGCTCCCAGAGGCGCAGGGTCAGCCGGGATCGACTGCAGGCGACCCCGGCCAAGGGTCGGGGCCGCCATTGATGCGTGACCGCTACGCCGCCGCTCCGCTGACTAGGGTCACGCCGCCGTGGTTGTGGAGCAAGACAAACAAGGTGCGGAGGGTCCGGTCCTTCAACCGGAAGCAAGGTCGCGGCGCTCCTCTTCGTAGGGCTGATCGCCGTGGCCGGATTCTTCCTTGTCTGCGGGCTGGTCCCGACTGACCTGCCGCCGGACAAGAGCGCCAACTTCATCGACAGCATCTTCCACAACAAGGGGGTCATTCTGGCGGCTCGCCTGCTGCTTGTTTCGGCCGCCGTAGTGCTTGCGATGGGGGGCGTCTTCATCATCGGGCGGGACCGTTTGAGATAGGAGAGAAAGACATTGCGGATATTGAAACCGAGATCGCAAACTGGGAAAAAGCGGCGGAAGCAGGAAAAGAAGAAGTTGAGGAACTGACGGCCCGTCTAAAAGCGTCAGATGAGCTAATCGAGGAACTGGAGCAAGACATAGAGAAGCTGCATCTAGATATTGATGATGGCTAGGCCAATGAATCTATGTAGGCAACCAGCAGTGCTTATAAAAACGCAGATAGACGTAGTTCCCGAGCTATCATTCTGATTGTCAGTAAGAGAGACCTATGACTGCAGATCAGAGAAGCAAAAGAATTGAACGGACGCTTAAGCAAAACGAGTCCGCGGTAGAGCGCGCCAATAGGCGCACCGGACGACTTCAAGAGGCTGCAAGACAATCTTCTGGCGCTGCTAATCGCGCCCTGCGCCACTTGCGCGAGAACGCAGCCAGCTAGCGCGCTCGCGCGCCATCAAAAAATTCCCACCACGCAAAAGCCCCGCCTAGGCGGGGCTTTCTCTCATGCGGCTGAATGGAGTCGAACCATCACGTCCCGTTAGGGACACAAGGCCCTCAACCTTGCGCGTCTACCAGTTCCGCCACAGCCGCTCGAGGGGCGACGATTCTAGATGTTTGGGGATTCCGGGGCTTTTGGTTGCGGGCATCCGGGCGGGGCGGTACAGTTGCGAACAAGTGTTCGAGCGATTCGATACCCGGCGAGTTGAGGAGGGGAACTAGGCGTGGAGCTGGATCTGACCAAGCGGCAGAAAGAGATCTTCGACTTCATCCGTCGTTATGCGGCAAAGACGGGCTATCCCCCAACGGTGCGGGAGATCGGCAAAGCCGTCGGCCTGCACTCGTCCTCGACCGTGCACGCGCACCTCGCCAACCTGGAGAAAATCGGGCTGCTCAAACGCGATCCCTCGAAGCCGCGGGCGATCGAGCTGCTCTTCGACAAGGCAAAGAAGACGATCATGCCCGGCAACGGCCTGCCGCTGGTCGGCCAGGTTGCCGCCGGTGAGCCGATCGTCGCCGAAGAGAACGTCGAGGAATACATCGAAGTGCCCGACGTGATCGGTGGTGAGGACGGCGACTACATCCTCAACGTGCGCGGCGAATCGATGGTCGAAGCCGGCATCTTCGAGGGCGACTACGTGGTTGTGCGCCCGGCGGATGATGCGGTCAACGGCGAGATCGTCGTCGCTCTGATCGGCGAGGAGGCGACGGTCAAGCGCTTCTTCCGTGAAGACGACCACATCCGCCTGCAGCCCGAGAACGAGACGATGGAGCCGATCCGGACCACCGAGGCCACAGTCCTCGGCAAGGTTGTCGGCGTCTTCCGCAAGGTCTGATGACGCGGGCCCAGACGTTGCCAGGCGGCGTCCTCGGTCGCTCACGTGCAGAGCACGCTTCGCTTCCTGCGTCCTTACCTGGCAACGTCTGGGCCCGCGTCATTTAGGCCACTTGCCAGATTGGATTAGGCGCTTGTAGCGGCGCTGTTTGCGCCTGGCGTCTCTCATCACCCAGGGCAGCAGACGCAGGGCAAGGCGGGGGGAGAGGTCGAAGAGGCGAAGTAGGGGCCCTCGCCAGCGCGGCAGGATCAAGACTGGGCGCGGGCGCTCGATCAGCTTCCCGACCTCTCGCGCGACCCGCTCCGGCGTCAGCAGGTGGCCGGAGAAGGAACCGGCGGCGTCGGGATCGTCGAGCTTGTCCTCCAGCATCGGCGTCCAGATGCCGTCGGGGCAGACGGCGGAGAGCTCGACACCCTTGATCCCGGCGCGGCGCAGGTCGAAGAGCGTGCCGAGGGTGAAGGCCATCGCCGCATGCTTGCTGGCCGCGTAGTTCACCTCGCCCGGCGCGGCGACGAGGCCGGCCAACGAGACGATGTTGATCACGTGGCCGCGGCCGGCGGCGATCATCGGCTCCAGGGCGGCGACGGTGCCGTTCATCGTGCCCAGGGCGTTGATCTCGAGCATCGCTCGCCGCGTCGCCTCGTCCTGCTCCCAGGAGAGGCCGGTGACCAGCACGCCGGCGTTGTTGACCCAGACGTCGAGCGTCCCTCCGCGCGCAGCGGCATCGGCGGCGAGCGCCCGGCAGGCTGCCTCGTCGCGCACATCGAGCGCGGCCGGGCGCGCTCCGGTGCCGATCTCCTCGGCGGTGCGGGCGGCGGCGTCGGGCTCGAGGTCGGTGACGTGGACGAGGAAGCCGCGAGCGCCGAGCTCGAGGGCGATTGCGCGACCCAGGCCACCGCCTGCTCCGGTGACGACGGCAACGGGCATCGCCTCCCAGGGTATTCGATGCATTTGTCGCGAGCCCGACGCAGCGCTACCCTCGCTGGGCGGGCCGAGCGACTGCGGGGGGAGAGAAAACCCCTCGAGGAAAGTCCGGACACCAGAGGGCAAGGCGGTGGGTAACGCCCACCCGGGGAAACCCGCGGGATAGTGCCACAGAAATACACAGCCGATGGCGCGGCCACACGTGAGTCGCGAACAGGCAACGGTGAAATGGTGCGGTAAGAGCGCACCGGCGTCGCGGTGACGCGGCGGCCAGGCAAACCCCGCCCGGTGCAAGGCCAAGCAGGACCGTCGACCCTGCCCGGCGAGGTCCAGGTAGGCCGCAGG
>Ga0105245_10000455_pt1 | contig 37524 bp, 33 predicted proteins | sample KBSM54metaG_FD_81523 | JGI IMG/M metagenome (GOLD analysis project Ga0105245, IMG submission 81523) | Miscanthus rhizosphere microbial communities from Kellogg Biological Station, Michigan, USA - KBS M5-4 metaG | ecosystem: Host-associated > Plants > Roots > Rhizosphere > Soil | place...
CGGAGACCGGCGTGCCCGCCGTCGCCGACCCCCTGGGCGGATCGTGGCTGGTGGAGTCCCTCACCGACGAGATCGAGGCCCGGGCCGAGGAGGTGCTGCGGGGCATCGACAAGATGGGCGACGGGTCCCTGCTCGAGGGCGTGCTGGCGGGCATCGAGTGGGGATGGTTCCAGGGCCGGATCGCCGATGCCGCCTACGAGCACGCCCGCCAGGTGGAGACGGGCGAGCGGGTCGTGGTCGGGGTCAACCGCTTCACCGACGATCCCGAGCCGGCCGCCACGGCGCCGGCCGCCGGCGCCACCGACGCCGCCGAGGCCGAGGAGCGTCAGCGGCGGCGGCTGGCCGAGGTCCGGGCGACCCGGGACGCCGAGGCGGTGCGATCGGTGTTGGCCCGGGTGACGGCCGACGCCCGCCAGCCCGACGTCAATCTGATGCCGGTCGTCATGGAGGCGGTGCGGGCCTACGCCACCGAGGGCGAGATCGTGGGCGCCCTGGGCGAGGTGTTCGGGGAGTGGGCGCGGCGATGATCGCGGCCTGCTGCCCGTGGTGCGGCGCCGAGTACGGCGTCACCGACCTCCGCTGCTGGGACTGCAAGCTCTCGCTCGTCGACCGGCCCGAGCCGTCGCTGGCCGAGGGCGCCGACGACGACGACGTCGGATTCGAGCTGGAGGAGTGGTCGGCGGGCGAGCGGGGGCGGCTGTCGGCCGGGCTCCGGGAGCGGGGGATCGCCTTCCGCTGGGAGCCGGGCCTCACCCTGGTCGTGGGCCTGGCCGACGAGGACCTGGTCGACGCCCTCCTCGACGACATGGAGTCCGACGACCGGGCCAGCCAGCTCCGGGGCGTCGACGACGACTTCGACGACGACGACGAGGAGGACGACGAGGACGGGGAGGGCGACGGCGGCGAGGTGGCCCACGCGGCCATGGGCGACCTGTTCGTCGCCGCCGACCGCCTCATGCAACGGCCCGACGACGGGCGGATCGCGGAGCAGCTGGTGGCCGCCACCCTGATCGTGCAGGAGTCGCGGGCGCCCTACGGCTTCGAGCCGGTGGCGTGGCTGCAGATCCGGGAGCTGGCGACGGCCGCCCTCGAGGCGGTCGAGTCCGACGCCGGCGACGAGTCGGTGTCCCGCGAGGCCCGCACCCTCCGCGACGCGCTGCGCCCGTACGTCTGACGAGCGGCCGCCCGTCCCGAACCGGTGACGCTTCCGGCGCCCGGTCACGAAGACTGTCACCGATTGGCGGCCCGTCATGAACCGGTGACGATTCCCGGGGTCCCGGGCCCGAGAACTGTCACCGATTGGCGGGGGGTGCCTCGGGTGTCACCGGTCCGGCTCCGGCCTCTACCCTGCACTCCGTGCTGCTGGCAGAGCTCGAGGTCCGGCATTCGCGCGCCGTCGCGCCCACCCGGCGGGTGGCGTTGGGGCAGGTGTGGCTGCCCACCGAGCCCGCGCCCGGCTACGGGGGGATCCTCCTGGGCGGCATCGTCGCCGGCCACGTGGGCGAGCTCGACGCCGAGATGCGCCTCGAGTTCCTGGCCCTGGTCGACGACGTGGCCGCGGGGGAGACGATCGAGCAGCCCCGGCTCCGGCACCGCTTCCAGACCGACATCGTGGGCCTCGACCGGACCCGCCACAAGCTGACGGGGACGGCCGACCAGGCCACCGACTTCGAGATCTCGGGCCAGGGCCGGTCGGTCCCCCAGCTCCTGGGCGCCGTCTACGCCGCCGGGCGGGTCCACCAGGCGGCCCGGCCGGCGGTGTTCACCGCCATCCGCAAGGCGGCCCAGTGGGAGGGTGATCTGGGCCAGGAGCTGATCGACCACCTGGCCGACCTCACCCGCGCCGCCCCCCTCTCGTGGCGTCGCTTCGCCACCGACGAGCGGTGGGCCCGACAGGTGCTCGGGTTCGGCCCCGAGAGCGCGCCCGACCGGGACGAGGTGGTGCGCCGGTTCCGCTCCCTGCTGCGGGAGTCCCATCCCGACCACGGGGCCGAGTCGGAGGGCGCCGGCCAGCGCATCCTCGAGCTCACCGAGGCCCGCCGCATCCTCCTCCCGTGACGTCGTGACGTGATCGACAGAGCGGTCCTGGTGGCGCCGGGCGCCAGCGCCACCCGCGACCACCCGTCGCTGCTCGCCATCGAGGCGGCCCTGGCGCCGCTCGACGTCCCCGTGGCCCGCATCGACCTCCCCTCCCGCAAGGCGACGGCGGTCGTGGTGGGGATGGTCCGGGAGGCGGCCGCCGCCCTCGCCGTCCGCACCGGCCTGGCCCCGACCCGGATCGTCCTCGGGGGACGGTCGTTCGGGGGGCGGATGTGCTCGATGGCGGTGGCCGAGGGGCTGCCCGCGCTCGGCCTGGTGCTGGTCAGCTACCCCCTCCACCCGCCCGGACGCCCGGAGAAGGCCCGCACCGAGCACCTTCCCCTCCTCTCCGTCCCCTGCCTGTTCGTGTCGGGGACGAGGGATTCCTTCGCCACTCGGGCCGAGCTGGAAGCGGCCACGACCGCCATCCCCGGCCCGGTGACCCACGTGTGGATCGAGGGCGGCGACCACGGGCTGCGGGGCCGCGACCGCGACGTCGCGGCCGACGTCAGGGACTGGGTGGTCGGTCTTCCGGGTTGAGGTCCTCCAACTGGCGGCGGGCTGTCTCCGGATAGGCGACCAGCACCAGGACGGCCAGGAGCAGGGGTCCGACGGACAGGATGGCCATGGCCGGGCCGATGGTGCCGAAGTGGTCGGACATCACCCCCGCCGCCGTCAACCCGATGGCGCTGCCGACCAGGGCGGTGAGCGACACCAGCCCGTTGGCCTTGCCCCGCAGGCCGGTGGGGAACAGCTCCGGCCCGTAGACGCCGAGGGCCGGGATCGAGGCGGCCGACAGCACGTTGCCGACGACGGCCCAGGCCCACAGCGGCCAGCCGCCGCCGGCGAAGAAGAACGCCACGGTGCAGAGGGTGCCGCCGACGAGGGCCACCGCGGCCACCATCCGCCGGCCCCGCACGTCGGCGATACGGCCGCCGGCCACGATGCCGATGGAGGCAGGGGTCCCCACGACCACCGAGAACAGCCCGATGGCGCCGCCGCTGAACCCGAGCTCCGAGCGCAGGAAGCGGTTGCTGAACTGGGAGTTGGGGGCGATGAACACGTTCACCAGCAGGGCGGACGCGCCGAGGAGGGCCAGGCGGCCACCGTGGCCGGCGATCGGGACCCGCTGGTGGGGGGCGAGGAAGCGCCGGCTCTCCCGCAGGTGGTGGCGGGTGCTGGCGACGGCGGGCAGGGCGAGGAGGGGCAGGACGTAGAGGACGCGCCAGCCCCGGGTCCCGAGGTCGGCCAGGTTGAGGGCGAGCACGCAGGCGCCCGCCCCCAGGCCCCCGGCCATGGCCAGGAGGCTGACCGCGTAGGCCCGCGACCCGGCCGGCATCTCCTCTGCGGCCACGATCGTGACCAGCACGAGGAGGGCGCTGGCGAAGGCCCGGGCCAGCATCTGGCTGGCCGTCAGCCACGCCAGCGAGGGGGCGAAGGCGCCGGTGACAGCCAGGACGCAGCCGGCGGTGGCCGCCCACAGCATCACCGTGCGCCGGCCCCGCCGGTCGGCCGTGGCCACCACGAGGAGGGCGATGATGCCGCCCACCCGCACCAGGCTGCCGGCCACGCCCTGGGCGCTGTTGCCGGCCCCGAACTCCTCGCCTGCGAAGGGGATCGTCTGGGTGAACAGGGTGTTGAGGTACCCGAAGGCCACGGCCAGGATGGCGAGCGTGCCGAGGGCGTTGGCCGCGCCCGCGTCGAGGTGCTCGGGGGGCGCCCACCACGGGGCCCGGGGTCGTCCCGGGCGGCCGAGGGCGGAGCGCACGGGGCCGGTGAACAGGAACCGGAAGTAGGGCAGCCCCAGGCGGAAGTCGACCGTCTGCGTCACCCGGACGGCGCCGTCCCCCTCGGGTTCGGTCTCCACCCGCCGCTGGTAGCGCTCGAAGGGACCGTCCTTCTCCCGGAAGACCCCGTCGCCGACGGCCTCCTCGACCAGGAGATCGGTGCGGGGCCGCAGCCAGTCCTCCAGGGCCGCCCGGTCGACGACGGCGCGGGCGACGACACGGGCCACAGCGGCCGGAGCCTACGGGAAGGCGGGGGGCCGGGCCGGCGTTGGTAGTGTCGTGACGATGTCCACGGAGGCGACCATGATGCGAGACCAGGTGATGGAGGCCATCGAGGCCATCCGACCCGTGCTGCAGTCCGACGGCGGCGACATGAGCCTGGTGGGCGTCGACGAGGAGACGGGCGTGGTCGAGGTCGAGCTGGTGGGCGCCTGTGGCAGCTGCCCCGCGTCCACCATGACCCTCAAGGCGGGCATCGAGCGCATCCTCAAGGACCGGGTCCCGGGTGTCACCGCGGTGCACTCGGTGGGCGAGGAGCCGGAGCTCTTCAACCTCACCCACTGACCGCGCCGCCGGCAGGCGGTCAGGCGGTGAGGCGGTTGTCCTCGTCGACCAGGGCGTTCACGCGCCGTACCGCGTCGTTGTGCTCCCGGACCAGGGCGTTGAAGCGGTCGACGCTGGCGTTGTAGCCCTCCACGTCACCCGCCGCCTGCTGGGCGTCGAGCTGGGCCTGGATCTCGTCGAGACGGGTCTCCATGGTGGCGATGGACGCCTTGAGGGCCCGGATCTCGTCCTCCCGGTCGCCCAGCGTGCGTTGGAAGGCGGCCAGCACCCGGGCCCGGTCGAAGTACTGGGCGTAGTGGGCCTCGAGGGCGGGGTCGAGGTGGGAAAACTCGGTGCCGAGCAGGGAGTGGATCTCGTTGGGCGTGTCCTCGTTCACCGCCGCGTACACCTCCAGCCGTTCCCCGAGGATGCCGTTGTTGACCCGCGCCGCGTCCAGCAGCGGGTCGAGGGTGAGGCGCTCCGACCGGCTCAGACGGCCGTAGACGACGTGGAGCAGCTCGTGGGCGGCGACTACGTAGATGAGGTCGTTGACCTGGGGCTCGGTGAAGTTCCGGAGGTGGATGCGGCCGTCGATCAGGCACCCGAAGGTGTGCGACCCGTCGGGGCCGGTGGTGGCGTCGACCTCGGCGCAGCTCTGGGCGAGCGTGTCCGCGTCCTCCACCACGGGCGAGGCGGCCAGGAACAGGCGGCGGCCCTCGTCGGTCATGCCCGCCCCCTCGACGATGTCCTCCAGCTCGGGATTGACGGGGACGGTCGTGGTGGTGGCGACGGTGGGTGGCGCCCCCGACCCCATCCGGGCCGACGGGCCATCGGCGGAGCAGCCGGCGACGGCGAACGCGACCGCCACCGCGACGGCCAGCCATCCGGGGCTCGCGCCGGAACGCCGGCCGGGGGGCCGGTGGGGGCAGACGTCCGGGCGTGGCTGCGAGGGGAGGTGCGGTGCCGCCGTCACTGCCGGCGCGGGCGGACGGCTCAGGCGACCGCCATGCGGCCGAGCTCGGCCCAGGTCAGGAGATCGGGGTGGGAGGGCACGACCCGCACAGTAAACCCGTAGCGGCCGGGGCGGTCGCAGGTGAACGAGCCCTCGTAGCGGTAGAGCCCGGAGCCGTCCGGCCCGACCAGGCTCATGGGGGCGGCGGCGGCGTCGACGATCTCGTCGGTGTTGCCCACCGGTCCGTGCACGACCTGGACCTGGACGTCGTCGGGACCGAGCCGGCCCAGGTCGGCGACCGCGGCCACGACCCTGCCCCCGCCCAGGTCGGCGCCGTCGCCGCCCTCGTCGACCGTCTTGACGGCGACCGTCGTCCACAGGGTGAGCACCCGCCGCTTCCAGGCGGCGAGGGCCTTGGCCCGGGCGTAGCCGTCGGCGGCCAGGGTCTCGCCGTGGGCGGCGGCGGGCTCGTACATGTTCTCGACGTAGTCGCGCACCATGCGGCTGGCGGTGACGGCCGGGCCGAGGGTGCGCAGCGAGCGCCGGACCCGGCTCAGCCAGCGGCTCGGGGGCCGTCCCGGGTTGGCCTCGTAGAACAGGGGGACGATCTGGCGCTCGAGGAGGTCGAACAGGCTTCCCGCCTCCAGCTGGTCGCGCACGTGCTGGTCGTGGACCCCCTCGGCCGACGGGATGGCCCAGCCGTTGTGGCCGTCGTAGAGCTCGTCCCACCAGCCGTCGAGGATGGAGCAGTTGAGGCCGCCGTTGAGGGCCGCCTTCTCGCCGCTCGTGCCGCACGCCTCCATCGGCCGCCGGGGGGTGTTGAGCCACACGTCGCAGCCCTGGTACATCAGTCGGGCGACCCCGATGTCGTAGTCCTCGAGGAACGCCACCCGGTGGCGGAGCTCGGGCTGCCGGGAGAACTGCACCACCTGGCGGATGATCTCCTTGCCCGGCTCGTCGGCCGGATGGGCCTTGCCCGCGAAGAGCAGCTGCATGGGCCGGTCGGGGTCGAGGAGCAGCTTGGCCAGCCGGTCGGGCTGGGACAGCAGGAGCGTGGCCCGCTTGTAGGGCGCGAAGCGGCGGGCGAAGCCGATGGTGAGGATGCCGGGATCGAGGGCGTCGTCGACCCACGTGAGGTCGGCCTCCGACATCCCCCGGCCGAGGGCGGTGGCCCGCACCCGCTGGCGGGCGAAGGCGACCAGCCGCTCCCGGGCCTGCTGGCGGGCCCGCCACAGCTCGTCGTCGCCGACGTCGTCGATGCGGGCCCACCGGTCGGCCCCGGCCAGGTGCCACTCGGGCAGGACGTGGCGGTCGAAGAGGTCGCGGATCTCGGTGGAGACCCACGTGCGGGTGTGGATGCCGTTGGTGATCGACCCGATGGGCAGCTCCTCGCGCGGCACGCCCGGCCACACCGACTGGAAGATCTGGCGGCTGACCTGGCCGTGGAGCTTGGACACGCCGTTGCTGAAGCCGGCCAGGCGCAGCCCCATGACCGCCATGTTGAAGGGGGCGTCGGGCGGCTCGTCGGGCACCTGGCCCAGGGCCATGAGGGTGTCGAAGCTGACGTCGCACTCGTCGGCCCAGGCCTTGAAGTAGCGCTCCATCAGGGGCCGGGGGAAGCGATCGATGCCGGCCGGCACCGGCGTGTGGGTCGTGAAGACGGTGCCCGCCTGCACCGCCTCCACCGCCTCGTCGAACGTGAGCCCGTCGGCGATCGCCCGCCGGATGCGCTCCAGGCCGAGGAACCCGGCGTGGCCCTCGTTGCTGTGGAAGACGTGCGGCGCCTCTCCCACCAGGTCCAGCGCCCGCACCCCGCCGACGCCGAGGAGGATCTCCTGGCGCAGGCGGTGCTCGGTGTCGCCGCCGTAGAGGCGGTCGGTGACGCCCCGGCCGAGCTCGTCGTTGTCCTCCACCGACGTGTCGAGGAGGTAGAGGGGGATGCGGCCCACCTGCGCCTTCCAGATGCGGGCGGAGAGGGTGGTGCCGGCCAGGTCGACCGTCACCACCGCCGGGCACGGCCGCAGCGACATGGCGTGGGGGTCGAGGTCGACGTAGCGCTCCTCCTGCCACCCGTCGCCGTTGAGCTCCTGGCGGAAGTACCCCTGGGCGTAGAAGAGGCCGACGCCGACGAGGGGCACGCCCAGGGCGCTGGCCGCCTTGAGATGGTCGCCGGCGAGGACGCCCAGGCCGCCCGAGTACTGGGGCAGGGCCCGGGCGATGCCGAACTCGGGGGAGAAGTAGGCCACCGAGCGGAGGGCGCTCTCCCGGCCCTGGAACCACCGGTCGGTCTCCATGTCCCGCCGCAGCTCGTCGGACACCTCCTGGAGGAACGAGAGGAACGTGCGGTCGGCGGCGAGGGCGTCGAGACGGGCCTTGCCGACGGTGCCCAGGAGCCGGACGGGGTCGTGGCCGCTCGCCTCCCACGCCTCCGAGTCGACCCACCGGAACAGGTCCTGGGTGTGCTCGTCCCACGACCAGCGCAGGTTCATGGCGAGGGTCTGGAGGGGGGCCAGCGCGTCGGGCAGACGGGGCCGGACCGTGAAGCTGCGATAGGCCTTCATAGGACGGGCACGCTACCGCAGCCGGTCGAGCGGGCCCCGGTGGAAGACCATGAGATAGACCGGGATGAGCGGTCGGCGCACACGGCGTTCACCGACCCGGCGCCAGTGCCGCCCGCCGCTAGTCCTGGGCACGAAAAGGTGCGCCTGCCGCCCCTTTTCCAACCCAAGACCGCCCGGAGGCGCCGGGATGAGCGGCCGGCGCACACGGCGTTCACCGACCGGTGCCGCGCCGGGGTTCGACCTCGGCCGTCGGTGGTACACCTGTGGGGTGACTGGTCGAATCGTCATCGTCGACCCGCGCCCGCGCACCCCTACCGGCAGGTATCCGGCCAAGGCCGTCATCGGGCATCCCACCACCGTCTCCGCCGACATCTTCCGCGACGGCCACGACGTGCTCGCGGCCCGGGTGGGATGGCGGCCGGAAGGCGAGTCCAAGTGGCGGTACGCGCCGATGGCCGACGCCGGCAACGACCGGTGGACGGCCACCGTCGAGCCCACGTCCATGGGCCGCCACGAGGTTCGCATCGAGGCGTGGACCGACCGCTTCGCCACCTGGCGCCGCGACGTGATGGTCAAGCAGGCCGCGGGCCAGGACATCTCCGTCGAGCTGGAGGAGGGGGCCCGCCTGCTCGACCGGCGGGCGGGCGACGTGCCCACATCCGACCGCCGGCCCCTCGCGCAGGCGGCGGTGGCCCTGCGCAGCCGGCCCGACGGGGGCGGGTTGGTGGAGGCGCTCCACCCCAACCTGGCCGCCGTCCTGGCCACCGTCCCCGACCCCGTCGACCTCACCCGGGCCGATCCCATCCCCCTGTGGGTCGACCGGGAGCGGGCCGTGTTCTCCGCCTGGTACGAGCTTTTCCCCCGGTCCGAGGGCGGGCTGCGGGCCACCGCCGACCACGGTGTGCCCCGGGCCGCGGCCATGGGCTTCGACGTCCTCTACCTGCCGCCCATCCACCCGGTCGGGGCCTCCCACCGCAAGGGCCCCAACAACACCCTCCACGCCGGCCCCGACGATCCCGGCAGCCCGTGGGCGATCGGCAACGCCGCCGGCGGCCACACCGCCATCGAGCCCAGCCTGGGAACGATCGACGACTTCGAGTACCTGGTGCAGGCCGCCCGCGAGCACGACATGGAGATCGCCCTCGACTACGCCCTCCAGTGCTCGCCCGACCACCCCTGGGTGAAGGAGCACCCGGAGTGGTTCCACCATCGGCCCGACGGGTCGATCAAGTACGCCGAGAACCCGCCCAAGAAGTACCAGGACATCTACCCCGTCAACTTCTGGCCCGAGGGCGAGGGCCAGCGGGAGGCGCTGTGGGACGCCTGCCGCGACATCCTCGACCACTGGATCGGCCACGGCGTGCGCATCTTCCGGGTCGACAACCCCCACACCAAGCCCCTCGCCTTCTGGGAGTGGGTCATCCCCGCGGTGCAGCGCGACCACCCCGACGTGCTCTTCCTGGCCGAGGCCTTCACCCGGCCCAAGGTGATGGCGGCCCTGGCCGAGGTCGGCTTCACCCAGAGCTACACCTACTTCACCTGGCGCACCACCAAGTGGGAGCTGCGCAACTACGTCGAGGAGCTGGCCCACGGGCCCCTGGCCGACTACATGCGGCCCAACTTCTGGCCCAACACGCCCGATATCCTCGCCCACCCCCTGCGCAACGGCGGCCCCGCCGCCTTCCGCCAACGGCTGGTGCTGGCCGCCACCCTCGTCCCGTCCTACGGGATCTACGGCGGCTACGAGCTGCTGGAGAACGTCCCCGCCTCGGAGGCGAACGAGGAGTACCTGTTCTCCGAGAAGTACGAGGTCAAGCACCGCCGGTGGGACGTCCCCGAGTCCCTGGCCCCCCTCGTCACCCGCCTCAACGAGATCCGCCGTCACCACCCGGCGTTCGCCGAGCTGAGCAACGTCCGCTTCCACGGCACGTTCAACGAGCACATGCTGGCCTACTCCCGGCGCAGCGCGGACGGGTCGGACACGGTCCTCGTGGTCGTCAACATCGACCCCTTCGCCGTCCACGAGGACACCGTCGTGCTCGACCTGGAGGCCCTCGGCCTGCCTGCCCACCGGCCCTTCACCGCCTACGACGAGCTGAGCGGGGCGGTCTACACGTGGCAGGGGTCGAGCGCCTACGTCCGCCTCGACCCCTCGACCGCGGCCCACGTCTTCTCCCTCCGCCAGGACGTGGCCGTCCCGTGACGGACCAGCTCGGCGGCGCGCCTCCGCGCGACGACCGGTGGTACCAGAAGGCAGTGTTCTACGAGGTCCTCACCCGGGGGTTCTTCGACGCCAACGGGGACGGGACGGGCGACCTCGCCGGGCTCACCCAGAAGCTCGACTACCTCAGCTGGCTCGGCGTCGACGTCCTCTGGCTGCTGCCCTTCTACCAGTCGCCCCTCCGTGACGGCGGCTACGACATCTCCGACTTCTTCACCGTCCTGCCCGAGTACGGCGACCTGGCCGACCTGGTGGGGCTGGTGGAGGAGGCCCACCGGCGGGGCATGCGGGTGATCGCCGACCTGGTCATCAACCACACCAGCGACCAGCACCCGTGGTTCCAGGAGTCCCGCCAGGACCGCACCAACCCCAAGGCCGACTGGTACGTGTGGCACGACGACGACCAGGGCTTCTCCGACGCCCGCATCATCTTCGTCGACACCGAGCGCTCCAACTGGGCCTGGGACGCGCCCCGCCAGCAGTACTACTGGCACCGCTTCTTCAGCCACCAGCCCGACCTCAACTACGACAACCCCGAGGTGCAGCAGGCCATCCTCGACGTCGTCCGGTTCTGGCTCGACCTCGGCCTCGACGGTTTCCGCCTCGACGCGGTGCCCTACCTGTACGAAAGGGAGGGCACCAACGGCGAGAACCTGCCCGAGACCCACGACTACCTCAAGCGCCTGCGCAAGGAGGTGGAGGCCAGCCACCCCAACACCGTCCTGCTGGCCGAGGCCAACCAGTGGCCGAGCGACGTGGTCGACTACTTCGGCAGCGGCGACGAGTGCCACATGGCCTTCCACTTCCCGCTCATGCCCCGGATGTTCATGGCCGTGCGCCGGGAGCAGCGGTACCCGATCACCGAGATCCTGGCCCAGACCCCCGACATCCCCGACGGGGCCCAGTGGGGCATCTTCCTGCGCAACCACGACGAGCTGACCCTGGAGATGGTCACCGACGAGGAGCGGGACTACATGTACGCGGAGTACGCCAAGGACCCCCGGATGAAGCGCAACATCGGCATCGGCCGCCGCTTCGCCACCCTCGTCGACAACGACCGGCGGGTGTCCGAGCTGCTCCACGGCCTGCTGTTCAGCCTGCCCGGGAGCCCCGTCCTCTATTACGGCGACGAGATCGGGATGGGCGACAACATCTACCTCGGCGACCGGGACGGCGTCCGGACGCCGATGCAGTGGACGCCCGACCGCAACGCCGGCTTCAGCAAGGCCGACTTCGCCCAGCTCTACCTCCCGCCCCTGATGGACCCGGTGTACGGGTACCAAGCAGTGAACGTGGAGGCCGGCCTCCGCGACCCGGGCTCGTTCCTGCACTGGCTGCAGCGGACGCTGCGGGTGCGCAAGCAGCACAGCGACGTGTTCGGGACGGGGCAGTTCGAGGTGCTGTCGGCCGAGAACCCGTCGGTGCTGGCCTTCATCCGCGGCCTGGGCGACGAGGTCATCCTGTGCGTGAACAACCTCAGCCGCTTCGCCCAGCCGGTGGAGCTGCAGCTGGGCCGGTTCGCGGGCAAGACCCCGGTCGAGCTGTTCGGGCGGGTCCCGTTCCCCAGGATCGGCGAGCTGCCCTACCTCCTCACCCTCGGCGGCCACGGCTTCTACTGGTTCTCGCTCACGTGATCGCCGTCGTCGTCGCCCCCACCACCGGCCGCCGAAAGGCCACCTCGTGACTCGCTCCCGGCCCTCCGTCCCCCTCGAGCTGCTGGCCCGGCATCTGCCGCGGCAGCGGTGGTTCGCGGGGACGGACGCGGCTTCGTCGCTCGACGTCGTCGTCTCCGAGGTGCTGCGGGAGCAGTGGCCGGTCCTCGTGCGGCTGCTGGTGGAGGCGGACGGGAGCTGCTACCAGGTGCTCGTCGGGGCCCGGCCGGAGCCCGACCAGCTCGACTTCCTGCGGGGCCACGACCACGCGGTGCTGGGCACGATCGAGGTCGACGGGGTCGCCGCCACCGCCTACGACGCCGCCCTCGATCCCGAGCTCGGGCTCCACCTCTACTGGCACGTCACCGGCGGCGACGAGTCGGCGGCGCGGGTTCGCGCCATCGGCGTCGAGCAGTCGAACACGTCCCTCGTGTACGACGAACGGGTCATCCTCAAGCTGTTCCGACGCCTGCTGCCCGGGCCCAACCCGGAGGTGGAGGTCACGTCCGGCCTGAGCCGGGTCGGCTTCCCGTGGGTGGCGGAGCCCCTCGCCACCGAGTCGGCCCACGGGTTCGACCTGGCCTTCGTCCAGCCCTTCCTGGCGGGGGCGGTCGACGGCTGGGCCCTGGCCCTCACGTCGTTGCGCGACCTGTTCGGGGTGCACGACACCCAGTCGATGCCGGTGATCGACCTGTCGGCCCCCCCGCCCGCGGCCGACCCCGGGGAGGCGGGCGGCGACTTCGCGGCCGAGGCCCACCGCCTGGGGGAGACCACGGCCGCCATGCACCTGGCCCTGGCCGAGGCGTTCGGCCGTCAGGAGGGCGACGCCGAGGCGTGGGCGGACGACATCGAGGCCCAGGCCCGGCGCTCCCTGGGCGACGTCGTGCCCGCCCTGGCCATCCTCGACGAGCTGCGCCACGCCGAGCCGGGCCCGGCCATCCGGACCCACGGCGACTACCACCTGGGCCAGGTCATGCGCACCGACGCCGGCTGGTACGTCCTCGACTTCGAGGGCGAGCCCGACCGACCCCTCGAGGAGCGCCAGCGCCGAACCTCGCCCCTCCGCGACGTCGCCGGGATGCTGCGCTCGCTGCACTACGCCTCGGCCGTCGCCCTCACCGAACGCGACGGCGACGAGTTCGACCAGCCGGCGGAGGCGTGGGAGGCCCGCAACCGGCAGGCCTTCCTCGACGGCTACCTCCCGGCGGCGGCCAAGGGCGGCATCCTCCCCGCCGACCAGGCGTCGGCCGACGCCGTGTTGGCCGCCTTCGAATTGGAGAAAGCGGTGTACGAGCTGTCCTACGAGCGATCCCACCGTCCCGACTGGGAGCACATCCCCCGCACCGCCCTGCGCCGGCTGGGGGTGGGACGACGATGAGCAAACGTCAGCCCGTCTCCCCCGACCCGCCCGCGGTCGCCGCTCCCGACCCCGTCGTGGAGCACGTGGCGGGGGAGATCCAGGCCCTCGTCGACGGCCGCCACACCAATCCCCACCAGGTCCTCGGCCTCCACGGAGACCTGGTGCGGGCCTGGCGACCGGACGCCAGGGCGGTGGCCGTCGTCCTGCCCGACGGCACCCGGGTGGCGGCCGAGCCCATCCACGCCGCCGGCCTCTTCGAGGCGGTCGTGCCCCCGGCGGCCGCCGCCGGCGGGTACCAGCTCGACGTCTCCTACGAGATGGGGACGTTCACCGTGGAGGACCCGTACCGGTTCTGGCCCACGGTGGGCGACCTCGACCTCTACCTCTACGGCGAGGGCCGCCACGAGACCCTGTGGCGGGTCATGGGCGCCCACGTGCGGGAGCACCAAGGCGTCACCGGGGTGTCCTTCGCGGTGTGGGCCCCGTCGGCCCAGGCCTTGCGGGTGGTGGGCGACTTCAACGGGTGGGACGGCCGCATGCACCCCCTGCGGATGCTGGGGTCGTCCGGGGTGTGGGAGCTGTTCGTCCCCGGCGTCGAGCCCGGCCATCGCTACAAGTTCGAGCTGGTGGCGGCGGACGGGTCGCTCATCCTCAAGACCGACCCCTTCGCCTTCGCCACCGAGGTGCCGCCGAGCACGGCCGCCATCGTCGGCACCGAGGGCGCCCACGCCTGGGCCGACCAGGAGTGGATGGAGCGGCGGGCCGCCACCGACGCCCTGGCCCGCCCCATGTCGGTCTACGAGATGCACCTGGCCTCGTGGCGGCGGGTGCCGGAGGAGGGCAACCGGCCCCTCACCTACCGGGAGATGGCCGAGTGGCTGCCCGACTACCTGGTCGACATGGGCTTCACCCACGTGGAGATGATGCCGGTGGCCGAGCACCCCTTCTCCGGGTCGTGGGGCTACCAGGTGAGCTGCTACTACGCGCCGACGGCCCGGTTCGGGTCGCCCGACGACTTCCGGTTCCTTGTCGACGCCCTCCACGCCAGGGACATCGGCGTGATCGTCGACTGGGTGCCGGCCCACTTCCCCAAGGACGCCTTCGCCCTCGCCCGCTTCGACGGCACCGCCCTCTACGAGCACGCCGACCCCCGCCAGGGCGAGCACCCCGACTGGGGGACGCTGGTGTTCAACTTCGGCCGCCACGAGGTCTCCAACTTCCTGCTGGCCAACGCCCTGTTCTGGATGGAGGAGTTCCACATCGACGGCCTCAGGGTCGACGCGGTGGCGTCGATGCTCTACCTCGACTACTCCCGCAAGGAAGGGGAGTGGCTCCCCAACAAGTTCGGGGGCCGGGAGAACCTGGAGGCGGTCGACTTCCTGCGGCGGATGAACGAGCTGGTCTACGGCCACCACCCGGGGGCGATCACCATGGCCGAGGAGTCCACCGCCTGGCCGGCCGTGTCGCGGCCGACCTACCTGGGCGGCCTCGGCTTCGGCTTCAAGTGGAACATGGGCTGGATGCACGACACGCTCGAGTACTTCTCCAAGCCCGCCATCTACCGCAGCTACCACCACCACCACCTCACGTTCGGGCTGCTGTACGCCTTCAGCGAGAACTTCGTGCTGCCCCTCTCGCACGACGAGGTGGTGCACGGCAAGGGGTCGCTGCTCAACAAGATGCCGGGGGAGGGGGCGGAGAAGTTCGCCCAGCTCCGGTGCCTCTACGCCTGGATGTGGGCCCACCCGGGCAAGCAGCTGCTCTTCCAGGGTTGCGAGCTCGCCCAGGGCCGGGAGTGGGCCCACGACGGCAGCATCGAGTGGGACCTGCTCCAGTGGCCGGAGCACGCCGGCGTCCACCACCTGGTCCGGCGCCTGAACGAGGTCTACCGGGGGGAGCCGGCGCTCTTCGAGCGGGATTTCGATCCGTCCGGGTTCCGCTGGATCGACGCCAACGACACCGACGGGAACGTGATCTCCTTCGCCCGCTTCTCGGCCGACGGGTCGCGGACGCTGGTGTGCGTGGCCAACCTGTCCGGCTCCGACCGTCCCGGGTACCGCATCGGCGTGCCCCGGAGCGGGTGGTGGCGCACCGCCCTCGACTCCCAGTCCTCCGAGTTCACCGGCTGGGGACCGGGCTCGCGCGACCACTACCGCGCCGACGACATCGGCTGGCACGGTCTCGACCAGTCCGTCGCCCTCGACCTCCCCGCCCTGACGGTCCTCTGGCTGGTGCCCGCCGAGCAGTAGCGGCCCCGCACCGGCCTCAACAGCCGGTGGCCGCCGCCATCGTGCGGCACGCCTGCGCCATGCGGGCGGGCGAGAGGGCGGTGACCTTCCGCCGGAGGAGCTCCCTCGGGAGCGTGTGCACGTTGTCGAAGTTGACGACGCAGTCGCTCGGCACGCCGTCGTCGACCTGGGTGAGCTCGAGCTCGGAGACGAGCCCCCGGCGGGTGCGGGTGAGGGCGGCCACGACGACCGAGCCGATCCGGTCGGCCACCGGATCGCGGGTCAGGACCAACACCGGTCGATCCCCGCCGGGCGTGGCCGCGAACCAGATGTCACCCCGTTGCATCGGCCCAGTCCGACCAATCCTCGGCCGCGCCCCAGTCCGAGATCTGGGACAACGACCGCTCCCCGTCGTCGAGGGGATTGTCGTGCCAGGTCTGGGCGTCCGTCTCACTGGCCAGACGGAGCAGGTGCCGGCGCAGCGCGTCCCGCAGGAGGTCGGACCGGTCGACGCCGAGGCGGTCCGCCCAGAGTTGCGCCTGGGCGGCCGACTCGGGATCGACGCGGAAGCTGAGCATTGTCATACACACAGGGTAGATCGTATTACACGGCGACCGGGCGCCGCTTCCGAGCGCGGGCGCGTCCGCTCCCATGGACCCGCCCGAGGTCGGGTCACGTAGCCTGGGGTCGTGTCGGACCGGCCGGAGTGGGCGCCGATGGACCCGCCCCGTGGCGACGGTGCGGCCGGCGGCGGGGGTGGCGGGTGGCCGGGGTGGGACCCGGCGGGGCGGGAGCCGGGCTCGATGCCGCCGCCCGGGGTGACGCCGCCGCTGTACGGCGGGGTCCACGTCTCGCCCGGGCCCAAGGGGGGGAGCGAGCGCACGGGGCCGTTGCCGCTGCACCCGATGACCCTGTCCGACATCCTCGACGGTGCCTTCAACCTGTTCAAGGCCGAGGCCCGGGCCATCGTGCTGGTGACGGCAGCCTTCATCGTGCCCGTCCAGATCATCGCCGCCTACCTCCAGCGGGACTATCTCGGCGGCACCGGCCTGCTCAGCCTGTTCAGCGACCCCACCGCGGCCGAGACCGCGCTCGAGTCGGGCAGCAACGGCCAGGCCTGGGCGACCCTTGTCGCGTTCGCGGCCACCGTCCTGGTGCTGCCGTTCGTGGCCGGGGCCGTCAGCCGGATCGTGTCCGCCGCCTACCTGGGCGAACGCATGACCGCGGGCGAGGCGCTGCGGGCGGTCCGGTCGAGGTGGTGGGCCTTCATCGTGGCGTGGCTGCTCGTCCACCTGCTGGAGGGGGTCGGGTTCCTGCTGTGCATCCTCCCCGGACTGCTGGTGATGGCCCTGTTCGTGCCGGTGGCGCCCGCCATCGCGGTGGAGGGGCTGGGCCCGATCCGGGCCATGAAGCGCTCGTTCCGTCTGGTCAAGTCCCGGTTGTGGGCGGTGCTGGGTGTCGCCCTGCTGGCGGGGATCCTGGCCAGCACGGTGGGATCGGTGCTGGGCGGGGTGCCGTCGGTGCTGGCCCTGGTGGTCGGCCTGCGCTGGGGCTGGCTCCTGCTGGCTGCGGGCAGTGTCCTGAGCGGGCTGGTGTCGACGCCGCTCGTCTCCATCGTCGCCACCCTCGTGTACTACGACCTGCGCATCCGCCACGAGGGCCTCGACCTGCAGATCATGGCCGCCGACCTCGCCCGCGGTGCTCCCCGCCGCTAGCCGGGTCCGGCTGGTGGCGGACCTGCCGCCGCCGGCGCGGTCGACCGACCAGGTGCGCGACGCCGTCCGGGAGGTGCTCTCCCGTCCCAAGTACCAGCGACCCCGGCCCGGCCTCGTCCAGCGCCTGCGCAACGCCGTCGTCGACCTGATCGAGCGGGTGCTGGGCGCGCTCGTCGGCGGGGGACGGGGGACGGTGCTGGCGTGGGCGATCCTGGCCGTGGCCGTCGTCGCCATCGCGGTGGTGATCGCCCGCTTCGCCCGGGGCGTCACCCGGGACCCGGGGCGGGGCGTCGGGTCGGTGCCCGTCCACCGGCGGGGGGCGGCGGAGTGGCGGGCCGACGCCGAGGCCGCCGAGCGGGCCGGCCAGTGGCGGCAGGCCCTGCGCTGCCGCTACCGGGCGCTGGTGGCCGACCTGGCCGACCGGGGCCTGGTGGAGGAGGTGCCGGGGCGGACGTCGGGTGAGTACCGGGTCGAGGTGGCGGGGTCGGCGCCGGCGGTGGCCGCCCCCTTCGCCGGCGCCACCGAGCTGTTCGAGCGGGCGTGGTACGGCGACGCGCCCACCGGCCGGGACGAGGCGGCCCGGTTCCGGGGCCTGGCCGACCAGGTGCTCTCGGGCGTGGACCGGTGAAGGGGCGCCAGCGGGTGCGGGCGTGGTGGCCGTGGCTGGCGGTCGTCGGCGCCATGCTGGCGGTGGGCCTGGCCTCGGGCGCGCCGCCGTCGGACGGGCGGTCGCTCGACCCGTCGTCGACCGGGCCCGCCGGCACCAAGGCCCTGGTCGACAGCCTCCGTCTGCTGGGGGCGGACGTGTCGGTGCAGGCGGGGGCGCCGGGCCCCTCGGTGGCCACCGCCCTCCTGCTCCGGGACGGCCTCGACCAGGCCACCCGCGACCAGGTGGCGGCGTGGGTCCGGGCCGGGGGCACCCTGGTGGTCACCGACGAGTCGTCGCCCCTGAGCCCGGTGGTGCCGGCCCGGAGCTCGGAGCTGGCCTTCCTCGAGCCCGAGCTCCGGCGGGACTGCGCCGTCCCCGCCCTGGCCCAGGTGCAGCGGATCGACGCGCCCGGGGCCGTCCTGCAGAGGGTGCCGGCGGGGGCCACCGGGTGCTTCCGGGCGGGGACCGACGACACCGCGTGGCTGGTGGTCGTCCCCGTGGGCGACGGCACGGTCGTGGCCATCGGCGGGGCCGGGTTCCTGGTCAACGGCAACCTCGACCACGCCGACAACGGCGTGCTGGCGGTGAGCCTGCTGGCGCCGACCGGGTCGGAGCGGGTGGTGGTGCTGCGCCCGGCAGCCCCGGGTGAGGGCGACCGGGGCCTGGTCGACCTGATCGGCCGGCGATGGAGGCTGGCCGGGGCCCAGCTGGTGGTCGCCTTCGGGGTGCTGGTGCTGTGGCGGGCCCGGCGGCTGGGGCGGCCGGTGCTCGAGCCCCAGCCGGTGCCGCTGGCCGGCTCGGAGCTGGTGGTGGCGGTGGGGGAGCTGCTGCAACGGGCCAAGGGCCGGGAGCAGGCGGCGTCGGTGCTGCGGGACGACCTGCGCCGGTGGCTGGCCGAGCGCCTCGGGCTGCCGCCGGCCACGCCGGCCGAGGTGGTGGCGGAGGCGGTGGCGGCGTCGGCCGGTTCGGGCGGCGTGGCCGCGGACGAGGTGCTGGGCGTGCTGGCGGCGGGACCGCCGGCGGACGAGGATGGCCTGGTGGCCCTGGCCCACGCGGTGGAGTCCGTCCGCCGCCGGGTCCGAGGAGGAGGAGCGACCGTTGGCTGACGACCCCCGAGCGGCGGTGCTGCGCATCCGGGAGGAGGTGGCCAAGGTCGTCGTCGGCCAGGACGCGGTGCTCACCGGCCTGGTCGTCGCCCTCCTGGTGCGGGGCCACGTGCTGCTGGAGGGGGTGCCGGGCGTGGCCAAGACGCTGCTGGTCAAGGTCCTGGCCGCGTCCCTCGACCTCGACTTCAAGCGGGTGCAGTTCACGCCCGACCTCATGCCGTCCGACGTCACCGGCCAGGTGATCCTCGAGGGAGGCGACTTCCGGTTCCGGCCGGGCCCGGTGTTCACCAACCTGCTGCTGGCCGACGAGATCAACCGCACCCCGCCCAAGACCCAGTCCTCCCTGCTGGAGGCGATGGAGGAGCGGCAGGTCACCGTTGGCGGCGAGACCCGGCCCCTGCCCGACCCGTTCGTGGTGGTGGCGACCCAGAACCCGGTCGAATACGAGGGCACCTATCCCCTGCCCGAGGCCCAGCTCGACCGGTTCCTGCTCAAGCTGGCCGTCCCCTACCCGACGGCGGAGCAGGAGCAGGCGGTGCTGGCCCGCCACCACGCGGGGATGAACCCGCACGACGTGGCGACGCTCGGCATCGACGCGGTGGCCGGGGTGGCCGACCTGGCCGCGGCCAGGAGGCTGGTCGGGCAGGTGGCGGTGGAGGACAAGGTGCAGGCCTACATCGTCGCCATCGTCCGGGCCACCCGGGAGTCGCCGTCGCTCGCCCTCGGGGCGTCCCCCCGGGGCGCGGTCATGCTGCTGGCCGCGGCCAAGGCGTGGGCGTTCCTGGCCGGCAAGCCCTTCGTCACCCCCGACGAGGTCAAGGCGGTGGCCAAGCCCGCCCTCCGCCACCGCATCTCGTTGCGGCCCGAGGTCGAGCTGGAGGGCGTCACCGCCGACGGCGTCCTCGACGGGGTGCTGGCCGCGGTTCCCGTTCCCCGGTGACCGGTCCCCCCGAACCGGTGACGGTTTCCGGGGCTGGGACGCCCGAATTCGTCACCGGTTGGGGGGCGTGGTGACGCCTGTCCCCACCTGGCGGCTGGTGGCGGCGGCGGCCGTGGCCTCGTTGGTGGTGCTGGCCGCTCCGTGGCCGGCGCCGGTGTTCTGGACGGTCGACCTGGCCCTGCTGGCGGCGGCGGTCGTCGACTGGGCCCGGGCGGTGCGCCCGCGCACGATCCCGGTGGCCCGGGAGATGCCGGGCGTCGTCCCGCTGGGCGGCGAGGCCGAGATCGCGTGGACGGTGCGCAACCCGTCGAACCGTCGCCTCCTGCGCCTCACCCTGGCCGACGAGCTGGCCCCTTCGTTGGGCGCCACGTCCCGCCGGGCCCGGATCGCGGTGCCCCGCGGCGGACGGGCCACGGCCCGCACCGCCATCCGCCCCCGGCGGCGGGGGAAGTTCGCCCCCACCGAGATCGTGCTGCGGGTCGAGGGGCCGTGGCGGCTGGCCGCCCGCCAGGGCCGGCTCCAGGTGCCGGGCGTCCTGCGGATCTACCCGCCGTTCCGGTCGAAGGAGGAGGCCGAGCTGCGGATCAACCGGGCCCGCATCCTCGAGATCGGCCTGCGGTCGGCGCCGGGGCGGGGTGGCGGCACCGAGTTCGACCAGCTGCGGGAGTACAACGTCGACGACGAGTTCCGCCGCATCGACTGGTCGGCCACCGCCCGGGTGGGGCGCCCCATCGTCCGGACCTACCGGGCCGAGCGCAACCAGACCGTCCTCCTCCTCCTCGACGGCGGGCGGATGATGGCGGGCCGGGTGGCCGACGTCCCCCGCCTCGACCACGCCATGGACGCGGTGATGATGCTCACCGCGGTCGCCTCCCGCCTGGGCGACAAGGTCGGGCTGGTGGCGTTCGACCAGGTGGTGCGGGCGGTGGTGCCGCCCCGGTCCGGCCGCGACCAGTTGGGACGGGTCACCGAGGCCATGTACGCCCTCGAGCCGCAGCTGGTGGAGAGCGACTACCGGGGTGCGTTCGCGGCCACCCTGGGACGCTTCCGCCGCCGGTCGCTGCTCGTCCTGTTCACCGAGCTGGCCGAGCAGGCGGTGACGGAGACGGTGCTGCCGGTGCTGCCGCTGCTCAGCCGCCACCACCTGGTCATCGTGGCCAGCGTGGCCGACCCGGACGTGGCCGAGTGGGCGACCGCGGTGCCCCCCGACGCCTCGTCGACCTACCGCAAGGCGGCGGCGGTCGCCGCCCGCTCAGACCGGGCCCGCACCGTCGCCCTCCTCCGGGGGATGGGCGCCACCGTCGTCGACGCCGAGCCCGGCCGCCTCGCCCCCCTCCTCGCCGACGCCTACCTCAAGGTGAAGGCCACCGGCCGGTTGTGAGCCCGCCGGCGGTGGCGATCGCTCGCCGGGCTCACGCCCCTTCGTACGCCGATTTCCCCCGAACCACGTAGTAGGTGAGGAACAACACCTCGACCGCAACCCCGATCCCGACCCGGGCCACCGTCGGCAGGGTCGAGCCGGTGACGAAGCCTTCGATGGTGCCGGCGACGGCGAAGACCACCACCAGGCCGAGGACGATGGCCATCGCCCGCCGGCCCTCCTCGACCAGGGCGACGCCCCGGGGTCGGTCGCCGGGGTCGACGAGGGTCCAGCCCAGGCGGAGCCCGGCCGCGCCGGCCACGCAGACCGCGGTCAGCTCCAGCAGCCCGTGGGGCAGGATGAGGCCCCAGAACTTGGGCGCCGCCCCCGCCGCGTGGAAGAGGCCGGCGGCCACGCCCACCTGCGCCCCGTTGAAGACGAGGATGGCCGCCGTGAGCAGGCAGAACGCGATCCCGCCGGCGAAGGCGAGGATCGCCACCCGCACGTTGTTGGTGAACACCTCGGACGCGAAGGCGGCGGCGGGGGCCGAGGAGTAGTAGTCCTCGAAGTCCCCCTGGACGTAGGCCTGGCGGACGGCGGCGGGCCCGGTGGCCTCCAGGGCGGCGGGGGAGTGGGCGATCCAGATCCCGAAGGCGAGGGCGGGGACGAAGAGGAGGGCGGCGCTCACCAGGGCGAAGTGGCGGACGTGCCACAGCGCGGCCGGGAAGGTCACCGCGAAGAAGCGCCCGACGGCCCGCAGCGTGCGGGACCGGGTGCCGTAGACCACCGCTCCCGAGCGGGCCACCCGCCCGGTGAGGGCGGCCGTCAACGCCGGGTCGCGGAAGTAGGTGCGGGCGTAGGACAGGTGGGTCGAGACCCGGAGGTAGAGCTTGACCAGCTCGTCGAGCTCGGCCGCCGACAGCCGGCCGACGCCCCGGCTGGCGCGGACGGTGAGCTCGTCGAGGCGGGCCCAGACCGGTTGGTTGGTGCGTATGTAGGAGTCGACGTCCACCGCTCTCTGTACGGTACGTCGTCATGGGAACGCCGGCGGTGGTCACCCCGGAGGCGGTGCCGCTCGACCTGCAGCCGGCCGGCCTCGGGTCACGGTTCGTCGCCCTCCTGATCGACTGGGTGGTGCAGTCGCTGCTCGCCTTCGCCCTCCTCATGGCCGGCATCGCGCTGTCGGTGGGCCAGGCCGGCGGGGTGGGGATCGCGATCTTCTTCCTCCTGACCTTCGCCGTGATCTTCGGGTACCCGATCGCCCTGGAGACCCTCTGGCGGGGGCGGACCCTGGGCAAGGCGGCCATGGGCCTGCGGGTGGTGACCACCGAGGGGGGGCCGGTGCGGTTCCGGCACGCCGCCATCCGGGCCGCCCTGGGGATGGTCGACTTCTTCGTGACGTCGGGGGCGGCGGCGGTGATCTCGGTGCTGGCGACCAGGAACAACCAGCGCCTGGGCGACCTGGTGGCGGGGACGTTGGTGCTCCGGGAGCGGACCGGCCTGCCCCCGCCCCAGGCGGCCGAGTTCTCGGTGCCGGCGGGGCTGGAGGCCTACGCCGCCAGCCTCGACGTGAGCGCCATGACGGCCGACGACTACCGGGCGGTGCGGGCCTTCCTCCTGCGGGCGCCGGGCCTCGACTACAAGGTGCGCTACCAGCTCGCCATCGGCCTGGCCGACCCGCTGTCGGACCGGGTGCGGCCCACGCCGCCGAAGGGTGTCCACCCCGCCTGGTACCTGATCTGCGTGGCCGCCGTCTACCAGCAGCGCACCGCCCCCCGGCCCCCGACCCCGTGGCAACCATCCGCCCCGCCCCCGTCGGCGCTGGCCCCGCCACCCCCGTCACCGCCGACGGCCGAGGCCCCGACGGAGCCCACCTCGTGGCGGCCGCCACACGAACAGGGGCGCGCCCTCGAGCCGCCAACGCCGCCCGGACCGGGATCCGCCCCCGAGCCGGCCCCTGCCCCCGAGACACCCGACGAGGTCGGCGGCGGCTTTGCCCCCCTCGGCTGACGCTCACCGCGACCGCCGGTCGCGTCGTTAGCCCCGGGGCTGCGTAGCCTCGGGGGGATGCCCGTCTACCTCGACAACGCCGCCACCACGCCCATGCGGGCGGAGGCGGTCGAGGCCATGCTCCCGTTCCTGCGGGACCGGTTCGGCAACCCGTCGGGGTCGCACGCGGCGGCGCGGGAGGCCCGCAAGGCGCTCGACGAGGCCCGCGACGTCGTCGCCGCCTGCCTGGGGGCGGACCCGGGCGAGATCGTGTTCACGGGCGGGGGCACCGAGGCCGACAACCTCGCCGTCGCCGGCGTCCACGCCCGGCGGCAGGGCGTGGTCGTGTGCTCGGCGGTCGAGCACCACGCCGTCCTGCACGCCTGCGCCGCCCTCGGTGGACGGACGGCGTCGGTGACCGCCGAGGGGGTGGTCGACCTCGACGCCCTGGCCGACGCCCTCGGCCCCGACGTCGGCGTCGTCTCGGTGATGCTGGCCAACAACGAGGTGGGGACGGTGCAGCCCCTGGCCGAGGTGGCCGACCTGGTCCGTGCCCACGCCCCCGGGGCCGCCCTCCACACCGACGCGGTGGCCGCCTTCCCCTGGCTCGACGTGGCCGCCCTCGCCCGCCCGGCCGACCTGGTCGCGGTCAGCGCCCACAAGTTCGGAGGACCCAAGGGGGTGGGCGCCCTGGTCGTGCGCCGGGGGGTGACGGTGGCCCCGATCATCCACGGCGGGGGCCAGGAGCGCGACCGGCGCAGCGGCACCCACAACGTGGCCGGGATCGTGGCCATGGCCGCGGCCATGCGGGCCACGGTGGCCGAGCGGGACGGGGTGGTGGCCCGGGTGGGCGTCCTCCGCGACCGCTTGGCCGACGGGATCCTGGCCGGGGTGCCGGGCGCGGTCGAGACCGGCCGCCGGGCGGGCAAGGTGGCCGGCAACTGCCACGTGTCCTTCGAGGGCATCGAGTCGGAGGAGTTGCTGATGCTGCTCGACGGGGCCGGCGTGTACGCCTCGGCCGGCTCGGCGTGCGCCAGCGGGGCGGTGGAGCCGTCCCACGTCCTGGCGGCCATGGGCGTCCCCCGGGACCGGGCGCTCGGATCGCTCCGCCTCACCCTCGGCCGCGACGCCACCGACGCCGACGTCGACCTCGCCCTGTCGGTCATCCCCCCCGCCGTCGCCCGCCTCCGATGAAAGTGCTGGCCGCCATGTCGGGCGGCGTCGACTCGTCGGTGGCAGCGGCCCTGCTGGTGGAGGAGGGTCACCAGGTCACCGGCGTCACCCTCCGCCTGTGGGCCGGCGCCGCCCTCGACGCCGGCTGCTGCTCGGAGGCGGAGATCGACGACGCCCGCCGGGTCGCCCACCAGCTCGGCATCGACCACGTGACCTGGAACTTCACCGACGAGTTCGACGCCCGGGTGGTCGCCCCCTACGTGGCCGCCCACGCCGTCGGGCGGACGCCCAACCCGTGCATCGAGTGCAACCGCCACCTCAAGTTCGGGCGCCTCCTGGGCCGGGCCGCCGCCCTCGGATTCGACGCCGTCGCCACCGGCCACCACGCCCGCAACGACCCCCCGGGCGTCCTCCGCCGGGGGACGGACCCGGCCAAGGACCAGTCCTACGTCCTCTACGTCCTCGGCCCGGACGAGTTGGCCCGCTGCCTCTTCCCCGTCGGCCGGCTGACCAAGGCCGAGGTGCGGGCCCACGCCGCCGCCCTCGGCCTGGTGACGGCGGACAAGCCCGACAGCCAGGACGTCTGCTTCGTCACCACCGCCGGCGGGCGGGAGGCGTTCCTGGCGCCCCGGATCGACCTCCACCCGGGCCGGGTCGTCGGCCCCGACGGGTCGCCCGTGGGCCGGGTCGACGCGGTCGAGCTGGTGACGGTGGGCCAGCGCCGGGGACTGGGCACCGGCGGCGGCCAGCGCCGCTACGCGATCTCGGTCGACCCGTCGTCGGCGACCGTCGTCGCCGGGTCGATGGCCGACCTCCACACCGACCGGGTCCAGCTCACCGACCTCGCGTGGGTCGGCGCGGCGCCGGAGGGCGAGGTCGACGTGCAGTCGAGCGCCCACGGGGTCGCGGTGGCCGCCACCTTCGACGGCCGCTCGACCGTGCGCTTCGCCGAGCCCCAGCGCCGGGTGGCGCCCGGCCAGAGCGTCGTCCTCTACCGGGGCGACGTCGTGCTCGGCGGCGGGATCGCCGCCTGACGCCCCGCGTTCCATGCATCGGTAGCGGGGTGGGATCGGCCTGCGGCGGCCGAGTCACCACGCTCCGGGTGATTCAAACGGGAAGGCGCCGGCGGCGGGCCTCGTCGAGGACCTCGCCCGGGCGGGTGGGGGTGAACAGGAACCTCGTCGTCGTCGCCGGCCGGCCGTCCCGGTTCCCGGGCACGACCAGGGTGAACGACGCCTCCTCCCGCAGGGACATCTCCAGGGCCAGGCCGGGCGCCCGCTGGCTGAGGTCGAGGGCGTCGGTGCCGGTGACGGCGGGACCGACCCGGGCCACGCTCGACCGTTGGAACAGCACCGGGTCCACCAGCGTCAGCGGGTCGTGCAGCACCATCCCCGCGGGCACGAACACCGCCCACCGCCGGGAGAGGTTGTGCAGCGACCGGGCCAGCAGCCACACAAGGGGCGGGCCGACCGCCACCGCCAGTCCCCCTGCAACCCACTGGCGGGCGGCCAGGAGCAGGGGCCCCGCCGCCACCGCCGCCACCAGGAGGGCCCACGCCAGCAGCAGGGGCCCGGCCAGGAGCGTCCCCGGCGCCCGCAGCGGGTAGCGACGCTCGTTGGGATAGGCGGGCCCGTTGACCCAGGTGGCCCCGATCCCCGGGGTGAAGGCCCACGCCGCCGTCACCAGCGCCCACACCACCGCCAGCGCCGACGGCGACCCACCGACGGCGGCGGCCAGCGAGGCGGCCACCACCGCCGGGGCCAGCACCCGGAGCACGGTCAGGCTCACCGGGTGGGGGACGACGACCGCGGCCGTGCCCACCGCCCACCCGACCCACAGCCCGAGCGACGCCACCGTCCGCACCGGGTCGCCGGCCCCCTCGAGGGCGTCGGCCAGCGCCGGTCCGACGGTGAAGGGCAGGGCCACCCACAGTCCCCTGAGCAGCCAGGGGACCGTACGGCTGGGAGGCGGGAGAACCACGGGGGCGGAATCTACGCTGGCCCGATGCCGTCCCCGGACCCGCCCGCGAGGGCCGCCGAGCTGCGAGCCCTCGTCGAGTACCACAACGAGCGCTACCACGCCCTCGACGACCCCGAGATCTCCGACGCCGAGTACGACGCCCTGGTCCGGGAGCTGCGGGCGCTGGAGGCCGAGCACCCCGAGCTGGCCAGCCCCGACTCGCCCACCCAGAAGGTGGGGGCGGCGCCCTCGTCTCGGTTCACCCCCGTCCGCCACCAGGCGCCGATGATGTCGCTCGACAACGCCTTCGGGTTCGACGAGCTGGTGGCGTGGGGCAAGCGCATGGAGCGCTACATCTCGGGCGACGTCGACTACGTGTGCGAGCTCAAGATCGACGGCCTGGCCATGTCGATCCTCTACCAGGACGGGCGGTACGTCCGGGGCGCGACCAGGGGCGACGGGGTGACGGGCGAGGACCTCACCGAGAACGTCCGCACCATCGCGGACGTCCCCGATCGCCTCACCGGCGCCGACATCCCCCGGCTGCTGGAGGTGCGGGGCGAGGTCTACATGCCCCTGTCCGCCTTCGAGGAGCTCAACCAGCGCCAGGGGGAGGCGGGGCTGCGCCTGTTCTCCAACCCCCGCAACTCGGGCGCCGGGTCCCTCCGCCAGAAGGACCCGTCGATCACCGCCAGTCGTGACCTGCGCTTCTTCGCCTACCAGCTGGGCGCGGTGGAGGGCGGGCCCACCTTCCGCCGCCACTCGGAGACGCTCGCGTTCCTCGACGGGGCCGGCCTGCCGGTCAACCCCAACATCCAGACCCTGCACGACCTGGCCGAGGTCGACGGCTACTGCCGCCACTGGCTCGAGCACCGCCACGACCTCGACTACGAAATCGACGGGGCGGTGGTCAAGGTCGACGACCTGGCCCAGCGGGCCGAGCTCGGGTCGACGTCGAAGTCCCCCCGGTGGGCGATCGCCTACAAGTTCCCGCCCGAGGAGGCCACCACCACCCTCGTCGACATCATGGTGTCGATCGGCCGCACCGGGAAGGCCACCCCGTTCGCCATGCTCGAGCCGGTTCGGGTGAGCGGGTCGACGGTGAAGCTGGCCACCCTCCACAACCAGGACCAGGTGCGGGTGAAGGACGTCCGACCGGGCGACACGGTCGTGGTGCGCAAGGCGGGCGACGTCATCCCCGAGGTTGTGGCGCCGGTGTTGTCGAAGCGCCCACCGGGGCTGCCCGAGTGGGAGTTCCCCACCGCCTGCCCCATCTGCGCCACGCCCCTGGTGCGGGAGCCGGGGGAGAGCGACACCTTCTGCACCAACGCCGACTGCCCCGGGCAGCGGGTGCAGCGCATCGCCCATTTCGCCTCCCGGGGGGCGATGGACATCGAGCACCTGGGCGAGAAGCGGGTGATGCAGCTGATCGACGCCGGCCTGGTGTCCGACGTGGGCGACATCTACTCCCTCACCCACGCGCGGCTCATGACCCTGGAGGGCTTCGCCGACGTCTCGGCCAACAACCTCCTGGCCGCCATCGAGGCGTCGAAGGCCCGGCCCCTCCCCAACCTGCTGGTGGCCCTCGGCATCCGCCATCTGGGGGGACGGGGGGCGGAGGTGCTGGCCGACGCCCTGGGCGACCTCGACCGCATCATCGCCGCGCCCGAGGAGGAGCTGGCCGTCACCGCCGGCGTGGGGCCGGTGATCGCCCACAGCGTGGCCCGCTTCTTCGCCCTCGACCGCAACCTGGCCATCGTCGACAAGCTGCGCCGGGCGGGCGTCAACTTCACCGGCGGCCGCCCCGACTCGGGCCTGCCCCAGACCCTGGCCGGGATGGCGGTGGTGGTCACCGGCACGCTGGCGACCATGTCCCGGGAGGCGGCCGTCGAGGCGGTCAAGGCCCGGGGCGGCTCGTCGCCCGGGAGCGTGTCCAAGAAGACGTCCTACCTGGTGGCGGGCACCGAGTCGGGGGCGGCCAAGCTGGCCAAGGCGGAGGCGTCGGGCGTGCCCGTCATCGACGAGGACGCCTTCCTCCGCCTGCTGGAGACGGGCGCGACCGGGGGGTGAGGCGATCCGTCGGGCTCAGGGCGGTGAACGTCGGGAAGCCGGCCTTCCTGGGGATGCACCGGGGGCAGCGGGTCACCAGCGGCATCGCCAAGCGGCCGGTCGACCCGAGCGGCACCGCCGAGCTGTGGCTCTCGTCCACCAACCTCGAGGGTGACGGGCAGGCCGACCTCGAGGACCACGGCGGGCGGGACAAGGCCGTCTACGCCTATCCGTCCGAGCACCTGCCGGTGTGGGCGGCCGAGCTGGGCGAGCCCGACCTCGGCCCGGCCCCCTTCGGCGAGAACCTGTCCACCGCCGGCTGGCGGGAGGAGGACGTGTGCATCGGCGACCGGTGGCGGTGGGGCGACGCCCTCCTCGAGGTCTGCCAGCCCCGGTGGCCGTGCTACAAGCTCGCCCTCCACCGGGGGCGGGGCGACATCGGCGGGCGCCTCAGGGACGCCGGCCGCACCGGGTGGTACCTCCGGGTCCTGGAGGAGGGGGCGGTTCCGGTGGCGGGGCCGATCGCGGTCGTCGTGCAGCACCCGGCGGGTGTCTCCGTCCTCGCCGTCCACGACGCCGCCCGTCCCGGCCACGCCTCGCCCGAGGCCATCGAGGAGCTGCTGGCAGTCGCCGCCCTGGCCGACGAGTGGCGGGAGATGCTCACCCGCCGCCTCTGACCCCTCCCCGCCCCCGAACCGGTGACGAAAACCGGGGCCAGGGCGACGGAAACCGTCACCGGTCGGAGGAGGCGGCCAGGGCGGCCCGGATGCGGGCCGCGACCCTTTCCATCTCGTCGTCGTCGGCGTAGCGGGTGCGGGGCCAGAAGAAGCCCCGCAGCCCGTCCTTGCGCCGGCGGGGGACCACGTGGACGTGCAGATGGGGGACGCTCTGGCTGACCTTGTTGTTGACGGCCACGAACGTCCCCTCCGCCCCCATGGCCGCCTCCACCGCCACCGTCAGGCGGCGGGCGGTGGCGAACAGGGGCTCGACGTCGTCGGCCGGGAGGTCGGCCAGTGTCTCGTGATGGGCCCGGGGCACGAGGAGGACGTGGCCGGGGAACACCGGTCGCACGTCGAGGAAGGCGACCGCGTGGTCGTCGTCGAGCACGATGGCGGCCGGCGACCGGCCGGCGACGATCTCGCAGAATCGGCAGTCGGGGGCGGGGTCGGTCACGTCAGTGGAGCTGGAAGCACCACCGGAACTGTCCCGCGGAGTCGGATTCGGGCTGGCCGATCAGGTTGTAGATGACGGTGACGCAGTGGGGGCCGGGCTGGAGGGCCTGGTAGTCGCTGCCCGGCTGGGGCACGAGGGTGATGCTGTTGAGGGCGGGGACGATCCGAAGGTCGTCGCGCGGCACCTCGACACCGTCGACCAGGAGGTAGCCGGTGTAGCCGGGAGCGAGGTCGGCCGCGATCGTGGTCTGGCGCAGGTCGAGGTCGCCTCCGGGTGGGGAGACCCGCTCGACCGCGGGCGGCAACTGCCCCGTCTCCTCCTGCTTGGGCCCGGAGAAGGCGAAGATGAACCCGGCCACCGCCACGGCCGCGATCAGTGTCATGACGATGCGACGCTTCATTCCGGCTCCAGTGTCCCAGGAGAGGATGCCCCGGTCGGCAGGGTTGGGCACGGTAGCCTTCCGCACGTGGGTTCGACGCGGATGGCCGATCACATCGGTCGCGTCCTCGGCGACCGCTACCGGCTGCTGGCCCCGATCGGGAGCGGCGGGTCCGGGCACGTGTTCGTCGCCGACGACGTGCGCCTCCGCCGCCGGGTGGCGGTCAAGATGCTGCACCCGGCCCTGGCCGACGACGAGGCCTTCCTCAAGCGCTTCCGGGCCGAGGCCCGGGCCGCGGCCGCCCTCAACCATCCCAACGTCATGGCCGTCTACGACTGGGGCGAGGAGGAGGAGGGGCCGTACCTGGTGTGCGAGTACCTGGGCGGCGGCAGCCTGCGCTCGGTCCTCGACCGGGGCCGGCGCCTGAGCCCGTCCCAGGCCCTCCTGGTCGGCTTGGAGGCGGCCCGGGGCCTCGACTACGCCCACCGGCGGGGACTCGTCCACCGCGACATCAAGCCCGCCAACCTCCTCTTCGACGACGACGGCCGGCTGCGCATCGGCGACTTCGGCCTGGCCCGGGCCCTGGCCGAGGCGGCCTGGACCGAGCCCATCGGCGCCGTCCTCGGCACCGCCCGCTACGCGTCCCCCGAGCAGGTCAGCGGGGCGCCCATCGACGGCCGGGCCGACGTCTACTCCCTCGCCCTGGTGCTGGTCGAGGCGGTCACCGGCCAGGTGCCGTTCGCGGCCGACACCACCGTCGCCACCCTCATGGGTCGCCTCGACAAGCCCATCGAGCCTCCGGCCGAGCTCGGGCCCCTGGCCTCGGTGGTGGCCCGCGCCGGGCGCCCCGACCCCGCCGAGCGGCTCGACGCGGCCGGCCTGGCCAGCGCCCTCCAGTCCGTCGCCCTCACCCTGCCCGCCCCCGAGCGCCTGCCCCTGGCCGGGGCCGCCACCGCCGACGAGATGCGCGCCGTCGCCGACCCCACCGACGTCGGGCCCCGCCCCGGCGACCCCGCCCGGCGCACCCCGCCGCCCGCCGCCCCGGCCGCCCCGCCGCTGGCCGCCCCGCCGCTCCCCGCCGCCGCCCCCACGGCCGTCCCCACGGCCGCACCTGCCCCCGCCCCGACCGACGCCCTCGCCGACCTCGATGCCACCGGGCTGGTCGCGACCCGGGGGCCCGAGCCCACCGGGCCGACGCCCGTCGTCCCCGCCGGGGTCGGCGCCAGGCGGGCCGCGCTCGACGACACCGTCGCCCACGCCGCCCCCACCGTCGTCACCCGCCAACCCCGGCGCCCGGCCCCGTCGCCGCCGCACGTCCCACCCGAGCTGTCGAAGGCGGGCCGCCGCCGCCGGCGCCGGTGGCCGTACCTGCTCCTCCTCTTCCTGGTTCTCGCCTGCGCCGCCGCCGCCGGGGGCTACCTCCTGGTCGCCGACCGGGCCCCCAGCCACCCGTTGCCCGACGTCGTCGGCCAGTCCGAGCTGCAGGCCGCCCCCGCCCTGCGCAAGCTCGGGTTCGTCGTCCAGATCCGCCAGGACTACTTCGACGCATCCGTCCCCGGCGAGGTGCGGGTGCAGACGCCGGCCGGCGGCGGCGCGGCCACCCTCAAGGAGGGCAGGAAGGTCGTCCTGGTCGTCTCCAAGGGCCCGCCCCCGACGGCCGTGCCCGACCTCGGCTCCCTCGACGAGGACGGCGCCCGCAAGGCGATCGAAGGGGTCGGCCACGTCGTCGGCACCGTCACCTCCCGGTACGACGAGTCGGTCGTCGCCGGCGGCGTCCTCGACTGGACGCTGAAGGGCCAGTCCCCGCCGAAGGGCGCCACCGTCGACCTCGTCGTCTCGGACGGGCCCGAGCCCCGGGAGCTGCCCAACCTGGCCGGCAAGACCTTCGACGAGGCGGCCGCCGCCCTCGACGCCCTCGGCCTCGACGTGGCCCGGGAGGACGTCTACACCGACGACGACGGCTCCGCGGGCAAGGTCGTCGGCACCGACCCGGCCGCCGGCGAGAAGGCCAAGCGGGGCACCAAGGTCACCGTCACCATCTCCAAGGGGCAGCCGGTCGTGCCCAAGCTCAACGGGCTGTCCGCCGACGAGGCCGCCGCCGCCCTCCAGGCGGTGGGGCTCCAGCTCGGCAACAAGTTCGGACCCTCGGGCGGCGACGTCTTCCTCGCCGTCCCGGGCGAGGGCACCAAGGTCAAGCCGGGCGCGTCGGTCACCATCTACGTGCTGTGAGCGGCGCCGGCGGCGCCGGCGGCGCGCTCGCCGGTCGGGTCGCGATCGTCACCGGCGGGGGACGGGGCCTGGGCCGGGAGCACGCCCTCCTCCTGGCCCGGGAGGGCGCCCGGGTGGTGGTCAACGACGTGGGCGCTTCCCTCGACGGCACCGGGTGCGACGGGAGCGCGGCCGCGGCCGTGGCCGAGGAGATCCGGGCCGCGGGGGGCGAGGCGATCGCCAACCACGACGACGTCGCCGACTGGGACGGAGGCCGGGCCCTGGTCGAGGCCGCGGTGGCCGCCTTCGGCGAGCTGCACGTCCTGGTCAACAACGCCGGCAACCTCCGCGACCGTTACCTGACGGACATGACGGCCGAGGAGTGGGACGACGTGGTTCGGGTCCACCTCCGCGGCCACTTCGTCCCCACCCGATGGGCGGCCGCCCATTGGAAGGCGCGGGCCGGGGCCGGGCGCCGGGTGGCGGCGGCGGTCGTCAACACCTCGTCCACGTCCGGACTCAAGGGCAACGCCGGGCAGTCCAACTACGGGGCGGCCAAGGCCGGCGTCGCCGCCTTCACCGTCATCGCCGCGGCCGAGCTCGGCCGCTACGGCGTGCGGGTCAACGCCGTCGCCCCTCTCGCCCGCACCCGGATGACGGAGTCGAGCCCGTGGCTGGCCGGGATGGTGGCCGTGCCCGCCGCCGCCGACGCCTTCGACGCCTGGCACCCGGCCAACGTCTCGCCGGTGGTGGCGTGGCTGGCGTCGGAGGCGTGCACCCGCACCGGCGAGGTCTTCCTGGTCCACGGGGGATTGGTGCAGCGCTTCCGCCCGTGGACCCTCGACGACGACGCCAAGGTGATCCAGGACGCCCGCTGGACCGTCGCCGACCTCGATGCGGCGATGGCCCGGCGGACCTAGGTGGGCTCCGGCTCCGACCGAGGCCGTGACGGGCACCCCGGTCCGAGCCGCCGCCAGGTGCTGCTGGGCGGCGGCGGCCTCCTCGCCGCCCTCGCCCTCACCGGCTGCCGGGGGACGGCCGGCGCCGACGGGCCGACGCCGACCACCGCCCCCGCCTTCGTCGACCGCGACCCGTTCACCCTGGGCGTGGCGTCGGGCGACCCCCTGCCCGACGGCGTCGTGCTCTGGACCCGGCTGGCGCCCGACCCCCGGGCCGGTGGGGGCATGCCCGACCTCCCCGTCCCGGTCGGCTGGCAGGTGGCGAGCGACGAGCGCTTCCGGAGGATCGTCCGCGAGGGGGTCGTCGTCGCCCAGCCGGCGCGGGCCCACGCCGTCCACGTGGAGGTGGGCGACCTCGAGCCCGCCCGCTGGTACTGGTACCGCTTCCGGGTGGGCGCCTACCGCAGCGCCGAGGGCCGCACCCGCACCGCGCCCGCCCCCGACTCGTCGCCGGGCTCGTTCGCCTTCGCCTTCGCGTCCTGCCAGGACTGGCAGAACGGCTTCTACACCGCCTACCACGACCTGGCCGACCAGGACCTCGACCTGGTCGTGCACCTGGGCGACTACATCTACGAGTTCGGGCCCGAGGGCAAGACCCGGCCGGGGGCCGCGCCCGGACGGGTCCACGACGGCCCCGAGCCGACCGACCTGGCCGGCTACCGGGGCCGCTACGCCCAGTACAAGTCCGACCCCGACCTGCAGGCGGCCCACGCCCGCTTCCCCTGGGTCGTCACGTGGGACGACCACGAGGTGGAGGACAACTACGCGGGCGAGATCCCCCAGGAGACCACCTCGCCCCCGGGGGACTTCGTCGCCCGCCGGGCCGCGGCCTACCTCGCCTACTTCGAGCACATGCCGTTGCGCCCCTCAGCGCTGCCCGGCGCCGCCGGCGCCCGCCTGTACCGGCGCCTCCGGTTCGGCGACCTGCTCGAGCTCAACGTCCTCGACACCCGGCAGTACCGCGACGACCAGCCCTGCGGCGACGGGATCACCGATTGCCCGGGCCGCTTCGACCCCTCCCGCACGATGACCGGGGCCGAGCAGGAGCGGTGGCTGCTCGACGGTCTGGCCCGCTCGACGGCGAAGTGGAACGTGATCGCCCAGCAGACGGTCTTCGCCCAGACGGGCCTCGGCGCTCGGTTCAACGTCGACCAGTGGGACGGCTACGTGGCCCAGCGCCGGCGCATCACCGAGTTCCTGGGCGGCCCCTCGGGACCGGTCAACCCGGTGATCGTCAGCGGCGACCTCCACTCCAGCTGGGTGAACGACGTCCGGCTCGACTACGACGACCCCGCCTCGCCCACCGTCGCCACCGAGTTCGTGGGCACGTCCATCAGCTCCGACTTCACCACCGCCATCGCCCCTGTCACCGCCGCCCTGGCCGACCACCCCCACGTCAAGGACTTCGACGGCGACCTCCGGGGCTACGTGGTGACGAGGGTCGACCGCCACCGGTGGACGTCCGACTTCCGGGTGGTCGACACCGTCGACAGCCCCACCTCGGCCGCCCGCCTGCGCCGCTCGTGGACGGTCGACGACGGCATCCCCGGCGCCCACCCGACCTGAGGTCGGCTCAGGCGGTGATCTCCCGAATCCGCTGCTGGACGGCGGTGGCGGCGGTGCCGTCGGGCGGGGCCAGCTGCTGGAGGGCGGCCAGGAGCTTGGCCATCTCTCCCTGCACCCGCACCTTGCCGGCCATGAACGCGCTCATGGCGGCGGAGACGGTGCCGTCGACGAAGACGGCCTTGGCCGTGTCGTAGTCGAGGGTGACGGTGACGTCGGCCCGCTCGAGGTGGCCGATGTCCATCTCCAGGGAGCCGGAGGTGGTGTCGAGGTGGGCGTTGATGGTGCCCGTCCCGAACGGGACCTCGTTGATCACCTGGTTCATCCGGATGTTGCTGGGGATGCCCTCCTCCAGGGCGCCGAACTCCTCCCGGATCTGGCGGGCCGCCGCGACCCACTCGTCGGAGAGGAAGGGGTAGCGGTCCATCGGTGCACCGTAGCCGTGCCCAATAGCCTGGCCGGCACATGCCCGGCGCGCTCCTCCTCCACGGCTACACCAGCACGCCCCAGAGCCTGGAGGGCCTGGCCGCCGCCCTCACCGGCGCCGGCTTCGACGTCGACGTCCCCCTGCTGCCGGGCCACGGCACCACGGTCGAGGATCTCGCCCTCCGCCGGTGGGCGGACTGGGTGGGCGCGGCCGAGGAGGCGTGGGACGAGCTGGCCGCCCGCCACGAGCGGGCCGTGGTCGGCGGCCTGTCGATGGGCGGGACCCTGGCCGCGTGGCTGGCGTCGGCCCGCGGCGACGTCGCCGGCCTGGCCTGCGTGAACCCCATCGTCGACCCGCCCGTCGAGTCGTTCCGGGAGCTGCTGCGGTCGTTCCTGGCCGCCGGCCACACGTGCGTCCCGGGCCCGGCCAACGACGTGTCCCAGCCCGGCGCCCGTGAGGTCGCCTATCCCCAGTGGCCGATCGAGCCCATGCTCTCCCTCTTCGAGGCCCAGGACGAGCTCCTGCGCCGGCTGCCGGGCGTGAGCTGCCCGGTGCTGATCGTCACCAGCGCCCACGACCACGTGGTGCACCCGGTGTCGAGCGACGTGCTGGCCGGGGCCGTGGCCGGGCCCGTCGAGCGCCTGGTGCTGGAGCGCAGCTTCCACCTGGCCACCCTCGACGTGGAGCGGGACACGCTGGAGGCGGCGGTGGTGGACTTCGCCCGCCGGGTGACGAAAGCCGGCTGAGGGTTTCGCACCCGGTCCTACGATGGGCCGGTGGACACCCCTTCGCTGACGCGCGCCGACGTCGTGCACGTCGCCGTTCTGGCCCGGCTGGCCCTGACCGACGAGGAGGTCGACGTCTTCACCGTCCAGCTGGCGGCGGTCCTCGAGCACGCGGCCGACGTGGCCGCCCTCGACACCGAGGGCGTGCCCCCGACGGCCCACCCCCTGCCGCTGGTCAATGTGCTGCGCGACGACGAGGTCCGCCCCTGTCTCGACCGCGACGAGGTGCTGGCGGCGGCGCCGGCGGCCGAGGGGGGCCGGTTCAAGGTGCCCCGGATCCTGGGCGAGGCCCCGTGACCGCCCTCGAGATCGCAGCCGACGTCCGCGCCGGCCGGCGGTCGGCCCGCAGCGTGGTCGAGGCCCACCTGGAGGCGATCGCGGCCCGGGAGCCGGAGCTCCACGCCTTCAACCTGGTCCTGCACGCCGACGCCCTGGGCGAGGCCGACGTGATCGACCGCCGGGTGGCGGCGGGCGACGACCCCGGGCCCCTGGCCGGCGTGCCCGTGGCCGTCAAGGACAACCTCGCCACCCGGGGCATCCCCACCACGTGCGGGTCGCGCATCCTGAACGGGTGGCGGCCGCCGTACGACGCCACCGTGGTCATCCGGCTGCGGGCGGCGGGCGCGGTCGTGATCGGCAAGACCAACATGGACGAGTTCGCCATGGGCTCGTCCACCGAGAACTCCGCCTTCGGGCCCACCCGCAACCCCCACGACCCGTCCCGGGTGCCGGGGGGATCGAGCGGGGGCAGCGCGGCGGCGGTGGCGGCCGGCTTCGCCCCCCTCGCCCTTGGCTCCGACACCGGTGGCTCGATCCGCCAGCCGGCCGCCCTGTGCGGGGTGGTGGGGATGAAGCCCACCTACGGCGTGGTGTCCCGCTACGGGCTGGTCGCCTTCGCCTCGTCGCTCGACCAGATCGGCCCCTTCGCCGCCACCGTGGCCGACGCCGCCGCCCTGCTGGAGGCCATCGGCGGCCACGATCCCCTCGACTCCACGTCGATCGCCGGCCCCCCGCCCCGGGTGAGCGGGGTGCTGGGCGACGGTGTCGAGGGCCTGCGGGTGGGCGTCGTCCGGGAGCTCACCGGCGGCCTCGACCCCGACGTGAGCGCCCGTCTCGTCGAGGCCGCGGCGGCCCTGGCGGGCGAGGGGGCCAAGGTCGACGAGGCGTCGGTGCCGTCGGTCGGACTCGGCCTGTCGGCGTACTACCTCATCGCCACCGCCGAGGCGTCGAGCAACCTGGCCCGCTACGACGGCGTCCGCTACGGCCTGCGGGTGGATGCGGACGACGTCACCGCCATGTACGGGGCGACCCGGGCCGCCGGCTTCGGCGCCGAGGTCAAGCGCCGCATCATGCTCGGGACCTACGCCCTGTCCGCCGGCTACTACGACGCCTACTACGGGCAGGCGCAGCGGGTGCGCACCCTGCTCATCCGGGACTTCGAGGCCGCCTACGCCCAGTTCGACCTCCTCCTCTCGGCGACGTCGCCCACCACCGCCTTCCCGCTCGGCGCCAAGAGCGACGACCCCCTGGCCATGTACCTGTCCGACGTGTGCACCATCCCGTCCAACCTGGCCGGCCACCCGGCGGTGTCGGTCCCCTTCGGGACCGGCGACGGCGGGATGCCCGTCGGCATCCAGCTCTACGCCCCCGCCCTGGGCGAGCCGACCTTGTTCCGGGCCGCGGCCGCCCTCGAACGGTCGGCGCCCC